>Ga0302325_10021707_pt1 | contig 13437 bp, 14 predicted proteins | sample Palsa_T0_2_FD_201948 | JGI IMG/M metagenome (GOLD analysis project Ga0302325, IMG submission 201948) | Peat permafrost microbial communities from Stordalen Mire near Abisko, Sweden - Palsa_T0_2 | ecosystem: Environmental > Terrestrial > Soil > Palsa > Peat permafrost | place: Sweden: Abisko... | reverse complement strand
TCTAGGGGGATCGGCTCCGCGATGCACTTCAGGACCAACTATGTTGAAGATGTTGGGACCGATACCGGGTTTGACATCATCTTGGATCTGGTGATCTAGGAGCCGAACCGGGCCGGATCTGACAAAGATCTGACTGAGATCGAGCCGGGGACCGATAAACCAGGTCGGGGTGAGTTTCGGGTCCGGTCCTGGACTGACCGAATGCCATTACTGCTTGCAAGGCCATTTCTAATATCCTATATCTTATTCGTAGCCTGTAGTCTCGTTCCTGATAGGCCTGGCACAGATCATTCAAACCACCACCACAGACGCATGCACCACTGAGTGGTCGAAATTAAGATTATGTAGTTTTAACCACCAAATAATCATCACAAAGGCAGAACCAACCACTTTCAGAACTTCTAAGGAGGCTCAGTGGATTCAGCATAAAAAGTAGGCTCAGAGCGAATTAGGATTGGGGTTAGTGTTAGGGTGATTAGGGAGGATTAGAGTTAGGAGAATTTGAGTTAGTGTTAGGGTGATTAGGACAAGAGTAGGATAGTTAGGGCAGGTTAAGGATAACACTGAGCTCTGACTTTCAATGCTGAGTGTAGCACTGAACCCTTACTTCGGTTGTCAGTGTCGTTTTAATCTCTGAAATCAATGCTCAGTGTATCACCAGAATCTGATTTGAGAGACCAGTGGTGCATCGGCATAAGAACCTAGTCACTGAAGAGTGTCTAAGTGGCGAGCAAGGACGAATGAATAAGTAAACCGAATTGATGTATTAAGGCAAGTGAGCGAGCGAACGAGCATCAGCCTGGCCGGACCCTTGCTATTTGCTGCTATGTTGCTGCTATCCTAGTAGCTGAAAGCAATATGGCTCCATAACTACCCTAAAGTTAGAGAGCCACACATACCTTTAGTATCCGATAAAATTAGTTTTGGCCGTATCTTCTTCAAAAGATAACGTTATTTAAATAAAAAAACATATATGGCTAGCTTATAACATGGTCTATACAGATATATATATTGTATAAAGGTAGAGTGTTGTTAATATTGTTCAAAATGATAAGAAAGAATCATAAATCATCGCAATTTTCGGGTTTTTTTGGAATCACAACCAACAACAGTGGGTCAAAATACCGGTGACATAACAACACATATATAAATGTATCATCTTAGTAACTTCATAAGATCAATATATACAATTAAAAGATGCTGAGAATTCAATTTCGCTTGAATCGGACGTAAATTGAGAAAGTTTTAAGATATTGAAGTTAGTTTTGCTATATAGCAACGGGGTTTCTTACTAGCCTAACATTGCCCCACCTGATGAGCGAGATAGTCGATTAAAGTACTATGTTGTACATGAGTTGAACTAGCTAGGGAACTTCATGATGATGAAGTAGACTATATACTAACCTAAATCAGGCTCCAGGCCTGCAACCGAGCTGAGCGCCGAGCACGCCAATCGGAAGTCCGAGCAAGCCGAGCCGAGCACGCGGGACTCCGAGCCGAGCCCGAGCAGGGGTTGCGCTCGGCTCGGCCTTCTCGTGCTCGGCTCGGAGCGCTCAGAGTCCTCAGGGTGCTCAGACACCTTAAGAATGCGGCCTTCTGATTGGTTGACAGCTAGTCGTTGGAAGACAGCATTCTTAGCGACTGTGCGTTCCTAGCGGCTGCGCGCGTGCTTAGCGACGGTGCACACTGTCAGCTGCGAGCGTTATTCTTAGCTACGGAGCGCCCTGTCAGCTGCACACGCGTTCTCATACGCGCTGTATAATACACAATTAAGGCTCGCGCGATGCCAGCAAGGTGCTTTTGTGTACTACAAGTTCTCGGCTGCACGTGCGTTCTCGGGAGCGCACGCGCTCTGGTCGACGTCGCGCGCTGTCCCCTGCGCACGTTATTCTTAGCTGCAGACCACACTATCAGCTGCGCACGCACGTGTGTTCTTCGGAGCGCGTGCGCGCTTGGCGACGTCGCGCGCTATTCTTAGCTACCACACTGAGCCCGTGAGCTGCTCGGCCGAGCACGAGCAGAGGGTCTGTCCAGCTCGGCTGGGCACCCCCGAGCCCGAGCAGCAATTTTAGCTGCTCGGCCCAACTGAGCCGAGCGCTAAGCACGCCAATCAGAAGTCTGAGCAAGCTGAGCCGAACTCGAGCAGGGCACGTGCTCGGTTTGCTCGGTTTGGTTGTAGGCCTAGAATCAGCAGTCACAACCCTAGACTAAGGGCCTGTTCGATTGCAACTAAAATGGCTATTTTAGAGGTCCAAACAGCTATTATCTCCCAATGGCCATTAGTGAAGATCGGACCCTGTTCGGCTGCCAATTTTCGGTGGACAAAAATGGCTGTGTAAGCAAATGGTCACTTTCACCAGAATCACCACACAAATTCATGAATGACATAATATTTCTGGTCAACTTCATAATCCCTCAAAAATCAACAGCCAATCATTTTTTTTGTCAGTTTGAGCACTGTGAGCCTGTTCGGCTACCTGATTCTGGCCTAAACAGCCATTTCATCAAATGGCCAGTTATCTATCATACAGTAACAGCCATTTCGCAAAACGGCCGTTTAAGATTGGACTGACAACCGAACACAGCCTAAATCATAACCTATAACTGAGCGAAGGGAAGACAAGTAGCTTGGAGTCTAGCTGGAGTGAGGCATGACATTAGGGTTAGTAATTTACTTTTGAGTTGAAGAATTTCATGGTGGAAACACTCTGTTTTAAGTTAATTCCACCGATTTTTATTTGGACCTGCCTCCCTACCAGTATTTTAGATTTGGTTGATTGACTCTATTCACGCCATGATTGAAACTCATCACACAACGATTCCGTGACTGAGACACACACCATCATGCCCTTTGCTCAACTTGCTGATAGAAACGTGTTCATCTATGATTAAAGCCAAGAGATTCCTTTGCTTGTGGCAGGGTGTCGCCAATTTGGACGAATGACAAATGCCGAACTCTATTCCTGCATGGGCATTTGTTTTCAAGAACCGCCCCCGGGGCAGTTTCGGATTTCAAACGGGACAAATATCCTCGCTGATGACAATAGCCTCCTGTCGGCTGGACGTTATTTTGTAATCTCCGCAGGTATGGTCCTTCAAGAAGCTCCTATGCTGACGAAAGCAGCTGATCCTCCTTTATCTATACCCGTTGTTCTATCCACTGAGCAACTGCGACCTCGGACAATATCGCGGGGGAGCCCAGCATCACAAGTAGTCTGGCCCTGCCCGATATCACATCGCTTATTTAGGCGTCCGTGTTTACTCCCCGGGTTCGTGGCCGCGACCGAGTCTGCCAAGTTACGGGCTACGACATGTCTCCGGTCAATTATCTCGGCCAACAAGCATGTCATATTATCCCCCGCCCCCACTCACAGTTCGTAAGATCCCCTTTCATCAGCCAATGATTAATGGGACCAAAGTGGGCGAGCAACGAAATGTGGAAACACATCACCGACAGTCATCCTAATCAAGGCCCCCTCCGTATCGACAGTGTTCAGAACGGCTTACTCCTCAGCGCTACCTTTCACATCTACTGGGATTCCTGGGGTATGTCTATCAATCCGGTACGCGTCCGATTAGTACACTCTAAATAGATACAGAATACAATGCGGCTATTCTTTTTCCTCGAATGTCAAGAACGCGCGATGTATGACGGACGCTTGATTCAATTCAACAACACGGCCTCTTTGCCGGCGCCACCATATGAAATCTTGTACGAGCATTTCAAGCAGGCCGTGTTGGCGAACATGAGAGGGGCGGGGGAAGTTCCGCTCTTGAATTACGACCCAGATGAAGATTCCCAGGGGATGGATGTTTTTGAAGAGGGTACGGGGAAGTTATTCTTTGAAACATTCCTAAGGGGGAGACTGCCAATAGACATGGACGAAGACGACGATCAATGTATGATCAGGAGGTGTGAGCTGACTGGAGTGAGCTAGAGGAATGGGGAAATTAGACGTTTGGCTGTATTGTAGGTCGTTTCCCGATTGCTTTTTGTCTCAAATCAACGGTCTTCAGAAAGCAGGTCTACAGGTTAGGAAAATAAGTCTGAAAGGAGTTTCATGCCAGTTGACAATGACTCGAATGACACCATTCCATACTCCCGTGATATGAGAGCTTGAGGACGTCAGATGGAGCCGCGGTTTAACTTGCTTCATGGCCTCATTTCTCCATGAATGATCCCGGTCCCGCACCGGTTATTGCCTATTCGCCCAGCAGAACTTGCGGATTTACAGCATATCTATCTGAGACAGCATTCAGTTGTAAAAGAGAAAGTTTGGGGGGGATTACGACTTTAGAATTTCGCTTTACGGAAGATATTCCGATTGTAGTCCGCAGGTTCGAAATCGAGTTAGTCGCCGCTACGATCCAGCCACAACGTGGGGTTTCCATTTCCAGGGGAATACACAAGGCAATGGGGTATGTCCAAAGAATTCTTTCTTGTTGTAATAGTCTTGGCTTCGAAGGGATGTCCTGATGTGAATTTGTCCTGCATTGAGGGCCTCGCGATCGCCACCAACAATCACCGCGTGTCATCGTTCCCGGATGATTGGCTGAAAGACCAACTCTAAATATTTATGTATGCACCTCCACAATTGCGGCTGTGCAGAATTGCGGCTGAGCGGTTTATCCAATACTTCAAACACCGGCGTATCCAACATCTCCCAGGAATGGCAATGTCCAGTTCATCTTCGCACTACAGGCCCGAGATGAGACCTCAACCACCCATCCCAAACGAATACAGACCGGAACTACGTCCTCAACCTCCGGTACCGGGGCCCAGCTCACGCGTTCTCACCGTGGACCTGGCCTCCGACCCCTTACATGTGGTCCAACAAACAATCTCCCGAGCGGCGACAACAAGTGGATTCTGTTTCATTCGCAACTTGCCCATGACACTCGACTTCGGCGCCGTCCAACGTGTCTTTGATCGTTTATATCAATCCCCCCAGACCGCACGAATGAACCAAGCAGGCCAACCCCAGGGACTAGGTCGGTTCTTCAACATGGCCGGGAAATGGGCTGGCGACAATGGCGTGGACGATAAAGCTTCCATGGCACTGAATTCCAAAAAGCTTAATACCCCCCAGGGACAACGTATCAAAGAAAGACTTGGCCCTGATTTTCAGGGGATTACTGCGTTCTTTGAAAGTGTGCAACACCAGTTGGTGCCGGTGGTGTTACAGGCTACTTCGGATGCTATTGCCGATACCGAGCAGGAGAAAGATCTTTGGGATGTCCATAAGACGGGGAATTACAATTTCCGTCTCATCGATTACCATCGCACACCGACTGGATCTGGACAGGGGGCCAGAGAACACAGGGACGGGAGTACCGCAACGATTATTTTCCAAGATCAGGCTGGCGGGTTGGATGTCCAGGATGCGCAGACAGGGGAATGGATTGCTGTCCCTGGTGGTGAAACAGTTGTGATGTGGGGACGAGCGGGCGGCTTTTTCTCGGGAGGAAGAGTGAAGGCTGTGAATCATCGGGTCAGGAATACTTTCGAAACGAGGAGGAATAGTGCTGTATGTTTTATTGGACCGGATTTAGAAGCACGACTGAAGCCTTTGGTGGAGGGGGACAGAGGGGGGATTGGGCTACAGGGGTTTAACCAGGATGGAGGGGCGCAGATGACGGTGGGGGAGTTAAAGGAGTTAATTCGGTATCGGAGGATGAATCAACGGGGGCGACGGATGTTGAATCAAAACAACAAGGGGCAACAAGGGGGGCCACAAGACAATCAACAAAGCGCTCAACAGAGGGGTGAACATCAAGACCAACTCGGCCACCAACAAGTTCAACATGGAAACCCCCAGGGCAACGAGGATCGGGATCAATGGGGAATGGGTCACTGGAGAGGAGGAATGGGCCGAGGCATGGGCCGAGGAATGGGAAGGGGTATGGGAAGAGGCGGTCTGGAAGGCAGAATTGTACGAGGATTGGGACGCAGAATGGGTCGGGCAATGATGCAACAGGGAATGCAATTGCTGTAAATTTTGGATTAATTCGCGGTGTGGGTACCTGGCCTTCAGTAGATATATGATATTCAGAGCAGAAGAAGTATATATAATGCTAATAGATCGCGACGTTGTTGCTATGAGATTGGTCATTTGACTTGGACATGGTGAGATGAATATATCTGACTGCTGCTTGAAATTCCCTGATTCGGAATCGTCACGTCGCGCGCAGATCACTTGAACAACACCAGGTCATCAAATTTCCTCAACACTTTACATATCCGACAGCACATCACAAGTCATCGAAGCCAAGGTTTAACAAGGTGGCACAATCGACTGAGCTTCATTGAGCTTCTCCATCTCTCAATACGGTCGTCTTTCAATTACACCGGACAAAGTGGATTGCAATTCTCCAACACCTCAAATCTACGGAAACCACGTCGTTTTGGTATATATCACTATTCGGCCGAGTGTATTGATGATAGTAGTCATTTCTACCTAGTCCAAACTCAACAAGAACAATACGATATATGAACTATAAGTCTACGAGCTCTGCAAATGAATGGATCAAAAATGAGAAAACTCTGCCAAAATAACCTCTCGCAGACACCGACAACTCACCCAGGCGCGGCTGAAAAATATGGGAGATCGAGACCGCTATATGACCAACTGTGTTCGGCGTTGTCGTCTGCGTAGCCAGGAAGTTGGAGGTTTTCGTTCGTCCAACTGGTGGTGGGAGGAAATGAGTTAGGTTGGCCAGTTTCGTTGTCCGATATAGGGAACTGCTGTGAAGTGATATTCATGGGGACATTATCGCAGTACGAATACGTAACATTCATTGTTTCGTCCGAATATTGGAGGTCTTGAGTTCCGAAATTTCCAGAGACCTGACCGAATGAAGTCGAAAGACCGGAAATATCGCCGAAGGTCGTTTGCTGGGAGTATACAGGAAGATTGGCAGATTGGAAAATATCGAAATTGCCCCTGCTGAGAGGGTTCTCAAGTGTGCTGGCAGTTGAATCGGGATGGTGTAATGGGGGATGCATTCTTTCGAAAGATATGGACGGGGAAAACGATTGCTCCTCTTGGACAGTTGTTGCCTCATCGCTTTTTCCCTGCATTCTGTCAATGAGTGTTTCGACGTCTTCGCCTTCATCGAGTAACATCTCAGCTACTGTGAGAATACTTGCAAGCTCTTTCTTTCGCTTGGCTGCTGCGTCGTGTATATGTTTAGTCACGGACGAAAGTTCTTTGCCGGTACAGGGGATATTGTGTTTTGAGCACCGGTTGCAACTGTCCTCAGGGTTGGAGTAGACGCACTAAATTCAGATCTGTTCAATTGGAAAAGTACTCTCTGTTTGAGCCGACGACACCGCTGGCATCTCATTTTCCCAATCGGACCAACGTTTCGTCTGTTTGTTGTGTTTTCTTTGTTATGCGGTATTTCGAATCTGTTGGATCTGAGATCAACAAACGGCTCTATGAATATTGGTCGTATACCCAAATTCCATCAATATTTCCAGTATAATCATGATTATATCCCGGCATCACTCGAAATGAGTCCCTCACCAAGGGGATGCCCCTACTACATCGAAGGGAAAAGTTGAAAACCCCAGAGTCGCCGGTTCGAAAACGATAAATGGCAGAAGACACACCACAGTACATCTGGCATGAAACACAGATTTCCCGGGCGAAATCCTCTGCAAATCATCATAACGCCAAACTGACTTTGAGGGCTTCATCTCAACCGTTCTCAGCGCAGAAACAACAAACTTGGCAGAAGGCACATTTCGGTGATTGGTGCCTGTAGCCCCTGCACCGACCAAGCAGGCAATGTCTCGAGTACGACGACAGACTCAACGGCTGAGAGAGAGACTACGCAGCGTTCCTGTGGATCGTAGAACTCTGCACTCATGTTGGCCGGACGGCCGTCACGGTAACATGTCCCTATTTCAGTCCAGTGGGGGATACAGGCACCGTCAACGTGCGAAAGGGGAAGTGAAGGCTGTCTAGTGAAGGAGAAAGCCCATCATGGGAATGAAGGAAGTAACGGAAATAAGGAATGGACGACAGTGTATGGCGTCTTTATCTATCTATCGGGCGGGCCTGGCGGGAAGTGTGTTCTGCGGCGTGGCGGACCGGAATCTTATTCTGGCCAAGGTGTTCTAGAATCCTCCATGGACAATTATATGCGGGGTGGAAGTCAATAAAGTTTCGCGATCGTTATTGTTTCATTCAAGAAGAGCGAGGGCGGACAGACAGGACAATCGAAGCGTGCCGTAAGCGCACCATGAGATTACGAGGTCCGTCCATTTCGGGGGAAAGTCAATTTTCGAATGTGCGTCGGCGCACAATGCATGCATATTTTCTTTAAGATCTGCATTATCAGTTTGCGAGATTTGCGTTGCGCAATATGGAACGGGGCGAAGCAGGCGTTAAGGTTGCCGACTTTTGGCGAGTTGAATTACTTTGTGGAAATTTTGGTCAATCACACGTCTCGAAACTGCGAACGGCGGTATATTCGAATGCGATGACCTTCCGTCGATCAATCCACGCTATATTGGATCCACGCTATATGGGACATTATGTTAGGGATGAATTCCGCTGAGCGCGACAAATTCGAGAATATAATGAGGGCAAGTCTGCACCGTTTGCAGTCGTTCTTCTCGATCCTTCACTAAGGTCTACTACCATGTCTACTCTCGCCGATACGAAATTTTCTCTGACAGGACAACGGCTCAATGAAATCGTCAAAGAACTTCGCAATTGCGGAATCGAGGAGGTTATCCAGCTCCCCAAAATCGTGGCTATTGGCAGTCAGAGTGCCGGTAAAAGCTCTCTCATCGAGGCGATCTCTGGCATCAAAGTTCCTCGTGCAGCTTCGACATGTACTAGGTGTCCCATGGAGTTTATTCTCTCCAGTGCTGATCCTGACACCTGGCGCTGTAAAGTTTCGCTAAGGATCGATCGGGAGGACGTCGCAAAAAATCGGCGGATGGGTGTGTACCCTTTTGCAGAGACCACAACCCCGGAAGATGTCACGGGCATCCTACGCCGAGCTCAGTTGGCTATTTTAAGCCCGAGCAGAGTACCCGCGGATATGGCCAAACTAAACGACGCTGAATGCGAGGTTCATCCTATCGAACTCAAATTTTCTAGGAGCATGGTTGTTCTGGAGATCACAGGAGCGCGCATCGATGTTACATTCATCGACCTTCCGGGGATCATTGCTAGCACTGAGACAGTACTGACTCTCATTTTAAGACTAATATTTTAGCGCGAGGAAGAATATTGCATCGACCTCATTAGGGAGCTAGCGCGCTCCTACGTTTCTCAAAAGGAGTGTCTCTCACTTTTGACGATTTCGATGAATGGTACACACGCCAAATACGCTAACGGCTATGCTTAATTTCAGAGGACATTGCCAACCAACCGGCTCCAATGATTACGAGGGAATTCGACAAACTCGGAGCTCGCACAATTGGTATGATAAAATTACTATTCATGAGTTAATTGATAGGTGTGCTGACGAAGGCGGACTTGGTTCCAGAAGGCGAACATGCCAGCTGGATAGACATTTTGGAGAACAAAACCCACAGACTCCATCACGGTTACTATGCAACGCGCCTGCCTGCCACCAAGGAAATGGGACAGTCCTGGGAAGATACACGTAGGCTTGAAAAGAAATTTTTCCAGTCCACCCAGCCATGGAACAAAGTGGACAGAAATCGCACTGGGGTCGAGAATTTGGTCGGTGCATTGAGTGTAAGACTCAATCGCATGATCGAGGAGATGTGAATCCTTTTTATTTCTTACCACTAAAACATTTTTAGTCTTCCCACGTTGAGGAAAAATATATCCGACCATTTAAGAGCCTTTCAATCGAGTTTAGATGACCTTCCGAGAAACTTGGACGACAACCCCCAGGCGCACCTATTGGCTCTCTGCGCTGCCTTTCTTCAAGATATTGACAATTACACAAATGGCAAGCCCCAATATGATCCCAATCAACGTGCATTTCTCCAGGATGCTTTTCTTCTCTATCAATCTTTGAAAACCGAAGTCAACGAGACAAAACCTGATTTCCTTGTTGGAACTTCTTCTACGCAATTGCCCTCATTAATTGAGGCAACGCACCCAGCACTTCAAATGCCTCCAGTAATGTTTGATTATAAAAATCCCGAATTGTCGCAATCCGCTTCGTCTTCATCTGACGAAAACAAACTTAAAGAGACCAAGTCGACCTCTGTCTCAAAGAAATCTGCAAAAGGTGGTGAAACTCATAGATTCACGTATCTGACTACTAGGAATTTCTTTGGAGTACGTTGCCGACAAAATCCGCGAGATGTCAACTCGGGGACTTTACGGTATCATCCCGTTTCGCGTTCACGAGTATTACATCGATCGCTTCGTTAAGAAATGGGATACCATCTGTTTGGGAAACTTTGTCGAAATTGAACGAATTCTCAGGGCGGCGGTATCCGCTTTATGCAAAGAGCACTTCCATAGATTCCAAAGCTCAGGAATGTACCTCGAAGCTTCGTAAGCGCGCTATCTTTTTGAATTAATGCTAGTTCTGTTGTCAATGAGATCTTGGATGAAAGTGCCGCACAAGCCCGCCAGGAAATTCGACATTATTGCAGCATGGAAAATTTTCGTCCATTCACTCTGGCTAAAGAGGAGTATATCAGGGCAAAGGAAGAAAACATCACAGCCTTCGCTCTTCGCCGTCACAGCAATGCGTCTCTGCCATTTACAAATGGATCACGCTTCCAGTTGACAGACATCGGCGGCACGTCCCGTCAATTCAGCGCTACAGAAGAGAATTTACTACACGTGTTGAGCGCTTACGGCATTCGTCTCTCGTCCTCTAAGGATCTCGTTCGAATCTACGTCGACGAATACCAGGCAGAATTGGACGTCATTGCTCATGTTGTTGCATACTTTGACATCTCCTCGAAACGCCTCATTGACGATATTCCTAAAATCTTCGAAGAACGCTTTGCGCATCGTTTCGCAATAAAATTAGCAAAGAGTTTCACCACGAAACTCAACTTGACGGGCGAGCGAGGACTTGATAACTGTGCGAGGTATGTTCGAGATGAACCTGATATTCAGGAGAAGAGGCGAGAGTTGAGTCGGAAACAACGAATTCTCATGAGAGCGTTGAAGACTGTGGAGGGTTTTCACAGATGAGGAGTTGCGGATAAGAAGCAGACGAATCGGAGCGGTTCTAACGCGTACTACCTGAGTATATCAATAGGTAATTGGCAAGTATCAAATCCATCATTTCCTTCTTTACATTTCATGCCTCGGCTTGGGCTGTGAGGACCAAAAACGCAAAATCTGAAAGCCTTGGAACTTCGCTTACTCGTCACTCGTCAATTTGGCATGCTTCCCACTAACACACTTTTGTTTTGCAGTTGCTTACAAGCCATCGAATAGATGGCCTGAGACCCAAGAGCCTGGTCAATGACTTTGAGTTTGGGAAGGCAATGGCTTTTCAAAGCTGAAACATCTTTGGAGCCGTCACAATTTTGAAAGGATATCAATAACCTGTTGATTGGTAAGACTATATCGGCAACAACTCCACCTACGCGAAAGCCATTTCCAATTAACATGTTCAAAATCATCAACACTTTTGTCCTCCAACAAACCACGGGTATCTTCGTCAACCTAACGCTTTCCGCTGAAACAACCTAAAAGCTGCACGATGCTTGGCGTGCGAACGAGCGTCGAAACCTGGGCCTCTGCGCCGATAGGGTATTGACTTTGCCCATATTTAGTGGAGGATGTAAGGATATCGGTTGCGAAATATGAATTTGAGAACATGATAGCGAAAAGGTATACGTGGAGGAGTCATGGCTGACTTTGACCGGCTCGTACGCATTTCTTTCGTTGGTTCGTCGACTGAGTGGATTGGAGATGCTTCGCTGAAAATCGGGGATACTTCGAAAGCTTATAATATCGGCTCAACCTTTGGGGAAATTTCGAACTCTTAGCGGCGTTGGACACCAACTCGTCTCTGGATCACGACAGGAAGCTGTAGAACAAGGGATACCGCACGAGGACCTTATATATGTACATCTGATTACTAGCAAATAAGGTTCGGTGTCCGCGACTCCGCACCGGCTAATCCGGACGGAGATACTTTTACCATATTGGGAAGTCCAGGAATACTTTCCTTTCCTGCCGCCGGAACGGGACACGTTTGGACTTCCAACTCAGCTTCCATTTTCTGTACACCCTTTGATTGCGGATAAGAACAGGTGGGGGCTAGGGGCGCAATGTGGCGTGGACTTTGTTCCACTGAAAAAATAAGCGATCAACGTGGGAAGAAGCCCTGTGGAACGAACGGGCCTCCAGAGTGGCTCTCGTATCGTGGGATGTATCTTTTGCGGCGCCCCGATTAATCAAATTCCTGAGCTGATGAATTCTTCGCCTATCGATATGGATTCCACGCCTCGTGTTTGGAGGGACAGAATGTGGCTGCCCCAAGTCTGGCATTTCTGTTTGATGGCGAATTGCTTTTTGCGGCACCTGGCTCCGCGCCCTTCTTTCATTGCGGCTGCGGGAGCGACATCGGAACTTGCGGTTACGCCAATTTGTCCAGAATGGGGCGGTTATTCCGCACTGCGGACCGGCCCCCTGCTTGTGGCTCGGGCGCCACAATTAAGGTTATCCAACCATCAACGCGGGCTTTGACTGTGGGGAAGCTTGATTGTGCGACATTCCGGCTTATTTATTCTCCGGATATCAATTTATGGTCAATATAAAAGAATAAGGCAATTCCCGCCTAAAATGTAAGAGAAACATATCCATCGAACCCCGCTTGTGCAGCTGAAGCAATGTCCGGATCAAATTTGACTTCAAAGACATCTGAGGATCGGAAGGCTAGTGACCCTCCTTTTCCTCTCATTGAGATGCCACTGGGGGACTTCAATTCGTTCTACTACAGGATACAGGTTGCGATGTCGAATGCTCATGTACTTTCGTCCCATTCGATCTTGCTTATGATAGAATTTCATGATCAGAGGACTTAACTCCATTCATACACAAGCTCATGTCCCTCAGACAGACGCCGAAAAACGCAGTTTTGCCGGCTACGCTCTCTGCTGGTGCGAATTCACTCACCATCATCATGAAGGGGTACCTTCACCGGCATGTCAGTTTCTGACTGTTCCAGGAAGAGAGGTGGTTCTTCCCCGCTTGTGAAAAGAATGCTCCCGGGTCGATGAACGAGAACGTCGACCAACATAAAATGTTCGCAGATGGCCTTCATACAATGGAAGAATATTTTACAAACGTTAAGAAGGATCCATCAGTCTATGATAGCAACAAAGTCACCGCGATGATTGAACAATTTGGGGGCGTTTTCTGCTTGCATCTGAGGGAGGAGATAGATACGCTGGAGCCGGCGAAGTTGGAGGTCATCTTTCCGGATGTCAAAGTTTTGATGGATGCACATTTCACGATG
>Ga0302325_10021705_pt1 | contig 13439 bp, 8 predicted proteins | sample Palsa_T0_2_FD_201948 | JGI IMG/M metagenome (GOLD analysis project Ga0302325, IMG submission 201948) | Peat permafrost microbial communities from Stordalen Mire near Abisko, Sweden - Palsa_T0_2 | ecosystem: Environmental > Terrestrial > Soil > Palsa > Peat permafrost | place: Sweden: Abisko... | reverse complement strand
ACCATTTTCAACTCCTGAGAAAATCCCTTTCGTTTCCGTCTCCTGGCAAATCGGACATGGCAATCCAGCGTGCGCGTCGTCGGGGATGCTGGGCTCTCCTATTTGCTGACTGCGTCTGAATGCGACCGTTGCGGTTGGCCGCGAGGCCGCCACGCCAGGTCATCGCTCATCACATAGATAGCCACCGCCATCAGCATCAGAGACACGGCGACCACCAGACGCCAATCACGATGCGCATGTTTCCAGTAGGGACGATGGAAGCCATAATTAACGCTGTCAGTATCTGCACTGTGCTGGTGGTGACGGTGCTTTATCTTACTCAATGAGTTGCGATCCTTCCCGATTCCATCCGCGATGATCTCGGTTCGGGGTTGTTACTGCTCGACCCGTTCCACTTCCAGTTTCGGATTTCCGGCAAGTCCTGGCCGTGTCTATCGATGTAATGTTTGTGCTCGATGAGCTTGTCCTTCATTTGTTGCTTCAGATAATTTCCTCGGACGCTCAACTGCGGCAAGCGATCAATCACGTCCTGGACCAGATGAAATCGGTCCAAATCGTTCTGGACTCTCATATCGAAAGCAGTCGTGATCGTGCCTTCCTCCTTATAGCCCCTGACGTGCAGGTTCTGGTTGGTCCGGCGATACGTCAGTCGGTGCACGAGCCAGGGGTATCCGTGGAAACCGAAGATGATGTGCTTGTCCCTGGTGAAGAGGGCATCGTAGTCTGTATCGCTCAAACCGTGCGGATGTTCGCTCGAAGACTGCAGTTTCATCAGATCGACGACATTGACTACACGGACTTTCAGATCGGGCAAATGTTCACGAAGGATGGAAACGGCAGCCAGAATCTCCAGCGTAGGTGTGTCACCGCAACAGGCCATTACCACGTCCGGCTCGGCGCCCTGGTCGTTGCTCGCCCATTGCCAGATGCCGATGCCTTCCGTGCAATGCACGACGGCGGCGTCCATGGTCAGCCATTGGGGCAGTGCGTGTTTGCCCGCAACTACCACGTTGACGTAATGCCGGCTGCGCAGGCAGTGGTCAAATACCGAGAGCAGGCAATTGGCGTCGGGTGGTAAGTAAACGCGCACGATGTCGGCCTTTTTATTGATGACGTGATCGAGGAAACCGGGGTCCTGATGCGTAAAGCCGTTGTGGTCCTGTTGCCAGACATGGGATGCGAGCAGATAGTTGAGCGAGGCGATCTTCCGGCGCCACGGAAGTTCCAACGTCACCTTGAGCCACTTGGCGTGCTGGCTGAACATCGAGTCGACGATGCGAATGAAGGCCTCATAGCTGTTGAAGAGTCCGTGCCGCCCGGTGAGCAGATAACCCTCCAGCCAACCCTCGCACTGGTGCTCGCTGAGCATCGAGTCCAGCACGCGCCCGGCGGGCGCGAGGAATTCATCATTTTTTGCTTCGCGAGCATCCCACTGACGGTTGGTGACTTCAAAGACCGCACCCAGAAGATTCGAGAGTGTCTCATCGGGACCGAAAATCCGAAAGTTGCACGTCTCCTGATTAAGCTTCGCGACGTCGCGCAGAAATCCGCCAAGCACCTGGGTATCTTGTGCCGCGACCGCGCCAGGCGAAGGCACATTTACGGCGTGGTCATGAAAGTCCGGCATGCGCAAGTCGCGCAATAGTATTCCGCCATTGGTGTGCGGATTGGCGCCCATCCGGTGGTCACCTTTTGGGGCCAGTTCGGCCAGTTCCGGGATGAGTCGGCCATTTCTATCGAACAGCTCCTCGGCCTTGTAGCTTTTCATCCAGCTTTCAAGCTGCTTGACGTGCTCGGGATGTTCGGCATCCACGAGGAGCGGCACTTGGTGCGCCCGGAAGGTGCCCTCGATTTGCAGGCCATCGACGACTTTCGGGCCCGTCCAGCCTTTGGGTGACTTAAGCACAATCATTGGCCAGCGCGGCCGAGTGGCGTCGCTCTTCTTCCGCGCATTGCCTTGAATTTGCCGAATGTCTTCGATGACCTCATCCAAGATACTGGCCATGAGTTGGTGCATTTGTTCCGGCTCATCGCCTTCCACAAAGTAGGGCGTCCAGCCGCACCCTCGTAGGAACTGCTCTAACTCTTCATGCTCGATGCGAGCCAGTACAGTCGGGTTGCTGATCTTGTAGCCGTTGAGATGCAGAATCGGCAGCACGGCTCCGTCAGAAATTGGATTCAGAAGCTTGTTGGACTGCCATGCGGTCGCAAGCGGACCGGTTTCCGCTTCACCGTCGCCGACGATGCAGGCGACAATTAGGCCGGGATTGTCGAACGCGGCTCCGAAGGCATGGCTCAGCGAGTATCCCAGTTCACCACCTTCGTGAATCGACCCCGGCGTCGTCGGCGCAACATGACTGGATATTCCGCCGGGAAAGGAGAATTGCTTGAACAGCTTTTTTAGTCCGGGTTCGTCTTGGCTGATGTTTGGATAAATCTCACTGTACGTGCCTTCGAGGTAAGTGTTGCCCACCAGCGCTGGACCGCCGTGACCGGGACCGGCAATGTAGAACATATCCAGGTCGTACTTCTTGATGACCCGGTTCAAATGTACATAGATGAAGTTCTGCCCCGGCGTCGTGCCCCAGTGTCCCACCACTAACGGCTTTACGTCTGACAACTTGAGCGGCTCTTTGAGCAACGGATTGTCGTAGAGATAAATCTGGCCAACCGACAGATAGTTAGCGGCGCGCCAGTAGGCGTTCACCTTGCGGAGCAGTTCCGGAGCGAGCGTCTCTGCTTTTGTTTCCATCTTCAATTTCCTTCAACTTAGTAGGCAGGTTGAGCCGCCACGGCGTTTGAAGCCATTGGTTGCGCTGCTCAGACGAGATAACCTGGTTAACTTGGATCTCGACCGGCTTAAACTCAGCGCGCCTCTCAGGAGTCAAATGGAGCACGCCACAACTACGCGGCGCCGTCTCAGCGCGTATTGAGCCGAGGAATGAGCTGGCGCCTATCTGGCTGCGTGCTTGGTACTCTCAGCCTGCGCCCTCAGCTTCTCCAACTGATCTTTGGTGAAGCGTGGGTCCGGCAAGACCGCGATCTTGGTCGCGCGTAACTGAACGCCCTGCCTGGGCTTGGTGCGCGAGGTGACCGCCTCAAGATTTCCTATCACCGCCCTTATAACTGTTGTGATTGACATAAGGCGTGCCTCCTTCAAGATGAGGCAGCAGCTCCAAGTGCAGGCGTCCATGCGAGCTGTGCCAGCAGCTGGCTTTAGCCTAACAGACTCCGCCAGGTGGAGGAGTTCCGGTTCGCCGCGCTTGGTTCTCTATGTAACGAAGTAGCCGTGACGATCTGAGCCCGTAGCAATTTTCACGGCGCGCCGGTACGCGCGTTGATCTTCTATCTGGGCTCTCAGCATTTTTTTTCATCTTCAATTGTCTTGATTGGTGCCCGAAAGCCGAGAATGCGGCATACTGGTCTTTCAATCATCATTCGTCCTATGTGTGAATAACGCATACAGCGACTCGAGCGCTTGCGAGTGATAAAAGCTCTTCCTTCAGTTGATCGCGCCTGCGGCAAGAAGTCGCCAGCCTTCTCAATGTACCGGGTCCGCGATCGTGCTGTAGAGCCAGCAAACATGGCCCCTCCGATTAGTCCGTCGTGAATTGCCCACGCGAGTCCGATGAGACTACCCAAGTGGTTGCTGTGGCCGTGGTAAACCCTGGCCGACTATGGTCGCCTGACCTGTGGCCCCATCAAAAACCATATTCCACCACGTTAGAAAAAGAGGCCGATTTCCCAAATGAGACCGCAGGGAACGGCGAAGGCCTTTACGTTCAGCTGAACGCCATAGATCCCGCCTTCCGGCCCAATCCGACTCGGCGTGTCTTCTATATTGGGGTTTCCTCCCTAATAACGGCAGTAACGGCCGCCGCGCGATCATTGCGCCAGGGTTGGGCGTCAATGGCCGGCGCGGCCAGCTGCCATCTGGACGAGCACACACGGCCGCGGCAGGCCCATTACCCCGGATGACTACTTGAGCTTGGGGGTGTACCAACAGCCGTCTGAAGCGATGAGCGCGTCAGCCGCTTTCGGCCCCCAGCTGCGGCGCTTGTAAGGGCGCACCCGGTGGTGGGTCTTAAGCACCGGATCGACTACCGCCCAGGCTGCCTCAATCGCGTCCTCGCGAGTGAAGAGCGCTCCGTCGCCGGCCATGGCGTCGGTCAAGAGCCGCTCGTAGGGAGCTTCCTCTTCCGGCTCTTCTTCGAACAGGTAGAGCTCTCGCTGGTCGCCGACGAACTCCTTCCCTGCGAGCTTGACCCGGGCGGCGAGAGCGACAGCCGAGTTGGGAGAAGCCGGAAGCGCAGATAATTGGTCCGGCCAGTCGTCGGCGCTGAGTCGGCGAAAAGCCTCTGCGGCGGCGGCTTCAGCTCCACCAGGACCTCCGTCGCCGTCTCGGCCAAGTACTTGCCCGAGCGCAGGTACCACGGCGCGCCCGACCAGCGCCATGAGTCGATGAAAAGCCGCAGGGCGCAGAAAGTCTCGACGTCGGAGTTCTTTGCCACTTCCGGCTCCTTACGGTAGCCGACATACTGCCCACGCACCAAGTCGTCGGGTTTCAGAGGTCGCATGGCTTGAAAGACCTTGGCTTTCTCTACGTGCACGGCTCCAAAGTCCCTATCCGCCGGCGGCTCCATAGCAAGCAGCGCAACCACCTGGAACAGGTGGTTTTCGATCACGTCGCGCAGACAGCCGGCGGTTTCATAAAATGCACCACGGCCGTCCACGCCGATTTCCTCAGCCATGGTTACCTGGACGCTGGCCATGTAGTTGCGGTTCCAGATCGGCTCGAGAAACGAATTGGCGAAGCGGAAATAAGATATTCATGATCGCCTCCTTCCCCAGGAAGTGATCGATGCGAAAGATCGAGTCTTGCGGGAATACTTTCTGCGCGACGTGGTTGAGGTCCGGGCGGACGCCAGGTCGCGTCCGAACGGCTTTTCGACAATGACGCGCGCGTGCTCCGCCAAGTTCGCCGCGCCGAGTCCTTTGATCACCGTCTCAAATAGCGCAGGCGGGATGGCCAGGTAGTGCGCCGGGCGCCGCGCGCTGCCCAGCGCCTTTTTTATCGCGGCGAACGTGTTCGGGTCATGGTAATCTGCTAACGTACTGGAACCGGGACAGAAGATGGTGGAAGGCGCGCTTTTTATCGATCCCGCCTGACCGCTTTATGCTGTCCATCACGCGTTTGCGCAGGCGCGCCAGACTCCACTTCGGGAAGGCGACGCCGATCACCGGAGCCTTTTGGGGTGCCTCGTTTCGCCATCGCATAGAATGCAGGAAAGATCATCTTGTGGGCGAGATCGCCCGTCACTCCGAAGGGCACGAGCGCATCCGAATGGGATGCGGCCATCAGGCACTTCCCTTCCTGGCGGCGGCCCTTTTCTTGTGGCCGCCGAGTTCGTATTGCAGGGCGGACCGCACCTTGACACATGCCGCGATAACGCTGCAGTGGCGCCGAACCTCGGCGCTGTTGGCCAGTTTGAGGTCGTATCGGTAGTGCTCGAGGTGGCAGAGCGCCACTATCGATCGAAGCGGTGGCGAGACGGGAGATGGGAAAAGAGAACGGGCAGAGTTCACAGCCAGCCTCCACGTCCACGGCGGCGACCTCCGGCACCCTCGTGCCGGGCTTCACCGCGACCACCTGGGCGGTCAGGATGTTTCTCGCGCCCGTCAGCCCGGGTCCTTTTGGACAATTGCGCCATCCCTTGCCTCGGCGTTCAATGGAAACACACGGGTGGTACCGCTGACGAATTCGCAGATCTTGCCGTCGATACACAAGGAAATCGGCGACGCCGCGCCGTCACGCCCACGGACCGTGAGCGAGTCGCGAGTCAGCCGCAGATCGAGTGAATGCCCGCGGTAGCGGATGCGCATGTCGAGGCGCTCCATCTCCCGCGGTAATTCCGGATTGAGTCGCAGAACATCGCCTCTAACTTCGATACCCGTCGATACGCGCTGCACCAGGTCGACAGTTCCCGCCATGGCGCCGAGGTGGACGCCCTCGGCGGTGGTGCCCTGCTGGACATCGCTCACGTCGCTCTGCAGTGCCTCCGCGAAGAAGTCGATGGCGCGCGGCCGGTCGGAACGCGCCAGCACCCAGGCATACACCACACGACACAACGTTGAGCCTTGTGACGAGCGGCCGGCATAATAGGCGATGTTTCGCGGAATGGTCTCGTATTTGAACGGATAGCCCAGACACTCGAACAATTCGCCGATTTCTTCGGCGGAAAACAGGTAGAACAACATGAGCACGTCGGCCTGTTTCGAGAGTTTGTAACGGTTGGCGCTGTCGTTCTCCAGCTCGAGGATGAGATCGAGACGCTGAATATTGCCATACCGGGTCCGGTAGTCCTCCCAATCGAGCTCACGCAAATTTTCGTAGCCCTCGAACTGACTGATGATTCCGTCGTCATGGAACGGTACATACATCCTGCGACTGATGTCGCTCCAGCGCGCGATCTCCTCCGACGACAAGCCAAGCCGCGTCGTGAGCTCGGCGCGACGCACCTCGGACAGCAGGTCGAGGACCTCCAGCGCCCGGCATAACACCCACACAGCCATGATGTTGGTATAAGCGTTGTTGTTGAGGCCGGGCTTTGCGGAATCCGGATAGCCGTCGTGAAACTCGTCGGGACCCATCACGCCGCGGATCTCGTAGCGCCCGCGATCGTGATCGAAGGTCGCAACGCTCGACCAGAAGCAGGCAATATTGAGGATCAGCTCCGCCCCGTAGGAATGCAGAAACTCGACGTCGTGACTGACCTGGAAGTACTGCCAGACGTTATGAGCGATGGCACTCCCTACGTGGCGCTGCAAGTAGGAGTTGTCGGGCACCCAGCGCTGCGAGCGCGGATTCAGGTTGAGCGCCTGGGTCTCCTCCTGACCATCGCTTCCGCTCTGCCAGGGGAACATTGCTCCCTTATACCCGGCCGCCGCGGCGGCAGCGCGCGCCTCGCCCAGGCGCCGGTAGCGATACATTAGAAGCGATCGGGTGATTTCGGGCATTCGATAATTGAAAAACGGGAAGATGAACAATTCATCCCAGAATACATGGCCCTGGTACGCCTCCCCGGTCCAGCCTCGCGCGGGCACTCCGATATCGAGTCCGATGGAGTTGGGCGATACGGCCTGCAGCAGGTGAAACATGTTCAGCCGAAGCAGCATCTGGACGTTCAACTTGAAACCAGCACCGGCCGGCCGGATATGCACGTCGAAGCGTCGCCACAGGTGCCTCCAGGCGAGCACATGGTCCGCCATTACGGCATCAAAGCGACCCGAGCGCGTGATCGCCTTGCGCGCCTCAAGCCCGCACTCCGAAATGGCGTGGTCGCGCGAGGTATAGAAAGAGGCCAGCTTCTCCAGCACCAGCGTCTCGCCTTGCTTGACGTCAACTTTGAGTTCCTGCCCGATATATCCTGGTTCTTCGATGATCCCGCGGCGGACCTCGAGAAGCTGTCCGTCGAGGAACGCTCGCGTTCGCGCGACCAGCGCGACATGAATATTCGACTGGCAGGTGCGCACCAGCAGGTACACGCTGTCCTCGCCAACAACCTTGCCTGCCAGCGGCTCCAGGTGTTTGTTGTTGAACTTACCGTACAGCTTCGCGCCCGCGTTGACGACGCGCCCGTCGATCGCCGAGCGTACCGTGACGCCTGCTGACCAGTTGTCGGCGGTCAGCGTCAGTTCCAGTGCGCCCAAATGCATGTCACCCATCGATACCAGCCGTCGCTCCTTGAGCGTACTGCGCCGCCCCTGGCCGTCCTCGAAGCGGAGGCTCCGCAACAGCATGCCGCCCCGCAGATCGAGCTCCTGGCGGTACGCCAGGAGCTTGACGGTTCGCGCATCGAACCAGTCCTGCTCGGCGATGCGAAAGTCGAACGCGAGCCAGTTGGGGAAATTCACGAGATCCTCGTTCTCGAGCACCCGTCCGGCGATGTCGGTGCGCAACCGGTCGTAGCCGCCGGCGAGGTACGTCCCCGGATAGTGAATGTCATCCGCCACAGCCCCGGCGGCGGCACCGCGCGTCGCGAAATAGCCATTCCCCAGGGTGCACAGGGCTTCGCGGATACCCTCTTGCGCTGGGTCGAAACTCTCAAACACCAGTGACCAGGCGGAACGCGGTTCCACGGCTACACGGACTTGCGCCAGATCGGTTACCACGACATCAGCGCCAACATCTCGCAGCGCCTGCGCGCGGCCGCTGCGATCGACGCCGATGACGCAGCCGAATCGACCGGCGCGCCCGGCCTCGACTCCGGCGATCGCGTCCTCCACGACGACGGCACGCGAAGGTTCTGCCCCGACGCGACGCGCCGCCTCTATATAAGCATCCGGTGCTGGCTTGCCCTTGAGCGCGAGCCGGGTGACGTCCATCCCGTCCACTCGCGCGTCGAACAGCTCTGCGATACCCGCTGCCTCGAGGACTGCCGCGCAGTTGTCGCTGGAGGACACGACGGCGGTCTTGATCTCCTGCGCCCGGAGTATGCGCACCAGTGCCATCGACGCTTCATAGAGCTCGACGCCGTCCTGCTCCAGGTGTTGCAAGAAATACCGGTCCTTCAGATTGCCCAGCGCGCACACGCTTTGCACTTCGGGACCGTCTTCGGGTGCACCCAACGGCAATTCGATCCCGCGTGACTCAAGGAAGGCTGCCACGCCGTCGTAACGCGGCTTGCCGTCGACGTAGCGTGGGTAATCAGCGTCAACATCAAAAGGGACGAACGGCTCGCCTGCCTGGGTGGCGCGCTCCTTGAGGAACCCGTCGAACAGCTTTTTCCAAGCTGCGGCGTGGACACTCGCCGTCCTGGTCAGCACCCCATCGAGATCGAACAGAACCGCGTCGTAGTCCTGCGGGGAGAGTGTGATAACGACTTCCATCGGGCCTCCTGCTTCGCGCTCACGGCGTGGGCTGCCGCATCCAGACCCCGTTCGGTTTGGGCGAGAACCCGTATCACGGCCAGGAAGCGTTCGCGCTCTGCCGCGTCGAACGCCTGCCGCTGGCGCGCGCCGAGGTCGCAGCGAAACGGTCGTTGGCGAATAGCGTATTCTCCACGTCCAGCACGACCACCACCAGTATGCCCATCACCGTCCAAATCCACATCCGCCCACCCATCCAGCCACTCATCCATCCGTCTGTTAGCTCATCACAAGTTCCTGTCGTTGCGTTGCGACCAGCCCACCGAATGACGCAGACCGCTGCCCGACTGGATGCCCTGGAAATCACGCCTTCATTCGCTGCGGTTTTATACACAGCAGCATCCAGACTTGGCCCCCGCCTGGCACAGGCAGGGGTGGACAGAAACTTTTGCCGGCATAGTTTCGGCAAATAGAACGTTCGTCCATCACGGTCGGCTTATCGAACAACCCGTCTTCTCTCCCGCCGACTGAGCACCACGCTCTAAATCGGTACCCAGATCAACGCGAAGTACCAGCCATAGGGGCAGAAAGCTTGTGATCGAATCCGTCGGGGTTGCTTCCTAAGTTTGGTTCACCGCTCGTGCGACTTGGTTCAATTCCCTTTTCTGATAGGTTTCACAACCAACCGCCCCTGAAACTCGCTCGCCGTAAGCCACTGACGATGTAGGCGCAGTCTCGCATCAATCGCCACAATAAGCCGGTACGATGGTTTTCGATCATCAAGATAATCGGCCCTTGATTAAGTCCGTAATGCCATGGTGATACCCAGCCATGGGGATTGCCGGATTTTACCGTATAGGTCGGATTGAAAGTCGCTTTGAAGCCGTAGGGGTTTAACTCTGTTAATTTGACCTCGTTGATAAAATGGTCGATCGTTGGCAGCACGATCTCAGGCGCGAAAGGCAGCGAGGTCACCACCGCCCACGGCGCGATGGTGCCGTCGTCGGGCCCATATGGCACGCCTCGTCCCACATAGCCGAAGAATTGGCGCTCGATGCCGTTCACCTTGATCGTGTCGGGGCCGGGACCGTCGCTCGCGGTGAGCCCCCAGCAATGGCTGCCACAGCCTACGAACTTGAGCGGGTTGTCCATCGCGTACAGTTGTTGAACATAGGTCGCGCGACGGCTGTTCTCGAAATAGTCGATGCCCTTGACGCGCATGAACACGTCCTGAATGCCGCGAAAATCAATCCAGAGATGCGAGAGCTGGTGGGTGAACAAGGGCCCTGCGTAAAGATATTCAAATCCGTAACAATGTTCCCACCGGTAAGTGGAGATCCACGCGGCGTAGCAGCTCTCGGACAGCGGATGAGTAGGTGAGCCTAGCCCGAGGATATACAGCAGCATCGCCTCGTCGTAGCCTGCCCAACGGTATTTGAGAAATCCGTTCTCGGGATTCCAGCCATGCGTAACCGTCGAGCCTCGGTTTTGCGCCCATTGCCAATCCGCGCGCCGATAGAGCGTGTCGGCGAGCCTGCGAATTTCATTCTCCTCGCGTGTGTCTGCATCAAAATAAACTCCCGCCGTCAACGCACCCGCCAGCAGAAAAGCGCTATCTATCGTTGAAAGTTCGCATTGCCAGGCGCGCCGCCCGCTCCGCATGTCGAGAAAATGATAGTAAAAGCCCCGATAGCCAGTGGCGTCGGGTTCGGGACTTTGCGGGCTGTTCCAGAAAAAGCGCAATGTAGTCAGCGTTCGTTCTACCGCCGCAGCACGCGGCATGAATCCGCGCTCGACGGCTACCGGATAAGCCGCCAATGCGAAGCCGGTAGCGGCAATACTGGCGGGCCACTCCGCCGCGGTTTTGTCGATCACCAGCCCGTTGTCTGCATTAGTCTCATGCAAAAAGTAGCTGAATGATTGGTGCTGAAGCCTTTCCAGTTCAGCTTCGCCGATTGGTTTCCTGCCGTTCATGGTTTTAGTGTTTGTGATAGACTTGTGGACTCACGCCTTCGGCTGATTCGCGTCAGATTACTACCTGGACCTTCTTCGGCGTAATCGCTCGAATCCTTAACTGGTCTTCCCTGACTTGTGGAAAGCAGCGAGTTTCGCCACGCTCTCCCTTAACGTCATGTCATCATTCATCGCGATGCCACGATAGATGGATTCTGAGCGATGTCCCACTATGGCCATCGTGGTGGATCGCGGCACCCCGGCCCGTTCGAGATTCCGGACGGCCGTTCGCCGGAAATCATCCGGCACTTTTCCCGCCACGCCCGCACGCTGACATGCTAGCGCCCATGCCTTCCGGAAATCCTTTATCGGTTTACCGTCACGATGGAACAGCCACGGGACAACTCGCCCCGTCCCGCGTTCAAGCTCTGCCGTCTTTTCGATCTGTCGCGTCAGAATCTCCCGCAATTCGACAGTCAGCGGAAAACTTCGCCCTCTCGCATCGCCGGTTTGGGTCGGTTCCAATCGTAGACATCCCGAATCGAGGTCAACATGAAGCTTTTGTCGCGTAAGGAGCTCGGACTTGATACGCCACCCGGTCATGTATGCGGTCTGGATAACCGGTCTTAGATATTCCGGCAGGTTCTCCAACACTGCGTGAAACTCGTCAGCTTCAAAGGAAACTTCGCGTCGATTGTCCTCGGGTAGCATGTAGATATCGGGCCGAGAGGCTATCTTGCCGGCTGATTGCGCGAGCCGAAAGGCGCGCCTCAGGGCGCTGAGCTCGCGGTTGATCGTTCCGGGAGCCGCCTGCTGTTCTTCTTGTCGCAAGCGGACATATCGAGCAATGAGGTCGCTAGTGATCTGACCAGCAGGGGTTTCTGCGAAAAACCGGCGCAGATGCCGAACCGCATCCTCGACGCGTTCCGCACTGCGCCGCCCGTTAGCTCGATAGTCATCGAGAAGAATCTTCGCTAGATCCTCGAATGTCGTCTTCCCGGCCTTTGAGCCTACTGGGTCTCCCTGCGCTGCGGCTTTCAGCCTCTGCTGCAGAAAAGCTTCGGCCTTCTGTCGGTTCCGCGAATTCGATGACGCGCGAAACCGGGTCCCCTTGACGAAGTACTGCACCCACCAAGTGGAGGTTTTTTTCTGTTCGCCCGTACGCTTGTCGGTGTATGTGGGCTGGTAGACGAAGCCGTCGCCGCGGGTTTTCTTCATAAGTCGGTGATTGAGAACGGATTCAATTTCAAATTTCGTGGTACATACCGAGCGTCATAGATTAACACAGCGGAATCGATGAGCGCCCAGCCCTTAAAATCCTCTGGAGCGAAAGCTCCGTGCGGGTTCGAGTCCCGCCCCCGGCACCACATTTCCTCAACGTGCATGTGGCCTTTCTAGCTCTACTGCCTTTTGGTGTCAAGAGCGGTGAGGGTCGATTTTCGGTCTGACTTTGGCTGTACTTTGGCTGTTCTCGAAAAGTCGGCCGCGTGACCAGCTAGACGGCGCATGAACAGCGCCAGTCTTGGGCTCTGCGCCCGCCAAGCCATCGCAGCTTGACGCGCTCCGCTCTGGCGCTGCTTGACCAGTGTCAAGGCCGCGGCCCTGTTGCTTGACCCGCGGGGCTCTATCTTGTGGATGCACGTCGAAGGGCGAACTCGATCCAGATACTTTTTCCCGCTAAAATCGTGACCAAATGAGTACTCGTACGTGGAACAAAGATCGCGCTGAGAAGCGAATCGCATCAAAGATTGCCCAGCTACCTCTGAACGACATTGAGATTAGGGACTACGTCCGCGACACCGACCTTACGAATCTGCCAAGTCACGTAGCTTATCGAGTGGATGGTACGCACCTCTACGCCGATATCCTTAACCTTACCGACATGCTCGGCGTGACCGCAGTCGAAGGTGAGACCTGCCATCGCCGCACTCTGCGCTTTCTCAATCTGCATTACCGCGCAGTCCATCGCATTCTTCAGCGCGTCGACGCTCTATTCGTGGATTTCCACAATCAGCGGCTGCACTCCGTTATCACCAAACCATACGACTCGGAAAGCAGTCGCGTTCATCGCGCTGTCGCCATTGGCAAGCTAGTAATCGACGTGCTGGCGCGAACCGGTGAAGATGCAGATCATCCTGCCGCAAAGGTGCGCGTCGGAATCGACACAGGCGAGGCACTCGCCGTTAACAATGGCCGGCGCGGGCATCGCGAACCGCTCTTCCTGGGAGAGCCAGCCAACCGCGCTGCAAAGCGGGCGAGTGGAGGGACCGCGACCGGCATCTACCTGACGAATAAAGCGCGCGCCGTCATTGGTCTCAAACAGGTCCGCGAGGAGGATGCGACTGCTCTGACAGAGCAGGAAATCAAAGACTCCCAAGACGCAGCCAAGCTAGGCATTAGCGCCGACGAGATAGTCATTGAATGGAAAGACGATCTCGACAAGAATCCGATCGGCGTTTTCGAGTTCAAAAGCCATACGCCGCCATTCAGTACGCTCGATATCGAGGAACTGTCCGTCAAGAATTCGCGGCGACAGGATGCTACTACTGTCTATGCCGACTTGGATGGGTTTACTGCCTACGTCTCGAGAAACATCACCACAAACGACGCAGCGAAAC
>Ga0302325_10021704_pt1 | contig 13439 bp, 13 predicted proteins | sample Palsa_T0_2_FD_201948 | JGI IMG/M metagenome (GOLD analysis project Ga0302325, IMG submission 201948) | Peat permafrost microbial communities from Stordalen Mire near Abisko, Sweden - Palsa_T0_2 | ecosystem: Environmental > Terrestrial > Soil > Palsa > Peat permafrost | place: Sweden: Abisko... | reverse complement strand
CGGCAATGTTGAGTTTCTGGTCCTTGACGATTCTTTTGCATTTTTATGCCTCTATATCCTTCCTTTATTTTCATTCTGTACGCCAATTTCTTAGCGTTACGGCGTGACTTTTGCAAAAATTTGGGGGTCCAAAGTTTTTGGTGTTGTAGAGCTAAGCGAGGCTGCCAGAGTGAGCTTGATTGAAAAGGGGCGTAAGTCAACACAACTCCTTGTCGCATCAACCATGGGTACGTTGGAAGGTAAACCCCTTACAATGTATACGTCTGCAAAGTAAGTTATTAATCGCATGACTTATAGTGAAAAAGCGTAAACAGAAAGTCATTCGGCTAGGCGGATATCTTGGATATGTGTTTCGGCTGCAAACCCCCCACTCTTTCGAGTCATGCATCCCGTACACCAGCAGTAGTTTGGGTAAAGTTGCAGAACCAAGTGAGAGGATTTAAAGCCTTCGTTCACATACCCTTTTTCTTGACGAATGCACCTTCTTGGGCCGATTTGTCCCTGGCCAAATGGATTTTGAAGGAAATGAGCACGTGACAACACCTTCCCAATTTGACAGCTAGGGAACCTCGCCACTAAGGTAAACTACCCCGCGACCCCGCGACGCATTGCCAAGGTTATTGCTCGGTATTGTCTCGTCCCGTCCCATTCTTGCCCACGGATTATGTCCGTTACTCCGCGGATCTACTAAGCTTATGCACGGTGGAGTGGTAACTCGGAAAGTACAAGGTACGTGCCGTACGTACCACAACCAACTGTTCGTACGACCACTCCTCCCATCACTCTGACCTTTCTCTTTCAACTTCTCAGCTGACTTTCAAAATTCTAAGTTGAAACATAACTCCAGCAAGATGGCATCAGTAGCCACCCAAAGCATGCCCACCCAAGCAATTCCTTCCTACCAACGTGTCGAACCCGGCTCTGTCAACATCCCAGTCGAAGACCTCACAAAGATCCAAACCGTAAAACCAACATACATTGACAACGCAACCGAAGAATGGGTCTCGTCCTTCAACAAAGCAATCCAAAGCTCCGACCTTGCCGGCCTCATAGACCTCTTCATGCCCAATGCTTTCTGGCGGGATCACCTTTGCTTGACTTGGGATTTCCATACCATAAAAGGCGCGGACAAGATCAACGAGTTTCTGAAGCAGGGATGCAGGTTGAAGAACATTGCTGTTGATCGAAGCAGTGATTTTAGGAAGCCGGTTGTCACAGGATTCGATGGACAGGGGAAGGTTCAGGGGGTTCAGACGTTCTTGACGACCGAGTCGGATGTGGGCAGGGGAATGGGAGTAGCGAGATTGGTGGAAACCGAGGGGAAATTGAAGGCATTCACGCTTTTCACTTCTATGAGAGAATTGAAAGGTCATGAGGAGGCAACCTTTGGGAGACGTCCAGAGGGTGTTTCTCATGGCGGACAACCTGGCAGAAAGAACTGGCAGGAACGTCGAGTTGCTGATGAGAACTATGAAGACAGCGAACCTACTGTCTTGATTCTTGGCATGTCCTTAACTCCTGAGATCCCAATCCGAAAGAGGATGACGAATAGTTCTAACAGTTTTTAAGGTGCCGGCCAAGGAGGTCTCACTCCAGCGGCTCGTCTGAAAATGCTCGGAGTCAACGCCCTCATTATCGACCGGAATGAGCGTGTGGGAGACAATTGGCGACAAAGATACCACCAACTCGTTCTACACGACCCGGTTTGGTACGACCATCTCCCATACATTAATTTCCCTGCAAAGTATGTATATCCTCAAGCTTCTTTACCCCTGTCTGAGTTTCTGACCAGTTGAAGTTTCTCATCCAAACAATGCTAATCCTGATTCAGCTGGCCCATATTTACGCCAAAGGACAAGCTCGCCGAATTTTTCGAGACTTATGCAAAGCTGCTTGAGCTGAATGTTTGGACAAGCACGACTATCAAAGAATCACACTGGGACAAATCGAACGGCCAATGGACAGTCGTTCTCGAGCGAAAGAAGAAAGATGGCACAACGGAAACTCGCACTATACACCCAAAGCATATCATTCAAGCCACTGGCCACTCCGGCGAGAAGGACTTTCCCGGCTATATTCCAGGCATCTCCGACTTCAAAGGCGATCGACTCTGCCATTCATCAGAGTTCACTGGCGCTGACTTGAACGGAAAGGGAAAGAAGGCAATAGTTGTAGGTTGCTGCAACTCGGGACATGATATCGCCCAAGATTTTTATGAGAAGGGGTATGATGTAACTATGATCCAACGCTCATCCACCTGTGTCATCTCCTCCAGGGCCATCCTCGAGATCGGTCTTGCAGGCCTCTATGACGAGCAAGGCCCACCAGTTGAGGACGCTGATGTCGCTTTCTGGAGTATCCCATCATCAGTCCTAAAGTCGATCCAAGTCGATGTAACCGCTATTCAAAACAAGCACGATGCCAAGGTTCTCGAGGGCCTCGAGAAAGCCGGTTTTAAGCTTGATCAGGGCCCCGATAACTCTGGACTTTTTATGAAATATTTCCAGCGCGGTGGTGGTTACTACATCGACGTTGGCGCCTCGCAGCTCATCGCCGATGGCAAAATCAAGATCAAGCAAGGCCAAGAAATCGCGGAAGTTCTACCCCATGGAATGAAGTTCGCAGATGGCAGCGAGCTTCCTGCTGATGAGATCGTCTTTGCGACCGGATACAAGAACATGAGAACCCAGGCAAGAACGATCTTCGGAGACGAGCTAGCCGAGCAGGTCAATGATGTTTGGGGATTCGATGAGGAAGGTGAGGTGAGAACTATATGGCGCAAGTCGGGACATCCGGGGTTCTGGTTCTTTGGTGGGAATCTGGCGCTGTGTAGGTATTGGTCGAGGATGCTTGCGCTGCAGATCAAGGCGTTGGAGGAGGGGATCTGCAAGTATGACGATAGATAGATTAGGATCGTCCTGGCCTACGGTCCTCCGCAGACGATGAGTTTGCGTGTATTTTATGCGGTGAGCTTAGCTATATTTGATGGATGAGCAGTTTGCGACCCTTTTTCGATCTCCTAGTGGTACAGGCAAGTTGGCCCAAAAAAATTCGTGGGCTTTTCTCTTCGATTATTGAAACCTCAATTGAGCTTATTTGAAAAATAGAAGCCCGTGAAAGTGAGCCATACTTCTTTAACCATTTCTAAGAGCTTAGCTAGAGGAACAAAAAATCTGCCCGGATGAGAGCCCATCACGTGACAATGATGAACCTTCCTTGAAGGTCCCCCTTGTGGATTAAAGCTTGAAGAGAGATGAATTGCAAAAGATGTTCCAAACGATATTATTGCCCCTTTTCTTGACTTGGAAGACAAGGAGTCCAAATTTCAAATTTAACAATCTCATTGCACCGAGGCGAGCTCAAACTTTGACTTGATGTGCAACAAAGCCTTGAAGGTGAGTATTCACTTGAAAACGGTGACATCAGATGAAAGTGAGTTTGACATTAGATGAGAGTGAGTTTGACATAAGATGAAAGTGAGTTGATCTGGAATTTAATACAATTTCGTCTGAAGGTGTCGGATATAAGTCGATATGGGATGAAAGTTGACCGAGAAAAGTAGGTTTACCCTCAACTACTAGTACCCAGAACGGTCAACACCGTCACTGGCCCCTGCAAGCATGGAACTTCTCTCTTTGAACATTATGCAAAGACATATCGTGTGATAATGGTCAAGAACCGACTACGGTCGAAGCTTGAAGTGTTCGCTCCAACTGCCCTGATGGTCCCTAGTTTAGTTGGGACTCCTCGTAACAAGATCGGGCCCAATTGTCTCACACTTCAACATCATAGGCAACAAACATTTCCTAGGAACCCATGGAAAGAAATGTGTCTTTCACGATTGCGGAGGGCAGTCACTCAATGTTTCGGAGACACTAGTTTCAAGATGAAAGCAGATGAAGTTTCGTTACATCAAGCTAACTATTCCCAAAATCAGGATATAATCAAAGCCGGTACAAGAAGTTGTAACAAAATGCCTTCCAGTATCTCGCCAGTCCTCTAGAGCTTGTTGATCTCATCGTTGACCATGTTGTTCATCTCGGGGTCGAGACCAGCGGGCAGGCCTTCCTTAGAGGCGAATTGATCAAGGGCAGAGTCGGCAAGGGTGTCCTCGGTCTTGTCGGTCTGGCCATTGCTGCTGAGAATTAGATATGGATATTTGAAAACTCCTTGGAGAAAGCTCACCCTCTGTTGGCATTGTTGTCTCCGTCATTTCCACCCTGTCCGGTGGCATCGTTCTCGAGCTCCTTGAAGTCGTCTCCGAGACCCATGATGATTGATTTCTGGTGATGAACGATGAACGGTCTGCAGGCGCACTGTTAGCCAACGTCGAGATAAAGTTGATGCCAAGGGCTCGGCACAGATGTTACTTACTGTATTGAATAAATGGATTGATTAAGAATGAGGGTAGCTAATGAGAATGAAGGGCCAAGAGTCCTAAGGGGAAGGCCAAGACCTCTTATACCCCGCCCTCGGGTGGTGGGGTCTAACGCATTGAGCTTGTTTCTAAACCGTTCAAGGATCCTTCAGCAGTTCCCTTCCACCCTTGACCCATTGCGTCAAATTTCTGCAGCGTGATGTATTTTGCTTCTTGTTTAGGAGTGGGTGCTCGTCTCTAACTGGCTTTGACCCTGAATCAGATAATGCGAGTGGCGAATTGAAAGCTCTAAGTCAGGTCCATTGGCATTAAGTCGGGCCTAGTAGACAGTTTTAGATAAGCGCTCGATCAATAGTGGAAGGCTACTGCAAGACCCGCCGAAAGTTGGCCCAGCAGGCGTCTATATGAGTGGTTGCTATAGGTTTGTCAGACCTGCTGAGCTGAACCTCCGAATCCTGTTCCATACGATGTGTCTAATCTTGCAGGGCAAGCTCCAGCAATGCAGCGTCATTATCCGCCAGATCCCTGACGATCGGTTTCAGTGTGGGCCGACCAAACGGCTATCGGTCATTTGTACAGGTTGACAAGAGAGCTAACAAACTTGTGGAGTGTAATACAGAGCTACCACTGGATGTGTAGGCAGAAGGAATTATGCAATTGAGGGGTTGTTATCTTTCTTTGCTTTTGGCTGGCGGGGTTGTCTAAGGCTGCAAGCCGAGGAGACTTGCCACGCGTCGCTGCGTTATTTATGGCAATTGGACGATCCTAAGGAAGAGATGGATTGGGGAAGATATAATGAAGAAGTAGAGGGAGGCTGAGAGAGCAACAACGAAGTATGTCAAGGGTGAGCTTGGCAAACGGAGTTTCTCAAAAAGGGGCTTAGAGACTGATCACGTGATCAAACTGATAGCGATAAGGATTGTCTCCGATGAGAAGATACGAAGTAGGTAGACAACCAAGCTCAAACTACTTTTCAATCCCATTCAGTGGTTGATTAGCTTCCTCTACGGGAGGCTGTAACTTCCAATCTCTCGATATGAAAACTAAAAGGCAATCCAACGGCATCACTCCCCGCTTGATCATCCACGGTGGTGCAGGGAATATCCTCCCATCCAATCTCCCACCAGCAAAATACAAGCTTTACCACGACTCACTGCTCTCCGTCCTCGCAGAAGCTCATCACTTCCTAACCTCGCCTTCTTCCTTCCCACTTTCAACGGCATCCTCTACTTCCGCACTCGATACAGTGACGTTTGCTGTCACTCAACTCGAGAACAACCCACTCTTCAATTCCGGGCACGGCGCAGTCTTTACTCGCGATGGCGTCAACGAACTCGAAGCATCGATCATGGTATCGAAAGGCAAGAAGAAGAGAGGCGTAGGAATCATGGGTCTACAACACGTCAAGAACCCCATAGTACTTGCTCGAGAGATGCTCTTGCAGGGAGAACAGGACCTGGAAGGTGGGAATGGAGAACATAGAGGACCGATGACTCTTGATGCTGCAGCTGGAGGCGCACAAGGTCACTGTCAATTGTATAAATACAGTGCGGAGAAGTTGGCTGAAAAATGGGGACTAGAGATGGTAGATCCGAGCTATTTCTTTGTGCAGGCACGGTGGGATGAGCATATTAAGGGGCTAGAGAAGGAGAAGGATGGCAAGGGAGTTGCGACTTGGGATGAAAAGCACTTTTTCCCGCAGGGCACTTGTGGTGCGGTGGCTTTGGATGGCGAAGGTGTGATTGCTGTGGCTACGAGTACAGGAGGTATGACAAATAAACTGACTGGAAGAATCGGGGATACACCCACACTTGGGGCGGGTTTCTGGGCAGAAGAGTGGGAAGAGGAATACCCATCGAGAGAAGAAACATATTTTAGCCAAGCAGGGCCAGCTCTGGTGCTGAGCGAGACTCTGAAGGGTCTGCTGGCAGACTGCTTGCCGAGCCTGTCGACATACTCTCCAATTTCGCGGAACGACATTGACATGAGCATGATTTCGAAAGGAGATAGAATATTTCGTTCAACGGGACTGTCGGGGACTGGAAATGGTGATTCTTTCTTGCGAATGAATGCCGCACGAACAGCATCTGCAATTGCAAAATACCGAGGATCCAAATCAGCACACAAGGCCTCCTTACAAGAAGCCGTGACAGAAGTCAGCGGGCCTGGAGGTGACTTGGTCAAGAGTGCTGGCGATCGATGGAGGAAAACAGGAGAAGGCGAAGCAGGAATTATTGGTATCGAGCTCACAGTTGCGGTTGATGCAGATGGCCGAAAGAAATCAGCAATTTCTCACATTGTTGATGACTTCAACTGTGGAGGAATGTTCAGGGCAGCAGTGGACAAGAATGGTAAGGCAGTGATGAGAGTCTGGAAACCCGGACAACATAGTGGTTTGGAGAAATATGAAGGTGAAGGGAAGGAATATGACTTGAGAGAGTGGCTAGATACGAAAATGCAGTATTAGAGAATCGTCGAGAATCATATTTTTGTTGTACCGTCAGGTTACAATTAGACGAAGAAAACTTTTCAGGAACCTGCTTTCGTCCCAGAGGGAAATGTAGCGGCCAGTTTGAGTACCTTACAAGGTCACGTGGCCGGTGACAGGAAGGACTTTGGGCCAAGATTGACGAGAGTGTGCAAAACCTTGGACCCCCAAGAGAATGGTCTGGAAGCTCGAGTGTTTTCTCTCTAGCGTTATATCTGATTTACATTCTGGTGGTGGTGATTTCTTCAAGTGTTATACTCGCACGTGACTACATTTAATTTCTCCTGTCCCTGTTCATCCCACCACGAAACTCCCACAAACCAAGGACTGCCCTTTTCCCGATCGCCACAAAACTTTTGCGTTGATTCATCAATTAGATTCCTCCTCGCTACACCTCTTCTCTCACTTTCCTTTTCTCTACTACAGCTCACCGCTTCAACCGTCCTCATGCCCCGCAATCACCAGAATCTCGGCCCCAGACATCGGCTCCACACACTCCTTTCCACGCTAATTTGTAGCCACCAACTGAGACTCTGTGCTTAGATTTCTGCTAATCTAGCGGTTGACCCGGGCTTCTGCTACAGTCCCCCCCTTCGGCGCCTTTGTAACTTTTGCCACTGGCGCCTGGATAGCCGCTTTTATCATTGCTATAAACCGTTGCTCAGTGAGCGTACCACTGGAGATCTAAATAATAAGCCCAATACGACAGTAATGATTATCAAAACAACGGCGGTTAAGCGAGCTTCACTGCCATTAAGGCTGCCCTAAAATTCTCCTCAATTGGCTAGCGAGATCAACAGCGCCAGTGGCAAAGTTACAAAGGCGGGGGTGGGGGACTGTCGTGACTTGCCATCAATTTTAGCGAAAGGCGATCGTTGCCTTTTATCTGTTGTATCTTTATTTTCATCTCAACAGGCTTCACCTTGGCCGGCAGTGATATATTCGTCTCATCGAGTCCCACCGAAGTCAACCTTCACCTCAGAGGCATTAATGCATTTGAAAAGCTTCGACAGCAGTACTCACGTTCAACCTTAAATGTTGAGCGTGAGTAGATTCAAGTACTTCCGAGTTTGAGCTTTGCTTCTGTAGTGACATCTGCTAGAGTCTTATTATAGCTGCGATAACAAGGCTACTTACACAGAAGGCCGAGAAGCAATTTGGTGTCCGAATGAGAAGTATTGTGTTCAAGACTGCCATTTCGGAGTCTCAGGTTATTTATTAACACAATGTTATTAAACTGCAGGCATTGTACGTTCATCATGAAGGAATTCGACATTCGCGTCATCTTAACAATTTCCAGTAAACGTATCGATCGTATCCCATACTGGCGTGTAGGACGAAGAATGAAGCACTGGCAACACCCTCAACAGCCCTATAAAGCTTTTCTTGCCCTCCGATTTACCTTACGTCGGTTGTTCTTTCACTTAAAACCATTGCATAGTTCAACATGCAATGAAAGTCAAGAACCATCTTGCCCAGCTGTTTGGTATCTTTGGTGCACTAGCAACGATACTGTTGGCCGCCTTTGAGCAGAAAGTAAAGCAACAGCGGCTAAGTGGTCATCCGAGGTGGACTGTGACGGATATTAATCTCCAATTCCCCAATTGTGGAACTTCAACCGGCTCGTGGAAGCTCGGAAGCAACTCATCTCGTCTTCCTATCCCATAACCTAAGCCTGAGTTGCAATTCACTTTGCTTCTTTTAGCATTAATTTCATTTCCATGCAAAATATTTTTTAGATTCTGATAAACTTCCCCCTTTTGAAGCGCCGAGTGGTGTAGGTTTTTGAAATAAGAGGTGAGCGTCTCAAATTGAGCTGCAGCGAACTCGGATAGTAGTCAGTTCAGTGCGCCATGTCAAAATTCGAAAGTCATTTGAGATTTATCTATGTTAAAGCTTTTAAGTTCATTCCAAAATCATCATAGTCCGTTCAGAGCAGGGCAGGGGAAATACTTTGTCGTCAGAACCAGTGCACAAGATGTGCTCAAACAACGCTTCTCCGCACTCCGATACCAGCCCAATGCGTTTCGCTGTCATATTGATACAATTACGCCCGTGTAAATGCTCAATCCTCTCGAATCAGAGCGACATGCAATAAACGCCCAAGTCTCAAATCCCAAACCCACCGAAATATCCTGGCCAACACCAATGCTCCGAAGTATGTTACAAAATTATCGTAACAGGCTCCGCTGTTTCCCTTGCTTTTATTCCGTCTTTCCACACGAGCTTCGAGTAGTAAATTTTGGCCCATTGTTTATGTGGTCCTGTGTCGTGCTTGAGGAGTCTTAGCCTTGCATGGTCAGGTATGAAACCATTTACCATGCCCTCCTCCTCCTGTGTGACAATCCAAGTGGCAAGCTTCGCCGCTACCAGTGTATCAAACCATCCTCCTCGCTGTGGGTATTGATTTAACAGCGCGATGGCTGCCCTGCGAACCTTTGGCTCTCGACACTTGCTGCATGAGGCGGGGAGTTAGTGACTGATTCAAGGACGCCACAATGCAAGGACACATCAAGGAGGGGCAAGTTTGTTTCCTAGTTACGTACTGCGCGACAATGGTGATACAACAACCCAATGATATGTCGAAATTGAAAATTGCCTTCCTAAGCGTGTTCTTCGCATTGTCGATCAAGTCGCGAGCCAGGTCGACTATGAGCATGTAATCTCTCAAGAAGGCATCATTGTACATCTCGCTGTTTGACGAGCCTCGCGAGATCACAGAACGGCATGCGAGCGCGCGTATCATAGTCAAGTTGGCGAGGAGGTAGTCATTTGTTCCAGGTTTTTGTCGAGAGCCTTGAAAGATGGGTTCAAAATGGCGCAAAAACTGCTCCGCAACGGTCTTGAAGTTGTGTTGCTCCTTCAGCTTTGATCCAGTTTCGCTAGCCGGTCCTTCATCGTATCTCTTGGGCTGATATTCCTCTCCGACGCTTTTGATGTTGTGATAGAATAGCACCCTGCCTACGACCTGGTCCCAATAATTGCATGCTTCGTTGATGGATGTAAATGGCTGCTGGGTGGACGGGAATTGAGGAACAGGTCGGCCAGGCTGAAGGCCTCTGCAAAGGAGCAGTTGATAGTCAAGCCGTCGAAAGGCACCTACAAGATCCTCGTCCAGGTAAAGAGACCGAACAGCAGCGCGTTTCACAACAGACCAAAGATCAGCCGAGGTATCTGCCGATTCTTTTTGTTTAGTCCATTTGAGCAGAAGATCTATACCAACTTTCGCCTGCGTGATTGCTTTGTCTCGATCGCCAATGTAAGTTTCGAAGCATGTTGTGAGCAAAGACGAGATCAAGGCGTGTCGAAGTTGGGACTCTGTTTCCGGTTCCTGTCGGGCGATGTCTCTCATCTGTCCTAGAGCTATCCCGTACTGCTGAAGTGCGAAGATGTAGTGGCTCTTCCTTTCTCTCTCACTCTCTGCGGAACCTTGGGGTTGAGTTGATAGCGCAGTTAAGGTGTTCAGGTTTTGATGCAGAGCTCCGATGGCCACCACTACGTTCCTAGCCCACGGTTCCTCATGGCAGCATTGCAGAATAACGCGGTCCCAGACAGATGACTGGTAGTATCCGGAAAGCTGGGCAGCAGCGCTTCCACGGAAGACGTCGAAGTATCGATACTCGATGGGCGATTCAAATCTAGGACCTGGGGATGGTTGCACAACAAGTTCGGTGTTGGTAATGCTCCTCGCTCGTGGGATGGGAACGCGAAAATTCCTGACGTCGGTGCCAGCTGGAAGAAATGGTTTCGATGGAGGTCTCTGCGTGAGTGTGTTATAGCAGTACCCATCACACTCATAGCCAGCGTTTGCACACCTGTCTAGAATGTTGAATAGTCAGTCTTATACCAAGCCAGGATGTATTGCGTCGAGGTGAGGGGAGTGAGGCTTCATCTTGAGACGTGTTTCGAGTTTTTGAGAGGAGGGAAAACGCTTTCAAGCGCAAGTAGACAAAAGATTTGGGAAGATCGAACCGCACACAGGTTTCTTTTCATCGCATTTTACGTGTCTGATTCTGGAGAGCTCGTTAGCCAAGGGGAAGACGGAAATTGGCCCGGCTTCAACACACTTGCCTAAGACATCGGTTAGCTCTTCGGAACAGTACCCGAGCCATGGTCAAGAGAGTGAGACTTACACGTCACGCAGCCCGAGCGAACTCTTGACTTCACTGCCCGTGATCTTTGATACTTGGTGCGTTGTCTATGTACCAGACTAGGACTGGTACTGGACATTTTCTGAAGAACGTGGTGCCACAGAGTCTGATATGACAGCGCTCTGCTCAGAAAGAATACAACACTTCACGGCAGAGACCAGTCCATCCAACTTCCGAGACAGCTTTGCATACAATATAAAGCGATTGGTGCCTGACTCTCTCTGCTTCGCCTAGCAGGCATGGCCGCTATTCGTGAGTTGTGGGGGGCCAACAAGGACGGTGAGTGGGGAGTCATTCGATGAATGCAGCATCTTGCGCCCGCACCGCTTGCGCTCGCGTGCCCACGGCTCACGTGGAACCCATTCTTCACCTACCGACTATAAAAGCCTTTTCCATCAGTGTGGCATTTCTCAAGCCAAAAGCCGAAAATCTGACTTTGGGAAAACTTCCCCGCACTAGCGGCGCATTGTGGGTGTAAGGACTTGCCGACTTTGAGACACTGCTTCAGCCACAAACTCAAGGATTAACATATTTCTAGAACGTTTCCTTAGCTGGTACTTCGGATTCGAAATGGCTTCTAGAGGTTTCAGATTTCGATGGGTTGCAGGCTATCAATGGGAGAAGCCGGACAAGCTTTAAATAGATATCCTGGCGGAGGAGAGATCCGCAAGCGCAAAAGAAAAAAGTGTACTTGGTAGAGTGTTTGAAAGAACTTCAAAATAGTGCCAAATCTGCAGTATGTTGTAGTTGGACCTCAAGTAGTTACTTCTCACTTGCAGCGAGAGCTACTGGACGTCTCATGCTGTCCTTGTTGATAAGGAGACAGCAGATTTGTTGAACTATAACACGACAAGAGTACTGAATACCCCACCTCCCCGCGATTGCCTCCCCGGGACATCTCGGATCGCTATCGCGTTCTCGGAGGTTTTCTACGGAATTTTGGCATGTTTCAAATGATGGCTCCTTTTCTTCAAAACGGTGAAAGCTGAGCTCCCCTAATCAGATCCTGTTTGAAGGGCCCATCCAGCATCATTGCAGTAAAGGATGTCGGCAAGCACCGAGCTAGCATCTCCTCGGGTTCTAAAGAACGGCCCACATCCACAATCTTTTACCGCTCGGAGACCCGGGGTCAGAAATCCGTGTGGGTGCTTTTCGGCGCTTGTCACGATGGCGGTACTGTACGTACTCGGAACTTTTGTCTCCCTTACCCGCCCCCGGGTCGTTGGTGTTGAAGGGTAATGTCGGTAAGGAGCGAGAATGCCGAAAAGGTCATACTGAGACCTGTAAGCACTTGCGGTCCAAGGTTCGCCAGCCACATAATGACGGCCTTGCAGACGATGTAACATCATGAGCTGGCTCGCAACCCCCGTTCTTATGCTTTTCAAATGATTTCAATTCCAGTACTTCCTCGGGCCGCGTCTTTCTAGTCCCAAGGATTCCGCCCACCAATAAGATCTCTCTAAGGGTACGTACCGCACAGTCGATTGGCTCCACACAAGTGGCAAAGTGCCATATCGGCCGGGGAATACTTTACATGATCTGCTTAATGTGCCTTGTGTTGCATGAAGTAGGGATCGATATCGCGCTACCCCTGTTACTTTTGATTCTGCTTGGTACTGAAGTACCTGAAGAGATTCAATTCTACTGGTGATGTTTGACCTTGTCTGCAGCATTGTGCTTGTCGGGACGAGCCACAACCGATAAAATGCCTGCATTCGCGTGCGCATCTTGGTAACCAATTTGTCAGCCACATCGTCAGTTTTAAGACCTGTCACTGCTGCTATTTACCCTTCAAATCTTCCAGAAACTTCCTAAATAACTTAATTGTGACGGCAGCTTAGTCGGCTTGCCCTCGCCGACCCGGTGGGTGTGCAGTATGCACCTCCATTGATTGTATGCGAAACATGTCTGTCCAGTCTGCTTCGTGGGTTTCAGCTCGGTCGGGAATTTTTGAACGCTAAGTTCCAATAAACCAACGAGGTGAATCATCAAATGCCGTGTGACGTGAGTAACGCAACTAACAACAGACTTGTGGCGTTGACTGCCCTGATAGGGATACCGAGGCGCATGAAACAGTGGCGGTGAATGAATTCTCCTATCTGCCGATGCAGTTGTGCTTTTTCAACGGTTGTAAGCGAACAATAGAACCTCCTATCATTGAGATTATCGCAGGTTGTCCAGCATCATGCAGACTTCGCGCATATACGAAGAGAGTAAAATAGGGGGGCTTAGGGGCTCCTCGCTTAAGGACGCGGGCCGTCGCCGCATCTCGACCAACCACAATGGGAATTGCTTTATAATCCCTCACCACCCAAAGAACAAAAAAGAAAATAAATACGAGTAGGTACGAGACGTTTCGTATAGTGTCTCCTGGAGAGCCTGTGTGCCAGACATTTCCAACCTTGACACACCAGAAGTCAGG
>Ga0302325_10021703_pt1 | contig 13439 bp, 12 predicted proteins | sample Palsa_T0_2_FD_201948 | JGI IMG/M metagenome (GOLD analysis project Ga0302325, IMG submission 201948) | Peat permafrost microbial communities from Stordalen Mire near Abisko, Sweden - Palsa_T0_2 | ecosystem: Environmental > Terrestrial > Soil > Palsa > Peat permafrost | place: Sweden: Abisko... | reverse complement strand
TCGCGCACGATCCGCTCGGACTCGAACTTCGTGCGGTGGTAGGGCGAGGGCAGCTTCTGTCCCTCGTCGAACATCTCCTCGTCGAACCGTCCCCTGTACTCCCCCGCGACCGCGATCGAGGAGACGTGGTGCAGGCGCTTGACCTCCAGCGCCCGCGCCAGCTCGACCGCGTGTGTCGTGCCACCCACGTTCGTCGCCGTGTTCTGCTCGGCCGGCGCGGTCATGTCGTAGATCGCCGCGAGGTGGAAGAAGTGCTCGATCTTGCCTCTGAGCTCCGCCGTCTGCTCGGCCTCGACCCCCAGCAGCGGCCGGCGCAGGTCCCCGATCACCGGCTCCACGCGCTTGGCGGCGGCCACTCCCAGCAGCGCGCCCCAGCGCTCGATCAGATCGTCCAGCCTGCCGGTCGAGCCCGCGCGCACGAGCACGTACACCTTGCCCTGGCGCTTATCGAGCAACAGCTCGATCAGACGGCGTCCGATGAAACCGGTCGCTCCCGTTACAAAGTAAGAGGCCATTCCCCTGACGAGGATATAGGTGCGGGTGGTTTTTGTTTGTTGGCGGGTGGGCTATGCCCCCGCGCCTGCTCCGCCGCGGCCCTCGCCGGCCGCAAAGCGCTTGGCCCCGCGCTGACCTTCTGCAAACACCTCCGGCCCCGCCTTCGCCTCCAGCACCAGCCCCTCGGCGAGCGTCATCCCCAAGCCCTCGATCGCGGCGCGGCGATCGGTGAGCATCGTGCTTTGCGGGAACCTCGCCAAGCCCTCTGCCAGCGCCAGTGCCCGCTCCATGTGTGTGCCGGCGGGGACGACCTCGGTCAGCAGGCCCATATCCAATGCCTCCTGTGCGTCGATCATCCGCCCGGTGAGGATCAGATCCAGCGCACGCCCCAGCCCGACGATCCGTGGCAGGCGCTGGGTGCCGCCGTCGATCAGCGGCACTCCCCAGCGGCGCTCGGGATAGCCCAGCGTCGAGCCTTCGGTCGCGATTCGCAGGTCGCACCACAGTGCGAGCTCCAGTCCGCCCGCGAGGGCGAAGCCCGAGATCGCGGCGATCGTCGGCTTGGATGGCGTCAGCCTGGTGAAGCCCATCGGTCCCTCCGGCGACATCAGCCTGCCCGCCATCGTCTCGGTCGCCTTCAGGTCGGCGCCTGCGCAGAAGGAGATCCCACCGGCGCCGGTCAGTACGAGCACGCGCGCGTCATCTTCGGACTCAAATCGCAGGTAGGCCTCGTGCAGCTTTGAGGCGGTGACGCCATCGACGGCGTTGCGTCTGTGCTGGCGGTCAATCGTTAGCACTGCCGCCGCGCCCTCGCGTTCGTAGCGGACGGCGTCCGGCTCGCTCACGGCAGCCCCGCCGCGAAACCTGCTCCCAGGCGTGTGCGGCGAACGGGGATGGATTCGTTCATCGGTGCTGCCGCGGACCCGCGGGAGCTACCAGCCGCCGTGCCACTGGGCGTTGCCCGCGCGCGCTTTCTCTGCGGCTTTGCGTGCTTCCTTGCGCTTCTCCAGATGTTTCTGCAACATGCTCATCACGAACACGAACGTCGGGAAGAAGATGATCAGGATGAAGCCCGCGTTCGTTACCACTTTGTCGTTCGTCGCGCCATAGAACCCGCGGCCGTCGTTTTCGGTTTCGGCCAGCGCCACCGGCGCGAGCACGAGCAGCAGCAGGAGCGAGGAGACGAAGGTGGTCAGCAGGCGGCGGCACATCGCGCGCTGGATGCTACCGAAGGCTGAGGAGGCTTTGCCGGACGCCTACCATCAGCAGCCGATGGCCGTACTGATCGCATCCGACCTGCACAAGGACATGGCCGGGCAGCCGCTTTTGCGCGGGGTGTCCTTCAAGCTCGAGCGCCGCACGCGCATGACGATCGCCGGGCGCAACGGCGCGGGCAAGACGACGCTGCTGCGGATGCTCGCGGGGGAGGAGTCGATCGACCGCGGCGAGCTCAGCCTCGCGAAGGGGGCGCGGATCATGCTGCACGACCAGCGCCCTCCGCGCGACCGTGGCCGGCCACTGCGCGAGTACGTGCTATCGGGCTGTGTCGAGGAGCTTGCGATCGAGGCTGAGCTGGCCGAGCTGGAGCGGCGCATGGGTGAGGGGGCGAGCGATGAGGCACTGCTCAGCCGTTACTCGCGCGCGCAGGCGCGGCTGGAGGCACGTGGCGGCTACCTGTGGCGCGATCGCGCCGTTTCGATGGCGCGCGGGCTGGGGTTCGGGGAGGCTGATCTAGACCGCGGGCTGGACACCTTCTCCGGGGGGCAGCTCACGCGTGCCTCGCTCGCCCGCGCGCTTGCCACCTCCGCGGACGTGTTGTTATTGGACGAGCCGACGAACCATCTCGACATCGAGTCCTTGGAGTGGTTGGAGCAGACGCTTGTCTCACTCGATGCCGCGATCGTCTTGGTGGCGCACGACCGCTGGTTCCTGGAGGCCGTCGGCACGGCGGTCTTGGAGTTGGAGGCCGGCCGTTCGCGCTTCTTCTCCGGAACCTGGCATCAGTGGCGCCGCGAGCAGGCCGCGCGCGAGATGGCGCTGGGCAAGGCGATCGACAAGCAGCAGGCCGAGATCGAGCGGATGGAGCGCTTCATCGAGCGCTTCCGCGCGAAGGCCACCAAGGCCCGCCAGGCGCAGTCGCGCGTGAAGCGGTTGTCGAAGATCGAGCGGATTGAAAAGGATCCCCGCGATGGGAAGGGGTTGGAGTTCGAGTTCTCCGCACCTGAGCGCTCGGGCCGGGTGATCTTCGAGCTTTTGGACGGGCGCGTCGAGGTGGGTAAGCCTGCGATCACCTTGCTGGAGCACGCCGAATTGTGGCTGGAGCGCGGCGAGCACGTCTCCTTGGTCGGGCCCAACGGGACGGGCAAGACGACCTTGATCGAGACGCTCGCCGGGCAGCGCCCTCTTGCGGCAGGCAGGCTCAGCACCGGGCACAACGTGAAGCTCGGCTACCTCTCTCAGCACGCCGAGGAGCTGGGCGCGGGCGGGCATCCCGGACAGAGCGTGTTGGAGGCCGCGGCTCGCGCCACGGGATTGGCGCCGAACAAGGCGCGGGCGCTGCTCGGGCGCTTTCTGTTCTCTGGCGAGGAGGCCGAGAAACCCTTGGACGGGCTCTCCGGCGGGGAGCGCCGGCGCCTGTCGCTGGCCGTGCTCGTCGGCGCCGCGCACACGCCCAATGTGTTGATCCTCGACGAGCCGACAAACCATCTCGATATCGAGTCGCGCGAGGCTTTGGAGGATGCGCTGCGAGCGTTTCCAGGAGCGATCCTGCTCGTCTCGCACGACCGGGCGCTGCTCGACGCGGTCGGCACGCGCACCGTTGTTGTCGAGGATCGCGCGCTGCGCAGTTACGAGGGCGGCTGGCCGGAGTACGTGCGGGTGCGCGACGAGCGCCGGGCGGGGACTTCGACTGGGGCGGTCTTGGATTCCGGTGTTGCCTTATCCAACGGCGCTGCCGCGGCCCCGAGTCCGGCGAAGGCGCCGGCGAAGGCGCCCACCAAGGCCAAGGAGAAGTCCAGGCCGAAGGGGCCGTCGAAGAACCGCCTGACCGCACAACAGCGGGCCGAGCGTTCTGTCGAGAACGCCGAGGCCGCAATGCGCATGTTGGAGGACGAGCTCGCCGACCCGGCTGCCTGGGCCACGCAATACGAGTCGGCCAAGTCCGAGGCGCGCCACACGGCCGCGCGGCGGGCGGTGGAGGAGGCCTACACGCGCTTGGAGGCGCTTGTCGACTGACCTAGACTGGCTCGGATGGAAAGCCTGAAAACCGCACGCAACATCGCGATCATCGTGCTGATCGCCGCCGCGGTCTACTTCCTCCCGGGGGGCGGCCGCGCCGCAAACACATTCGAATCCCTCCTATGGGTTGCCTTCGGCATCGGGATTGGCTACCTCGGTCTGCGCGGCTACCGCGAATACCGCGTCGCCCTGCACAGCCTCGGCGATCGTCACCGAGGGCTGCTGTACGGTGGGATCGCGGGCGCCGTATTCGCATATGCCGCCCGTGCGCGCATGTGGCAGACGGGCATCGGCGAGCTCCTCTGGTTTGTGCTGGTCGGCTTCATCGCCTACACGCTGCTCGAGGTCTATCGCTACTGGCGCGCGTATTGAGACTCGCCGAGCAACGCAAGAGCCTGCCCGACCAGCCCGGCGTGTACCTGTTCCGTGACGCGAAGGGCCGCGTGATCTACGTCGGCAAGGCGAAGTCGATCCGTAAGCGGGTGGCGTCGCACTTCGCCAAGGCGCTCCTACCGACCGAAGCCGGGAGACACTCGCCTTCGGCTCGCATCCCTGTTTCGGCCAGCCCGGGTCACGAGGAGATGGTGGCGAGCACGGAGCACATCGAGTGCGTGGTGGTGGGCAGCGAGGCGGAGGCGCTACTGACCGAGCAGGGCTTCATCAAGCAGTACCGGCCGCGCTTCAACATCAGACTGCGCGACGACAAGTCCTACCCGTTTATCGCGATCTCGCTCGACGAGGACTACCCGCGCGTGTATTTCACGCGCGAGCGCCATCGTCCGGGCAGGGCGTACTTCGGCCCGTACTCGAACGCCAAGCGCGTGCGCAGCACGCTAGAGGTGCTCGCGAAGGTGTTCATGTTCCGCTCCTGCACCGGCCCCGAGCCGGGGCGGCGCAGCGGCAGCCCGTGCCTGGACTACTACATCAAGCGCTGCGAGGCGCCGTGCGTGGGGTACGTGTCGAAGGAGGACTATCGCAAGAGCATCGACGGGGTGATCGACTTCCTGTCAGGGCGCTTCAAAACGATCGAGCGCGACCTGGAGGTGCGGATGCGCGCGGCGGCCGCGGCGGAGGAGTTCGAGCAGGCCACGCTCGAGCGCAACCGGCTGCGCGCGGTGCACTCGCTGCTGGAGCGCCGGCGCGTGGCGAGCAGGTCGGTGGGCACGTTCGACGCGGTCGCGGTGGCGGTCGACGGGCGGGAGGCGAACGCGCAGGTCTTCCAAGTGCGCGACGGGGTGCTCTCGGACCGCCAGTCGTTCTACCTGGCGAACGAGACCGAGCGGGGCGTGGCCGAGGTGGGGGAGGAGTTCATGCTGCAGTTCTACGCCTCGCACATCTCGATCCCGCCGCTTTTGATCGTCCAGCGTGAGCTCGTCGAGGGGGCGCTCGACACGGCGCTCATGGAGGCGCTCACCCTGCGACGCGACGGGCCGGTTGAGCTACGCGCGGCCGAGCGCGGCGAGAAGCGCAGGATCCTGGAGCTGGCCGAGCGCAACGCGCGCCTGGCGCTCGACGAGGAGCGCCTGCGCGCCGAGCGTCGTCGTTCCAGCCGCGTGGAGGCGCTCGAGGGCCTGCAGCTCGCGCTGGGGCTCGACGTGCCACCGATCAGGATCGAGTGCTTCGACATCTCGCATCTCGGTGGCACGCAGACGGTCGCCTCGATGGTTGTGTTCGAGGGCGGCGCGCCGAAGAAGTCGGACTATCGCCGCTTCAAGATCAGGACGTTGGAGGAGGGTTCCTCCGACGACTACGCGGCGATGACGGAGGTGCTCGGCCGGCGCTTTGCCCAGTGGGAGCGCCAGGCCGACATCTCCCCGCACGACCCCGAGTACAACGCGAGCTTCGCGGCGCTGCCGAACCTGATTGTGATCGACGGTGGCAAGGGCCAGCTCGCGGCCGGCCTGCGCCCGCTGCGCGGCTTCCGCCAGCGCGGGGTGACGGTGGTGTCGCTGGCCAAGCGGATCGAGGAGGTGTTCATCCCCGGACGCGCCGCACCGCTGGTGCTCGACCACTCCACGCCAGAGCTACAACTGTTGCAGCGCGTGCGCGACGAGGCGCACCGGTTTGCGATCACCCACCACCGCACGCGGCGCGACAGGGCGATGACGATTTCGTTGCTCGACGAGCTGCCCGGCGTCGGTCCCGCGCGCAAGCGCGCTTTGCTCGCGCACTTCGGCTCACCGGAGGCGGTCGTCGCAGCCTCGCGCGAGGAGCTCCAGGCTGTACCCGGCCTACCGGCGAAGGTCGCGCGAGAATTACACGGCCATCTACACCGAGCAGGCTGAGCCGGCCGATGAGCTGCGCGAATACTGCGTCCTCGATCGCTCGTGTGCGTTGCACACTTCGCTCACTGCGTCCTTGTCTCGCTTGCTCCTCGGCCGGCTCAGAGGCGCGGCTCCGATCGTCGGGTCTTCGGGCACAATGAGCACGATGTCCGCTAGCGAGTCACGCCTGAAGGATGTCGTGGTGATCACCGGCTTCTCCGGCGCGGGCAAGTCGACGGCGATGAACGTGTTCGAGGACGCCGGGTATTTCTGCGTCGACAACCTGCCGCCGGAGATGATCCGCTCGCTGGTGGAGCTATTCATGCACGAGGGCTCCAAGGTCGAGCGCGCCGCGGTCGTCTCGGATGTCCGCGGGGGCGTCTACTTCGAGGCACTGCGCGCGGTCGTGGACGATCTCGACGCGCTCGGCGTCGCCCATCACGTGCTGTTCCTGGAAGCGGCGGAGCAGACGTTGGTGACGCGCTACAAGGAGACCCGCCGGCGCCATCCGCTGGCGCCCGAGGGCAGCGTCACCGCAGGTGTGGCCGCTGAGCGCGCCCTGCTCGAGCCGTTGCGCAGCCGTGCCGATCTCGTGGTCGACACGACGGGCATGTCCGCGGCGATGCTGCGGGGGAAGATCGCCGACGAGCTGCTGCCCCGCCAGCGGGGTGGCAGGTTGGCGGTGACGTTCATGAGCTTCGGTTTCAAGCACGGCCCTCCGCGCGAGGAGGACGTGGCGCTCGACGTGCGCTTTTTGGCAAATCCGTACTACGTGCCAGAGCTGCGCGAGCTGACCGGCAACGACGAGCTCGTGGTCGAGTACATCGCGCGCGACGGTCGCCTCCAGGAGCTGTACGAGCGGTTGCATCCGCTGCTCGACTTCCTGCTGCCCCAGTACGTGGCGGAGGGCAAGGCGCACCTGGTGATCGCGATCGGCTGTACCGGCGGGCGTCACCGCTCGGTTGCGATCGCGCGGCATCTCGCCGAGCGCTACGGCGATCACGAGGACCTCGACGTGGCGGTCGCCCACCGCGACATCGACAAGCGCTCACGCGAGTCTTGAGGGACGATCGAGCTCGGAGGCCTGAGCTGAAGAGTCAGGGGTCAGGGTTTGAAAATCGCGCTCCTGAGCTGAAAAAATGGGGCCTCTAAGCTGAAAAACAGGGCTCGCTGATAGCCTTCCAGGGGCACGCCGGGCCACGGAGCGGTACTCCTGAGGCCCGGCATTGTTCATTTTTCGCTGATGGAGGCCGTGGAGTATGTCGGTACGGGTGGGTATCAACGGATTCGGCCGGATCGGCCGGAACGCGTTCCGCGCAGCCCAGGCTCGGGCCACCGGCGCGGGTGGAGAGGACGCGATCGAATGGGTGGCGGTCAACGACCTGACCGACTCCAAGACGCTTGCACACCTGCTGAAGTACGACTCGATCCTCGGCCCCTACCCGGGCACCGTGGCCGCCCACGAGGATGTCCTAGAGGTCGACGGGCGGGAAATGAAGGTGTTCGCCGAGCGCGACCCGGGAGCGCTGCCGTGGGGGGATCTGGGGGTCGACGTGGTGATCGAGTCGACTGGACTGTTCACCGACCGCGCGAGCGCCGCCAAGCACCTTGCGGGTGGCGCGAAGAAGGTGATCGTCTCCGCGCCGGCGAGTGATCCCGACGCGACGGTCGTGCTCGGGGTCAACTTCGACGAGGTGTACGATCGTAGCTCCCACGATGTGATCTCGAACGCCTCGTGTACGACCAACTGCCTGGGGCCGATCGCGAAGGTGGTCAACGACACGGTCGGTGTGAAGCATGGCCTGATGACGACGATCCACGCGTACACGGCCGACCAGCGCCTGCAGGACATGCCGCACAAAGACCTGCGCCGTGCGCGCGCCGCCGCGATCAACCTGATCCCCGCCTCGACCGGCGCGGCGAAGGCGATCGGGCTGGTGATCCCCGCGCTGCAGGGCAAGTTGAACGGCTTCGCCGTGCGCGCCCCCGTGCCGACTGGGTCGGTCGTGGACCTGACCGTGGAGTGCGCCCGCGAGACAAGTGTGCAGGAGGTCAACGGGGCGTTGAAAGCGGCGGCGGAGAGCGGGCCGCTGCAGGGCATCATGGCCTATACAGAGGATCCGATCGTCTCCAGTGACATCCGCGGGTCGCAGTTCTCGGCGATCGTGGACTCCCTGCTGACGGCCGTGATCGATGGCACGATGCTGAAGGTCGTGGCGTGGTACGACAACGAGTGGGGCTACTCGAACCGCCTCGTGGACCTCGTGCAGAGGGTGCTGTGAGTCTCGCGTCGGCCAGCTGGACACGCACGGACAGGGACGTCCGTGGGAGATAGGTGCCTCGTGAAGGAGCGCAAAGCGAGCGGAGGGAGCCGATGAGGAGCCTTGACGACCTGGACGTGCAGGGCAAGCGGGTGCTCGTGAGGGTCGATTTCAACGTCCCGCTGGCTGCGGAAACAGAGGGCGAACCGGAGGCCGGCGGCGTCCCGCTCGTGAGCGACGACACGCGGATCGCGGCGGCACTGGCAACGATCGAAGAGCTGCGCGCGGGCGGCGCAAGGCTGGTGCTGGTCTCTCATCTGGGACGACCCGAGGGCAAACCTGTGGCGGAGCTGTCGCTGGCGCCGGTGGCGGATCGCCTGCGCGAGCTGACGGGCGCGAAGGTGACGCTGGCCCCGGCGGTGATCGGCGATGAGGTGACGGCGCTGGCGGAGGAGCTCGAGGAAGGGGACATCCTGGTGCTCGAGAACGTGCGCTTCGAGCCCGGCGAGACGAGCAACGATCCCGAGCTCGCGCGGGCGTTGGCGGCGCTGGCGGACCTCTACGTCGACGATGCGTTCGGCGTGGCCCATCGCGCGCATGCGAGCACGGAGGGAATCACGCACCTGCTGCCGAGCGCGGCCGGACGGCTGCTCGAACGGGAGGTCAAGACGCTCACAGGGATCCTCGAGCATCCGCAGCACCCCCTCGTGGCGATCGTGGGTGGCGCAAAGGTGGCGGACAAGATCGCGGTGATCGAGCGCTTCCTGGGAGTAGCTGACGTGGTGATGATCGGCGGCGCGATGTGTTTCCCGTTCCTGTGTGCGCAGGGACACGCAGTGGGGAAGTCGCTGTGCGACGACGAGGATGTCGAGCACGCGCGCAACGCCCTCTTGCGAGCCAGTGACAGCCATACCCCGCAACCCGGACGAGCACGACTGCTGGTGCCGAACGACCTCGTCATCGGCGAGCGCCTGGAGGCAGACGCGGCCCACCGCGTGCTGGACGGGGTGGAGGTGCCAAAAGGCTGGATGGGATTGGACATCGGCCCCAAGACGGTGGAACGCTATGCAAGCGTGATAGCGAGCGCGGGGACCGTATTTTGGAACGGTCCGATGGGCGCGTTCGAGCTGGAGCCATTCGCCTCGGGCACCCTTGCCGTGGCGGAGGCTGTGGCGAGCGCGAAGGGCTTGACGGTCGTGGGCGGAGGGGACTCGGCGGCGGCCCTGGCGCAGTTCGGGTTGGAGGGCACGGTAGACCACCTGTCGACCGGTGGTGGCGCGACCCTCGAGTTTGTCGAGGGCCGGGTCCTGCCCGGCGTGAGCGCACTGCAGGGAGCAGGTGTCGCGTGAGTGCCCGCACACCGCTGATCGCGGGCAACTGGAAGATGTACAAGACCGAAGCGCAGGCCGAGGACTACATCCAAGCGCTGCTGCCACGGGTCTCCTCGGTGGACGGCGTGGAGGTCGCGATTTGTGTGCCGTTCACGGACCTGCGGGCGATGGTGGACAGCGCGCGGGGCTCGCGTGTGGAGGTGTACGCCCAGAATATGCACCACGAGCTCGAGGGCGCCTTCACGGGCGAGATCTCGCCCGCGATGCTCGGCGATGTCGGCGTGCAGGGCGTCGTGCTCGGGCACTCCGAGCGCAGGGCCTGCTTCGGCGAGACTGACCGGGCGCTGGCGCTGAAGGTACCGGCCGCGCTGGAGGCGGGGCTGAGGCCGATCCTGTGCGTGGGCGAGACCGAGGAGGAGCGCGACAAGGACGAAACACAGCGCAAGCTGCGTCAGCAGGTGCGGGACGGGCTCGCGGGGGTTGCGGACGAGCGCTTGGCGGAGGTGACGATCGCGTATGAGCCGATCTGGGCGATCGGCACCGGCCGCGTGGCGAGCCCGGAGCAGGCCCAGGAGGCGGTCGCGTTCGTCAGGGCGCTCGTCGGCGATCGCGACAAGCAGGCGGCCGAGCGCGTGAGGATTTTGTACGGCGGCTCGGTCAAGCCCGAGAACGCGGCCGAGCTGCTCGGGCTCCAGGACGTCGACGGCGCGCTCGTCGGCGGGGCGAGCCTGGATGCCGAGTCGTTCGCGCAGATCGTCATAGCTGCGACATGAGCCGGCGCCTTCAGAACTTGGATCGATGACCCTGCCCGCCGGTCCAGACGGGTTGCCGGTTCCGAGCGTCTGCCTGGTGATCCTCGACGGTTGGGGGCTCGCCGAGCCCGGCCCCGGCAACGCCGTGTCGCTGGCGAGCACGCCGGTGTTCGACGAGCTTTGGGCGTCCTATCCACACACGACGCTGACCGCATGCGGGCGCGCGGTCGGGCTGCCGGACGGCCAGATGGGCAACAGCGAGGTCGGACACCTGAACCTCGGCGCGGGCGCGGTCGTGCGGCAGGATCTGACGCGGATCGACGATGCGGTCGCGGACGGGACGCTCGCCGAGAACGAAGTCCTGCGGGCGGCGTTGGGGAGGCCCGGACGGGTGCACCTGCTCGGGCTCGTGTCCGACGGGGGCGTGCATTCGAGCATGGATCACCTGCGCGCGCTGATCACGCTGGCGGGCACGCTGCATGGAGCGCGGACAGGGGAGGGGACGGACCTGGTGGTGCACGCGTTCACCGACGGGCGCGACACGCTGCCACACTCGGGCGCCGACTTTCTGAAGGAGCTCGACGCGACCGAGGGCGTGCGTATGGGATCGGTGGTGGGACGGTATTGGGCGATGGACCGCGACCGGCGCTGGGATCGAACGCAGCGTGCGTACGACCTGCTGGTACACGGCTGCGCGGAGCGGCGCGCGGACAGCGGTGAGGCGGCGGTGCGCGGGGCGTATGAGCGCGGAGAGACCGACGAGTTCATCGAGCCGACGCTCGTCGGCGCCGAGGCGCAGATCAGACCGGGCGACAGCGTGCTGTGCTTCAACTTCAGGCCCGACCGGATGCGCCAGCTGACGCGGGCGCTGGCCGAAGAGGGCTTCGGCGAGAGAGGCTGCGATCGTGGGGCGGATGGCCGCAGCGAGACGAATGGTGTCGACGATAGGGACGGCCGCGAGGAGCTTCCCGGCTGGATCGGACGCGGGGGCGCAAAACCGGTCGAGATCGAGGGGTACACGACGCTGACCGAGTACGAGGAGAGCTGGCCCTACCCCGTCGCCTTCCCGCCGGAGCGCCCGCAGACGACGCTCGGGATCGTGCTGGCGGACGCGGGGGTGAGACAGCTGCACGTGGCGGAGACTGAGAAGTACCCGCATGTGACGTACTTCTTCAACGGCGGCGAGGAGGCGCCGCTGGCGGGCGAGCGCCGGGCACTGGTCGACTCGCCGCGGGACGTGCCTACCTACGACCACAAGCCGCAGATGAGCGCGCATGCGGCGGCGGCAGCGTTTACGGACGCTTGGCGCGAGGATCCGCCGGCGTTCGGGATCATCAATTTCGCAAACGCCGACATGGTCGGCCACACGGGCGTGATCGCGGCCGCCGTGACGGCCGAGGAGACCGTCGATGAGTGTCTCGGCGAGGTGGTGGTGGCGGTGCACGAGGGGGGCGGCGTGTGCGTGGTGACCGCCGACCACGGGAACGCCGATCACATGCTCGAGCCGGACGGCAGTCCGAACACGGCGCATTCGCTGAACGAGGTGCCGTTGATCGTGACGGCGACGGGGCTGAAGCTGAGGGAGGGGGATGGGATCTTGGCGGACGTTGCTCCAACGGTGCTGAATCTGCTGGAGATGGGGCAGCCGCAGGAGATGACAGGCCGTTCCTTGATTGAGGAGTGATGAATTCTTTTTAATGGAACGGCCTGCCGGCCGTTTGGACCGGCGTGGTGGTGGCGAAAGAAGGCTTGATGGGCGAGAACGGAGCGAGCATGGAAAAACGAGGCTCAAAGACGATGCAAGGACGCGGCTCGAGGACGGCGTTGGCGGTGTTCTTCATCGGCGCGGGGGTCAACCACTTCGTGATTCCGGGCACGTACAAGCAGATCGTGCCGCCGGGTTTGGGCGACCCCGCGACGCTCGTGCGGGTCAGCGGTGTGGCCGAGATCGCGGGTGGGGTGGGGGTGCTCCTATCGCGCACGCGCAGGCTGGCGGGCTTCGGCCTGATCGCGCTGCTGGCGGCGGTGTTTCCCGCGAACCTATATATGGCGCTGAACCCGGCGAAGTTCGCGAAGATCCCAGTATGGGCGCTGTATGCGCGGCTACCGCTGCAGCCGCTGATGATGTGGTGGGCGTGGCGGGCGACGAAGCCGTCGTGAGTGTTCGCCTATGAGGCTGGAAAGTGGCTCCGACGCTGCTATGTTCGGGGTAGCAGGGTCCTTTGTAACAAACGCCATCATGTCGACCGCGACCGCCGTCAAGATCCCTTCCGGGGAGGAGTCTCTCAGTGAGGGGGAGGTGCGCGCTTGGCGCGGTCTGCTGCGAGCCCACGCGTGTCTCGCTAAGCGCCTGGATGCAGAGTTGGAGCAGGCGCACGGCCTGCCGATGACCTCGTACGAGGTACTGCAGCATCTGCAGGACTCGAGCGGCGGACGGATGCGGATGTGTGACCTGGCGGAGCAGGCGCAGCTGTCGCGCAGCGGGCTGACGCGGCTGGTCGATCGGCTGGAGCGCGACGAGCTGCTGGAGCGCTGCTCGTGCGACCATGACGCGCGCGGGTCCTATGCATGTCTGACGGATCTGGGCCGGGAGCGGCTGGCGGAAGCGCGCGGCACTCACCTGGCGGTCGTGCGGGAGCACTTCTTCTCGCGCTTCTCCGAGGGCGAGCTGAGCGCATTGGCCGATCTTTGGGATCGCATCGCGCCCTGCGGCAACGGCAACGGCTGCTGAGTAAGTTCGCCTGAATCCTGGCGCTTTGAGATCGCAAAGGCCTCGCGGAGAGGGCGACTGGGGCAGACCAGTCTGAGGTCAGGGGCTCAGGGGCTCAGGGTGTCTCGGGATCGGGCGGCGCCGCCTCGGGCGGCGGGGCGGATCGTGCCTGGGTGTGGCGGCGGTGGCGGCGGTGCAGGAAGAAGGTGCTCACGATCGCGAGCAGGACCGCGACGAGCCCGTAGATGCCGAACGCCTCGATCGCTTTGCCGGCGGAGTGCCCGAGGAAGTAGGCGAGCAGCCCGATCCCGGTCGCCCAGCAGATCCCGCCGAGCGCGTTCCAGAGAAAGAACGAGCGCCAGCGCATGTGCGTGGCGCCGGCCAGCCAC
>Ga0302325_10021702_pt1 | contig 13439 bp, 13 predicted proteins | sample Palsa_T0_2_FD_201948 | JGI IMG/M metagenome (GOLD analysis project Ga0302325, IMG submission 201948) | Peat permafrost microbial communities from Stordalen Mire near Abisko, Sweden - Palsa_T0_2 | ecosystem: Environmental > Terrestrial > Soil > Palsa > Peat permafrost | place: Sweden: Abisko... | reverse complement strand
CTTCGCGCGCAAAGCCGGCCCTTGCTACCGGCGGTGTGCGCGTGTTGCTGCGGCTCGAAGGCTTGGCCGCATTCGGGGCGGCGCTTGCGCTGTACTGGCATGGCGGCTTTTCCTGGCCGGTCTTCGCGCTGCTGTTCCTCGCGCCCGATCTGTCGATGCTCGCCTATCTCGCCGGACCGCGCACGGGCGCCATTGGCTACAATCTTGCGCATACCTACGTGGCGGCGCTCCCGCTTGTGCTCGTCGCATTTGTCGGCGGCATGCCTGCCGCAACGGCAGGCGGCCTCATGTGGATCGGCCATATCGGCTTGGACCGCGCACTCGGCTACGGCCTGAAATATTCAACGGGTTTCGGCGACACCCATCTCGGTCACGTCGGCCGGCGCTGAAGTTCGCAACCCTCACCCACAGGAAGAATATCATGCGCGTTCATGCCATCGAGACCGGCCGCGTCCGGATCAAGCGGGCTCAGATTGAAGGCCGCGGTCACGGGCCGTGGCGGCAGCTCCAGCCGATGCTCTCGCAAGAATGGGCCGACTGGTCGCCGACCTATGCCTGGGCCATTGAGCATCCCGAGGGCCTAATCGTCGTCGATACCGGAGCCGCGGCACACCTGAAATCGCTGCCAGCCTGGCACCCTTATTTTCGCTTGAGCGTTCGCTTCGACATCGAACCGGAACAGGAAGTCGGCCCACAATTGCGAAGCCTCGGTATCGGGCCCCGTGACGTCAAGACGGTGGTGCTGACGCACTTGCACATCGACCACGACGGCGGCCTCGCGCACTTTCCCTATAGCCGCATTCTCGCTAGTGGCGATGAGGTCGCGCGCACGGCCGGCATCAGTGGCGCGATCCAGGGCTACCTGCCGAACCGATGGCCAAGATGGTTCGACCCCGAACCATTGGCTTGGCAGGCCTCGTCTGTTGGACCGTTCGCGCAGAGCGCACCCATCACCAACGCGGGAGACGTCGTCGCGGTGCCGACACCGGGTCACACGCCAAGCCACATCTCAGTCATCGTGCGCGACGGTGACCAGCGGATCGTGCTGGCCGGTGATGCTTCATATCTGGAGTCGACCATGTTGAGCGACAGGATCGACGGCGTCAGCTCGGATGAGGCCGCGGCACACGCGACGCTGGCCAATATCCGCACGTTGTGCGCGCAGCTCCCGACCATCTACCTGCCGACGCATGATCCCGACGCGGCGGGGAGGCTCTCCGAACGGAGTACGTCAATCGTGCACGGTCAGACGTGGAGCGCCGCGAGTTGCCCGCCATCGGCGACGATGGTCGCGCCGGTCATGTAACGCCCGGCGTCGGAGACCAGGAGCAGCAGCGGACCATCCAGGTCGTTGACATTGCCGAAGCGGCCCATCGGAATCTGGCGCTTCATCGTGGCGCCTGGTCCGGCAAGATAGTCGCGATTGATTTCGGTGACGATCCATCCAGGCGCGATGGCGTTGACGCGGATGCCCTTGAACGAGAGCTCGAGCGCGAGCGCCTTGGTCAGCTGGACCACGCCGGCCTTGGCCGTCGCATAAGCCGCGACGCCCTTGTCGGGGCTGAAGCCGAGCACCGAGGCGATGTTGACGATGGCGCCGCCGGTACTGGCCGCGAGCATGCGGCGCGCAGCCTCCTGCGCCCAGTAAAACACCGCGTCGAGGTTGGTCGACATGACGCGCCGCCAATCCTCCTCCGCAAGGTCGACGGCGCGACCGGAATGCACAATACCGGCATTGTTGACCAGGATCGTCGCCGTACCGAAGGCCCTTTCGGCGGCATCGAATGCCGCCTGCATCGCGGCGCGATCGCGAACGTCGGCCTCCACTGCAATCGCGCGGCCGCCCGATGCCTCGATCCGCGATTTCACGGTGTCGTGGCGATCGGGCCGCCGCGCCACCAGAACGACCGCAGCGCCGTTCAACGCCAGAACTTCCGCGAAGCGCACGCCAAGGCCGCTGGACGCACCGGTCACCAGTGCCACCTTGCCGGCAAGGTCGAAGATTTGTGTTGCGGTCATGAGGTCTCTTTAAAAAATAAACTTATCCCGATTGCGCGCGCTGCTACAAGTTAGAGGCTCATGGCCGCCGGGACGTGGCGACGGTCATGAGCCGTAAAGTTTATGCGGCAGCCACGTGGCGAACGCCGGCAAGAACCACAGCGCCACGAGCATGGCGAGCTGGATCAGCACAAACGGAACGATGCCGAGATAAATGTGCCGGGTCGTGACCTCGGGTGGCGCGACGCCGCGGAGATAAAACAACGTCGGACCGAGCGGCGGATGCATGTACGAGGTCTGCAGGTTCACCGCCATCATGATGCCGAGCCAGACCGGGTCGACGCCGGGCATTTTCAGCAGGATCGGCGCCACGATCGGCACCACGACAAAGATGATCTCGAAGGCGTCCATGACAAAGCCGAGCACGAACAGCGCGATCATGACTGCCAGCGTTGCACCGCCAGCACCGCCCGGCAGATCGGTGAGCGCTCGCTCCACCAAATCGTCGCCGCCCAGGCCGCGGAACACGAGGCTGAACAGAGTCGCACCGATCAGAATGAGAAAAATCATGCTGGTGATCTGCGTGGTGCGTGCCATCACCGGTATCAGCAAGCCCGCGGCGCCGGCTTTGCGTGCGGCAAGCAGGATCGAACCGACGGCACCGACGGAGGCCGCCTCGGTTGGCGTCGCAACACCGCCGAGAATCGAACCGAGCACGGCGAGGATAAGCGCCAGCGGCGCAATCAAGACCGCGCCGAGCCGACGTGCCAGCGCGAACCCGCGCGGCGCCGCGGGATCCGGCGCAATTGCCGGCACTTTCTCCGGGAAGAAGATCGCGACGGCGATCAAATAAAGAATATACAATGCGACCAGCGCGAGGCCGGGCACTATGGCGCCGGCAAACAAGTCGGCCACCGATATGGCTTGCGGCGCGAAATTTCCCTGCGCCAATTGCGCCGCCCGATAGGAATTGCTGAGCTGATCGCCAAGCAGGATCAGCACCGTGGCCGGCGGGAAGATTTGCGCCAGCGTCGCTGTTGCCGCGATCGTACCCGCCGCAAGGGCCTTGTCGTAGCCGTGGCGCAGCATGATCGGCAGCGCGATCAGCCCCATTGTCACGGTTGTGGCGCCGACGATACCCTTCGCAGCGGCAAGCAGCGTGCCGACCAGTATGACAGCGATGCCGAGACCGCCGGGCAACGCACCGAACAAACGGCTTATGGTTTCCAACAGCTCTTCGGCGATCCGCGAGCGGTCGAGCATCACGCCCATGAAGATGAACAGCGGGATTGCGAGCAGGACATCATTGCCCATAATGCCAAAGATGCGCGGCGGCAGGGCGGCAAGGAGTCCCAGGTCTATAATTCCAGCGGCCGCGCCGATAACGGCGAAGAGGAGCGACACGCCGCCGAGCGTCAACGCGACCGGATAGCCGAAAAGCAGCACGGCGCAAACGGCAACAACCATCGCGACGGCGAGCGTCTGGCCCATGGCTCAGCGCGACGGTTGCACGGCCGGCCCGATCAGAACGAGCGCAGCGCGGATCACCTGCGCGACGCCCTGCAGACCGATCAGAAAGGCAAACAGGGGGATGAGCGTCTTCAGCAGATAGACGAACGGCAGTCCGCTCGTCTCGCGTGAACGTTCAAGGACAGCCCACGCGTGTGCCGCGTAGGGAACGGACAAAAGCCCGAGCGCCCCCGCAAACGGTATGAGGAGAACCAGCGCGCCGAAGAGATCGATCAGCGCCTTGGTGCGTGGCTTCGCCCGTTCATAGAAGATGTCGACGCGGACATGCCCACCAACCTGCAGCGTCCAGGCGGCAGCCAGCAGGAACAAAGTCGCGCCGGCGTAAACGACCGCCTCCTGGACGGCAATCGAACCGACGCCGAACCCGTAGCGCATCACCACAATGGCGAACTCGGCCGCTACGATGAACGGGCAGCACAACGACGCGGCCCGGCCGATCGCCATCGTGACGCGGTCGATGCCATCGGCGATGAGCTCAAACGGGATTCGCATGGGTCCTGGACGGTTATCCGCGCGATGTGACAGCGGGCCTCGACGCACTATAATGCCGGTTCCGGAAGACCGCGAATGGAGAGACGTGCGATGGCGCACGATCACGACGACGATCATCACGAGCACGGCTCCGAGTTGTCCGAGATGCAGTTGCGCGTGCGGGCGCTGGAAACCGTGCTGGCCGAGAAAGGCTATCTCGATCCGGCGGCGCTCGACGCCATGATCGAAGCTCTCGAAACCAAGATCGGCCCGCACAATGGCGCGCGGGTGGTCGCGAAAGCATGGACCGATCCGGCGTTCAAACGCGCGCTGATCGAGGATGCGACCAAGGCCGTGCAATCGTTCGGCTTGATCAACCGTGTCGGCGATCACCTGATTGCGGTCGAGAACACGCCGGGACTTCACAACATGATCGTGTGCACCCTGTGCTCCTGCTATCCGTGGGAAGTCCTTGGTCTGCCGCCGGTCTGGTACAAATCCGCGCCGTATCGCTCGCGCGCGGTCAATGACCCGCGCGGCGTGCTCGCCGATTTCGGCCTCACACTGCCGGCGGACACGCAAATTCGCGTGTGGGATTCGACCGCGGAAACGCGCTTCATCGTTTTGCCGATGCGGCCGGCGGGCACCGAAGGCTGGAGCGAAGAGAAGCTCGCCGCGCTGGTCACGCGCGACAGCATGGTCGGCACCGGCCTGCCAAAGAATGCCGGGGACATCGCGTGATGGACGGCGTTCACGACATGGGCGGCATGCATGGCTTCGGCAAGGTCGAGCCTGAGGAGAACGAGCCGGTATTCCACGCCGCATGGGAAGGACGTTGCCTGGCGCTCAATCGCGCCATGGGAGCGATCGGCGCATGGAGCATCGACGAAGCGCGCGCAGGTATCGAGGCGCTGCCTCCGGACGTTTATCTGTCGGGGTCCTATTACGGGAAATGGGCGCTGCGGCTCGAAAACATGATCGTCGAACGCGGCCTTGCCGGCACCGACGAGATTGCCGCCGGTCATGCGCTGCATGCTGCAAAACCAACCAAGCGCAAACTCGGTGTCGCCGATGTCGCCCGGACGCTAACGCGCGGCTCCTTCGGCCGGCCGGCGGAAGCCCCCGCCCGCTTCAAAGTCGGTCAGCGCGTCCGCGCGAAGAACATTCATCCGCCGACGCACACCCGCCTGCCGCGTTACGCGCGCGGTCATGTCGGCGTGATCGAAGCGGTTCGCGGCTGTCATGTGTTTCCCGACTCGGTCGCGATCGGGGCGGGCGAAGACCCACAATGGCTTTACACGGTGCTGTTCGAAGGGCGCGAATTGTGGGGCGAGGCCACAGACCCCACCCTCAAGGTCTCGATCGAGGCGTTCGAGCCCTATCTGGACGCAGTGTGACGATGAGCAATACCGAGGGTCCGGTGTTTCGCGAGCCCTGGGAAGCGCAAGCCTTCGCGCTCGCGGTGTCGCTCACCGAGCGCGGCGTGTTTTCTTCGGAGGAATGGGCCACGACACTCGGCGAGGAAATCAAAAAAGCCCAGGCGGCCGGCGATCCCGATGCCGGCGAGACCTACTATCACCATTGGCTTGCCGCGCTTGAGCGGCTTGTTGCCGTGAAAGGTCTTGCCGACTTGGAGACGCTTTCCCTGACCCGCGACGCCTGGGAGCGCGCGTGCGCGCGCACCCCGCATGGCGCGCCGATCGAGCTACGGGCGGACGACTTCGGCCGGTAACGGCCAGATCGGCCGATGCGTTCCAAGCGGCGCGGAAGGCCTAACCCATTCCGCGGGCGTCGCCGAAAGCTGCGCCGCATGCCGCACGGCACGCATTGAGCCGAACAGCGACGGAGTATCTTCAAGCAAATCGTCCACGTCATTGCGCGATGGCAACCGCCAGGAAAAGCCAATTTCGACGCGGCCCAGATTCCAAATCCATCGTCCGGTCGCAGCCAGCGAAACCCGCACCAGCCAGCTGCCGCCTTCGTTCGCCTGACGAATGCGCGCCATGATCGCGCCGAACGCCAGCAGATACCCCGTCGCGTGATCGAGCGCCTGGCACGGAAACTCCTTAGGACCCTCGACTGCCGCAGCCTCAGCCTCGGCAGCGTTGAAGCCGGTCGCCGTCTGTACCAGGGAGTCAAAACCGCGGCGCGAAGCCCACGGTCCCGCGTTGCCATAAGCCGAGAGTGAGCCGTACACGATGCCTGGACGGAGCGTCGCCACATCAGAGAATCCAAAACCGCGCGATGCGAGAGCACCCGGCCGGAACGCTTGCAGAAAAATATCGGCATCCTTGACGAGTTGCTCCAGGGCCGTTCTGCCGTCCGGTGTCGTGATATCGGCATAGGCGGAGAGCTTGCCGCGGCCGGTGTCCTTCACCAGCCAATCGATGAAAGGCAGGCCCGGCGCTGAAATCCGCATCACGTCCGCACCATGTGCGGCCAGCACGCGTCCGGCGACCGGACCGGCGATGATGCGCGTAAGGTCGAGAACGCGAAGGCCCGAAAGCGACTTCGGACCCATCGGGAGCGGCCGCGCCGGCGCGTCGCCGATCTTGTCGATCCGCACTACTGGCATCGCCGCAACCGCCGCTGCCTGCGGGTGCCCGGCCCATTCGTCCGGCGATCGCATTGCAGCCACGACGCAGCCATTTTCGTAAGCCGCCGTCTCAAAGGCGACGGCGTTCCACTTTTGGAGCGCGGCCTCGATAGAAGCACGCGCCGGAGCGCAGCCGAGCAGCTTGATGACGTTTTCCCGATGGTGCGGGAAATTCATATGCAGTCGCACGAAGCCGCCGTCGCCGGTGCGGTAGGCTCCGAACAACCGGTCGAAATAGGCCGCCGGCGCGTCGCCGTCGATCGTCAGATAATGCTCGCTCCGAAACTCGATCGCGGCATGGCGCATGTCGACACTGACCCGTTGGCGCGGCGCGCCGGCGCGGTAGCGCAGCTCCGCCGCCGCGAGGCCGACGGCAGCGATACTCGCCTGAGCAGCCTCGCCGACTCTGAACGAAGACGGCAGCACAGGATGGCTGCCGGAGAAGTGCAGATGATCGAGCGCCCTCGCGTCGGCGCCCGCGAGTTGCCAAAGGCCGGCAACGAGGTCGGCAGGCGAGTTCGCGTTGGTCACGACTGTTGCCTTTCCCCGCGTCCGCGCCGCTGCAAGCTATTGCCGGACGGCTTCGGCAACGTCGCTCTCTTTCAATAAAGCCGCGACGAGATCGGCCGCCGGCATGGCGCGGGATCGCGCTACGCCCTGTCCGGCCCAGAGCGAGATAAAGCCGGCGACGCCCTGCTGTCCGGCAGCATTGCGCATCGGCCGCGTCAGATCGTTCTGCTGGCGAAATGGCAGGATCGAATGCTCCTTACCCGCCACCATGGCAATGAACGCATTGGTCAGGCCGCGCGCTGGTCGGCCCGAGAAGGCGCGGGTGATGACTGTGGTGTCGTATTTGGCCTCGACGAGCGCGCGCTTGTAAACCGGCGGCGCGCCCGATTCCGGGCACGGCAGGAATGCGGTTCCGAGTTGCACGGCGTCGGCGCCCGCCTTGCGGCAGGCGGCGACATCGTGGCCGTCCATGAGACCGCCCGACGCGACCACCGGCAGCTTCACGCTTTCGCGAATTTCGCGAACCAGCGTGGCAAGCGGAACCATGGACTCGTCAAACGGCGCAGCAAAAGTGCCGCGATGCGCGCCCGCCTCGGCACCCTGCGCGGCCACCGCATCGACGCCGGCCTGCGCGAGCCGGCGCGCTTCCTCCGCGGTCGTCGCCGTACCGATAATGGCAATTCCGCGGCCCTTCAGCGCGGCAATTTGTGCGGACGATGGAATGCCGAAGGTGAAGCTGAAAACCGGCGGGTGTTCTTCCAGCACGGCCGCCAGCTGGTCATCGAATGGATTTTCCGGCGCCGGCGGCAGTATCGGCGGCGGCAATCCGAGCCTGGCATGTGCCGCGCCCACCAGTTCCAGCATCGGCTGCGGATCGATGTCGTGGTTCGCGTGATATCCGCCGGCGAACAAATTGATGTTGAACGGCCGCGACGTAAGCTGCCGCATGCGGCGGATCGTGGCGGCAATTTCATCAGGCTTGGCATAGCCGCCGCCCCACGCGCCGAGGCCTCCCGCATTCGATACGGCCGCCGCGAGTTCCGGCGTGCCACCACTTCCGGCCATCGGCGCCAGCAGGATCGGAGTTTCGATACCGAGCCGTTGCAAAAACTTGTTCGCAGCCATGCGATAATTCCTTCGCGCCTTCCAACCAAAGATAAGGGGCGCCGGTGTCGTCACAATAGAGATCGCCACGTCGCGCTATCGTCATTTGTGAACGCCACCTTCGGCGGGCGCGAAAGACAAGTCGGCGGCAATAGCGTCGGACTCACAGCATCCCCAAAAGATGCGGCAGCCATAGCGACAGTGCCGGGAAGTAAGTCACCATCACCAGGAAAATGAGCATGGTGGCGAGCCATGGCAGCACCGCCACAGTGAGTTCGGCAATACCCATGCCGGTGATGCCGGAGGCGACGTAGAGATTCAGTCCGACCGGCGGATGGCATAACCCGACCTCCATATTCACCGCCATCAAAACGCCAAGGTGAACGGGGTTTACGCCCAGCGCCGCCGACATCGGAAACAAGATCGGCGCCATGATCAGGACAATCGCCGCGGGATCCATGAAATTGCCGGCGGCTAGCAGCACGACGTTGGTCACCAGAAGAAACACGACCGTACCGAACCCTTGCGCGGTCATCCATTCGGCCATGGATTGGGGTATTTGTTCCGATGTCAAAAGCCAGGAGAACACCGCCGCATTGGTGATGATGTAGAGGATCATCGCACTCATGGATGCCGCTTTGAGCAATACCGCCGGCACCTCCGAAAATTTCAATCCTTTGTAGACGAACACCGCGACGACGAAGGCGTAGACGGCCGCCACGGCGGCGGATTCGGTCGGCGTGAACAAGCCGGAATAGATGCCGCCGAGAACCAGCGCGATCAGAAGCAATCCCCAAATGCTCTCGCGAAAGGCGCGCCAGCATTCGCGCCAACTCGACCGCTCCATGCGCGGATAGTCGTTTCGCCAGGCGCGGTACCAAGTCGTGGCGCCGAGCATGGCGGCGAGGATCAGGCCGGGCACCAGCGCAGCAATGAACAATTGGCCGACCGAAGCGGAGTCGACGACCGCGCCGGTTGGCCCACGCGGCTGCATGCCGCTGGTGGCGACAGCGAAAATCACGAGGTTGATCGAAGGCGGAAACAGGATGCCGAGTGCGCCGGAGGTGGCAATCACGCCGGCGCCGAACCGCGGCGGATAACCCTCTTGCAGCAGCGCCGGCAGCATGATCGAGCCAATACCGACAACCGTTGCGACCGACGAACCGGAGATCGCAGCGAACAGCGCGCAGGCGACGACGCCAGCCAATCCAAGGCCGCCATACCAATGCCCGATCAGCGAGGTGGCGAAATCGATCATGCGGCGGGCGACGCCGCCGGTGGTGAGAAAATTACCGGCCAGGATGAAGAACGGGATCGCCATGATCTCGAAGCGGTCGAGGCTGGTGAACAGCTTCAAACCCACCATCTTCGGATCAACGTCCGAGAGGATGAACAGATAGGTCAGCACTGAAAGGCCGAGCGCGATCGAGACCGGCATACCGGTCGTCATCAAGGCGAGCAACAGCGCGAACAAGAGCTCGGAGCGCACCGTATGCGACAGCTCGACGATGTGCAGCCGCGCAGCAAAGCAAATGAGTGCAAGCGCGATCGGCGTGACGATGATCACGACAGCGGTGACTGAGCCGCTGAGCGGCCGTCGCGCGGCCGGTTTTGAGACATGCGAGAGGACAGTCATCGCACCGCCTCGCCGATTGGCGCCGCCGCTTCATCGCGCGGCGCCTCGTAGCCGAGGCCGCGGCCCTGTTGCGGCACCAAACCCGTGCGCAGGAAACGCCACATCACCTGCAGGAAGCGGTAGCACATCAGATAGGAGCCGAGCGGAATGCACAGATAGATGATCCAGCTCGGCCATTCGAGCTCCGGCGAGACTTCGTCCGGATCAAGCTCGTGGACGTAGACGGCGCCGAGCGTGCCGATCACCCCGGTAAACAACGCGCCGCACAGCAGCGCAAAAACGATCACCGGTTTGCGCGCCGCAGGATTCAACCGCTTGACGAGGACATCAACGCCGACATGGATCCCGGTGCGCACGCCGAGCGCAGCGCCGAATTTCGCCATCCAGACGAACATGTAGGTGGCGAGTTCCTGTGCCCAGGAAAGATTGATGGCAGCCAGGAACGTGTAGAGCCAATCCGCCGCGTGCCGGAGCAGGACGAAGCCGTGCACGCCCGCCCACCTGCCGAGCTCCGCCGAATTGCTCGCGCCATAGCGATGGACGACCGCGATGAAAGTAAGGATCGTTGCCGCGCCAATAAGCGTTGCGATGAGCCCCTCTTCGAGCCGGTCGAGGATGCGGTTGAGCACCGAGATTGCCCGCACGCCCGTAACCCTCGCTCGCCCGCGGACGGGGCCGATCGGCTTCAGGACTGCGGCGGCGTGAAGCCCGAGGCCTTGTAAATCCGTTCGATGAAGTCCTTGCCGAAACGGGCCTGCATTTCGGTGTGCACCGGCATCAGCTTGGCAATCCAGGCTTTCCTTTCGGCTTCGGTCAGGACATGCATCTCGGTCTTGCCCGACGCCTTGATCTTATCGAGTGCGTCGGCGTTGTCTTTCGCCGCGGTTTCGTTGAAGAACGCCGTCGACTCTGTTACGGCGCGGTCGAGGCCGGCCCGTACATCCGCCGGCAGCGAATTCCAAAACGTCTTGTTGGTGATGAGCGCATAGGTGACCCGGCCGTGGAACGACACAGTCAGGTTCTTCTGCACCTCGTAGAATTTTTGCGTCAGGATATTGGACGGCACATTGTCCTCGCCGTCGACGACGCCGGTCTGGAGCGCCTGGTAGACTGCCGAGAATGGCAAAATCTGCGGCAATGCGCCGAGTTCGCGCGCCACCGCGTCGTAGACCTTGCCGCCCTGGATGCGCACCTTCAGCCCGCGGAAATCCTCGGGCAAGAGGAGCGGCCGGTTTGCCGTGTAAACGATGGCGCCGTTGTCCCAGTAAGCGAGCGGCGCGACACCCTTGGCTTCCAGCTTCCGGTTGAGTTCGCCCATCATCGGGCTCGCCATCATCTGCCGCGCGTGCGAATCGTCGCTCATCAGGAACGGCAGATCGAAAATATCGAACTCCTTTACGCCGAGCGGACCAAATTTGGAGATGGAGGGAGCCAGCAGCTGGACCGAGCCGAGCTGCAGGGCCTCAAGCTCTTCCTTGTCCTTGTAGAGCGACGAGTTCGGATAAATCTCCACCTTCACGCGGCCGTTTGTGTACTTTTCGGCCAAGTCCTTGAACAGGATCGCCGCCTTGCCCTTGGGCGCGTCCGGCGACACCACATGGCTGAATTTGATGACGATCGGCTCATCCGCGAGCGCGGGCCGCCCGAGCGCCAGAGCGAGCACGGCGGCGAGCGCGATGCCAAAGCGTTTCATGGATTTCCTCCCGGGATCACGGACAAGGGCGGACGAACCAATCCGGCATCTCTCGCCTTGATCTCTGTCTGGTATCTTGGGCGGATTATCTTCCTTCTTCCGCCATCTGTCACCCGTCGCGCGCCTAATGCATCGCGGCGTCCGTGCGCGGAACAAACGCGCCGTGATGGCGGATCACGTCGCCGGCAAGCCGGTGCCCCGCGCTCGCCGCTTGCGTCGGCTCCGTTCCGGAGACGCGGGCAGCGAGATAGCCGGCATTGAAGCCGTCGCCGGCGGCGGTCGTGTCCACCGGCACCATGACCTCCGGCACCGGTACGAATTCCCGCGCGCCGGCTACGGCGACAAGTGCGCTGCTCGGGCCATTCTTGACGACGATCTCGCCGATGCCGAATGCTTGCAACCGCGCCACCGTGGCCTCCGGCGACGGATCGCCCCAGAGAACGGCTTCGTCGTCGAAGGTCGGCAACGCTATATCGACGCGCTTAAGTGCCTCCATGAAAACGGTGCGGGTACGGGCGAGGTCGCCTTTCCAGCCGCGCGGACGGAAATTGCCGTCGAACGCCACCTTGGCGCCCTGTTGGCGCGCCGCTTCGAGGAGCGCGAGGAAGCGACCGAGACCGGTATTCGAATACAACGACAACGTGATGCCGGAGAAGTAGATCAGGCGCGCCGTCATCAGGCTGTCGGCGACCCGCATCCAGTCGGACAGATCGAAGAGATCGCGCGCCGGCGCGCCCTCGCGCCAATAGCGAAAACCCCGTTCTCCGGCCGGGCCGTTTTCGACGAGGCACAATCCCGGGAGCCGGCCCGGAACGCGAAGGACGGGCTGGCTGGAAACGCCCTCGGCGGCGGCAAGCGCCATGATGCTGTCGGAATAAGGATCGTCACCAAGCGCCGTGGCGAATGCGACATCAATGCCGGCGCGGGCGAGATAGACGGCGGTATTGAAGGTGTCGCCGCCGCACGACAGAGAGAATCGGCCGTCAGCGCCGCGCGCCATTTCGATCAGCACTTCGCCGACACAAACGGCACGGGCCTTTTGGTCGCTCATCGTCCTGGTTCCTAACGCGGCAACCAACTGCCGCGGGTGAGGAAATAGCCCAGCGCGCTCAGGATGGCGATGCAAAAACTGACCGGCCAATCAGTATGGTAAGCGATCGCGATGCCAAGCCATGCCTCTATTAAGGCAAGCGCAGCCGACAGCAGCAATCCGCTCCACAACCCGGTCACCAGCCGTTGCGCCGTCGCCGGCGGCCCGACCATGAGGGCGAAAACCAGAAGGACACCGACGATCTGGGCGCTTTCCGCCACCGCCAGCGCCACGATGGTCATGAAAGCCGTCGAAACAAAGCGCAGGGGCACCCCCTTGGCTTCGGCCAGTTCCGGCTGCAGGCTGGCAAAAATCAGCGGCCGCATGATTGCCGCCAGGCCGGCGAGCGTGATCACGCCGAGTCCGACAAGGGTCGTGATCGTCGATCGGTCGACGGCGAGCACATTGCCGAACAGCAGCGCCGTCGCTTGCGTGGCGAACGCCGTGTAGTAGTGCAGAAAAAGCAGGCCGAAGCCGAGCGCCAACGCCAACACGACACCGATTGCGACGTCGCGGCCGCTGATGCGTTCGCCGAGCAAACCCATGCCAATCCCCGCCGCGACCGTGAAGCCGACAAGCCCCCATACCGACGCGACGCCGATCAGGACCGCACCGGTCGCGCCGGCGAAGCCGATGTGCGAGAGCGCGTGACCGGCAAAGGTCTGGCCGCGCAATACCAGGAAATACCCGACCAATCCCGACACCACGGCGGCAACGCCGGCGGCGGCGAAAGCATTTCGCATGAAATCGTATTCAAGCATGGTGATGATGGTCGTGGTGGTGGCCGTGACCGTCGTCATGGGCATGGTCG
>Ga0302325_10021700_pt1 | contig 13439 bp, 14 predicted proteins | sample Palsa_T0_2_FD_201948 | JGI IMG/M metagenome (GOLD analysis project Ga0302325, IMG submission 201948) | Peat permafrost microbial communities from Stordalen Mire near Abisko, Sweden - Palsa_T0_2 | ecosystem: Environmental > Terrestrial > Soil > Palsa > Peat permafrost | place: Sweden: Abisko... | reverse complement strand
ACACTGATTGTGGGGGCGCGCCGGGGTCGCCGCCGCCCCCCCACCACCCCTTCTTTTCAATGCTAACATTGTACTCTACATGATAGATAGATCTGTAAACCACGGAAAACCAAACCAATCAACTTAAAAACTCTCGGGACACACCCTACAATGGCTTCTTTTGACTTCGAAGCTGCACACCGAAGAATCGCGGAGTACGAGTCCAGGACGGACTCTGCAGAACAACGAGCCCCTACACGGATCTCTTTCGAGAAGCAGGAGGAAGATGGATGGGCCCAGAGGTTTAGGGAGACTGTAAATCAAAAATACAATGATTACAGTCTTGGTATCACCCAGGAGCAGGTTCAGAGACTCCGGAACACTCCCATCGGCAAGAAGCAGATGGAATACCATGATAAGAACGATGAGATAGTGTCTACTGGAGAGATTGTTCGATTTCCCAATGGAGAGATATTTATGGCGATTCTTACAGATGGAATTGAAGATATCTGGGGCCTTGACCAAGCGGCAAACATTGTCTCGAAGTTCGCTGATGATATGGCGGTATTCAGAGAGCACTATCCGCCGGGACCTCCAAAGCATGAGGATAAGAGGTTTAAGGAAAGCTACGAGAGAGATTTGGCTAGATGTACGCCATTAGGTTACAAAGTGGGCGTCCATCATATAGGCCTGCGTCGGTAAGTTCTCTGTCGTGAACCTTACAACAGTTTGATCTAATTCCAGGCAGGGAAGACGGAAACCCGCAACAAATCCCATGCCTCACAAATGAGACAATTGCGGGTCGACACAAATTTCAAGCTACCAATAAGTTTGGACAAGATGTGGCCATTATTAAACAGACCATTGGGATGATACTTTCGGTCCTCTTCCCCGAGTCTTACGATGCCGCCCGAGAAATTGTCGAGACTTGGAGCGAGAAAACTCCCTATCGCGGAATCACATACACAGAGCGGGAAATTTCGACCTTGACCGTCATGAATACGAATTTATCTGCGGTGCCGCACACGGACCCAGGAGATAATAAGAAGGTCATTACTCCTATGCATGTATGGGGAGATTATGATCGAAGAACTGGTGGTGAGATCTGCGTTCCAATTACCGGGAAGAGATACATCTTGAAGCCAACAAGTATCGTCTTGATGCGAGCTTGCGATACTCTCCACTTCGTCAATCCACCAAAGACTGGACAAAGATTCTCGATGGTTCATCCTGTAACTGAGGATATGAGGAACTTCGATGCTGTCGAACTTCCCCCAACACCAAGCGCAAAGATTGCCGCTCAAGCAACAGCGAAGGATCCTAACGAGATTAAGAACTGTCCGTTCTGTGCCCAGGAATACACCGGCCTAAGCGGGGTGAAGATCCACGTCTCCGGGAAAATCAGCAAGGATGGCGATGAGGAGCACAATCTTACGGACATGAAGAAATGGCTCACCGAAGTGAAAGCAAAGACTGCTGCCCAGAGACCGAGTAAGACCAAAGCCAAGGGAAAGAGAAAATTGGCGGAGCATCCCGATGAGGAGGAGCTTGAGATTTCTAATGATGAAGACGATAGGAAGGAGGAAGGAACCATAGGGGAGACTAAGTCAAGCAATGAGCTTCCTGCTGCTAAGCGTCAGAAGATCGAGACTGGAGTCAAGCCAGTTCCAGTCTCAAGCAAGTACGAGCGATATGGCCAGGCACTGTTCGATGAGAACGTGGAGAAGTGAGCATAGACTTTGTAATAGTAATAGAGGAAATTGAATAGGCAGGAAGCCATGATGCAAATTGAGAATAGGACTGAATTTACAGTAATGGACGTTTCATTAAGCCTTGGATGTATTGAATGAATCCGACTTCAGTGAAACATAACGTCAATTCAGAAACATGATCGGCATGCCAAGAGAAACCAATTGGTTCAAAATACTCCTACAGAGGCTCGGGCGAATTTATATCGCCCATCTCAGCTTCATGGAACTCATCTATGAACTTTCTTAACTAATCCTCATCGTCGCAATCGGCAAAAATCTCGTCCAACAAAGAGCAAACATGAGATATTGAAGCAGGATGAGACTTCAATACAGAGTTTGTAGCATACCACCACACCACATCCATCTTAACCTTAAAGATCGACCTCTCATAATCAACCATGATTGCGTTCGGCGGCAAATCGCCTGCCAATCCCAAAATAGCGTAGATTCTATCATGAGGATCACAAGATTTTGACTTCTTGCATGTTTCCAGCAACTGAAGCAGTGTGCGTCCCCAATATTGCCCACACGGAGTCCGACTTTTGGATAGATTCACACCGGGACCATTGGCGATTCTATCAAGAGAGCGTTGAATGGATGGGGGGAGAAGCAAACAAGGCGGCCTTTTGAGCTCCGCAAGTTCGGCGATTGTTGAAATGGCTTTATCGAAGCGCACTCCATCCATATAGTCCCACCCGCATTGCACAATAGTCTGATTCGCTAGGAGATACTCCTGGACAATCCAGATCCTATTCCAGTACGTTCGTTCGACCAGCGCTGCTATCCCCTCCCATGGACCGGCGAGCTCAGAAGCTCCAGCCATTCTGCTTAACCACGCCAATTGCCTTTCCTTGACCAAAAGAACTTCCGAGTCCTCGGAGAGTTCATCCGCGACCATCGGCAAGAGAGGAAGTTCCTCGAACCTGTCGAACTTGCTTGGCGGTGTTGCAGGCTCAGCCCTTCTCTCAGCCAGCTTCTTCCTCAATTCGTTCGCCTTTTCCACGGCCTCTTGGCTCGGCCTAGAAACCTCTTCGAAAGATTCAAAGATCTCATGAAGCAACAAGATCGCTTCCCGACTATTATTACTCGTCTCGCCCAGCCAGACGCGCACCGAAGTCGCGGACCTGTAGATATGGCCCATCATCCCCACCTGATGATTCCGCTCAGAGACATCCTCTTGATTGATACAGATGGCATCAACCCACAGAGTCCGCCCACCGAACTCTGTCCGGAGACAGCGCAGAGCATGCCAGAGGTTGCGACGGACGGTGAAAGGTTGCCCATCGAGCAGGATATCGTACCGCGGACCATTAGGATCACCCCATTCATAGGATAGCGCTTCGTACTTTAGGTTTTGATCTTCGAGGTTGCCGATGCTTAGGGCGCACTCTATGGGGGCGTCTTTGCAGGGTGATGAGAGAAGCGTCACGAGACGCAATTCCTGCTTCCCTTTTGCTTGCAGAGGGGTATAGATGTGATGATGTGACATTGTCGAACTGATTTGAAGAAGTGTGTTTGTTAGGAAAATCCGAGGGTGGGAGAAATGACGAGGCGGTCCTTGAGAACAGTGGGTGTGGCTGTGTTCTGCAGCCGTGCAGTAGCTCCCACTACATGCATGTCAGCTGCAAGCAGATTAAAGCCCCATAATAGCCAATTACATGCTCTCTAATAGCGAGGGGATTAACCTGCCTTGAAAGCAATTTTCGGAAGATCGAAGCCGTGGAAATTACGCCCAGTCGTAAAACGTCCATCTACTATGCCTATAAAACGTCTTTGCAGCTTAACGAGAGCTTGAAGTGATTCAGTCTCCCCAACTATGACTGAATTCGAGAAAGGTTAGTGAACTCACGGATAGTAGGAATGAGAAAATGGGACATACTTACGACCGAGAACGTCTGATAGTCGTTGAACGAGGAAGAATGCAATGAAGAGTGAAACGAGTGCTTAGGTCACGTGCTCATGTTCCGGGAAAGGATTTCTACAAACCAGAACCAGATGATCATCGTAAATTGTGCGTTCCTTATCCCAAGATAATGGTGTTATTTTGAAGATTCAAGTCTTGAATCAAAGCTTGCATGCTCATTTTCTCCGGAAACATGAATTTAGCAAGACCAATGCGCTCGAACCAAGGATCTCCCAAGCCGGGAAGGTTTTGAAGGCTTGAGCCCTTACACTCGACAATCATGAAGAGACAAAGCCAAGAGTTGTTCATGACTTCTCCTTCGTTGAGATCGTAATCAACATTAATGCTAGAGAAAGGTCGTACGGGGTTCCTCTGGCGTTCCACAACTAACGGCTCACGTGTGGCCAGCAGTATAGCCACGCACGGGCGATCTGGGTTACTAGTCTTGAGAGATGTGGGCTCATCTATCGTTGGCAGCCATTCCAGTGATTCGTAGGGTGGACCAAATGCATCAGCAGCTGAGAAATCTGAAAATGAGCCATCGAGAGAGGAACTGTATCGAAGTGCTGGTGCAATTGTGACCCTTGGGTTTCCAAATGTCGAGAGTATTGCAGGCACCATCCAACTTTTGATATGGAGAAAATGAGACAGGCCGTGACCTCCATCGTTAGAGTATTGGCTTACTGCGGCCTGGTAGTACAGAAGAGATCCATCCATTCGTCTCGCATGTATAGATATGTTTCCTGTAACCGGATTTGGCAAGTTGATTTGGAGGATACCCTCCGGGGTTACGACTGTATTGGATTCTGGGCTTGGAGGGTGCGTGATGGAGGGAGGCACAATGAATCTTCTAGAAGGAGATTTAACGAGAAGCCCGGGCTTAACCTGACCCAGCCATCCCGTCCAAGACCAACTCGGAAAGCCCAGGCGCCTCTGAGCTGGTTGTAATAAGTCCCAAGCAAATCCTGTTATGCAATCGTCGCGCGACTCGCGCCAGTGCGTTGAAAATAAAGGAACACCCCAGTAGTGGCGAATCGGATATTCTGCGTCTTGAAAAGTTCGAAGCACTCCCCACACCCCATTCAGGATGTCAGTTTCATACGTGAGCTTACGTCCAGAATATTCGCTGACCGTCTTGTAAAAGTCAGGCCCGCCAATGGCTTTTCCCCCGATGGGGAAAATCCGGGGCTTTTTCCAGGCCTCCCAGACAACTCTATGCAGCAAAGGGCCTGTCGATTCAAAACAATGTCTGGCATCGCACTCGAAATAGACCTGCTCTTCTGTGAAGAATATCCTCCGTTTTGACAAGAGACCTTCCTGGTAGGTCCATCCGCGGCTCATCCAGTTCGAGGCTTCAATTTCGAAGCGGGGGTCTGAAGGAACCGAGAACAGAACTTGGTCCTCAATTTGTACAGGATTGGGATCTGAACGTAGTCTTGACGAGACTCCGGGAAGGCCATACCAGGGACTCGTACCCGCGCATGCTACTATGGTAGCAGATGCTCCTCTGTATATCAGGTCCATGTGCCGAATTTCTCTATGCTTGACGGCTTCCTGGTCTTGAGGTATGCAATACCTGTCCACCCATAGGTACTGGAGGCCCAGCTGTAGCGTCACCTCCATCGCATCTAAAATAGTTGTCGGTATTGAATCGGGTAACACATCTTGGATGATGATGCTTTCAGCAGACTGTGCTGAGCCCCATATGTAGCTCAGAGCGAGGTATCGCCCATTCTGCGGAAAGTCGACAACTTTCCGAGACCGGCAATCAATGACTTTTAATGGTGTATACGCGTTAGGAAAGTATGTACAACATGTTGCCGTATGAGTGAAAGCGCATTCTCTCACACATGTGCGTAAGAATTCCCAGTCGACATTGGCTCCCATAGGTCTTGGCCCAAGTATTTCAGAATTCGCTCGGGTTGGACCTTGAAGCACACGTATGTAACCGGATTGAGTAAGGCTCTCAAATAATCGGTCATGGAGATAAGGCACTGTGTTCGATCTCGGGGTTTCAACACCCTTGGAAGGCAGCACTCCGAACATGATCTGTGTATCCATCGTTGCAAATGTGTCGAAACATCTCGTGGCGCTGTAAGGCATCTTGGACGGGGGTCCGGATTTCCATGGTCTGGCCCATTTGCCATCAAATTGGACAAGAGAACATTCTAGGCTGCCTCCTGGATCGCAATTTGATGCGGTTGGTCGAACTCTGGAGAGCAGTTGGCAAAGCCCACATTCTGAATTGCTGAGCAGTTGAGTAACATCTCCAAGTTTGGCGATTATCTTGAAGGAAGGAGACTCCTCTTTCGAGATTTTGAGATCTAGGGCTTCACAGCGCGGGCACAGAAGCCTTGATGATATTGACAGAAATGGCTCTATATTGTTTTCAATCACCGCACCAGGGTCGGGGCCACCGATACTGCGTATCTTTGGAGGTCGGTCATTCTTGACACTCTCCTCATCGAGGCCTCGCTTGCCTTGTTGTTGATTCTCTCGAGATTGTTGAGAATTTGCGCGGGATGACAGACTAAGCCCCGAGCATTCTTCCCGATGCGAAGGCTGTGCAACTATTTGGGTATGATCCTCGGGTGTACGTGATTCATGGGATTCTTCCCTAACTAGGAGATCAAGGTCCGAGGTATTTACGGACGCATCTATTTCAAGTTCGCTTGGTGTTTGCGGTCGTGGTGAGGTTTGAAATTCGGGGCGGTATATGATTCCAGGTGCCATGCATCCAACAGATCGATTCGTTTCAGCCTCCTCCTCCACTCGATCCATCAGTGGAGGCTGTTGCTGCGCCATCGGTTTCTCAGGAGATCTATCTCGCAATCACAACGTTTGTTGGTGTCGTCACTTCATGAAGAGTGCTTGATGGTGATGGCACGTAGGGAGATGGGAATATTGTGGCTGAGTCGATCGCCTAGTCTGAAACGAGCCAGTCTAGACTGCATCGCTGGATAGTGACTGGTATCAAGGTAATTGGAAGACTTGTCTGCGAATGATAAAGCTATACAAGGGCTGAAGAATGATTTAGTGCCTACTTGGACAATGACGAGGATGGAAAGGAGCAAGTAGACGTCGGAAAAAAGGAGCATTGTCACGTGACCTACCAGCGTACACAATTCCAAGTAGGAAAGAATCTTTTCCACGACCAGCAAGTTATCTACAGAACTAAAAAGCTGATAAAAATAGAAAAATAATCCCTAAAAGTCCTATAGTTGCCTTTAGAAACTTCTATTACACTATAGAACGTCTGACACTAAGTGACTTTCCTTTTCTTTCCATCTGGCCGCCAACCTGAAAGTCCATCTTTAAATTGAGTCAAATACAACTACAAAATGCCCTTCCATCCACGCCACCACCCGGCTCGCCATCGAAATCGCACTCGCCGCAGCCCCAGGCTAAGCACCCCCACCCGCAACATTAAGCATGAAAAACGTCTCCTCCGTCAAAGTCGTCCAAGTCGACTGATCCTTCACATCACTCCCTAACACAGTCTTCCACGCTATTCCAACCAGCCAAAACGTAACATTCTGACTTCTCAACTAGCAATCGTAAGATTGACCTCATGACTTCAAGTATGGAAGCTCCGATTTGAAGAGGCGAGTAGTTCTGCCAGCGCGTTGTCAAAGCTGAGACGTATGGCATCGCAACTCGCAATATACTGCCCCTCCTGTGGAACAAGAACACCCCTGTTAAAGCATCGAGAAGCGTTGACCATTGTTGTCCACTGATAGTTTGGACTCTTCATTGCTGTGGTAGTTAGTAGATGAGATGAGATGAGATAAAATTGAGATTATGAACGACGAAGTAGATTGTCTTAATGGAGCTTGCTTACCAGGAGACTTTTGAGCTGTAAAAAGAGCCGTCAGATTGGAAACAGGAGTTTTGACAGAGTGGTTAAGAAACGCATCCTTGATCCATCCTTTGAGAAGTGAGCCTGCATTTTCATGGAACTTCTTTGAAAACGACCCATAGGTGTTGCGGTCCGTCTCTGCGCTCGTGGGTAGAGGGACACCGCCAGCAGCGAGTGCCGATTTAGTTCACCAATTTGTGCTACAGCCCTTTTATTATTATATAATTCTGTCAGTAAATATGTATAGTTATAGATATATGGTGGCTAACTAAGGTGACACTGGGGGCTGTTAAGGACGACCTATAAGTCGTAGCTTCGGCTCATGGTTAGAGAAGTTCTATAGATGAGAGGTTCTGCATTCAGATTTTCCGAATAATAGACAACGAATCAAGAATCAACAGAAAAAGAGCTGCATATTCAGGGCTGCAGATGCCTTGTACCGTTTTTAAGGATGGAGAGTCAATGACTTTCTTATTTGTTAATTATTCAGTTCTTGCAAAGGTAGTGTTTAAGAGCCGAAATATTACGTAGGAAAAAAATGGCACTGTCTAATGGAAGAGGATAAAGGGGATGCGAAGCGTTACCTACAATTGTTGATGAACTCGTCTGTGAATAAATGTGGAGCTAACTTAAGAATAAACCAGCCACCAGTGGTTATCAGAATTTGTGGCGCAATACTGGTTCTCACTGCACTATAGCTCGTGGGAAATTTAGAGCCTGACTGCCATTATTGCTTTTTAAAATGTTCCCTAATCTGAGGAACAATCTAAAAAGTAGTGGCCTGTCGCTTTACGAATGTTCCATAAGTTACAGTACATTGAAACGCAGCTTTGCGCCACGAATCAACAACTAGTGCAGCTACAATTTAGTACACTACTTTAGATCTCACAATTAATCAAGTGACAATATGGAAATATGGATTTAAATAGCTGCTACATCCTAAAGAAAAATGACTTGCAAGGAGAATCATCGTATAGCCCCAATGCTCCCAGACAAAATAAAAGATCCTTTAAGACGTAGATAAGATATAAGAGATTATATAAGAAGCATGATAGAAACCTATAATTGATTAAAAGTTCCGGAAACTTTATCAACCATACGTTCTGCCGGATCTCGTGAACTTGCTGGGGATTGGGGGAGCAACCAAGGCTCCCACAGGAGCGGGAAGGGCAGGTGCAGCAGCTCCGGGAAAATTTGGGACAAATGGCCTATTAGCACCAGTAAACCTCCAGCTATAAATCCAGTTAGCAAATCCAACGTACATCAATTTCATCCCTTGGCTTCTTAATACAACGGGGAAAAGAATATTACACGGAAAGCGAAAGAGAATACTAACCGATAAGCAGCTTGGAGAGCTTTCACTTGAGCACGAGAAGTGTGGCCCCCAGGCTTGTGGGAAGATGCACAAAGCGAGACCTGTGTGAACCTATTGCGGTTCCCTCCAACTAACATGATAGTAAGTCCGCCCCAATAGCTTGCTTGGTTACCAGGTGGGTGCCAGAACGCATCATAAAGAGCGCATACGGCAATATTGGCAGCCATTTGCAATGGGTAGCCTTCTGCAGGACCCATGAAGCTGAAAGCGATTGACCGTGGTAGATTGGCAACATTGAGTCCTCCTGCGTTGTTCACTATAGCTGCAGGGGGGAGGTTAGTTAACATTATCTGTGGTATGCGGGCATCGGGATTTTCGTAGGCAGCTATAAAAGCTTGCATATACGCTCGGTAGAGTTGATGTCCATTTCCTCTCCATCCTTCGGTGACTACCGGACCGTCCACAAAGGGCGGAACATTAGCCATTATGATCCAATTGCAACTCGGGTAACGAAAGGCTGAAACATGTTAGCAATCAGATTCGGTCTTCAGATTCAGTTGTGTCAGGGCTACGAGTAAGCTGGTGCAAGGAGCGAAGAATGTCGTTTTCTCTAGACTTACCAGGAGACCTAAGTGCTGTTCCCACTGTCTGTAACTCTGAAACTCGTACTGGAGGACCTATGCCATAAGCGACTGACCGGTAGTGAACAATGTCATTCCAAAGCCTGAGATTCGGGCCAGCAAGTGTATGGAATTTTGTGTAGTAAGGCTCATTTCTTCTTTGCATATCTACATCAGTAGCAATGACGATCGCATCAGCATTGTAGGTGCAAATATCCGACATCTTAACTAAGAGGACTTCTGGAAAGCCAGGGATTGGAGCTGGTGGAGCTACCACGGGTCCTCCTGCTGCTGCTGGGGCAGGTGGAGGAGGAGGGATAACTGGCGGAACTGCGAGAACTCTTTGAACAACAGCTTCCCTAGGGTCGGCTTCTTGACGTACATGGCCTGGTATGACCCCATTTGGGGCCCAAACGACTGGTACGACTTTTGGAGGCATATTGGAGTTATGTAGAGAGGTAAAGATATAGCCTGTATTGATGTTAAACCTTCAAGTATAACGATTGAATAGTAAAAGCTGTTATAGGCCCTTAGCTTCTTTATTGATCTGCTGAAAACGATGCTCGAGTTGCAGCATTGCTCAGCCGAGGACAGCGTGAAAGAAAATAGAGTTGAAAACGGCTGCACTTGCAATAGCATACGGGTTCTTCTTTGTTCTCAATCTCAAGTGCTCCTGAGATAAAAGCGGTCCTGCAATCGGCACTCTAATGCAATGATTGCCTTTTCCGAAGACCCCAAAGAGCTCAATTGCTTTGTCCGGAACCCCGAAAACAGCCGTATTCTATATAATACAATAGTCTCATTGTTAAACTGTAAAACTTAGTTGTAAGAGTGCGATTTGACGCTAGTTACTAGAGATCTGAGACCGAGTAAACATATGACACCTGTCATGCCCGTCTGTGAACCTTACCCCCCGCCCCCCAACGAGCTTCCTTTTGATATCTTTAGAATCCCAGTTCAAGAAAGGCTTTTGCAATGGGGTTGATCGATTCACCATGATTAATCTCTCCAGATGGGAAATATGTCGCTCAGCCATGTCCAGCCCTCCCGAAACAGCCTCTAGGTCGAGCACCAATCCACCAAATTTTGTTCACTCCAGTAGCGCTTTAGAGGTTTATTGCATCACCAGTATCATAATATACCAAGCAAGGCGAAGGTTCATTTAATCTGATTCTGAATGCTCAGAGTCGGCATCACTTTCCTCAAGATTCTCGGTGTTAGCACTTTCACCGTCTAGTTGATCCCACTCTTCTCCCTCGGGGTCGGGGTCGTCCGGGTATAGCTCGTAAATAATATTCGGACGTCCATACCGCTCATCATAGGAGCTTGTAGATGAATTCTTGTCTTCGAGAGCTGCCCTCCGTAACCAGGACTTTCTTGAGTGTTTAGACTGTGTTTGGAACAATTAGTACTCCGATTTTCCTAAACAACTGTCTTGTAAAACCGACGACAAAAATTAAAGACTCACATCTCCATCACAAGTGCCCTCCGATGGCTCGTAGAAAGAGTCACTGTAATAGCCCCCCTCGATAGCCTCAAAATCGCTCCACTCATCTTGATTCCTCAGATATCCATATCGTCGGCGATCGCGCTTTCTTTCTGCAACTCTTTCCCTATCCGTCTCCAGTTTATCCTCAAATCTCTCTTTCAACAATTCGAATGTATCCCGATATCTCTCGGCTTGCTCGTCTAAGACTTGCGGAATGGTATACTGTCCTATCTCCCAGTTGAAGACCAAATCTTTAGGAATCCAATTGCGAAGCAGAATTTTCAACTTGCGCTCCCGACCGTCGGCCAAGAACGTTTTGCTGTTTAGGGGAATTCGTCCTGGTCCGGGATGAAACTCCTTGTGCAAGTCCATGAAATGCTTGCAGGTAAGTCCAAGGCAAATCGAAGAGACTGCATCGTCATCCAAGAGCTTGAACATCATACGTTGAATCTCGGTAGGGATATGCATCAAGGATTTATTAGCTATCAAACGAGGTCAGTCCTTTGAGGTGAGCGAATGGTGAAGTCAAGGCAGTTACCTTCTTGGGGAACTGCAAGTACGGGCGTAGCAACCTTTCTCTTGCGCTTTTTCGGGACCCGACGCTCTGCAGGAGCCATATCGAGTTTTGATTCCAGTGCTGTGGAGGCCCTTCGATGACGGCGGTTGAAGAGATTCCGTCACGAGTACGTAAGAAGATGCGCAAAAGCGAGGAGTTCGTGCACCGACTTGGAAGTCTCACCAAAGCTTGAGATTGAGAGAATCAAAGATAAAGACGCAGTAGAACCAGGAACAAGCTCTCAAGGAAGCTGGAAAGATGTCTTTGTGACGTTGTGGTCCTTTGGTGAAGAAAGAAGGAGAGGAGAGTTAGACCTAAATATATAGACCTGTAAGCGACGCTATGCGGAATGTGTTAGCGCGAGTTTTGAAAGAGTGACAATGGCCTAGCAGTTGCTTCGGACGATCGGGTGATGCACGTTATGTGGTGTGAGATGGTTTATATTCACCTCAGTTGGATTGAGGTACTGGATTTGCTACACCTTTATTACCTAGCTATGTCATAATCACTTATAGCTTTTGCGTATTTGCGCGATGGTTTACAGAAGGAAGTAGCGACTTTAGTTAATGTCAAAACCTTTGTTTGTAAAGGTAGAATGTAAGAAGATTGTGTACTTTTGTACAATATTGGAACATATCACATATAGAGACTGTAGCTGTACCGTTAAAGCTCTGCAATTGTTATTAGATATCGGCCAAGCAAACACAGATATCGATCCACTTCATAGAGGCAAATTCTTCAATTTGGTGTTTTCAAAGGCAGGTTGCTGAAACCCAAGTCAAAATCATGCAAGAGGTTAAAACTTATCGAATCCAACCATGTGAGCATTTCTCTCTTTCACCCTTCTACTTAAAATCTACGATTTTCAAAGATAACTTCAGTTTCTTTTGATTATCCATCCTATTCCGCAAGCATCAAATTGAAATGCAACCCTTGATTAAAAGCACTAGCAGGACTCAAACGCAAGCAAAATCATAGGAAGGCCTGAATGCAACGTATTCCTGTCTGCAAACAACATAAACAAACAAAGAACATCTTCACGCCACATTGCTGAATGCAGACTTAGGAAAAATGAACTCATCCTACATAACCATTCTTGCTTTCACCATCAAACTGAATTGGAGGCTCAATTTCTTTTTGTGCCATTAGTCGATCTTCTGCTCAATAATAATAGTTTATCTATGTCGTTATAGGAAAGGGGGCTTTAGCGAAAACATTCCGCCCCTACATTACTCTCATCCCCACACGAAAAAGGGCACCAGTATCACAAATCAACTCCTCTCTCCAAGTTCAATTTTTTACCGAAAATTTTCTTGATCTTTGAACAGCATGGAATGCTCTTAATTCAGTTTTTTTGTTCATCTGTCAATTACACCGTCTTTCCAAGCCTCAAACCTACCAAGTCACCAATCACCCACAACATATAAACTGCCTCTCTCCCTTTCCAGTCTCTCCCCACCTTCTCCTCAACCTATACCCCATCTCCCATCCTCCGCACCTTCACCTCACTCCCACTCCTCGCAAACCCGCCCAATCCCCCACCCTCCCTGAAGTTCTGAACACCCGCCCCCGCCTCCATTCCCTCATCAATCCGGGGAACACCCCTCCAATTCCCGCCCGCCGCCACAAAACGCGCCACCAATCTAATCTATGAAATCCGTCCAAACACATTCCTGCCCTCCCTTCCTCACAACTAAGACAACAAGCACGTGGGGCCGACCAATCTCACCCAATAAATTTTCTTCTTCCGGGACAGATTCCGGTCGGAACGGAACGATGCGCCTGCTTATCAGTAAATGATCTCATCTCAGACACTTTGCCAAAAAAAACAAAAAAGGGGAAAAGAAAAGAAGAGGGGAGGAGTGGGAGGGGCAGGCCGGGAATAAGCCCGCTGATTCATTCATTCAATTTCACCAAGTCAAACAAAGTACCTACCTAACTTACTCGTACCGTACATCCTACCGCAG
>Ga0302325_10021699_pt1 | contig 13440 bp, 10 predicted proteins | sample Palsa_T0_2_FD_201948 | JGI IMG/M metagenome (GOLD analysis project Ga0302325, IMG submission 201948) | Peat permafrost microbial communities from Stordalen Mire near Abisko, Sweden - Palsa_T0_2 | ecosystem: Environmental > Terrestrial > Soil > Palsa > Peat permafrost | place: Sweden: Abisko... | reverse complement strand
CTGGGGCAGGCGGACCGTCTGATCGCGATCTCTGAAAACTCGCGGCAAGATGCGGCGCGGCTGCTGGGCCTGGACGCGGAGCGGATCGAAGTAATTTATCCGGGCGTGCCGGAAGTTTACTTTGGAGCGCAAGCCCGGCCGAGCGAAAAGCCGTATGTCTTGTACGTAGGCGCGATCGAACCGCGCAAGAATGTGGATACATTACTAGACGCGTGGGAAAGTTTTCGGCTGCGCGACGATTTCGACTTGATCGTTGCGGGTGCGAGCGGCTGGGCCGGCGCGAAAACCCTGGCTCGATTGGCGGCGAAAACAAGGGAAGGTGCTGTGCGCTATCTCGGTTACGTACCGGAGGATGAGTTGCCCGGGCTGACGGCGGGCGCAAGTGCATTCGTTTATCCATCGCTGTACGAAGGTTTCGGATTACCGGTTGCGCAGGCCATGGCGGCGGGAGTGCCGGTGATTACCTCGAACACGTCATGTTTGCCGGAAGTGACGGGCGGCAGCGCTCTGCTGGTGGATCCCCGCAGCGCCACTGAGATTCAAGTTGCGATGGAAAAATTGGTGATGTCGGCAGAATTGCGTCACGAGCTGGGAGCCGCTGGAGCGGCGCGGGCCAAGCTGGAATACCGTTGGAGGGTGTGCGCGCGAAAGAGCCTGGATTTTTTTCATCGAGTTTGAGACCGGCTCCCTTACGGTCGCGGCTCGGTGGGTCGCGGTTCAGCAGCGACTCCGGGCGCGATGAAGAAGTCCCAGACCTGCATATTGACCTTCTCATCGCTGTATTCGACCACAGCGTACTCGCCGGCCTCGAGCGGTTTTTGTGGCCAGATCTTGAACAGCCCGTCGGCAACTTGCTGGCGAAATACTTCCACCAGATCGGGTTCCTGTTGAGTTTCGTTGATCACCGGCTGAATGGTCAACTTTTCGACTACGCGATTCCCTTTATGATCGCCCATGCGAACGATACCAAAGCGCTCGTCTTGGGATAGACGGATATAGAACTCCGGACTGCGATTCGAAGTGCCTTGCGACGCATGCGGGCCATCCAGTTCGAGCGTAGCTTTACCCGGAACGAGAGGCACCGGACTGATGGCTTTCAGAACGCTGCGGCGTTTGTTAGTGACAACCTTCGATTCGCCGATTGTCATCGGTGTCAGCTTCTCGTTTTCGATCAAGTAGACGCCGTCTTGAGCTGGAATGCTTTCCACCTCCTTGCGAGCGTCGCGCTCGGCTTTGTCCTCGGCTGCCTGCGCGGCGGCATCGGCGCGAACATCATCGGCGCGTTGCTTAATCTCGGCCTGGGTTTTGCTTAAGTCGACCAGCGTGGCCGGAACTTCTTCCCAGTCCTCACGGTCGACGCTATAGAAACTAATGCGGTCGCCTGCGACCTTGTACTCCCGAACCAGCTGATAGCTGCCATCCTTGAAATAGAGCTTCAGATTAGCTGCGCCGGCGAGCACGCAAAAAGCCAGCAGCAGGCACACGGTGCGCATGTCTATCCTTCAGAAGGCTGGTGGCCGACGCTTCGCAAAAGCAAGAATTGCGAGAGATTGTCGGAGCTCAGCAGTCCGAGCAGCCGGCCATCCTGCATCACCAGCACGCAGGCGCCCGCGTGCGCCATCAGCGGCAAAACTTCAGCGAGATCCCGGTCGGGAGGGACGCTGGGGAATTCGCGTTGCATAAATCCCGCTACATAGGAAGCTTGTCCCTCGTGCGCCATGCCGCGCAGAAGCGCATTGCGGCCCAACAAACCAATCACCTGGTCGCCGTGTACGACGGGAAAATCCTGTTGAGACGAAGAAAGCAGGAGATTGGCCGCCTCGCGAATGGAGCTGCCATGCGAGATGGTCCGGAAGTCCGTCATCATGGCGGCGCGGACCGGGATGCCTTGCGTGAGAGAGCGGCCGCGCGATGCGGCGCCTTCATTGGCTGCGCCCAAATAAATAAAAAATGCGACGAACGCCAGCATCGGCATATAGATGAAGCCGTAGAGTCCCATGCTGATCGCCAGCATGCGGCCGGACCAAGTGGCGATGCGCGTAGCCTCGTATTCCGACTTCAGGCTCGACAAGACAGCCCGCAGCATGCGGCCGCCATCCATTGGGAACGCAGGGAGCAAATTGAAGGCGGCCAGGATCAGATTGCCAAGGGCAATGCGATCAGCCAGATTATCGGAAGAGGGCTGCGTCAGCGCGAAAAAGTTGAAGGGTTTGTTTTGCGAATAGAGAATTGCGAAGATAGCGCCGGCGATTGCCAGATTCATGGCCGGGCCGGCGATAGCGATCCAGAACTCCTCCCACGGTTTGGCCGGGCGTTCCAATCGCGCGACGCCGCCGATGGGATACATCACAATCTCCAGAGTCCGAATGCCGTAGTGCGAACTGACCAATGCGTGGCCCAGTTCGTGCAACAGCACAGACACTATCAAGGCCAAAACGAACAGCACGTAACTCGCGGGCGATTGATTGCCGCCCAGGCCGATTACAGCCAAGAAGATGAGCAGCAGGATGAAGGTGAAATGAAGCCGGACTGGTACGCCTAACAAGCGAACCGAACCGACCGAGCCAGACGTCACGGTGGCGGGCGTGCTGCCTTCTTCTGCCAATAAAACTCCTGCACTGATTTTGACACAGGGCGCGGCTGGTGGCTGGTTGTTGGTGATTGGTTGTTGTTAGTTTGGAGCGGCGCTTGGGTATATACCTTGGGATTGCCCTACAATAGCGGTATGGGCAAACCAAAGGGGCGAACGCTTTACATCAAGAATCCCGCGGCGCACGCACTCGCTGAGAAGGTCAGCAAGAAAATGGGCGTAACTATGACGGACGCGGTAATCCGTTCTCTCGAAGCGCAGCTTCGCGGACCGGCTCGTCCGATCGACTGGAAAAAGGTGGACGCCATCACCCGGAAGATTGCCGCGATGCCCGTCCTGGATTCCAGGCCCACCGACGAAATCCTTGGATATGACGAATTTGGTCTCCCCAGTTAGGCAAATGCCGCTCCGCGTATGGTAATTGATACGTCCGCGCTTATCGCCATTGTGTTGGAAGAACCCTCAGCATCTGGGTTGCGTGCCGCTCTGGACAGCGCGGCAACCCGAGAGTTGTCTTCGGTTTCGCTGCTGGAAGCTGGTATCGTTCTACGAGTTCGAAAAGGCGGACGGTCGCTCATGTCCCTATACGATCTGGTTGAAGAAATAGGCTGCGAAATCGTTCCATTTGCTGCATCCCAAGCGAAGGCGGCTACTGCCGCGTTTGGTCGCTTTGGCAAGGGCATGGGCCATCGAGCGCACCTCAACTTCGGCGATTGCGCGGTTTATGCGTTAGCAGCGTTGCGTGGCGAGCCAGTGCTCGCCACCGGCAGGGACTTTAAAGCGACGGACCTGGCCGTCGTTCCCTTCTAGAAGTTCATTCATCCCGCAAGGCTGTCATGGGATCGACGCGCACGGCGCGGAGCGCAGGGCCGATGGATGCAGCTAGAACAATGACTGACAAAAGAAGTGACGTAAGCGCGAATGTAGTGGGGTCCAGTTCGCTCACACCGTGAAGCATAGATCGGATGAAGCGCGTCACCGCCCAGGCGCCGCCCAGCCCCACGGGAATGGCCAACAGAACCAGCACCGTAGTTTCGCCCAGTACCATGCGTAACACGTCGGCCTGCCGCGCGCCCATCGCCATGCGAATGCCAATTTCGCGAGTGCGGTGCGTAACCAGGTACGACATGGTTCCGTAGACTCCGGCGGCGGCAAGAAGAATTGCTATGCCGGCGAAACAGCCTATCAGTGTCACTTGAAAACGCTCCGGCGCGAGCGCCGCGTCCTTGCGCTGGTCCATGGTCTTAACGTCGTAAATCGGTTGGTCGCGATCCACGGCGTGGACCTGCTGCTCGATGGCGCGGATCGCGGCTTGCGGGTCGCCCGCTGTGCGGACCAGGAATCCGGGGAGATAAATTGCAGTTCCCGCGCAGGTACAGCGGTAGATCGTCGACGGCGGATCCGCGCCGAGGGACGCGCTACGGATGTTGCTCACTACGCCGACGATCGTCCAAGTGGCGTTCAAATTATCGGGACCGAACACGAGCTGCCGCCCCAGGGGGGCCTCGGAGGGAAAGATTCGGCGGACGAATGCTTCATTCACCACCACCGCTTCCCTTTGAAGAAACTCGGGCCTTGCAGCGGGCGGTGCTCCGGAGAAGTCGTGCACATCGAAAATGCGGCCGCTCTCCAAACGGATTCCGAGGATACTAAAGAAGTCCGGGCTAACCCTTCGGTCGCTAATTCTCGGACGATCGATGAGGGGCACTAGGGGTCGCCCGACCACCTGAATAGCTCCGCTGTCCGGGAATTCGTTAGCGGCCAGCGGAATCTCATCGGTGATCGCCGCCGCGCGAACCCCCGGCAAATGCTTGAGCCGGTCCAATATGTCTGAGTAGAAGGGCCCATAGTCGCGGAGGAAAGAGAAACCAACCGGATTGATTCGGAAGGTGAGCAAATGATCGGGAGCAAAGCCGATTTCCGTGTGCGCAAGATGCAGTAGGCTGCGTGCCAGAAGACCTGCGCCAATCAGCAGCACCAGGGAAACTCCCAACTCCACCACTACCAGGATTCTCCGCAGTCGGGCCGCGCCGCGTGTGCCGCTATGCGAGACACCAGCGGACTTGAGCGCTTCTTGAATATGGATTCCGGCCGCCGATAAAGCCGGGATCACACCGAACAGCAGGCTGGTCGCGAAGGTTAGCGCAATGGTGAAGGCAAGCACGCGCCAATCCATCGAAATCGCCGGATAGCGCACCAAAATGGCGGGCTTGGTGGCATCCAGAGCATGCACGGCTAACCACGCCAGGCCAATTCCCGCCAATCCGCCGGGAACCGCGAGCACCACACTTTCGGTGAGCATCTGCCGGATGATCCGTCCGCGGCCCGAACCGAGCGCTAGCCGCACTGCAAGCTCTCGCTGCCGATTACCGGCGCGCGCTAACAACAGATTGGCGAGATTCGCGCAAGCGATCAGCAAGACAAGTCCGACGGTCCCGGTGAGAATCAGCAACGCAGGACGCACGTCGCCGGTTAGATGTTCTTGCAGGGGAAGAGCGGCGATGGTCAGGTGGGCCCGAAAAGCCGTTGTCCTGATTTCCTTGGGATACTCGGCACGAATCAAGGAGCTCAGGCGATCCATCTCCGTCGCGGCTTCGAGCGGCGTTACGCCGGGTTTGCGCCTCGCGATGATCAGCGTTTCGAAAATCCCGCTAGTAGGCGCGATCGGAAAACCGTCTCTGGCTTTGTCCAGCAGCGTGGGCACCCAGAGGTGAGTGCCGCGGGGAAAGTCGAACCCTTGCGGCATCACGCCGACGACGGTGCGAGGTAGACGGTCAAGGGCGATGGTCGTTCCGACAATATGAGGATCGCCGCCCAGCCGATTTCTCCAGAAAGCATAGCTCAGCACCACAACCGGCGGCGCTTTCGGTCCCTGCTCGTCGGCACCCAGATAGCGCCCCAGCATCGGCTGCATCCCCATTACGCGGAAAAACGATGGCGAAGCCTCCGCGGCATCCAGTTGCTCCGGCCTTTCCACGCCCGTCCAGTTGACTGTCATCGGGTCGAACGCCGCGACATCTTCGAAAATCTTATTCTGTTCGCCCAGCGCGAAGTAGTCGGGCGCCGCGCCGACGTCCTGTCGAGCTGGCCCGGACCTCTCGCTGATCCAGTCGATCCGATCGGAGTTCGGATAGGGCAGAGGGCGGATCAGGATAGAATTCGCCACACTAAATACCGTGGTGTTCGCGCCGATACACATCGCCAGGGTCAAGGTAGCGGCCAGAGCCAAAAATGGATCCCGGCGCAGATTGCGTAGCGCGTAACGCAGATCATCACCAAAACTCTCGATCATTCGTCCTCCCGGCTCCTATGAACTAATGGACACCGCCAATCGTGATTGGTTCCCGCGCAGGTAAACCTTTCATTTTCAATGGGACGGCGAGATTTCCACAGTCCCGTTCGATGAGAGATATCACCGCCGAGGTTAGAAAACGGCCTATTCAATTCAATCGTGTAGCCACTTTAATCGACTCTACCCTATACTCGGAAAGACCAATCACGCTATGCACAAGCCAATCAAGTACGTCGAGAAAGCCGTCACAATGGCAGCAGGGGCTGCCTGGGTTGTATTTGACAAACTCAACCAAATCAACCAGAACCCATCCTTTACGCCGGCGTGGTCCGAGAAGCCGCTGCTGAAGAGCTACGAGAAGGAAAAACCTCCGCTGGGATGGCCCCGCGAGACGGATTCGCTGTGCCCGCGCTGCGTTCCGGAGATCCGCCAGCAGATTGTGGACGGCAAGCTGCCTCACGAGATCCTGCTCAACGAGAAAGTGGGCGAGATCAAGGCGCAGATCATCGAGCGTGATGGCAAAATCCTCATGGTGAAGGAATGTCCGAAGCACGGCCGCTTCGAAGATCTGATGGCCATGGATTCGGCCTTCTTTAAGCACCTGGAAGACGTTTTTCCCGGCCGCGACATTCGCGCGCACGCCGATGAGAAACTGCACAACCACGGGACCAGCACCATTAAGCATGGCCGAGGCTCGGTATTGACCATCGATCTCACGAATCGCTGCAACATGATGTGCGATCCGTGCTTCATGGACGCGAACCAGGTGGGCTTTGTGCACGAGTTGAGCTGGGAAGATATACAAACCCTGCTCGACAACGCGATTTCGATTAAGCCACGCCGCCAGATGTCGGTACAGTTCTCGGGCGGCGAGCCGACTTTGTCCCCGTACTTCCTGGATGCCGTGCGCTACTCGCGCAAAGTGGGCTACAACAGCGTGCAAGCCGCGACCAACGGCATCGAATTCGCTAAAAGTCCGGAATTTTGCAAGCAGGCCGCCGAAGCGGGCTTGCGCTATGCCTATTTACAGTTCGATGGAATCGGCAACGAAGCCAATTCGCATCGCGCCGTCGGCAATTTGTTCGACGTGAAACTCCGCGCCATCGAGAACCTGTGGAAAGCGGGCGTCGACATCGTGCCGGTGATCACCATCATCAACGGCATCAATAACGAGCAGGTAGGCGCGGTGGTGCGCTTCGCTCTCGACAACCCGAAGAAGATTCCGTTCCTCAGCTTCCAGCCGGTGTCCTTCACAGGACGCGACGAGGCTGTGACCGACGATCGCCGCCAAGCCCAGCGCTACACGCTGTCGCATCTGGCGCACGACGTGAAGAATCAAACCGGTCTAGGCGAACCGGTTCGCGACTGGTTCCCGATTTCGTTCATGAGCACCTTCTCCGACTTCGCCGACCTGGTCCACGGGCCTTCGGCGGACTGGGGACAATTGAGCTGCGGCTGCCATCCAAACTGCGGCATCGGCATGGCCGTAATGTGCGACAAAGAAACCAAAGAAGCGGTTCCTGTAACTGCGTTTTTGAATGCCGACCGCCTGGCCAAGGATATTGCACGCATCAACGACGCCGCGCGGACCAGCCGGTGGATGAACGTGATGGGCGTCAGCCTGGCGCTGCTGCACAATTACAATCCGTTCAAGTCGCCGACGCATTTTAAGCTGACGGACCTCATCGCCAAGTTTGACAAGTGCTTCGGCATGACTCCCAAGGCGCAGCAAGGCGGCTACGGGAAGGTGACGGGGGACCGCACTATCGAAGACATCACGAAACGGCGCAATGACCGTTGGAATTTCCTGTTTGTCGCCGGCATGTGGTTTCAGGATCTGTTCAACTATGATTTCCGGCGCACGGAGCAGTGCATCATCCCCTACGCCACGCAAGAAGGCGAAATTTCATTCTGCGCCTACAACACCGGCGTTGGATGGCGGAACATTATCGAGAAGATGCATATGACCGCGACGCTCACCAAGTGGTACGAAGAGCATGGCAGGCATGAAATCGTTGCGGGCGGCAAGAAGGTGAACCTGGTCAGCCAGGATCACTCGCTGGTATTGCGCGCCGAGGACGTGAATCACGCCAAACAACACGATCTAGACGACCTTGGCATCGCCAAAACCGCGCGTGAGGAAAAGACGCGGGCCCGCGACGAAAAGCTGAAGCAGCAGGAGAACGAGCGCATGGCGAAGCTGTACCGCGAGCAAATACTGAAGGAAAAACCGACGCCGGCCGACCTGGTGCAGATGATCATGCCCGCGCCAAAACCTGAAGCGGTCGCCGACAAAGAAGAAGCGGTGGGTTCCTTCGGGGATTAAGTCGCGCAACAGTCAGAGGAGAGAGGCCGCCCGGGCAGTTCGGGCGGTTTTTCTATTTGATAATAGTCCGGCGCAGCAGGAGATACCCGCCCAGGGGCGCTCCTCCGGCCGAGTCATAGTTTGCGTGGATCCAACTCTCCAACTGCGGATAGTGCGGATCGAGTTGCTTCCCCGCTGGAAACACCCGTTCGAATTCAGCCCGGTCCAAGTCCATATACAGCACCCAGTCAGGCGGGCGCGCTTCCAATTCGGATAGAGCCAACTGGGCATCCTGTGCAGACATCATTCCCGGAGCCAGGTATGGGTAACGCGTGGGATTTTCCGCTTGCGTGAGAAAGTAAAGCAGCGGCTTATAAGGATAGACGAATAGCGATTGATGCGGGCGCACCTGAAATAGCAGATCCTCGACCAATGCTGCGTCGACAGAACCGGCTCGAACGTCGCCAACCGGAGTGTGCAAGATCCTCAAGCGCGAGGGAAGTTGTATTTGGAAAGCAAACGCAGCAGCCCCCATCGCTATCGAGATAGCAATCCATGCATTGGCCCGAGCGGGCAACAAGCGAAACATAAGGATGCCAGTCACGGCATAAGACAGCGCGGCCACATACGCCAGATGCGCGATATCCGAGCGCGGGTAAGTGGATGCTACGAGCGCGATCACACAGCACGACAAGTACGGGATTTCGGGTTCCCGGGCTCTCAGCCAGTAAACAGCTCCGCCCACAACGGCAAGCACCGGGAGCACGGCCGGAAGCGCCAGACATAGCACCACGCAGAATCGGACAGGAAGTTCCCAAGCTCCGGCGCCTTCAAACAGAGCCCGATAGCCGCCGATGACGGCGCCATAAGGCATCACGTTCACCGACGAGTAATTTCTCGATAGCCAGTGTAATTGCAGAACAAATGCAGGAAGTGTTCCGCCTAGCCAGAGAACCGCGATTGCGACCGCGCTAGCGATTGACGCCCCAAGGATATACCAGCCGGCTCTCTTGCGCAGCCAAACTAACGTCGCGACCGCAACCAGCGCTACCGAGGGCGTCGCTAAGGCCGCGCATGCGATCAGAAATCCGGAGACCACCAGCCATTGGCGCCGGGATCCCAGGCACATCGCAATAGATGCCAATGCGAAAGCACTGCTATCCCAGCGATGCTGGGCGGTCAGCATCGTTGCATCGGCCGTCTGGAACGCGAGAAAAAAGATCGCGGTTACGATGGCAGCGGCGCGCGATGCGAAGCGCTCGACCAGGCAATAAATCAGGGAGCACTCCAGCGCCACATACAACAGCACCAAGACGCGCCCGGCGGCCAACGTGACGCCGAATAATTGAAACGCCAGCGCCTGCATCCAGAAACTGCCAGGGGTCATGTAGCCGAAGAAGTCCACGTAAGGCTTTTGTCCATGCAGGATGCGTTCAGCGGCGTCGAGATAAATGCCCTCGTCGTTGGTTCCCAGAATTAAGCGATCGCCGAATATCCACAGCAACAGGAAAGCCGTGCCGGCGAAGATGGCGAGGGGAACCGCACGCTCCAAGCGAGCCAGGTTAGGCATTGCGCCAGATTCCCAACACCGACTTGCCTGCGCTTCCGCCGAGCAACGGATCGAGCAGCCGCGAGCAGGGCACCAACAAGCTGTCCCACATTTTGATTTGGGCGGCCGTCGGCATATTGCTATCCAGCAGCCAGCGATTTCCTAGTGAGGCCAGCATTCCGACCGAGTCCAGATAGACCAGCTTCTCGCGATGAAGATTAGCGGGCGCCGCGGCCCGCAGCGTTTTTTTGGTGTAGCGGCGATAGTGACCAATGGCACGATCGAACGGCGTGAATAGCCAGGGGTGGGCCGGTGACAACACAATGAGAGCACCGCCTGGATTCAGGTGCGCGGACGCACGCCGCAATTCTCCCGAATCGTCCTCAATGTGTTCCAGCACGTCGATGTATAGAATGGCGTCAAACCCGGCTGAGGGATCGAGCGACGTAATATCGCCTAAAATGACATCGTGCCGGCGGAGCAAAGGATCGTCGAGATGAATCCGATCCAGCAGGGCTCCGTCTGGTTCCAGGCAGGTCCAGCGGTCAAAGTTGAGAGCTGCAAACTGCCGGGTATTAGCGCCCAATCCCGCCCCCACTTCGAGCACTGATCCTGACAGATACGGCTCCATTCGATGCCGCAAATAAGCTTTCCAATTGTGGGCTTTCTCAAAAACCTCGAGTTCGGAGCCGACGTATTGATAAGTTGTCACGGTGAAAGGCCGGCTTCTCCTGGCAGTAGAAAGATCGACGGAATTCAATGATTTCTTTAGTTTGCGCGGCTTCGTTTGCGCTATATTCGGAACATGCGAATTTTATGCGGGCTGCTTGCTCTAGCGCTGCTTGGATTGGCGCAGACACGCCCGGTTAGCGACGCCGAGGTCCAGCGAATTCATCGGTCGATGCTGTTGATCGACACCCACAACGACATCACCAGCCGTACGGTGGATGGCTATGACATTGGTAAAAGCAAGAATGACGGTCACACCAATGCCACCTCGCTCAAGGAAGGCGGAGTGGGAGCGCAGTTTTTCGCGGTGTATGTTTCATCCAGCTATGTGAAAGATAATCATTCGGCGAACCGAACGCTACAGATGATCGACACGGTGCGGCATGACATCGTCGAGCGATATCCGAACGACTTCACCCTCGCAACCACCGCCGACGATATCGAGCGCATTCACAAACAAGGCAAAATCGCCGCGCTGATGGGTATCGAGGGCGGGCATGCCATAGAAGACAGCCTGCGCCTGCTGCGCGATTATTACGATCTGGGCATCCGCTACATGACGCTGACCCACACCAATACGAACGGTTGGGCGGATTCGTCAGGCGACATGGACAAGGCTAGTATCGAACGTCACAATGGTCTCACGCCGTTTGGCAAGGACGTGGTGCATGAGATGAATCGGTTGGGCATGATGATCGACATCTCTCACGTGGCCGACAAAACGTTTTGGGATGCGCTTCAAACCAGCAACGCTCCGATTATTGCGTCGCACTCCTCCTGCCGAGCGTTGTGCAACGTCCCCAGAAACATGACCGACGAAATGATCGCCGCGCTGGGCAAGAAGGGCGGCGTAATGCAGATTAATTTCAACTGCGGCTTCCTGTCCGAAAAGTCCGCGGCAGCCGAGAAGACTGTACAGGAGAGCAAGCTCCCGGGCATACAAGGCGAGGACGCGACCATTGCCGAATATAAAAAGAAAGTGCCGCCGGCTACGCTCGCCGACGTGGTTGCGCACATCGATCATGCCGTGAAAATCGGCGGTATCGACTCGGTGGGGATCGGCAGCGACTTCGATGGGGTGTCCTGCACGCCCACAGGTCTCGAAGATGTATCTAAGTTTCCGAACCTGACGCGCGCGCTACTCGAGAAAGGCTACTCGGCCGCCGACATTCGCAAGATCTACGGCGGAAACACGTTGCGCGTGATGCGCGCCGTCGAGGCTGAAGCCAAACGCGAACAGTCCGCGCCAGCGGCTTCAAACTAAAACTCTTTCACCGGCGCAGGCTGATCCATGCCTACGGACCCGGCGGCGATCTTCGCAATGTAATAATTTTCCGCGCGCACCGGCGCTCCCGCAAGCCGCCGCAGCATCGCGATCTGCCCAATATGCGTTAGAGCATCGGCAATGGGCGCTTGAAACAGCTTGTCGACCGGGGCCTGGAGCGGGCTATCGGAAGCCAGATAGGCATCGAAGGCTTCGAGCGAAGCAAAGAAACGCCGCACTTCGTCGCTCCATGGGAGTTGCTTCGAATCGTGCCATCGCTGTCGTCCCTGCGCCATCGACAAGGCCCAATCGAAAAGATCGCCGATATGGGCCAGTATCTGGCCGGGCGTTCGCGCGTCCGGCGATGCCTGAAAATCGGCGAACGAATCGGGCGCGCCGCGCACTGCTTTGCCGCCGCGATATGCGACTGTTGCCAGAGTGTGACGCAGCAATTGACGTGCGGGATCCAATTGGTTCATGAAAACCAGGGTACGATACTTTCACTTGGCCGACAGTGGCTTAATGCCGAACTCGATGTGCAGCCGGATGGACTCCACCCACACCGGCCCGCGATCGTGATTGTAGGCAGGATTGTTGTAATGCTGGGCGTCGAAGGTGGCGTAAAAGCCGCGCACGATCCGAGCGGTATAGTAGCTCTCCCAAAGATATTCGGGCGCGTAATTGAGTTTGCCATCGCCGAGCAGGAAGTCCAGCCCACCCATCGACAGGTACACCGCGTGAACTCCCGAGATTCCAGCGGCCGCGAACGCGGTGCCTACCACGTCGTCTTTTCTTTTCCAGCGCGTTCCTTTCACCGACACGCCTGCTTCAGCCAGACGATCGATAGCCGTGAATGCAAAATCCTCGGTCTTGCCGTCGTTCCAGCCCAGCCGCGAAAACACGCCGACATCGTGGGACAGCTCCTGGTCGAAGTTTACGCCAGTCCCGTATTTAAGCGTCCCGGGGCGGCGTATTGCTTGTACGCTGGGGACGGTTCCTGTCTCTTCAGCGAAGTGCACCGCCTCGCCATAGCTGCCCGATCGGGTTCGATTAAGATATTGCAGCCACCGAATCGCAGCAGCGTGATGTCCCACCGAATAGCGCCGCTCTTCTTCGAAGGTTTGGCCTTGGTCGACAAAAAGCCGCCGGTCAAACTGTGAGCCGTTAGCCACGCGGGGCTCGGCGGCCACCCCATATCGCAAGGACCAGTTTTGGGTATGAAACTCGTTGATGATCCCCCAGGTGTACCCGCGTGTGTCCGCCGGGTAGTCCCAAGCGCCGTTGTACATCAGGCCCCACGCCATGAACTGGGTGCGTGGATCGTGCGAATAGTTGTTGTCGTCGAAGTAATCCGAGAGCGAGAATCGTCCGCCGGTAATGGTGAATCGAGTCATCGGACGATCGCCCGCCAATTGATTCTCGTCACTCTCGACATGCTCTTTTTCCGAGCCGAAACCAAAGTCGTGAGAAATTAAAAGGCGCGCGAGATACGGCTTGGGAGTGGCGGTTGCAACTCGCGGCAGTTCGCCGTTGGAGGGATTGGCAAGTCCATCAACGTGGCTGAAACCCCGTCCTCCTGCGATCTCGGGATCAAACACAAACTGGGTACCCCGGCCGAGGCGAAGACTGAAGAAAATTGTTGTGGTGATCGAAACGTCGTTCTCGGTGGTGTCCTCTAGACTCAGCGGCCCCTGATAAGGAGAGTTGAACG
>Ga0302325_10021698_pt1 | contig 13440 bp, 11 predicted proteins | sample Palsa_T0_2_FD_201948 | JGI IMG/M metagenome (GOLD analysis project Ga0302325, IMG submission 201948) | Peat permafrost microbial communities from Stordalen Mire near Abisko, Sweden - Palsa_T0_2 | ecosystem: Environmental > Terrestrial > Soil > Palsa > Peat permafrost | place: Sweden: Abisko... | reverse complement strand
ACCCTCGCGATCCACGAGCGCCACCGCGTGACCTCCATCGAGCCCGTCCCCGGGACGGCGGACGGCGTCGGCTTTGTCGTAAGGGCGCAGCACCAGACGGATGAGGTCCTCTTTCGCGCTCGCCGCGTCGTCGTCGCCACCGGTCGGCGGGGAACCCCACGGACGCTGCCCATCGAGGTGGAGGGCGATGCGAAGTCGATGGTCTTCTACCACGTCGCCGATGCGCGCTCGTTCGCTGGGCAGCGCGTGCTCGTCGTCGGTCTCGGCGACGCTGCGATGGAGGCTGCTGTCGCGTTCGCGTCTCAACCGGGCACGTGCGTCACCCTGTGTCATCGCGGCGACACATTCACGCGGGGCAAGACCCGCAACATCGACGAGGTCAAGTCGTTGGCAGCACGGGGCAAGCTCGACCTTCGCCTCTCGACCGAGCTCGTCTCCGTCCGCGCCCGCGAGGCCTCGCTGAAGACGGCGGATTGCATCTCCACGCTCCCCTTCGACGCCATCTTCGTCCTCATTGGGGGCATCCCCTCCTGGGATCTGCTCGAGCGGGCAGGCGTGCAGATCGTTTCGGATCGTGGGCCGTAAGGTCTCCCATGAAGCTCCGTACAGCCGCGCTCAGCGCCATCCTCGCAGCGACTGGATCCGTTGGAGGGGCAATGTTTGCTCCCCTGCCTTCGATCGTCATGGCCTCGCCGCCCCCGAAGGACGTCCCGCAAACCCGGGGTGCCACTGACCACTCTCGATTCGACGTCGGGCAGACGCTCCACCTCGACGCTCGCCTCGGTCACGCCTCCATCGCCAAGGGCGCCGACGGGGAGACATACCTCTTTGCCTCGGTATCCGGCGCTGACGCCGCCCGCGTCGCACCCCCGCTCAACCTCGCGGTGGTGGTCGACAAGTCGGGCTCGATGAAGGGTGAGCGAATCGCCCGCGCCATCGATGCGGGGGTGGGCATCGTCGAGCGCATGCGCGACGGCGACGTCATCACCGTCGTCGACTTCGACACGCAGGCCGACGTGGTCGTCGCACCCACGCGCCTCACGGGTACGAACCGCGCGAGCGTCGAGAGCGCCATCCGCGGCATTCGTCTCGGTGGCGACACGTGCATCTCGTGCGGTCTCGAGACCGCCGCGACCGAGCTCCGCGCCGCTCCAGTCTTCGGCGAGCACGTGACGCGCATGATTGTGCTCTCCGACGGCGCGACCAACCACGGCGTCACCGACATGATGGGCCTCCGCAGCATCGCGGCCCGCATGCGCGACCGAGGCTGCTCCATCACTACGATCGGCGTAGACGTCGACTTCGACGAGAAAGTCATGGCCGCTCTCGCCACCGAGTCGAATGGAAGGCACTACTTCGTCGCAAGCGCCGCGGGGCTCCCCGCCATCTTCTCGCAAGAGCTCGACTCGCTCGTCGCGAGCGTGGCGCAGGACGTGGACATGACGGTCGAGCTCGGTCCGTCGGTCGCGGTCGACCAGGTCTTTGATCGGACGTTCAGGCGGGAGACGAGCTCAGGCACCGAGCGCATCGTCATCCCGTTCGGCGTCGTCGCGGCCAAGCAGGAAAAGACCGCTCTTCTCAAGCTCCGCGTGCCGACCGACCGGGACGGTGAGATGCCCATCGCCAAGGTGAGCCTGGCGTACCACGATCTCGTGGCACGCGAGACGCGACGCGAAGAGGGCGACCTCGCACTGTTGGTCAAGAGCGACGGAACCGCGCAGACCGACCTCGATCCTTTCGTCGCCGCCCGCGTCGAACGGAGCCGCACCGCACAGACGCTCACGGCCGCAAACATCCTCTTCGAAGGCGGACACTTCGAGGAGGCTGAGAAGACGCTCGCCACCCGCGCGACCGAGCTCCACAGCACCATGGGCCATCACACGGGTTTCGCCGGGCCCCAAGCCGGAAGGCTCACGGCAGACTTTGACAAGCAGCTCGACGTGGTGGCCCAGGCGGAAGCGAACTTCGCCCAACCCGTGGCAACGGTCGCGGCGATGGGTGGGGGCGTCGGGGTGATGACCAAAGGGGCTGCGAGCGCCAACATGAGTCCGGCGCCGTCACGAAAGGGCCTCGAGCAGGTGCGCCAGAACCAGCAGGACGCGGTCGATCTCGCCCGCTGACGCACTTTTTCATATACCTCGAGGCGTGCGTCTCGAGCCTACCCGTCCTGATGGGCCTCTCCGCTTTCGTCGTGGGACGGCGAGGCCGCGCGCCATCGCATGGTTCGGCTTCAGCGCATTCTGGGGGCACCTCCGAAACCTCCTCGCTTCGGCCATCGCCACCGACAACATCGACTCGAGGCAATGGATGTCGCCCGAGTCACCGCTCGACGTCCTCGCTCGCGTGGAGCGGCTGCTCGAAGCGCGCGGGGCGCGGGCGTCGGCAGCCTCGCTCGCGCAGTCTCTCGGCGGTGAGGTGTGGATCGACTTCGTGGCAGACACGGGTGACGACGTGAGCGTGAGCGAAGCCGTCGCACGCCTGGTCTTCGCGCCCTACGTGGTCGATGACCCCGATGACGGATCCCGCGAGCTCGAGCTCCCACGCGGTCAAGTGCTCCTTCTCGGCGGAGACCTCGCGTATCCCGTCGCCACCGTGCGAGAGATCACGCGGCGGCTGATCGTCCCGTGGAATCGCGTGCTCGACACGCTCGCCGACGAGAGCCCGCGACTGCTGCTTGGTGTGCCCGGCAACCACGACTGGTACGATGGGCTCGACGGCTTCGCTCGCGTCTGCCAGGCCGCCTGCGACTTCGAGACCCCTGCGCCCCGAAGCGAGACCGAGAACCCTCAGCCAAGCGAGTTCCCCGTGCTCGCATGGGCCGAGGCGTTCTCGCGTGGCGTCACCGTGCGTAAACCAGGCGCGCTCTCGCTGCTCGGATATTACGCAGTGCAGCGCTCGAGCTACTTCCGCGTCCCGCTCACGCGGCACGTCGAGCTGTGGGGCGTCGATCGCCAGCTCACGCAGGTCGACCCGAGGCAGCGCGAGTTCTTCCGTACGTCGAAGACGAGGACGCCACTCATCGTCTTGCCCGATCCCGCACGCGCATGGGGAGAGAGCCGTCCGAACGGCGTCGCCTCGCTCGCCGCCATCGGCGTGGACCCAAAGACGAAGCGTACTTACGTCCTCACCGGCGATGTACATCATTACGAGCGCTCGACCGAGGGCGAGTCGGTGCACGTGGTCGCCGGTGGCGGCGGCGCGTTCCTCCACGGCGCGCGGACGGCGAGCGGTGCGCTCTACCCCATCACCGCCGAGTTCCCCGGACCCAAGGCATCGGCGAGCCTCTTGTGGAAGCTGCCGTTCCATGTCGCAACGGGTGGGGCCGGTTGGCTTCTGACGTCCATCTTCGGGCTCATGCAAGCCGTCGGGCTCGTCGCCTATGCACGCCGTGATCTCGGTATTGCAACCTCCGTTGCCATCGTGGAGACAGCGCTCGTTGCCATCAGCACCGTGCTCCTCGTCGGTTGGCGGAGGCACCGCGTTCACCGGGTCTTGCCGTTTGCGGTGGCCATCGGAGCTTTCGTTGGCGCGTTGCCGCTCGTCTTGTCGATGGCGTTCGACTGGGTCGGGGCGCGCGCCCTCGGCGGCGGTGACGCCGCGAGCATTCTCACACTCGTCCTCGCGTGGGTCTTTGCGACCGTCCTGTCGGGTGGCGCGTTCGGCTTGATGCTCGCCATCATCGCGCGCCTCGGGCTCAATCACGCGCAGCCCTTCGCCGCCCTCGGCTTGCCGACGCATAAGCATTTTGCCCGTATCCGCGTCCGCGAAGACGACGACGAGACCATCATCGATACGTTCGTCATCGGGCAGACTGATCCGCTAGGGGGCTCGCCGCCCGAGCTCGTCGACTCCTTCCGGTGGACCTCCAGCCGGGGGATCATCGCGTGAGGCGCCGCCTGCTGGTTCTTGCGATTGGCCTTTCGTGCGGCGCACACCCGAATGCGCCCCGCGCACGCGCGGAGCCAGCCACCCTCGAGGTCCGCGTCGATGCCCGCGACGCGCACGCGCTCGCAGTCGAGGAGCACTTCGTTCACGCCGGCACGGCCAAGATCGAGCTCGCGGAAGAGACGCGGCAGGGCATCACGCGCTTCCAGGTCGAGCGCGCAGGCGCGTGGGTGTCGCTCGATCCGCAGAAGCTCGAGGCGCGCGAGTGCATCGACGACTGCAAGATTCGTTATGTCGTCGACCTCGCCAAGGTCGAGCGGTCCTACGAGGGTGTCGTCGCGGTGGGCACGAGCACCTTCGTAGCGCCTACGTCGTCGTGGCTCGCGCATCCCTCACCGACCCGCGGCAGCTTCGACATCACCATCGACGGCAGCCGCGATGCACCGCACGGGGCGTTCGAGAGCGTGGTCTTTGCAACGGGGTTGCGACGCACGTCGGATGACCCTTCGAGGTTCGTCCTCCCGACGAACGACTTCGCCGAGGGGAGCTTCGCCGCCTTCGGCAACCTGCGGCATCGCTCGATCGACGCGGCGCTTTCGTCGATCGAGATCGTCGTCGTTGGCGATGCGACGCTCACGCTCTCGGACGAGGAGATTGCCACATGGGTGCGCGAGGACGCCGAATGCGTCGCGCGCCTCTACCAGCACTTCCCCGTGAAGCGTGCCAGCGTCTTCATCGTTCCCGTCGAAGGCTCGAAAGGGGTCGTCTTCGGCAAGGTGCTCTCGCTCGGCGGGGCTTCGATCATCGTCCTCGCGGGTACCGAGCTCCCCGCCAAGGAGACGCATCGCGATTGGGTGCTCGTCCACGAGATGGTCCACCTCGGCTTTCCCACGATGTACGGCGTGCGGTGGCTCACCGAGGGGCTCGCGACGTACTACGAGCCCGTGCTCCGCACCCGCGCCGGGTGGCACACACGCGAGTGGCTATGGGACGACTTCACGCAGTCGATGAAGCGCGGCATCCCACCCGAGGGAGCCGAGCTCGCGCTCGACAAGCGCGACACGATCGACGACGCGTATTGGGGTGGCGCGCTCTTCGTGATGATGGTGGACGTCGGGATCCGTGCGGCCACGTCGAACAAGAAGTCCTTCGACGACGTCCTTCACGCAGTGCTCGGCCAGGGTGGTGACGCGACCGTCGTGTGGACGATGGCGGAGCTCACCGAAGCGGCGCGCAAGGAAACCGGCACGAACGTCTTCGGCGATCTCGTGGAGCGCTACGCGACCAAGGGCGAACGCATCGACCTCCCACGGTTCTTTCGCGACCTCGGCGTCTCACGCGATCCCAAGCTCGAGCTCGACGACGCGGCGCCTCTCGCGGCCATCCGGAAGAGCATCGAGGGCTCGCCGTGATATGGAAACGACGATGACGTTCACGCCCATCGCGTCGACCCTCGGCGGCGTGCTCATCGGCCTCAGCGCGAGCGCGATGCTCGTGTTGAACGGGAAGGTTGCCGGCATCTCGGGCATCTTCGGCGGCGCGCTTCGACCGCGGGCAGGGGACGCCTTCTGGCGCGTGCTCTTTCTGATAGGGCTCTTGGCGGGCGGTGGCGTCGTCGCGCTCGTTCATCCGCAGGCGATGAGCCCAAGTCCGCGGCCGATGTTCGTCGTCGCGCTGGCTGGTGTGCTCGTTGGCGTCGGCACGTATCTCGGTAACGGTTGCACGAGCGGTCACGGCGTATGCGGCATCAGCCGCCTCTCGAAGCGATCCATCGTCGCGACGATGACGTTCATGGCGACGGGTGCCATCACGGTCTTCGTCGCGCGTGTGCTCTTTGGAGGATGGTCGTGAAGCAAGGGTTGACCGCGCTGCTGTCGGGTGTGGTGTTCGCGGTGGGGCTTGCCATCTCCGGCATGACGCAGCCGAGCAAGGTCATTGGCTTTCTCGACTTCGGCGGCGCGTGGGATCCAAGCCTTGCGTTCGTGATGGTGGGAGCGATCGGTGCGCACTTTTTCTTCGCGCGTCGCGCGAAAGCGATGAAGACCCCGCTCTTCGCCGACGGCTTCGCGCTCACCGACCGTACGAAGCTCGATGCTCCGCTCGTCCTTGGTGCGGCGCTCTTCGGCGTCGGCTGGGGGCTCGGCGGCTATTGCCCTGGGCCCGCGATCGTGTCGATGGCGTCGCTCGCGCCAGCCACGCTGCTCTTCGTCTTCGCGATGGGAGTGGGCATGGTCATCACTCGGTCGCTCGTCCGGGGTGCAGCGTGAGGATGGCGGCGAGCGTGCAAACGGCGACGATGATCCAGAGCAGCACGCCCTGAAGGAGCGGCCGCAGACCAACCTTCGCGAGGCTCTCCCGCGACATCCCCGTGCCGATGAGAAAGAGTGTCACCGCGAGCCCGATGCGACCGCCCTTCGAGAGCGATGGGTAGACGCTCGAGAGCGCGGGCACGTACGTCCGCATCGCAGCGGCCGCAACGAAGAAGAGAATGAACCACGGCCATTTGATGCGGCTTCGCGGCTCGATCGCCCTGTGGGCGAGCGAACGCCACGCCGCGGTGCCCAGCGTGAGGGGGACGATCCATAGCGCCCGCGCGAGCTTCACCGTGGTGGCCACCGTGAGCGCCACCGCGCCAAATCGCGCCCCCGCACCGACGACGGAGCTCGTGTCGTGGATCGCGAGCGCGGCCCACAGCCCGAAGTCCGGCTCCGTGACATGGAAGAGGTGGCCAATGGGCGGGAAGATAACGAGGCCGACCGCATTGAGAAGGAACACCGTCCCGATCGAGACCGACATCTCCTCGTCGCTCGCGCCAACGACCGGCCCGACAGCGACGATCGCGCTCCCTCCGCAGATCGCCGTTCCGACGGACACGAGATACGCGATCGTGCGCGAGACGCCGAGCAGCCGCCCGAGCGCCGTTCCGAGGCCGAGCGCGAAGGCGATGCCGACGAGCGTGTAGACGAAGCCCGAGCGCCCGGCCGAGATGACGCGGTCGAGATTCATGTCGAAGCCAAGCGCGACGATCGAGATCTGAAGGAGCGCTTGCGACAGCGTCTTGGCGAACCGCGGAAACGGGTGAGTGAACGCCAGGCCGAGCATGACGCCCAGCAGAAGCGCGAGCGTCGGGAGGATCGTCAACTCGGCAGCCCGAGATCGCGCCAGCGAACCATTCCACCCGCGAGGTTCGCCACGCGGGTGAGGCCAGCCTTGCGGAGAATCACGGTCGCCATCGCCGAGCGCTTGCCCGTCTGGCACACGACGACGATGGGCCTCTCGTCCGTCACCTCGGAGGCCCGCGCGCGGAGCTCGTCGAGCGGAATGAGCCGAGCGCCCTTGATGTGCCCGAGCTCGCCGTCATGCTCGGCCGCACCGCGTACGTCGAGGATGCTCACCGCGTCGCGGTGACGCGCGACCCACTCAGGCGCAATCTCCGAAATGCCGGCGTATGTCGTGACCACCGGGCCCCAATCGGGCGCGCACGGCACGGTCCCCGTCTCGGGCTCGCCCGACCGCATGTTCGCGGGAACCGCGAGGGCGATTTGCTTCGGGTGGGGCAGACCGAGGTTGTGCATGTAGCCCACGAAGTCTTCCTCTCGCGCGCCGCCGCCGATGCGGGGGTTGTGCTCCATCTCCTCGCCGATGGTGCTCGACGTGCGACCGTCGTAGTCGTGCCCCGGATAGACGACGCACGCGTCGGGCAGCGTGAAGAGCTGCTCGCGAATCGAGCGAAAGAGCGTATGGGCATCGCCACCTTGAAAGTCCGTGCGGCCAGCCCCGCGGACGAGGAGCGCATCACCCGTGAAGACCATCGCTTGGTCCGCGGTCACGAACGACAGACACCCCGCCGTGTGCCCTGGCGTCGCGCGCACATCGAGCTTCTCGCTGCCAAACACGATGGTGGCACCGGCGTCGAGCGGGACGTCGACATGGCTCGCTCCGTAGCGTGACGAGAGCGCAACGCGACTGCCGAGGGCCTGCTTCATCAGCCACGCTCCCGTCACGTGGTCAGCGTGGCAGTGCGTATCGAGCGTCAGCAAAAGCCTCAGGCCGAGCTCGCGCACGAGCGCGGCGTCCCGTGCGTGCTGCTCGAACACCGGATCCACGAGCACCGCCTCGTGCGTCGCCTCGTCCGCGAGGAGATACGTGTACGTGCTCGAGCCGTGGTCGAAGAGCTGGCGAAAGAGCATGCAGCCGCTTCGAACCATACCCTACGTCGCAAAGAGCCATGGGCGGCCTTGACGCAAGGGGGTCGCGCGTCTAGTTTCGTGAACTATGAGTTTGCATATTGGACAGGTAGCCCCTGATTTCACGCAAGAGTCGACCGAAGGCCCGATTCGGTTCCACGAATGGATAGGTCAGAAGTGGGCCATTCTCTTCTCGCACCCGAAGGACTTCACGCCCGTCTGCACGACGGAGCTCGGCTTCGCGTCGAAGCTCAAGGGCGAGTTCGAGAAGCGCAACGTGAAGATGATCGCCGTCAGCGTGGACGACGTGGCATCGCACGCGCGGTGGATTGGCGACATCGAACAGACGCAGGACACCAAGATGAATTTCCCCATCTTGGGTGACGGCGACAAGAAGGTCGCGAAGCTCTACGACATGATCCACCCCGAGGCGAACGACACGCTGACGGTGCGGTCGGTGTTCGTGATCGACCCAAACAAGAAGATTCGCGCGATGATCACGTATCCCGCGAGCACGGGGCGCAACTTCGACGAGATCCTCCGCGTCATCGACTCGCTCCAGCTCACCGACAACTACAAGGTAGCGACGCCGGCGAATTGGAAGGACGGCGGGGACTGCGTCATCGTCCCGTCGATGAGCGACGAGGACGCGAAGGCGAAGTTCCCCAAGGGCTGGAAGGCGCTCCGCCCCTACCTTCGCATCACCCCGCAACCAAACAAGTAACCCAGTTACTGGGAGCGCCAGACTGTACGGGTGTATAGTGCCCGTGCAATGGCGTTGCGTGACCGTCTCAAGAGGTTGAGCGGGCCATCAATCGAGGCTCGCGCCGTGATTCTTGATGATTTACGCGCTCGTATGCGGCGTGTGCTTGAGCGCACGACGCCCGAACGACCTACACCCGTCATCACTGCCGAGGACACCGACTACAGGCTCCCGTTCTTCACGGAGGAGACGCCACTGGGTCTGCTTCACCGCCGCGTCATTCGGCCCTCGGGGCCCCATCGCGTGGGCCGCATGCCGACGCACACGGCCAAGGGTGCAGATTGCACGCTTCTCTCGCTCCTCGCGCTCGACCCGCTCCTCGCCGCGGTCGACCCGGCGCGCGCTCTCTACCTCGACACCGAGACGACCGGGCTCGCGGGCGGCACCGGGACGGTCGCGTTCCTCGTCGGGCTCGCGTCGTTCGACGTTCGAGGTCTCTTCGTCGAGCAGCTCCTCGTCAGGCGCCTCGGTGAGGAGGCTCCCATGCTCGCGCACGTTCGCGAACGCATCGAAGCGGCGAGCATGCTCGTCACGTTCAACGGCAAGAGCTTCGACATGCCGCTCCTTCGAACGCGGTTCATGATGGCGCGCCTCGAGCCGCCCCCTGAGCGGTCGCACCTCGATTTGCTGCACGTGGCGCGGCGCGTTCATCGGCGGCGAAGCAGACTCGTCATGCTCGAAGAGCAGGTGCTCGGGTTCGTCCGCGAAGGGGATGTGCCGTCGGGCGAGGTGAGCGCGCGCTACCTTCATTTTCTGCGGACCGGCAACGAGACGTCGCTCCTCGGCGTCTGCGAGCACAACGCACAAGACGTCATCTCCATGGTCGCGCTCGTCGGGCTCTATGGCGAGTCGATCGAGGAGGCTGCCCTCACACCATCCGATCTCGTCGGGGTCGCGCAGACGTTCAAGCGGGCAGGGGCGCACGAGCGCGCGTTCGAGGCAGCGACGCTCGCCAGTGATCGCGGCGCTGGGCCCGATGCCCTCCGTGCCCGCGCGGACATCGCACGCGCCCGCGGCGACAAGGCCCGTGCCCTCGCCGATCTCGAGGCGCTCCTCTCCGAAGTCGATTGTCCCGCCGCGCGTCTCGCCCTCGCCAAGCTCTACGAGCACCACATCAAGGACCCGAAGCGCGCGCTCGACCTCGTGTCGCTCGGCGTCGCCGAGGACGAAGCCGGCGCAGGCAAGCGTCGCGCACGCCTCACGCGCAAGGTCGCCACATTCGATGTCGTACGAAAGTGTCAGGCGGCGCTCTTCGCAAAGGTCTAGAGGTGTTATGGAGAGCGCTGCATGACCGAGCGAGAGCGCTATAACCCCGCCGAGATCGAGCCCAAGTGGCAGCGCGTCTGGGAGGAGAAGCAGGTCTTTCGCGCCGAGCGGCACGCAGGCAAGCCCAAGAAGTACATCCTCGACATGTTCCCCTATCCCTCGGGGGACGGCCTTCACGTGGGCCATCCCGAGGGCTACACGGCGACCGACATCGTCGCGCGCTACTTCCGCATGCGCGGCTACGACGTGCTTCACCCGATGGGGTGGGACGCTTTCGGCTTGCCCGCCGAGCAGCACGCCATCCGCACCGGCACGCACCCGCGCGCGACGACCAAAAAGAACATCGCGACGTTCCGCCGCCAGCTCAAGATGCTCGGCTTCTCGTACGACTGGTCGCGTGAGCTCGACACGACCGATCCCGATTACGTCCGCTGGACGCAGTGGATCTTCCTGCAGCTCTTCAAGAAGGGTCTCGCGTTCCAGCAATCGAACATTCCGGTCAACTGGTGCCCCGCGCTCGGCACCGTGCTCGCCAACGACGAGGTCACGTCCGAGGGCAAGAGCGAGATCGGTGGCTTCCCCGTCGAGAAGCTCAAGATCCGCCAGTGGTCGCTGCGCATCACCGCTTATGCCGACAGGCTCCTCGCCGGCCTCGCAGACCTCGACTGGCCGGAGACCAAAGCGCGCCAAATCGATTGGATCGGACGCAGCGAAGGCGCGACCGTTCGGTTCGTCGTAAGCGAGTCGCAGGCCGACATCGAAGTGTTCACGACGCGCGTCGACACGCTGCCTGGCGCGACCTATGTGGTGCTCGCGCCCGAGCATGCCCTCGTGGCCTCGCTGACGACGCCCGAGCATCGCGCGGAGGTCGAAGCGTACGTCGCGCAAGCGTCGAAGAAGAACGACCAGGACCGCTCGGACATGAAGCGCGAGAAGACGGGCGTCGCCCTCGGCACGCTCGCGCGAAACCCCATCAACGGCGACATGCTCCCGATCTGGATCGCCGATTACGTCATTGGCACGTACGGCACGGGCGCGGTGATGGCCGTGCCCGCCCACGACGAGCGTGATCATGCCTTCGCGCGGCGCTACGGATTGCCCATCGTCCAGGTCGTTGCCCCGAAGGACGGCCACGCGATCGACGTGCAGAAGGCATCGTTCACCGACGACGGCGTGGCGTGGCACTGCCGCGCCGACATGCCCATCGCGGACGGCGCGCCAAGCGCGGACGTTCGCAAAGCCGTGACCGCGCACCTCGCGAGCAACAACAGCGGCAGCGCCAAGGTCACCTACAAGCTCCACGATTGGGTCTTCGCGCGCCAGCGCTACTGGGGTGAGCCCTTTCCCATCTACTTCCCGGTGGAGTCGAACGGCGATCCGCGCAAAGATCCGAAGCACGTCATTCGTTACGACCAGCCCATCCCGCTGGAGGACCACGAGCTTCCGCTCGTCCTTCCGGATCTGGACGACTACAAGCCCAGCGGCGACGCAGCAGGCCCGCTCGCCCGCGCGCTCGATTGGCGGTTCTTCGAGAAGGACGGCAAGTGGTTCGCCCGCGAGACGAACACGATGCCGCAGTGGGCCGGCTCGTGCTGGTACTACCTGCGCTTCCTCGATCCCAAGAACAACGACGCGCTCTTCTCGAAGGAGGCCTACGACGCGTGGATGCCGGTCGACCTCTACGTCGGCGGCTCCGAGCATGCCGTGCTCCACCTGCTCTACGCGCGATTCTGGCACGAGGTGCTCTTCGACCTCGGCGTCGTCACGCACCCCGAGCCGTTCATGAAGCTCGTGCACCAGGGGATGATCCTCGGCGAGAACAACGAGAAGATGTCGAAGTCGCGCGGCAACATCGTCAACCCCGACGACGTCGTCCGCACGCACGGCGCCGATTCGCTGCGCGTCTACGAGATGTTCATGGGCCCCATCGAGAGCGTGAAGCCCTGGCAGACGAGCGGCATCGAGGGCATCCGCCGCTTCCTCGACCGCGTGTTTCTCGCGGTCACCGGTCCGCTCTGCGAAACGTGCGACACGGAGACGAAGCGCCTGCTCCACAAGACCATCAAGAAAGTCGGCGGTGACATCGAGGCGCTGCGCTTCAACACCGCCATCAGCGCGATGATGATCCTCATCAACCATCTCCGGGCGCTGGATGCGGTTCCACGCGAGGCCGCAGAAGCGCTCACGCTCATCGTGTCGCCCTTCGCACCGCATCTCGGCGAAGAGCTTTGGCAACGCCTCGGCCACACGCATCCCGGCGCTCTGGCGGCGCGCGCCGCCGCGACGCTGGCGTACGAGCCGTGGCCCGCATTCGATCCCGCGCTCGTCATCGATGACGTCATCGAGATGGGCGTGCAGGTGAACGGCAAGCTACGCGGCGTGATCCAGATCGCCCGAGAAGCGGCAGAAGACGCCGCCCGCGCGCTCGCGATGGCGGATCCGAAGATCAAGGCGCACGTCGAGGGCAAGCCGCTGAAGAAAGTCATCTACGTGCCTGGCAAGATCCTCAACTTCATCGTGTGACGATTGAGGCTCACCGCGCTCGCGCTCGTGCTCGTGGCTTCGTGTGGGTATCAGCCGCTTTACGCGACATCGTCGGGGGAGGCGTTTCACGTGCACCTCGCGAGGACCAAGGTGTCGTCCATCCTCGTCGCGGAAGAGGTGGTGCGGGGGGCGCGGGATGCGCTCGCGAAGGAGGGCGCGCTGGCGCCCGGTGACGGTTATCCACGCCTCGAGATCGAGGTGCTTCGCGCTGACGAGACCAGCGAAGGCATCATGCAGGTCGAGACCGCGAAAGGTGGTGCACCGCTCGCCCGCGCGACCGATCTCGCGATCGTTGCGCGGGCGTGGATCACGCGGCGAGCAGGGGGCACGATGGAGCTCGACACGGGCGACGTCCGAGCGGAGGACGTGGCGGGCGCTCCTCTCGGCGATGCGACGCGCGAAGTGTGGGAGCGCGAGGATGCTCTGCGGGCCATCGCGCGTCGTTTGGGCGGACGTATCGTCTCGAGGGTCCTCGGTCACCCCACGACGCTCGCGTCGCCCGACTGAGTGGGAGCCCTCCCACTTCGTCCTGCAAGTCGTACCTTTTTAGCGAAACGCACAGTCGTTCCAACGGCAGGCACAGTCGTTTCAACGGCAGACACAGTCGTTCCAACGGCAGACACAGTCGTTTCAACGGCAGACACAGTCGTTCCAACGGCAGGCACAGTCGTTTGAACGGCGGACACAGTCGTTCCAACGGCAGACACAGTCGTTCCAACGGCAGACACAGTCGTTTCAACGGCAGACACAGTCGTTTGAACGGCAGACACAGTCGTTTCAACGGCAGGCACAGTC
>Ga0302325_10021697_pt1 | contig 13440 bp, 8 predicted proteins | sample Palsa_T0_2_FD_201948 | JGI IMG/M metagenome (GOLD analysis project Ga0302325, IMG submission 201948) | Peat permafrost microbial communities from Stordalen Mire near Abisko, Sweden - Palsa_T0_2 | ecosystem: Environmental > Terrestrial > Soil > Palsa > Peat permafrost | place: Sweden: Abisko... | reverse complement strand
AAAGAAACGTTGGATTTCATCGTGAAGCTAGCGCACGAGTACCGCTGCTTTTCTGGAATCATGGCCCGGGAAGAACAGCGCTGCCGGCAGAACCATAGCCTCCGGGTCGACTACACAAAGAGCTACTGGACACCGCCGCTCACGCCGCGACTGGCATTCGATCTGGAGAGCCGGCAGATCGCGGAGTCGCTCCAGGTACAGCCGCTGGTTTCGATTACCGATCACGATGATATTCAGGCGCCGATGCTGCTGCGTACGGTTGCCAGCGCCCGCCACATCCCGGTTTCTGTGGAGTGGACGACTCCTTTCGGGAAGGATCAGGCCTTTCACCTTGGCATCCACAACCTGCCCAGCGCTTCCGGCGCCGACTGGATGCGCCAATTTGCCGACTTCACTGCCAACCCCAGCGACGCACGATTGACGGAAATGCTCTCTGCGCTGCACGACCTGCCGAATGTGCTGATTGTCTTCAATCACCCGCTGTGGGATCTGTACAAGATCGGTCAGGACTTGCACCAGCAGCGAGTGGAAGAGTTCCTCACCCAGAACAGCCGCACGATCCATGCAGTGGAGCTGAATGGCCTGCGCAACTGGGAAGAAAATCGACTGGTGAAGCGGCTTGCGGCTAAGTGGAACAAGTTGCTGATCTCGGGTGGCGATCGGCATGGCCTGGAGCCGAATGCCAACGTGAACCTGACGGAAGCGACCAGCTTCAATGAGTTCGTGTATGAGATCCGGCGCGAGAACCGGAGCCATGTACTATTCATGCCGCAATATGCGGAGCCCTGGAAACACCGCATCATGAAGTCCACGTTGGATGCCATTCGGGATTATCCCGACTTTCCCGAAGGATCTCGCCGTTGGGATGAGCGGGTTTATCACCCTGATATGAACGGCGTCGATCGGCCGCTCAGCCAGCTGTGGCCTGATGGCCAGGCTCCCGCCTATATGCGGATGATCATCCAGTTGGTGAGGATGCTGGGCAGCAACCCGATCAGCAACAGTCTGCGCTTTGCCTGGAACGAATCGCACGAGCTGCAATTCGCGCTGGGCGAGCGGGAAGCGTTCTAGGGCGGTTTGACTCTTCTCGCTGCGACCGGGCGCGGATACACTTTGCCTATGCGCACGGCGACCCCGAGAGTGGCGTACTTTCCGGATACGTTTTACGAGATCAACGGGGTGGCGCACACCAGCCGTCACTTTGAGGCCTTTGCTCGACGACGGAATATTCCGTTCTTCTGTCTCCACCCAGGAAAGAAAGACAGCGCGATCCAGGAGCAACAGCAGGGGGAGTTGACCACGCTGGAAATTCCCCGCGGCAGCGCGATCTCGTTTCGCATTGAAAAAGATCTCACCTTCGATGCTGCTTTTCTGCGGCATAAGAAATTCCTCGAAGAGCGCTTGCGCGCGTTTCGCCCCGACATTGTGCACGTTACGGGGCCCAGCGAGCCGGGTATTTTGGGGGCTTGGCTGGCAAAGAATCTCAAGGTTCCGCTGGTTGCCTCGTGGCATACAAATCTGCATGAATATGCCGCTCAGCGATCGGGGTGGTTCCTGCGCGTGCTCCCCTCGAGCCAACGGGCGGGCGCAGAAAAGAAGATCGAAGATGCCACGCTGATGGCTTGCGCTCGCTTTTACAAGCTGGCGGAGGTTTTGTTTGCGCCGAATATTGACTTATGCCGGTTGCTGGAGAAATCCACCGGCCGCCATTGCGCCCTCATGCCTCGCGGTGTGGATACCATCGCTTTCTCGCCGGAGTTCCGGGATCGTAGCGGGATGGAAGAGTCCTTCGTGCTCGGATTTTGCGGCCGTCTTTCTATCGAGAAGAATGTGTTTCTGTTGACACGCATCCGGACGGAGTTGATCGCGCGGGGTATTACGAATTTCCGGTTTCTGATTGTGGGGCATGGCAAAGAAGAGGGTCCGCTACGACAGCAGCTGCCGAATGCGGAGTTCACCGGGGTGCTTCGTGGAAGCGACCTCGCCCGCGCTTACGCGAATATGGATTTGTTTGTGTTTCCTTCGCACACGGATACGTTTGGGAATGTGGTGCTGGAGGCTTTGGCTTCGGGTGTTCCTGCGGTGGTCACGCCGGATGGAGGCCCTCGGTACATTGTGAAGGATGGAGAGACCGGATTGATTGCCACCGACGACGAGTTTTCGGAAGCGGTGGCCCGGCTGATGCTCGATCGCGCGCTGCATGCGCAGATGCGCAATGCAGCGCGGCTGTATGCGCTCTCGGCGTCGTGGGATGCGGTGTTTGAAGGGGTTTACAGCACCTATGACGAGGTGCTGGCTAGCCACGGCCGGTAGGGTTTTGGGGCAGAGGAAAACCGCAGGTCTCTCCACTACGCTACCCCGGATTTCCTGTTGGTATTGATGGCGTTGGCGAACTTCATGCGGCTTTCCTTACTGAAAGCCGCACACGCGGTCGTTTCCAGTGCAGCGTGGCAGGAAATCCGGGTCCGCTCCGGTCGAGATGACAATTCTTCCCGTACACACAAAATTGTCATCTCGCGCAGCATGCGCAGTGCAGCGCGGCTGTATGCGCTCTCGGCGTCGTGGGATGCGGTGTTTGAAGGGGTTTACAGCACTTATGACGAGGTGCTGGCTAGCCACGGCCGGTAGTTGTTTGGGGGCCGAAAGAAACTGCAGATCCCTCGGCTTCGCTCGGGATGACAAAAGGAGAGGGTCGTTAAAAGGAGAGGACTGTTGCTAAAGGATGCGGCAGTCGCCAATGGGTTTGCCGCCCCAACAACCACCTTGTCCCTTGGCAACGGACTTCTCCTTTCAATGACCCTCTCCTTTTGTCATCCCGAGCGAAGCCGAGGGATCTGCAGTTCTGCGGACTTTCCTGGAGATGTGTTACTGCACTTGGCCTATATAGACTCCGTATGGCGGCAGCTTGATCGATGACAGCGATGGAGACTCCTCCATGCCGGGCGTCTGCAGGAGCGTCTTGAGCTGTTTGCCGGTCACTCCCTGTGGTGACAAATCAAATGCTGTGGTTTGGGGCTGGGCAGTGAAATTGCAGGCGATCAGAACGGCCTGCCCATCTGCTGTTTTTCGTAACCATGACAGCACGTTGTTGTCGTTCACGTTCAGCATGGTCAAAGTGCCATCGTGTAGGGCCGGATTGTCACGGCGCAACTTTATCAACTCCTGATACCAGTTCAACAGCGAATCGTCCTCACGCGATTCGATGGCGACATTTACCGTCTTGTACGAAGGAGGCACCGGCAGCCATGGGGTGGCCGAGGCCGGGGCAAAGCCGGCGTTGGGCGAGCCGTCCCACTGCATCGGCGTGCGTTCGCCATCGCGGCCTTTTTCCTTCGGCCAGCCGATCTTGCCGATGGGGTCCTTCACATCCTCAACGCGGGTTGGAGTTGTGGTCGTCATGCCCAACTCTTCGCCGTAATACATCATGGCCGTGGCCCGTGTACCCAGCAGCATGGTGGCAACCACGCGGGCAATATCCAGGTTGTGCTTCCCGTCGCCGTAACGATTCCAGCTGCGTGGGTTGTCGTGATTGTCGAAGACAAAAAGCGGCTGGCCGTCATCGATGTCATGCTCGGCCTGATCAATGCGCGTACGAAAGGCGTCCGCGTCCAGCTGGTTGAGAAAACCTACCTGCATGTCCATGGGCAGCTGCAATTCGTCGTGGTCTGCGCCATACCACTTGCGCAACTCCTCAATATTCGGCAGGTAGGTTTCCCCGATCAACACGCGGTTGCCGGGAAAGCTGTTGGTTACCTTGCGCAGCGCACGCATGACCTGGTGCACTTCAGGCAAATTGTTGGTCATGGAGTCATCAAGATTGGGATCGCCATAGGCATTGGTGCCAGGCAATACCTTCTCGTCGCGCAATTGCTCGTCTTCAAACAAGGTCGGCACAGCATCCAGGCGGAAGCCGGCTACGCCTTTGTTCAACCAGAATCGACACGCTCCAAACATGGCCCGCTCGACCGCAGGATTTCGCCAGTTCAAATCGGGTTGCTCAGTGTAGAACTTATGGTAGTACCACTGTGACGTTTTGGGGTCAAACTTCCATGCCGAGTGGCCGAAGGTCGATTGCCAATTGTTAGGCGGCTCTCCCGGACCTTTCCCATCGCGCCATATATACCAGTCACGCCTGGGATTCGTCTTCGAGCTCGCAGACTCAATGAACCAGGGATGCTTGTCGGACGTGTGATTCATCACCATGTCCATGATGATGCGGATGTTCCGCTTTTTGGCTTCGGCTACCAGATGATCGAAATCAGCCATGGTGCCATACTGGGGATCGATCGCTTCATAGTTAGAGATGTCATACCCAAAGTCGATCTGGGGCGATGGATAGATGGGTGAGAGCCAGATGGCGTCGACCCCTAGACCCTTGAGGTAATCGAGCCGCCGGGTGATTCCATTGAGATCTCCGATGCCGTCACCATTGGAATCCTGGAAGCTGCGAGGATAGATCTCGTAGATCAGCGCGTGCTTCCACCATAGATCACTGGTGGCGGGCTTCGCCGTTTGGGCAAAGGCGCCGCCAAGGCTCAGGAGAAGACCGGCCAGGGCCACTAGATTTAATGTTGTTCTGCGCATAGCGAATCACTTCTCATTTCTTTTTGAGGCGATCGAAGTCGAGCCCGAAGTGGGGATCTGATCGTGTGCCATCGATCTTGAAGGGGACCTCGGTGCCGACACCGTTCTTCTGAAAAATGCGATCGAACGGCATCAGCAGCACGCCTCTCCAGCCTCCGACCATTCGGGACACAGTGGCTTGCATATCGGCAGTTCCGGCGAAGTTGAATTTAGCACCATCGAGGCTATAGATGCCGGCGAGCTTGATGGTCGCGCCTGGAATGTCGTAACGGAGGTTAGATAAGTTCAGGCCGGCATCCGCCAGCTTGAAGTCGCCGTGCATCTGGGAGCGGACTACCTCGATCTTCCCTTCCCTCTCGTGCTGGGTGGCCAGTTCTACCTGGCCCTGGCTCCTCAGACTGAGCTGGTCAATCTTGCTCTGGATCTTGGCGCTGCTGAAGCGCCCATTAATGATGGCAAAGTTGCCCTGCAGTCGTAGTTTGTGAGCTACATCCTGGGGTCCTGGCGGCAGATCAAGCGTGGTGTGCAGCTTGACCTGGCCCACCATCACCGGCGGATCGGTACGCACGCCCAGGCGCAGCAGATCTTCGATCCGGGCCTGATCCATGGCTACGTCGAGGTAGACGTGGCGCCCCGGTTCTCCCTGGACGCGCACCACGTATCCCCGAGCTACCAGGAAGGAATGGAGAAACTGGGCTTTGACCGGCTGTAGAAACGTGTCTCCATCGGTGCCGTCGACAATCGCGTGGAACTCGGTATGCAGGGGCACCTTGTGCCCGCTGATCTTCACCTGGAAGTCCGGCGTGTCGGTCTTGCCATCCACCACAATCTTGTCCAGAGTGCCCTGGTACCTGCCTTGCGAGGAGAGGATCCCACCTATGCCCTTGATGGTGCCGAGGTCGGCGTCGTGGAAGGAGTAGGCGCCGCCGAGCGCAGTTGCTCCGGGATGATCGGTATTCCAGGGGCCAAAGTAGCCCCGGCTCTCAATCTGGCCTACGGGTTTGGGATTGGTCAACACAGCGGTAAAGTCCATCGGCTTGCCGGCGCCGATCGAGCGCAGGGAAAGGCTCTGGATGACGAATCGCAGGGGCACCTTGCCCGCCTTGTCGGTGCCCAGGGTCAGCACAGTGTCGGTGCACTCCATCTGGTCCACAAAAATGCTTACATCGCTGGGCAGATGACGACCGTTGTTCGGCCGAGATACGTCTTTGCGTTGACTTTTGGGTGGGAGATTGATGCGCAACCCTTCTACCTCGACGTGGCCGATGTGCAAAGGAGAACGCAGAAGGCTGGCATAGCCGGTGCGGAAGGCGAATCGCCGCACCGAAAAGGTCGGGGTGCTGGACGCGATGTTGTAGGGATAAATGGCCAGATCCTTGCCGGAGACCTCAAATCCGCGCAAGAGAGAAAGGTCGAAGGAACCCAACTCCACCCGGCTGTGGTAACGGGCGGAAAGACTTTGGAGCAGTCGAGCACGTAGGATCGGGGCGGCCCGGGAAACAAGGATTTCGAAGGTGGCCACCGCAATAATGGCAATCGCCAGGGCGCTCATCCCCGCCCAAAACAATGCCCTGTGATTTCGACCCGCCACTAGCTCGCCTTTCTGTCTTCCCGATGCTATAACGGCTGATCCCGGCATGTAACATCGCACGGGGAGGGAAGATTGTGAGAACTTTTCGGATATTCGCCCTCTTGCTGTTCCTGTTCGCCGACCGACAGGTTTGGGCTCAAGCTGAGCCTGCACCGGAGCCTACGATCGATGCCTACATCCACCACGGTTGGGACAGTCTCTCGCGCTCGATGTCGGAGTGCCAGTCCCTGATCGACCCCAAGGTCACGACCCCACCGCTGCTCTATCTGCCTTTTGGAGCACCCACGCCAATCGAACTGCTGCGGCTCCGGACCCGATGCAAGATCGAAATTGCTCACCTGCCGCACCGCATCCAGCACCTCGGGGATGTAAAGGAGTCGGAGGTTCCGCGGCCGGGGCTGCTTTACCTGCCCAACCGGTACGTAGTGCCGGGAGGCCGATTTAACGAGATGTTCGGCTGGGACAGCTACTTCATCATCCTGGGCCTGTTGCGCGACGGCCGAGTGGATCTGGCCCGCGGCATGGTAGAAAACTTCTTTTACGAGATTGAGAATTATGGAGCCGTTCTCAACGCGAACCGCACGTATTTCCTCACTCGTTCTCAGCCCCCGTTCTTAAGCTCCATGATTCGGGCGGTTTATGACGCGGAAATTGCCCGCGATCCGTCGCCCGCCAATCGGGCCCGGCAACAGAAGTGGATCGCTCACGCCTACCCCTATGCTCATCGCGATCACGATTTCTGGCTGAGCAGCATGCACCGCGCCGGACAAACCGGCCTGGCCCGGTATTTAGATATCGGGGAGGGCCCGGTGCCGGATATTGCCGACCACAGCAGCTACTACATCGATGTGATCGACTGGCTGGTCGCCCATCCCGACGTTCACACCAACTACCTGATCCCGGCGCCGCAAAACCCGTCGGCGGTTGAGTGGGCGGTGCTGGCCAAGACGAGTTGCGATCCCAGTCACTCGGCTGTCTGCCGGCTCGCCTGGTCCCACGGCAATCGCCTGAGTCGCGACTTCTACAAAGGTGATCGTGCGGTGCGGGAGTCTGGCTTTGATATTTCGTTCCGCTTCGGCCCCTTTAGCGGGTCGACCCATCACTATGCAGCAGTCTGCCTCAATAGCCTGCTCTACAAATACGAACGCGACCTGGCAGGCTTTGCCACCATGCTTCATCAGACGACCCAAGTGGCTCAATGGAAGCAAGAGGCCGAGGCCCGCAGCCGGGCCATCAACAAGTACCTGTGGAATGCGGACAAAGGGATGTTTTTCGATTACGACTTCACCACCGGCGAACAGTCCACCTACGTGTACGCGACTATCTTTTATCCTTTGTGGGCGGGCCAGGCAACGGCGGAGCAGGCCAAGGCCGTCGATGCGCACCTTGACCTGCTGGATAAACCCGGCGGCCTGGTCTGCAGCACGTACGCGAGCGGCCTGCAATGGGATTTGCCCTTCGGCTGGGCTCCCTTGAACTGGTTAGCGGTCGACGGTCTGCGGAAGACTGGCTACCTCAACGATGCGCGTAAGGTTTCCGAGGAGTTCACGCACACCATCCGCACCAGCTTCGAGAAGGAGGGCACCATCCATGAGAAATACAACGTCGAAACCGGATCGTCGAATGTGGAAATAATCGCCGGCTATCAGAACGTGGTGGGATTCGGGTGGACGAACGCGGTTTACGTGGAGATGGAGCACCTGCTGCTCTCCAAGGAGCAAGAACCTGGGGAACGACGGAATGACCATTAAGCAGGTGCTGCCACCGCCGGAACGTCGCGCCTTTGGCCAATCGCGACGCAAGCAGGTGCGGCGGCAGGAGCAGAACCGATGGAGTTCGACCGACCGGCAGACCGATCCGATTGACGCCCTGGCGGTTTCCGCTGTGGGGAGGGTGCCGGCACTGCTGGCGATCAAGTGGCAGCGAATGGCAGCTTCGCCGTTTGGTTTTTTTCGCGGCGCGGTTCCGGTGATGGCCGCCGACCTGGCAACACTGCCCCATACCGGGATCTTTACCCAGCTGTGTGGGGATGCCCATGTTCGGAACCTGGGTGCGTACGCCGCGCCCGATGGGCGGTTGGTCTTCGATATCAACGACTTCGACGAAACCATCCGGGGGCCGTTTGAGTGGGATGTGAAACGTCTTGCCACCAGTCTCATCCTGGCGGGGCGCGAATCGGGGAGTAAAAGCGCTGCGTGCGGTGCGGCGGCGGCGCAGTTTTTGACGAGCTATCGACGATCGATGCGTGCCTTCTCGCGCATGACGGTTATGGAGGTGGCCCACTTTCAGGTGCACCGGCTACAGCGGGTGGCGCCCGTTTCCCTGATTTTGCGCAAGGCCGAGCGGGCAACTCCGCAGTACAACGCAGCGCGCTTGCTGGCGCAGCCGAAGGCACCGGCTAAAGGGGGAAAGAAGGCGCTGGCCCCTCACCGTATCTTCGTCGAACACAGGCCTTTGCAATACAGACTATCGGGCGCCAAGGCACAGATGATTCTCGATTCGCTCACGATGTACCGGGAAACGCTACTGCCTGAGCGGCAGCACTTTTTCGATTTATACCGGCCCCTGGATGTCGCCTTCCGAGTGGTGGGTACGGGCAGTGTGGGCCTGCGCGACTATATCGTCTACCTGGAGGGCAACAGCAGCGACGATCCTCTGTTTCTCCAGATCAAGGAGGAGCCTGGATCGGCGTATGCCCCCTACCTGGGAGAGATGGGAGCACCGCAACACCAGGGGCGGCGCGTGGTGCAGGGTCAACGGGCGATGCAGTTTCTCTCGGACATGCTGCTGGGCTGGACTACCATCCACAATCGCCAGTATCTGGTACGCCAGTTGAATGACCATAAAGCTTCGATTGAGGTAGAAGATCTTCGCGGCGAGGGGCTGATGCAATACGCGGAGATTTGTGGTGAATTGCTGGCGCGCGGCCATGCACGGTCAGGAGATCCGGTAGCGCTCGATGGGTATATCGGCAACTCGGATCGGTTTGTCGAGGCCGTCGGGGATTTTGCGGTTGATTATGCTGACCAGACTGAGACCGACTACAAGACGTTCCTGCATTCGCGATTCGCGCCGCCTACCGCTCGAACGAGGAGAACGCCGGTGAAAGCTAGTCCAAGGCGGCCGAGACTTAAGCAGAAGACCGTGATTAAGGAGGCTGCACCCAAGGTTTGAGCGCTGTAAGGCTGCGGAAAAATGCTTTGTACGAAGGGCACGGGTTCAGCCGTGCCGTAAATTTCTCAGCTATGCACGGCTTTAGCCACTGAGGTACGGCTTTTGCTCCTGTTTCCAGGCGACTGCGCGCGAGGAAGGATAAAAAGCGTACCTCAGGGGCTAAAGCCCTCATCCATTCGATTCTTTTATGGCACGGCTGAACCCGTGCCCTTCGTACAAAGCATTTTTCCGCAGCCTCTGTAATTGCTCGTGAAAGCACTGGACGGCTTCGCCCGGTTGTTTTCGGGCACCCGTCCACTTAACCGGCCCTAGCCTTAGATGCGACAATGAGAGCAGCGCCTTGGCGCTGCTTTTCTTATGCTCCAACTTTCCGGTGCCGGTAAACGGTTTGGCCCACGCGTGTTGTTCGAGAACGCGGACTGGCTTATTACGCCCAATGAGAAGACGGCCCTGGTGGGCGCCAACGGTACCGGGAAATCTACCCTGCTCAAAGTGCTGGCCGGGGTCGAATCGCTGGATTACGGCAGCCTGCAACGCACGCGCGGCATGACCATCGGGTATCTGCCGCAGGAGGGTCTGGCACTCATCGGCCGTAGCGTTTTTGCCGAGTGCCTGTCGGTCTTCGCTGAGCTGCGCAGCATGGAGGAGGAACTGGAAATCCTCTCCACTCGCCTGGCCGAGTTTGATCCTTCGACGCCCGAGTACGCTGCGGCTGCGGACCGCTTTTCTTTCCTCGACTCCCACTTTCGCGCCCACGACGGTTATGCACTGGATGCGCAGGTGGGCACGGTACTGGGTGGTCTGGGCTTCAGCAAGCATGATTGGTCCCGGCAGACAGAGGAGTTTTCCGGCGGCTGGCAGATGCGCATCGCGCTGGCTAAGCTGCTGCTGCAAAAGCCCAGCCTGCTGCTGCTGGACGAGCCCACCAACCACCTTGACCTGGAAACACGCAATTGGCTGGAAGGCTATCTCCACAACTACCCCAACGGCTACATCCTCATCTCCCACGATCGCTACTTTCTCGACGTGACCGTCGACAAGACCATCGAGATCTGGAACAAGGCCCTGCACTTCTACCACGGCAACTACGAGAAGTACCTGACGCAGAAAGAGGAACGGCGGGCTCAGCTGGCCGCGGCCTATAAGAATCAGCGCGAGCATATCGAGCACCTTGAAGCCTTCATCAGCCGCTTTCGCTACCAGGCCACCAAGGCAAAACAGGTGCAGAGCCGGATCAAGGAACTGGACAAGATCGAGCGCATCCAGATCCCGGTCGAGGAAGAGGCGATCCACTTCAGCTTTCCCCAGCCACAGCCCTCCGGCCGTACTGTGGTCGAAGTCTCGGACCTGGCGAAGAACTATGGACCAAAGCAGGTGCTGGAAGATGTAAGCTTCACCATCGACCGCGGCGACCGCATCGCGCTGGTGGGGGTGAACGGGGCGGGCAAATCGACCCTGATCCGCATGCTGTCGGGCATGGAACCGCCTTCGAGTGGCAACCTCCGGCTGGGCCACAATGTCACTGCGGAATATTTTGCCCAGGACCAATACAAGGTGCTGGACGGCGATGCCCGCATGTTGGACGACATCAGCAACACTGCGCCGCGCGTATCCACGACTGATTTGCGGAGCCTTCTGGGGTGCTTCCTCTTCTCCGGCGACGACGTCTTCAAACCGCTGGGCGTGCTCTCAGGCGGAGAGCGCAACCGCTACGCGCTGGCCCGCATTCTGGTGAGCCCGGCGAACTTTCTGTTGCTGGACGAGCCTACGAATCACCTCGATCTTCGGGCCAAGGATGTTCTGCTCGAGGCCATCGCTCGGTTTAATGGAACCGTGGTCATGGTTTCGCACGATCGCTACTTTATCGATCGACTGGCGACACGGATCTTTGAAGTCGAGGGTGGGCATGTGCATGTCTACCCCGGCAACTACGAAGACTATTTGTACCGGAAGCAGGCGGCCGAGGCGCAGGGGAGCCGGCCGAACGGGGTCGCCCCGGTGCAGGAGGCGGAAAAGCCGTCCTCCGATGCGGCAGCCACTAAGGGGCGTCGCGTTAACCCTATCAAGCTGCGCCAGATGCAGGAGCGCTGCAGCTTTGTCGAGGAAGAGATTCCGCGGCTGGAGAGCTCGATTGCCGATGCGGAAGCGTCTCTGGGAGTGTATGAGAGCGCCGAGGAAACGCAACGCGTGACCCAGCGGCTGGAAAGCCTGCGGCAGCGGCATGCGTCGCTCACCGCCGAGTGGGAAGAGCTGGTGTTGCAACTGGAGCAACAGGCGTAACAAGCTGGCTGCGGCGGCGGCGGAATTGGCAGGGATTGGCCGCCCTATGGATTAGAGTAAGAGCAGCTTTCAGCGCAACCACAGGCCCCTTGATTACCTCAACCCAGCGTAAAGGCGTCGCTTCCCGCTCCTCCGCATTTACGGTTAGTGCCGGCATTCTGCTCAGCCGCCTCATCGGGTTGGTACGTGAGCGAGTGTTCGCCTATTATTTCGGCAACTCCTATGCGGCGGATGCGTTTCGCGGCGCTTTTCGCATTCCCAACTTCCTGCAAACGCTCTTCGGGGAGGGTGTCCTTTCCGCTTCGTTTATCCCCGTGTACGCTCGGTTGCGGGCAGAAGAGCGGCACGAGGAAGCCAATCAGCTGGCGGAAGCGATCTTCGCCATCCTCTTTGTGATCGCGTCGCTGGTCACGCTGGCGGGAGTCGTCGCTGCCCCCTGGCTAATCGACGTCATCGTCCCCGGGTTCAAGGGGGAGACCCGCCAACTCACGATCCGGCTTGTGCAAATTCTCTTCCCGGGAGCTGCACTGCTTGTCATGTCGGCATGGTGCCTGGGCATTCTGAACAGTCACCGCAAGTTCTTCCTCTCTTACTCTGCCCCCGTGGTCTGGAATGTAGCCATGATCACGGCGTTGCTATGGAAGGGCGGCCGTGTCGGAGAGTCAAGGCTGGCCATTATTATTTCCATCGCTTCCGTGATCGGCAGCGGCCTGCAATTTGGGGTGCAGCTGCCGACGGTGATGCGCTTCCTGCGTCCACTCCATCTACGGTTCACGCTGGGGACGGAGCACGTGCACACGGTGGTGCGGAACTTCTTCCCCGTGTTTACCAGCCGAGGTGTGGTGCAGATAAGCGCGTACATCGATTCGTTTCTGGCAAGTTTTTTGCCGACCTCGGCGGTGTCTGCTCTCGCCTACGCACAGACCCTGAATTCGCTGCCCGTGAGTCTGTTTGGCATGGCAATATCGGCTGCTGAGTTACCGGCCATGTCAAGTGCGTTGGGAACCCATGATGAGATCAGCCTGGTTCTGCGCAAGCGTCTGGAGAATGGCCTCAAGAATATTTCTTTTTTTGTCGTCCCATCGGCAGTGGCTTTTGTCGTTCTTGGCGACGTGGTTGTGGCCACCATTTATCGCGGTGGACATTTCACCGGACAGGACGTGACGTTTGTGTGGAGTGTTCTTGCGGGTTCGGGCGTAGGCCTTCTGGCATCAACCTCGGGCAGGCTTTACTCTTCTGCGTTTTACGCGTTGCGGGATACACGGACGCCCCTGAACTTCGCGATCGTTCGGGTAGTGTTGACGGTGGTTTTGGGATACCTCTTTGCCTTGCCACTCCCCAGGCTGTTGGGCATTGACAGACGCTGGGGGGTCGCAGGCCTTACGCTTTCTGCGGGATTGGCCGGATGGGTGGAGTTTGCGCTGCTTCGCCGCGCACTGCAGGCTCGCATAGGCGCGGTCGTTGCGTCGGTTTCCCGAATCGCTCGTTTATGGGTGGGCGCTCTGATTGCTTCTGCGTGTGCGTACGGGGTCAAGCTGGTCTTGCCCTTCCACCGGCCCGAGTTGGTTGGGTTGTGCGTACTTTCGATCTTCGGGCTTGGGTATCTTGGGTGCACCCGGTTGCTTGGTGTTGCTGCGCCGGGTAGCTTGACTCGCTTGCTCGGCAGACGAGCTTAGCTTCTGAGCACACCTCGGGTGAAACCAATCGTGGGGCTTCGCCCCGTCATTTTCGGCCCACGTATCCGGATTTCCTGCACGGGGCACCACCAACATCCACGTGTGCGGCTTTCATTAAGGAAAGCCGCATGAAGC
>Ga0302325_10021693_pt1 | contig 13442 bp, 13 predicted proteins | sample Palsa_T0_2_FD_201948 | JGI IMG/M metagenome (GOLD analysis project Ga0302325, IMG submission 201948) | Peat permafrost microbial communities from Stordalen Mire near Abisko, Sweden - Palsa_T0_2 | ecosystem: Environmental > Terrestrial > Soil > Palsa > Peat permafrost | place: Sweden: Abisko... | reverse complement strand
GACGCCGATGATGAAACGTCTTGCCTGCGGATCGTTGAACATGCCGGTGAACAGCTGCCACAGCCGCGCGGCGTAGATCGACAGCAAGGCCAAGATCGCGCCGAACTGAATCAAGACCGTGAAGCTTTTGCCGAAATCCTCGTCGCTGAAGCCGAAAAACTGCTGCACCAGCAAGAGATGCCCGGTCGATGAAACCGGAATGAACTCGGTCAGCCCCTCGACCACGCCAAGCACAATCGCCTTGATGAGATCGAACGTCATGGATGAAGCTCCGCGGCGGGGGAAGGCGCGGCACGCGCCCGATCCGCAAGGGGACTGACAGGACGGTCTGTCGGACTTGTCGCTAGCGCATGATCCGCGAAAGAGGAAGCCGGTTTTTGCGAAACTGACGCAATTGCGCCGGAGGACCGGGTTCCGGCAACGGCATAAGGCGCGCGCTTTCAACAGGCGCGCCGCCTAAAATTTGCCTGCCTGATCGCTTCGCCTATAAGAGAACGATTCGGACGAACGCCGCTTATCCCCGCGGCTGACTTAAGTCACATTCTCCTGCGCGCCCCGCGATGGCATGTTGACGCTGTTTCATCATCCTTCCTGCCCGCACTCCCGCTTTGTGCGGCTCATTCTCGAGGAGTTCGGCCTGACGGCGCGGCTCGTCGAGGTGCGAGCCTGGGAGCGGCGCGAGGAATTTCTCATGCTCAATCCGGCGGGAACGACCCCGGTATTGGTCGAAGAAGGCCTGCCGCCTGTTCCGGGGGCTGCCATCATAGCGGAATACCTCGATGAGACGCGTGGCGCGACCGCCGCCCAGCTCCGGCTGATGCCGCGCGAAGCGGGTGAGCGCATTGAGGTTCGCCGCCTGATGAGCTGGTTCAACGACAAGTTTTTCGCCGAGACCAGCGGCCCGCTGGTGATGGAACGCGTTTACAAGCGCTTTATCCCGGCCGGGAGCGGCGGCGGCCCGCCCGATACCGAGATCATGCGGGCGGCCCGCAGCAATATTAGATACCATCTGACCTATATCGGCTGGCTCGTCCGTAAGCGCGACTGGCTTGCCGGCGACAACCTGACCTATGCCGATCTGAGCGCGGCGGCGCACCTGTCCGCCGTCGATTATCTGGGCGATGTGCCGTGGGACGAAGACGAAACCGCCAAGGCCTGGTACGCGAGGATCAAATCGCGACCGTCGTTCCGCACGCTGCTGGGGCAGACGCTTCCCGGCCTGCCGCCGTCGCCAAGCTACGCCAACCTCGACTTCTGACGCCGCAAAGTGCGGCCGCACTGAAGACGGCGCTCGCCGAGGCCGCCCGCGCGCAGGGCTTCGACGCCATCGGCATCACCCGGCCGGATTCCATACCGCGCGCCGCCGAACGATTGCGGGAATTCCTCGCCGCCGGCGCCCACGGCGACATGGACTGGATGGCGCGAAACGCCGAGCGCCGCGGCGATCCGCGCGCGGTGTGGACCGACGTAGGCGCGATCATCATGCTCGGCGTCAATTACGGTGCGCAGGACGATCCGCTGGCGATCCTGAAAGAGCGCATGCGCGGCGCCATCTCGATCTATGCCCGGGCCGACGATTATCACGAGGTGATCAAGCCCCGGCTGAAGACGCTGGGACGCTGGCTCATCGAGAAGGCCGGCGGCGAGGTCAAAGTCTTCGTCGATACCGCGCCGGTGATGGAGAAACCGCTGGCGGAGGCGGCCGGCCTCGGCTGGCAGGGCAAGCACACCAATCTTGTGTCGCGCCAGCTCGGCTCGTGGCTGTTCCTCGGCGCCATTTTCACCACGCTCGAATTGCCGCCTGACGCGCCGGAGCGCGACCATTGCGGTACTTGCTGCGCCTGCCTCGACATTTGCCCGACGGCGGCCTTCCCCGCGCCGTACCGCCTCGACGCCCGGCGTTGCATCTCCTACCTCACCATCGAGCATAAAGGTCCGATCCCGCTTGCACTGCGTCCGCTGATCGGCAATCGCATCTATGGCTGCGACGATTGTCTCGCGGTCTGCCCTTGGAACAAATTCGCACAGGCCGGCCACGAAACGAGGCTTGCGGCGCGAGACGCTTTGCGCGCGCCGCGCTTGGCCGAGCTGGCGCGGCTCGACGATGCCGGGTTCCGTGTGCTGTTCACGAAAAGCGCGGTCAAGCGCATCGGCCACGATCGCTTCTTACGAAACGTGCTGATCGCGATCGGCAATTCTGGCGAGGCGGCGCTGGCAAAAGACGCCGAACGATTGCTGGACGATCCCTCGCCGCTCATTCGCGGCGCCGCCATATGGGCGCTCGGCCGCCTCGACCCTGCGCGGCTCGAAAGCCGCGCGGCAGCGCGACGCGCCGCCGAGTCCGATCCGCATGTCGTCGCGGAATGGGAAGCCGCACGCGAAGGATGAGGCTTCGATGTCCACGCTTCTGTGTTTTGGGCTTGGCTACTCGGCGGAGCATTTCATCGGCATGTTCGGCGACGGCTTCGAGCGCATCGTCGGAACCGTGCGCGGCGCCGAACGCGCGGCGGTGTTCAACGCCTATCTTACCGGACGGCTCAATGCGCTGGTCTTCGATGGCGCCGCGACGTCGGAAGTCAAAAGCGCGATCGCCGAAACCGATCTGGCGCTCGTTTCGATTCCGCCCGATGCGGACGGCGATCCCGTTCTCGCTGCTTTCGGCGACGCCCTAGGCCGTGCGCACCGTCTGCGTTCGATCGTTTATCTGTCGACGGTAGGCGTCTATGGCGACCAGGGCGGCGCCTGGGTCGACGAGGACACGCTGCCGCGACCGGCTTCGGCCCGCAGCCGCGCTCGCCTCGCCGCCGAATCGGACTGGCAAAAACTCGGCGCGCGCGCCGGCGCTGCCGTCGCCATACTGCGACTCGCCGGCATTTATGGACCCGGACAGAACGTGCTCGTCCAAGTCGCGCGCGGGACCGCCCGCCACATCGCCAAGCCCGGCCAGGTCTTCAACCGCATCCATGTCGGCGATATCGCGCAAGCGATCGACGCGGCGTTTGCGCGCAAGGCCGCGGGAATTTTCAACATCGCCGACGACCAACCGGGCCCGCCCGGCGATCCGATCGCCTTCGCCGCAGAGCTCCTCAGCCGCGACCCACCGCCGGAAATCGCGTTTGCGGACGCTGCTGCGTCACTGTCGCCGATGGCTTTGCGTTTTTGGCAGGAATGCCGGCGCGTGCGCAACGACAAGCTTAAGCGCGAGCTCGGCGTGACTTTGCTCTATCCAACTTACCGCGAGGGCCTGCGTGCGCTCAATGCAAACTCGGTCCCTTGAGGAAGCGATCGCGCTCGCTCGACTTCACGCGCAGATCCACGGTCTCGCCGTCGCGATAGACGGTGATCGGGACTTCGACGCCGGCCTGGCCTTGCGCCCAGATGCGGCGGAACATGCTCGCCAGATCGCGGACCTCGGTGCCGGTCACCCTGAGCACGATGTCGCCGGTGCGCAGGTCGGCGCGCTTGGCCGGTCCGCGATCGGCGAGCCCGACGACAACCAACCGGTTTTCCACCTCGGTCGCGTAGAATCCGAGCCACGGCCGCGACGGCGCGTTGCGGCGGCCGAATTTGAGCAGGTCGTCGAAGATCGGCTTCAACAGATCGATGGGCACGATCATGTTGATGTTTTGCGCTGCGGCCTTCTCGACCGAGTGCTGGAGCTGGAGCGAACCGACGCCGAGGAGATCGCCGCCCGGCCCGACCAGCGCCGTGCCGCCCCAATTCGGATGCGCCGGCGCGGTGAAGATCGCCTCGTCGAGCACGTACTCCCAATAGCCGGCGAATTCCTGCTTGGCGACGATGCGCGCGGCGACCGAGTGTTGGCGTCCGCCGGCGCCGGCGACGACCACACGCTCGCCGAGCGAAGCGGCAGCCGACTGGCCGAATTCGAGCGCTGGCATGTCGAGCTTGGCGAGCGCCTGAACCAGGCCGAACCCAGTTTCCTGGTCGTAGCCGAGCACGTGACCGGGCACCGAACGCCCATCGCCCAAGGTGAGCCAGATCGTGTCCGCCTCGGTAATCAGGTAGCCGATGGTGAGTACGAGGCCATTGCCGCGGATGATGACGCCATTGCCGGCCCGCTCGGTGCCGAGCGTTTCGGCGGTGAACGCGTCCGCCGGCACGGTAGCGCGCAGCGACACCATGCAGGCCAGAGCCAGATCGAGATCGTAGGAATAGTCCTCCGCCTTCGGCTGCACCGAGGACGGCACCTTCCAGTTGCTCACGGACGCCATCTGACCATTCCTTCGCTGCGGATTCGTCGCGGGGACAAGCCGGCGGTGAGATCCGGTGGTCGGTCGGTGCGCATACCGCCTATTTGTTGAGTCGGCGACCGCGGATCAAGCCCAAATCTGCGACTGTGCAAATCTAAGACCATGTCTGGCTGCGACTGCCCAGCCGTCAGGCCGCGGTTAGTCTTTCTTCGGCGGCTCTTCGTGCTTGGCTTCAACTTGCTCGAGCTGCTTCTCGAGTTGCGGCAGGCTGGCCACCAGCGCGCAGGTCTCCTTGTCGCGCAGCGCTTGCCTTTTCACCTGCTCCCAACGGGCGTTGGCATCCTGCTCGCTCCACGGCCGCCGCGTCTCCGGGTTATAGACCTTGGCGCCGGCCAGGTTTTCCAGCGAGCGGTGATAGTCTTCGAGACTGAGCACGCGATTGCGCGACTCGAAATAGAAATTCGTGCCGTCGAGTTCCTCGCAGAATCGCAGCCCGTTCACGAACGTCTTTTGTGCCATGCGGGCGTCGAAAATCTTCGCTTTGAGGTCGTTGACGGTGGGATTTTGCGCCCGCGCGCCGGTCGAGGGAATGAGGCAGAGCGCGATCGCGCCGCAGACAAACCACCCCAAGTCTTTCGATGACCCCACCGTCGTCACCCTTCGGCCCCGATGTCCATAACATGGTACCAGCTTGGCGGCCCGAGCCAACAGGGAAAGCTCGCGGGCAAGCATCTCCTCAGTTTGTTCATCATTCGTTATCCATGAACCGTTACGGCGCCGGCGCCCCGCACAGTCGCCGTCGTTTTGCCGGCGCCTGCTCTGCTTGTCGCCTTTTTCCCGCCCAATCTTCTTTGCAAGACAACATGGTGTTTGAGTGTCGTCGGGGGCCTTTGCCGTGCGCGTCAATGTCAGTCTTGTCGTCGTCGTGTTTGCCGCTGCCGTTTCGCTCAGTGAGGCGTCGGCCCAATCCTATTCCCCATCGTCGGTGGACAAGGCACCGGTACCGCCGCTGAATGTCGGCGCGCAGCCGGCGCAACCGGGCTACGACGCCCAAGCAAATTCGGCGCCAGCCGAGCGCACCGCCGCGCAAGCGCAGCCGTCAGTTCGCGGCGGGTCGGTGCCACGGCCGCCGGCAGATATCGGCGGCGGCCCTGCACCGGCGGACGTTACCGGTTCGGTTCGTACTCTGGCTACCGCCACCGGGCCGGCGCCCGATCGCGCCACGGTTATCGCGGCGTTGCCGCCGGATGAGCAGCCCGAAGCGGGTCCGGCCAAAGAGTTGCCGCCGCAGTTCCGCCGCCAGCTCGTCGACTACCCCACCTCGGAGCCGGCCGGCACGGTCATCATCGATACGCCGCACACTTACCTTTACCTGGTGCGCGGCGACGGCAAAGCATTGCGCTACGGCATCGGTGTCGGACGCGAAGGTTTCACCTGGTCGGGCAGCCAACGCATTGTCCATATGAGCCTGTGGCCGGACTGGCATCCGCCAAAAGAGATGATCGAGCGGCAGCCTTATCTGCCGCGGTTCATGGCCGGCGGCGCCGGCAACCCGCTCGGCGCACGCGCCCTCTATCTCGGCAACACGCTCTACCGCATTCACGGAACCAACCAGCCGTCAACCATCGGCCGTTTCGTATCCTCGGGCTGCATCCGCCTGACCAACGACGATGTCGAGGACCTCTACAGCAGAGTAAATCTCGGCACGCGCGTCGTAGTCTTGCCGGGATCGATGCCGAACGCGGCTACGGCGCAGACGCCGATCGTCCGCTAGCGGCGGCGATTCAACACGGAACCTGCGCGCTGATTGTTCAGCCGGCGCGTCATGTCCGCCAAAACTTTTTTATTGTTGGTTTTCCGGCGACTCAAGCTAGTATGCTGCGCCGGATTCGGCGGATCGCAATTGTTCGCCGTCCGGTGATGTGTCGGCGATAGTTCAGCTGGCGCGAGGCCACGGCCCTGGCGACGATCTCTCGCCCCTGTAACGCGTAGTAGTGCGGATCGCGCGGGCGCTCAGCGAGGTCGAATGTTTCCCAATGTCCGTCTGATGATCGCGGCGACGTTAGCCTCGGTCGTGGCGCTGGTTTGCGGATTCGGCGCGTTCGCCGCTTTCCAGGTCAACCACGAACCGCTTGTCCGTCTGCCATCTGCCTCCGCGCCGCTGCAACTTTCCGCCGATAATGCCGCGACGCCCATGGCGTATGCGGCGGAGCCGTTCGCTCGGCGCTTTCAAATCAGCGAGGCAAAGAATGCCGCCGAGGCGATCGACGGGCTGGCGCGCAAAATCGATCATCGCGAAGGCATTCAATCCGCGCCCTTTCCTGCGCCGGCGCCAAGCGGCGCCGAGGTCAAGGACACGGTCGCCGTCGAGGCGCCGAAGGAAATAGCCCCCTCGCCCGTCGCGCAGCCGGCCGAGGAGCCGAGTGAGAAGACCGCAGCCCCAGCGGCAGACGACCAAGTGCCCTCGGTATCCGCGCCGCAACCGGCGCCGGGTGTCGCCGCAATCGAGCCGCCCGCAGAGCAATCGCTCCCGGAAGAGCAGCTAAGGGCTGGAAATGAGGCCGCGCCCGCCGGCGTGACAAAATCGGTCACCGATGCGGAAAAGACCGATACCGCCGCGGTGAGAAAGACGCGGCATGGCCACGCCGCCAGGACACACCGCCCGAGCAAAGCGCCAAGCGCCGTCGCCCAATCCTCGACCTATCAAGACTCGGCGACCTCGCAACCGAATTTCCGCACCGCGCCGCAATCGCAACAGCCGCAGCCGGCGCGCATCCACCATGCCAAAGTCGCGTCGCGGAAGACCAAGGAGCCGAGTTCGGCGACCGGCGGTCCGTTGGTCAGCGCGCCGAGCCAGTAGGCGGCCAGGGGATTGACCCGCGACCCGCCGGCCCCCACGTTCCGCGCGTGAGCATTGATTTCCCCGTAGAGCCCGTGTGACTCCGCTTTCCGCCCTCGATTTGTCGCCTGTCACCACTGCGACGCCGGGATCGGCGGCCTTGCGCAACTCACTCGATCTGGCGCGGCTTGCCGACCGGCTCGGCTACAAGCGCTATTGGCTCGCCGAGCATCATAATCTGGCGAGCATTGCCAGCTCCGCGCCCGAGATCATGATCGGACGGATCGCGGCGGCAACGACGAGGATTCGCGTCGGCTCGGGCGGTGTCATGCTGGTGAACCATGCCCCGCTCATGGTCGCCGAAAGGTTCAAAGTGCTGGAGGCATTGTTTCCCGGCCGCATCGATCTCGGGCTGGGCCGCGCACCGGGGACCGATCCGGTGACCTCCTACGCGCTCCGCCGCCGCCAGGACGTGCGGGAAGGCGACGATTTTCTCGAACGCTTTCAGGAGCTGCTCCTGTTGGAGCGCGGCGGCTTTCCGCAAAATCATCCGTTTCGCGCCGTGCATGCCGTCCCGGCGGACGTTGCACTGCCGCCGGTCTGGCTGCTGGGGTCGAGCGGCTATAGCGCCGAGCTTGCCGCCACCGTCGGCATGGGGTTCGCTTTCGCCCACCATTTCGCGGAGCACGACGCGATCGGCCCGATGCTGAGCTATCGCGCGCATTTCAAGCCGTCGGAAACTTTGCTGGCGCCTTATGCCATCCTCGCCGTAGCGGCGATCGCGGCCGATACCGACGCCGAAGCCGAGCGCATCGCAGTGAGTGCCGACCTGAATTTCGTGCGTCGCGCCAAGGGTGAATATCTGCCGCTGGCGTCGCCTGAGGAGGCGGCGGCATATCCCTATGCGGAAATTGACCGCGAACGGATCGCGCGGCAGCGCGAGCGCCTGGTTGTTGGCGGCGTCGAGAGTGTCAAAAGCCGGCTGACCGCGCTGATCGAAGCAACCCGCGCCGACGAATTGATGATCACCACCATGGCCTACGATCATGCCGCGCGGCTGCACTCGTATGAGCTTTTGGCGGAAGCTTTCGCGATCGCGCCTACTCCTTGAGGCGCCGCACGCAACTCGGGAAAGTCCACGGCGAGGAGACCTGCGAGGGCACGGACTTCATCGTCGTTACCCGCTGAAGACGACGGCCGCACCGCCTTTCAAGGCGCATCGGCGGCGGTATATGGTAGGGCGTGCAGGGGCAGGAATTGCCAGTCGAAGGAGGATCGTCTTGGGTAAACACTTATCACTCGTCGCTTCGGACAGCTTCAAGCTCGGCGCCTATCGCGCCGACCCGAGCGGAGCGGCCAAGGGCGGCATAGTCGTCATTCAGGAAATCTTTGGCGTCAATCATCACATCCGGGCGGTGTGCGATCGTCTCGCCGGCATGGGCTATGCCGCAATAGCGCCCGCGCTGTTCGATCGTCAGCAGCCGAATTTCGAAAGTGGTTATTCGCCGGACGAAATCGCCAACGCCCGCAAATTCGTCGCCAACCCCGACTGGGGAGCGATGATGCGGGACGTAGCGGCCGCCATCGACGAGACCAAGAAAAGCGGGCCGGCGGCCATCATCGGTTTCTGCATGGGCGGAACGATCGCCTTCCTGGCCGCCGCCAAGCTCAACGGCTTGTCGGCCGCCATCGGCTATTACGGCGGCCAGATCGCCAAGAATGCCGACGAAAAGCCGAAAGTGCCGGTGCAGCTGCACTTCGGCGAGAAGGACGCCTCGATTCCGATGAGCGACGTCGAGATCATCAAGGCCAAGCGTGGCGGCGATTGTGAAATCTACGTATATCCCGACGCGCAACACGGCTTTCATTGCGATGAGCGCGGCAGCTACAATGAGGCGGCCGCTAAGCTTGCCTGGCAGCGCTCATCGGCGTTCTTGGAAAAACACCTGAAGAAATAATCGTAGCGATTAAGTCATCGCTGACGTCGTCATTGCGGCGAAGCGAAGCAATCCGGTCTGGCAACGCCAGTTGCGGATTGCTTGTCGCTTTGCCGGCCGCAGTATTGAAGCCGTAGAACGGATTTGGGCATAGGAAAGACTTGGGCGATGTGGCAACATTCTTCGGTCACATCGCCGGGGTACGCTTTTTCGGGGGACTGAAAAATGCCACAAGACGTGCATCCGGTTGACCAATTCCTGCCGGTTCCCAAGCTTCTGACGCTCGGCCTCCAGCACGTGCTGGTGATGTACGCGGGCGCGGTTGCGGTGCCGCTTATTCTTGGCCGTGCGCTCAAATTGGCCCCGCAGGACGTGGCCTTTCTGATCAGCGCCGACCTCTTCGCCTGCGGATTGGCGACACTCGTGCAATGCATCGGATTTCCGGGCGTTGGCATTCGCCTGCCGGTGATGATGGGCGTGACCTTCGCTTCGGTAGGTCCGATGCTGTCGATGGCGGCGGCACCCGATGTCGGCCTGCTTGGGATCTACGGCTCGGTGATCTCGGCCGGCGTGTTCGCCGTGATCGCCGCGCCCTTCATGGGCCGGCTGTTGCCGCTTTTCCCGCCGGTGGTGACCGGCACGATCATCCTGGTGATTGGAATCTCCCTGATGCGAGTCGGCATCAATTGGGCCGGAGGCGGGTTGCCGACCTTGACCAAGGTCGTTGATGGGGCGGCGGGGTCGTTTCCCAATCCGGGCTACGGCCAGCTTGAGGGATTGGGCATCGCTTTGTTCGTGCTGCTGGTCATCCTCGGCCTGATCCGCTGGTTCACCGGCTTCATCTCCAATGTGGCGGTGTTGCTCGGCATCATCGCCGGCGCGGTGTTGGCGTCGCTGCTCGGCGTCATGCATTTTGACAGAGTGGCGTCCGCATCCTGGTTCGACATCGTCGTCCCGTTCCGGTTCGGCGTGCCGAAATTCCAGATCGTGCCGATCATCACCATGTGCATCGTGATGATCGTCGTGATGATCGAGTCTACCGGGATGTTCCTCGCGCTCGGCGAAATGACCGGACGAAAGGTCGATCAGGCGGCCATCGCCCGCGGACTGCGCGCCGACGGTGTCGGCACCATCCTCGGCGGAATCTTCAACACCTTCCCCTACACGTCGTTCTCGCAGAACGTAGGTCTTGTGGGCGTGACCGGGGTACGCTCGAGATGGGTCACCGCCGCCGGCGGCGCCATCATGATCGCGCTCGGCTTGCTGCCGAAGATGTCGGCGCTGGTGGAGTCGGTGCCCGTCGTGGTGTTGGGCGGCGCCGGCGTCGTGATGTTCGGCATGGTCGCCGCCACCGGAGCACGCATCCTCACCGGCGTCGATTTCAAGACCAACCGCTACAACCTGTTCGTCGTCGCGATATCGGTTGGCTTCGGCATGATCCCGTTGGTCGCGCCCAACTTCTTCCGCTACACACCGGATGTTCTCCATCCATTGTTGGAATCGGGCATCCTGCTGGCGGCGATCGTCTCGGTGCTGCTCAATCTGTTCTTCAACGGCTTGCGCAGCACGGAAGCAGCGCAGGCTGAAGCATCGGCGGCCGCTGCGGCCGCCGAGCACGCATGAGGGTCAGGAATCAGGGATCAGGAAAATGTCCTGATTACTGATACCTGATTACCGATACCTGATATCAGAACCAGCGTTCTTGCACGTTGATCGTGTCACCGGGACGCAGCGGGAAATTGAGCGGCACGGCCATGCGCATCGGGCGGCCGTAATAGTTGCGATTGAGGGTCACGTTTTTGCGGGAAGCCCGCGCTGTGAAGCCGCCGGCGATCGCCACCGCCGTCTCCGCCGTCATGTTGGCGACGTAGGGATATTGGCCTGGCGCCGCGACTTCGCCGAGGATGAAGAACGGCCGGTAGGCTTCGATCTCAACCGCGACATGCGGCTCGCGGATGTATCCGTCGCGCAGCTTTTCGGCGAGCCGTCCCGCGAGCTGGTCGGTGGTCAGGCCCCGCGCCGACACCTGGCCGATGAGCGGCATGTCGATGTTGCCGCCGGCACTGACCACGTAGGAGTTGGTCAGTCCATCCTGGCCGAACACCACGATACGCAGGCGGTCACCGGAATCGAGTGTGTAATATCCCTCGCCGGCCGTGGGCGCGTAACCGTAGAGACCACCATAGGGCGCCGCACCGTAGGCCACGCCTATCATTGCCGGGGCATACGGCCCGCCCATGCCATAGACCATGTTGTCTATGCCGGGCATACCGGCTGCGGGATACGCCATGTAAGCGACGGGCTGCTGCGCACATCCCGCCGCCGCGATCGCCACACCCAGCAACAGGATAAGAGAGCGGATGACCCGCATACGCGCAATCCGGCCCCGTTGGAGCAAACGTTGAGGCCGATTAATACTCGGTATGGTTAACAATCCCTCACTGCTGCGCGGGGGAAGAAGAATTGGCGGTCAGGTCGGACCGGGCGGATCGGCGTTTTTGCCGCTTAGATCGCTGAAATCAATGCGAAAATCCGCTCGTACGCCGGGCGGCCTCGATACGGCTCACTCGGCCTTATTATCGTGGCGCCCCAGCCGATCGGAGATGGCGAGCATCACCAGCGAAGCCACAAACATGAGCGGGAAAGCGATCGCCCAACCGAGCTTGGCGGTGTCGGTAATTTTTTCGAGGTCGAGATACCAAGCGAGCGCGTCGACGGCGGCAATGACGGCGATCGAGCCCAGGAGCTTTTGCTTGAGCGCGCCGAAATCGACTTCGGTAAGGCCTTGAGGCCATGCCGTGTGCTCCTCGCGTTCGATTTTGCGGATGAAGTTCTCGTATCCGGAGAAGATCACGATGAGGACCAGATTAGCCGTCAGCGAGACATCGACAAGGTTGAGCACGTCGACGACGAGATCGTGCCAGGTCAAAGTCGGAAGCGTGCTGGCAACCGCGTAAAAATCGGCGACGAAGCGGTAGATCAGCAGGATCACGCAGCAAAAAAGGCCGACGAGGAACGGCGCGAACAGCCATCGGGAAAAGAACAGCGCCGTCTGAAAACCGCGTTCGATCTGCCGCATAGACCCCCCGTCAAAGCGCGCCCGGCCGCAAATGTGCCGTCAATCGACGCGCCCGGTCAATGCGCGGCGACGCTAGTGTCGATGACGCCGGTGCCGATCTGGCAGCTCACGCCGGTGCCGCCGAGGCCACAGTAGCCGTGGGGATTCTTCGCCAGATATTGCTGGTGATAATCTTCGGCGAAATAGAACGGCGGCGCTTCGTGGATCTCGGTGGTGATCGCTCCCATTCTCTGGGCCGCGAGCGCCTTGGCATAGCTCGCCCGCGACGCTTCGGCGGCAGCGCGTTGCGCCGGCGAAAATACGTAGAGGCCGGAGCGGTACTGCGTGCCGACGTCGTGACCTTGCCGCATGCCTTGTGTGGGGTCGTGGCTTTCCCAGAAGACCTTGAGCAGGCGCTCGTAGGAGATTTTCTTCGGGTCATAGACGACGAGGACGACTTCGTTGTGGCCGGTGCGCCCGCTGCACACCTCGTCATAGGTGGGATTGGGCGTGAAGCCGCCAGCATAGCCGACCGCGGTCACGTAAATGCCGTCGCCAAGCTCCCAGAATTTGCGCTCGGCACCCCAGAAGCAGCCGAACCCAAACATCGCCGTGGCGAGCCCCTCCGGATAGGGCCCCTTCAGCGGGCGGCCGTTGACAAAGTGCTGCCGGGCGGTCGGGATAGGCGCCGAACGCCCCGGCAAGGCGTTATCGGCGACCGGCATTTCGAGCTTCCGCGAGAAGGGGAACATGTCGGCATCTCCTGCGTGGCAACGCAAATAAATATAGTCTCAGCGCGAACGCGGCGCAGCGGGCCTTGCGATCACGTTTCGATTAAGCGCCCGATTCGCCTCGAACCCGCCCCAGGCGCGACGCGCCCGGGGCATGCTAACGACTTCCACCGGCCGCTTTTGCCCATTATTGTGCCGGCCGCGTGCCGCGCCCAGCGGCCTGTCTGAGGAGGGGTGGTAGAGATGTCCCGCATGCTCGCGCTTGCCTGCGCGTTGGCCGCGTTTGCCATGGTGGCCGGATCGGGCTTCGTCCCGGCATTAGCCCAGCAGCCTGCAACGCCGCCCTATGGACCGTCGATCACGCTCGATGACGCCAAGCGGGCGATGGCCGCGGCGGAGCTCGAAGCGGCAAAAAATTCATGGCAGGTCGCGATCACGATCCTCGACAGCGGCGGCAATCTGGTGATGTTCCACAAGGTCGACAACACGCAGCTCGCTTCCATCGGCGCATCCGAGGGCAAGGCGCGCACGGCGCTGACGTTCAAGCGCCCGAGCAAGGCACTGGACGACGCCATCGCCGCCGGCGGTGCTGGATTGCGCCTGCTTGCGGTCAAGGACATCACGCCGCTCGAAGGGGGGCTGCCGATCCTGGTCGACGGCAAGATC
>Ga0302325_10021690_pt1 | contig 13443 bp, 13 predicted proteins | sample Palsa_T0_2_FD_201948 | JGI IMG/M metagenome (GOLD analysis project Ga0302325, IMG submission 201948) | Peat permafrost microbial communities from Stordalen Mire near Abisko, Sweden - Palsa_T0_2 | ecosystem: Environmental > Terrestrial > Soil > Palsa > Peat permafrost | place: Sweden: Abisko... | reverse complement strand
GAAAATGTTTTCCCCGCCCCACTCTTCCGGGATCACGCCGTACTTGGTCAGCTCCTGCTTGACCTTCTCGGCATCCGCCTCGGGCTTGTCCATTTTGTTGAGCGCAACGACGATCGGCACCTTGGCTGCCTGCGCATGCTGAATCGCTTCGATGGTTTGCGGCATGACGCCGTCATCGGCGCCCACCACCAAGATCACGATATCCGTGACCTGCGCGCCGCGGGCGCGCATGGAGGTGAATGCGGCATGGCCGGGCGTGTCGAGGAATGTGACCATGCCCTTGGCGGTTTCTACATGGTATGCACCGATGTGCTGGGTGATGCCGCCCGCCTCGCCCGCCGCCACCTTGGTGCGCCGGATGTAGTCGAGCAGCGAGGTTTTTCCATGGTCGACGTGGCCCATGACAGTGACCACCGGCGGACGCGGAAGCACCTCGAGCGTGGAATCCGTCTCGCCCTGCAGGTCGTCCTCGATGACGTTTTCCTTGCGCAGCACCGGCGTATGGCCCATCTCCTCGACCACCAGCATGGCGGTATCCTGTTCGATGGTCTGATTGATCGTGGCCATCACGCCCATGTTCATCATGACCTTGATGACCTCGGTCGCCTTGACCGCCATCTTTTGCGCAAGCTCCGCCACGGTCATGGCCTCGCCGATCGCGACCTCGCGTACCACGCGGGCGGTGGGCATTTCGAATCCATGCTTGGTATCGGCATCCTGGCCCATCGAGCGGCGCCGCCCGTCGCGGGACTTCTTCTTTTTGTGCCGGGAGCTCACATCGCCGACGATATGCAGCTCCTGGCGGCCGTAGCGCGTCGCCTTGTCGTCGACCGGTTCGCGGGCGGCCTTGCTGGGCTTGACCGCGGCGGCCTTGCGCTCGCGTTCCGCCGCTTCGCGCGCCTGCACTTCCGCTGCGCGGCGCGCCTCCTCTTCGGCGGTGCGCTTGCGGTTTTCCTCGTCGCTGCGCCGCCTGCTCTCTTCCTCGAGCCGCTCGCGGTCCAGACGCTCCTTCTCGAGCCGCTCGCGTTCGGCGCGCTCCAGGGCGGCCTTCGCCTGTTCCTCAGATTCGCGCAGGCGGTCGATCTCCTCCTGCTGGTGGCGCGCCTGATCCTCCAGCACTTCGCGCTTCACGTAGGTGCGCTTGCTGCGCACCTCCACGTTCACGGTGCGTGCGCGTCCCTGGACGCTGGCCAGCTTGAGCTCTGATTGGGACTTGCGCCGCAAGGTAATTTTTCGCGGCGCAGCGTCCGCCTGCAAATCGTCATGGCCGTGACTGCGTCGCAGATGCGTCAGAAGCTCATGCTTGGCATCTTCGCTGATCATGTCTTCGGCGCTGTCGACCTTGATTCCGGCCTGATCCAGCTGCTGCAGCAGCCGATCGACCGGGACTTTCAGCACCTCGGCGAATTGCGCGACGGTTACATCTGCCATACTTGCTCCTAAGCCTTCGCTTCTTCCTCGAACCAATGCTTGCGCGCACTCATGATCAACTCGGCCGCCTGCACTTCGCCGACGCCGCCGATTTCCACCAACTCATCGACCGCCAGATCCGCCAGATCGTCGCGCGTCTTCACGCCCTTGCGGGCCAGGGTCTTGGCCAGTTGCTCGCCCGCGATTTCGACCAGCTCGGGCGCCGGTTCGCCGCCGTCCATCGATTCCTCGCTCGCGATAGCCTGGGTCAGCAGTACGTCGCGCGCCCGGGTGCGCAGTTCCTTGACGATCTCTTCGTCGAATTCCTCGATGCCGTTCAGTTCGCTGGCCGGTACATACGCGATCTCCTCGATCGTCGAGAAGCCCTCCTGCACCAGGATGCTGGCGACGTCCGCGTCGACGTCCAGCTGCTTCATGAAGGTCTCGCGCAAGGCGAGCGACTCGGTCTCGCTCTTGGCCTCCGCCTGCGACTCGCTCATCACGTTCAGCTCCCAACCGGTCAGCTCGCTCGCCAGACGGATGTTCTGGCCGCCGCGGCCGATCGCCTGCGAGAGCTTGTCCTCCGACACGGCGATATCCATGGCGTGCGAATCCTCATCGACCACGATGGACGTGACTTCGGCGGGCGCCATGGCGTTGATGACGAATTGCGCGTTGTTCTCGTCGAAGGGAATGATGTCGACGCGTTCGCCCGCGATCTCGTTGGACACCGCCTGCACGCGCGAACCGCGCATGCCGACGCAGGCTCCGACCGGATCGACGCGCGGATCGTTGCTGCGCACGGCAATCTTGGCGCGCACTCCGGGATCGCGCGCCGCCGCAAGGATGTTGATCAGGCCCTGGCCGACTTCGGGCACCTCGAGCTTGAACAGCTCGATCAAGAACTCCGGCGCGGTGCGCGACAGAAACAATTGAGGCCCGCGCAGTTCTGTGCGCACCTCCTTCAGGTAAGCCTTGATGCGATCCTGCGAGCGCACCGGTTCACGCGGGATCATTTCCTCGCGCGCGATGAAACCCTCGGCGTTGGCGCCCAGATCGACGTAAACGCCGTTGCGGTCGACGCGCTTGACGATGCCGCTCACCAGGGTGCCGGACCTATCCTTGTAGGCATCGACCACCTGGGCGCGCTCGGCCTCGCGCACCTTTTGCACGATCACCTGCTTTGCCGTCTGCGCCAGGATGCGGCCGAACGGCACCGACTCCATGGGCTCCTCGACGTAGCCGCCGGGTTCGACCTCCTTGTCGATGTCGCGCGCATCGTCCAATCGCAGTTCGCGCTCCGGCACCTCGAGTTCGGTGGAATCGTCGGCGAAGACCTTCCAACGGCGAAAGGTATCGTAGCCGCCGGTCTTGCGGTTGATCGAGACGCGCACGTCCAGCTCCTCGCCATGTTTCTTGCGCGTGGCGGATGCGAGTGCGGCTTCGAGCGCGTCGAATATGATTTCTTTGTCGACGCCCTTCTCGTTGGAAACGGCATCGACCGCCATCAGTATTTCTTTGTTCATAATCCAAGACTCCTGATCACTCGGGCCGCAACCTGGCCTTCTGAATTCGATCGAGCGGCAGGCTGTGCGCCTGGCCGTCGACTTCCAATACAATCGTGTCGTCCGATACCGACTTCAATGCCCCTACGTATCGCCGCCTTCCATCGATCGGCAATTTCAATTCCGCAAACACGCGCTCGCCGACGAATCTCTCGAAATGCGCCCGGGTGCGCAGGATTCGGTCGAATCCCGGCGAGGAGACCTCGAGCGTGTAATGCCCCTTGATCGGATCATGAGCCTCTAGTATTTGACTGACGGCGTGGCTGACGCTCGCGCAATCCTCGACGGTCACATCCGCGGCACCCGCCCTGCGATCGATGTATATCCGCAATACCCCGCCGCGCCCTTCCCGCGCGAACTCCAAATCGATCAACTCTTAATCCAGCGCCTCGATCGGCGGCTCCAACAAGCGCATCAAGGCTTCACGCATTTTCTCTGAACCCTGAGCCTTCAAAAACAAAAGGGGACCATCGGCCCCCTTTACACCCAAATAAAAAGCCCCGTTGAGGGGCTCTTACAAACAGCGCGGAGCTATTGCAGCGACGGAATCAGCTTCCGAACCGCAACGCCTACCTAGCCCCCGTCGAGGGCCCGGATTATAGGCAATGATGCCCTGGGCGTAAACCCCAAAACGGACAACTGTCGCTTTCAATGCTGCAAAACGTCTGAGGCCGCATCGCTGCGGCCTCAGTAATCGATCGAAACCTAAACGCTTACCAGCGCTTCGGTCCGCGCGATCCACCACCACCACCACCGCCGCCACCGCCTCCGGTGCGCTCTTGAGCCTCGTTCACCTTCAGCGCTCGCCCCTCGACATCGTGGCCGTTCAAAGCCTGCATGGCACGCGCCGCATCGGCGCTGGCCATTTCAACGAAGCCGAAACCACGGGGACGACCGGTATCGCGATCATTGATCAGCGCCACCGATTGCACAGCGCCATGCTTTTCGAACAGAGCGCGTACCGCAGCCTCGTCCATCGAGAAGGGGAGATTGCCAACATACATTTTCGTCATGTGAAGAATACCTACTGCAAAAGAAACTATCGGCCGGTCACGCGTGCCTATGTTTTGCAAACTTAAGCGGAATGCCAGCCACCCGGATCGAAGAAACCTGCTTTGTAGGTTGTGGCCAAGGTGACGCCTGAGCGGCGCGGTGACCAGAAACGGACCAAGTAGAAATTCACGAGCCGGTGCGGATGCTACAGCAATCTGCTGATAAATACGAATATTTGGCCGGGGCGATGCCTTAAGGCTTAAGCCACCAGGTCAATACCGGAGGCGCTGAACGATAGCGGCTCAAGGCTCCGGAGTCCTGCCAAAGACCGACCGGTCGCAGTCCTGCTGCACCGCAGTAACCGCCGGCCAATGCCGCCTCGTCAGGCCCGTGATTAATCATGACGAAGAGACCATCGTTCTTGAGGTTATGTTTGATGCTCGTGAACAGCGATTCGGGCCGGAGCAGCGACAGGGGCAGCCGCCAGCCCAGGATCGCAGTGGCCGTGACGAACGGGAACCAGGCAGTAATGGTATCGCTCGGCTGGCGGAAAGCCGCGTAGTCGGCAACGATGAACTCGGCGCCGGGCACATCCGCGACGTAGCCGGCCGCGTAGTCGATACGCGCGCGGCAGTCGCGGAATAGCCGATGCCCTTCGATCTCGACGCCAATCAGCCGCTGCGGGCGAAAGAACGCGTGCATGGCGGCGGCATACCAAAAGCTGGCGCAGCCCACATCGCACACTACCCCGCCGCGCGGTGGGTTGCGTCCCCAGTGCTCCCAGGCACGATCCAAGATATCCAGGTACTCGTAGTTGATCTTGCTGCTGCGCCGGCTCAAGTGCTGCTCGAATTGCACTGGGTAGCGATCGCGCAGCGTCGACACCCGCTCGGTCTCCTCGCGGTCGAGGTTGCGCAATTCACCCGCGGGCTTCTCACGGTACATGCCGCGGGACCAGCGCACCCGGCGCGATACGCCGAACCAGAAGCCGTGTCGCCAGGAGCGCAATCGCTCGATGATTGAGGGGGCCCGCACGCCGCGAGGGTTATGGTGCGGCGGCAGCGCCGGCCTTGGTCAGCAATTCGCTGCGCATTTGCGAGGCTTCGAGCCTCAGTGGCCGCTTGCGTAGGTTCCCGACCTCGGCCGCGGTGAATGGCACGAAATCGACCGGTAAATGCTCCGGATCGAATCGCCACAGCATCCAATTGAGCACTTCGGACAGATCGCCATCCGACAGCGGCGAGGCGGCCACCCCCGGCACGCGCGTCAGATATTCGCGCCCCTGCGGCACGGACAAAAATCTCGACACGGTGCCGGCCACCCTCGGCGTGGTTCCCGCGGAACCCGATCCGTCGGGCCGGTGGCAACCTTGGCAATTGAGCGTCCAGTTTTGCCAGGCACGCTGCGCGTTCTGCACGCCCGCCGGTAAGGCCGCCGGTGACTGGGCGAGAATCGCCCTTGCCGCGGCAGCGGCCACCAGCAGTGCAGCCGCTCCGAGCCGACGCGTCCGGGCACGTTGCAGGGGGCTCATGGGTTGCCGGCCGGCCGTAGAGTGCGCGTGCTTTGTGCGGAGTTTTGAGCATGCCGCATGCGCGCTTCCTTCACATCGGTTGCCGACACGGCCGCCGTGTCCGGAGCATTCTTGCCGAGAGCGCTGGCCAGATAACTCAACACCGCGGCTACATCCGTCTCGGACAGTCCGGATTGAGCGGGCATGACATTGTTGTAGCGCACGCCGCCCACCTGCAATTCGCCCATCAGTCCTGAGGTCACCACCATGATCAAATAGTCGCGGCCTTCGGCGCTCTGCGCAAATGCCACCACCTGCTCATGCAGGGAGGGAAACGTACCGGGAATTCCCGCCGCCTGCGGACCATGGCAGACGGCGCAGCGCGTGGCGAATATGTTGGCGCCGTTGCCATCGGCGGCGTGGCTCCTCCCCGCCATCAGCGCCGCGAACACCATGCCGAGACAAAGCGCGGTTGCTGCAAGGCTCGGCGCGAACGCAGGTCGCCGCCTATTTCTGATCAATGGCAACGCCCAGAATGATTGCCGTGGAACACGTATAGGATTGGCTCTGAGTCCCGAAGCACCATGTGACCTCATTGTTGTTCTGCGGCCGCACCACGGGACGATCGCCGACATTGTTCTGGCACGCACACCTGCCCCACGGCACACCGCCGCAGCAATCGTTGTAAGAGACGATGTAGTTGCGTTGGTCCGCAGGATTGCGGCAGGTGCCTATCCAGGTAATCGGCGACATCTCGGTTCCGGGCGGACAGGAATTCATCGTGCCCCCGTAACAGGAACATAGCGAACCGTCGATGGCGCAATATCGCCAGTAGTCGCACTTCGTCGGATCCCCCGGATCCTGCGGATTACCGGTGGTCTGCGGCGGCGTCTCTCCGGAATTCGGGTCCGTCGCTGACGGCGGATCGGATGCGGCTGCACGCGCCACCGGCAACAACGGCAGTGTCGCGGCGCCCGTCAGAACGCTGCCAAGAAGGCTGATCAGGCTGCGTCGGGAAGTACGGCCCGCCAATCCTCGAAGCATTTTTTCTGCTATTTCATCGAGTTGCGACACATTTATCTCCTATCACCGCAAACTCTCGATTTGCAGTCTCGAGCGAAATCCAGGCAGGTCCATGCTGCGCACCAAGCTGCCGTCATGAGCATCGTAGGCATCCAAGCGCTCGCCGGCCTGCACCAGCAGCAACGGCTCGGGGCCGTGTGTCAGGGAGATGGATGAGCCTGGCCGCACCAACCGCAGCCGCTTGACACGCGACTTGGTGGCTACGTTGTATATCCAGACCTCGGTCGCAGGTTCCTTATGCGAGCCTTCGTGCGCGTCCGGCTGCATCAACACGTACAGAAGCTTCGACTCATCGCTCGCCAAGATCTGCCAGCCGCTCGGACGCCACGACATCGCTGCTTCCGCGGGTGTCACCAACGGCCAGTCCGCCAGAATCTTTACCTCATCGCCACGCATGTCGATCGGTTGGACGCGGCCGTGCAGACTGGGAAAATATCTGATGCCCCCGACCAACGCCGACGCCGTGAACAAGGGGTCGGTATCGAGCGGATTGAAAGCCTTTGATTCAGCGCGGCCTGCCACCGCCCCGGCCGCATCGAGCCGAACGGAAAGCAATGTGCCGCTGGCGCACAGGGTGGAAAATCCACGGTTGCCCGTCGGGTAGACCAGCGAGCAACCCGGAATCTCGACGTCGCCCAACACGCGCCGGTTCACCAGGTCGACCACGGTCACGGACGATGCTGGTGTGAAATTGAACACCAATTCCATCCGTTGATCGTCGGTGAAGGTCGTCAGGCCCTCCATCGCGGTGATCAGCGCGCGTTTGCCGGCCGGCAATACGATTTCGCCCGCTACGTTCAGCGTCTGCTTGTCGTATACGGTGATGAAATCGGTGCGCTCACCGCGCACTCCGCGCGACCATACCGTGTCGAGTACATACAGCTCCGGGCGTTGCTCGGCCACGAGCAAGGTCGCCGAGTCGTGCGCCTGCAGCTCGCCTTTGATCTCGCGCGAGTCGCCGCCGACATTGCGCAGCTCGATGCGATCACCGGCATAGTTCAGGAATGCCCAGGTGTTCGGGTATTTCTGCGGCAGAGTCTCGACCTTGGGGATGGTTTCAGCCGGCAGCGGCGTGGGGAAATCCGCGGCCGCGGCGGGCAATGCTGCACACGCCGAAATCGCGACGTATATCGCAAGCATGAGTCTTTCATTCATCGTTACGCGCCCCTACGAGGCTTGCTGCCTTCTTGAAACGAGTGTACGTGAAGCTCCGCGAACTGAATACTGCCGCTCGCTGCTTCACATGCATGGGCGCTTCACCGCGTCGCTACTGAGTCCACCCTGGCGGCCGGATCAGTGCCTTCCTTGCGCAGCCTCAAATCGTAATAAATCGACAGCAGCACCGCGGAAATGAACGGAATGAAGAGCGTATTGCCGGCCGCCGATATCAACTGCACCAGGGTCAAGCTCATGGCGCCATTCGCGCCGAGGGTCGCCGCGACGATGCCGCTGAGAAAGCCGATCACCAGGAGCACGACGATGAGGATGATGAACAGCACGGCCAGTATCGCGCCCGTGCGCCAAAAATTATCCTTGGTCAACTGCCAGCTGCGCTGCAGTGATGCGTAAGCTCCCGAGTCCTCCACCACGAAAATGACATTGGCGAGAAAAACCCGGCCGAGGTAGAAGCCTACCGGCACGAGAAACAAAACGATGAGCAGCGCGCGGCCGGTCCGGTCCATGAAGAAGCCAGGAATCATGAAGCACAGGGCAATGAGCAGAAATCCCAGCGCCAACAACAGTCCCAGCAGAAGGGTTCTCGGCAGCAAGCGAAAGCCGATCGACAGGCTTTCGCCCATGGTCCTATCGGTGCTCTGTGCAGCACCGGCGTTCTGCGCGGTGATTGCGTTTTGGAATCCGGCAGACACCAATACCAGCGCCAGGTAGAGCAGCGAGTAGCCCGGCGACTGCATCGCCATCATGTTGGTCTGGGCGCCGTCGCCCAGCGCCCCGCCGCCGTTTTGCACCCTGAAGATCACCAGCGGCAAGGCAACCAGAATCTGTGCCGCGAAAGCCAGCGGCCATGTTTTCGGAAAGGCCGCTCGGCCCAAGCGGAACCCGTCATCGAGAACGCCGCCGACGCTGCGCGGTGCGGATGGCTTGCTATACACGTCTATTGCTTCCCTGAAACGCAGCGGTATTTCACGGCAGACTATCATGGCGCGACCGCGCTGGCTGCCCCGCCGCGGCGCGCATGCGGTTACACTGGCGCCCCCCCAACGCAAGGAGAAGTGACTTGAGGATTGCGCGCGTACTGTCGGTTCCCATCATGGCAGCGGCCTTGGTGCTTTGCGCTCTGCCGGCGCCTGCCAAAGACTTCGTCATTCACGCTGGAACCCTGCTGGACGGGCTCGCAGATGCGCCTCGGCTTCAGGTCTCGATCCTGATTCGCGACGATCGAGTGACAGCGGTCCAATCGGGATACTTGACGCCGCCCGGCGCCGAAATCATCGATCTCAAGGACGCCACGGTGATGCCCGGGTTCATCGATTGCCATGTGCACATCGGGGCCCTGCTGCCCAACACGACCAATGCCACCGCGTACTCGGTAACCCATTCCGACATCGATCGCGCTCTGGACGACGTGGTGTTCGTGCGCCAGATGCTGCAGCAGGGATTCACGAGCGCGCGCGACGTGGGCGGCGGCGACGATACGGTGTCGGTGCGCAAAGCCATCGATGCCGGCAAGATTCCCGGTCCCAGACTTTGGGTGTCATTGGAGCCTTTGGGTCCCACTGCCGGCCATGGCGATCCGAGAACCGGCCTGGATCCGGCGCTTTCTCATACGGGCTGGGACAACGGCATCGTCGATTCGCCGGATCAGGCCCGGCTGCGCGTGCGCCAGCACCAGGGAAGAGGCGCCACCGTGATCAAGCTGATGCCTTCGGGCGGCATTGCTTCGACGGGCGATGACCCCAGGGCGCAATTGATGACCAACGAGGAGATGCGCGCGGCGGTCGAGACGGCGCATTCATTGGGACTGAAGGTAGCCGCGCATATTTATCCAGCGGAGGCTATTGAGAATGCGGTTCGCGCTGGTGTCGACTCGGTCGAGCACGGCTCCTTTGCCACCGCGCAGACTTTTGCGCTCATGAAGGCGCATGGCACCTACCTGGTGCCCACCCTGAGCGTCTACGATGTGTTCTACGCGACGGCCCGCGATCATCCTGAGCTGCTGACACCGGGCACCCCGGCCAAGGAGTTGGCAAATGACCTTCTACCCAAGAGAAATCTGCCGCTCGCCATCAGATCCGGCGTCAAGATTGCCTATGGAACCGATCTCGGGCAAGGGGACCACACGATGGAGTTCGGGCTGTTGGTCGCCAACGGCATGTCGCCGCTGCAGGCGCTCTATGCGGCCACGCGCAATGCGGCCGAGTTGCTCGGTGCTGCGGATCGGCTCGGCTCCGTGCAAGCCGGTCGCCTCGCCGATTTGGTCGCCACGCGCGTGAATCCGCTCGAACAACCAGAGGCGTTCAAACACGTAAGTTTCGTGATGAAGGGCGGCGTGGTATATCGGCATGACGATGCCGAATCCGTGGCCGTGCCGAACTGAACGATGGGTCTGACGCTGCGCAAGGCGTTGCTCGCCGACGTGCCGGCACTGCGGGCGCTGATCGACCGATCGGCGCGCGGCTTGAGCCGCGAGGACTACCGGCCGGCGCAGATCGAGGGCGCGTTGCGCGGCGCATTCGGCGTCGACTCGCAGCTGCTGCGCGATGAGACCTACTTCATCGTCGAGGATGCCGGCAAGTGCGTCGGCTGCGGCGGCTGGAGCTACCGCTCCACCTTGTTCGGCGGCGACGCTCGCGCAGGGCGCGACGCCTCGGTGCTCGATCCGAAGACTCAGGCAGCCAAAATCCGCGCTTTTTTCGTCCATCCCGACCACGCACGGCGCGGCATCGGCACGCTGCTGCTCGATCACTGCGAACGCGAAGCCCGCTCCCGCGGCTATTCCAGCGTCGAGCTCATGGCGACATTGCCCGGTGTGAAGCTGTACTCGGCTCGCGGCTACGCCGCCATGCCGATGGTGCATTTCGACGTCGGCGAGGGTGAGAGCATCGAGTTCGTGCCCATGCGCAAGGCACTTTAGCCTCGATGCATTTTAATGGTCCCGCCAGAGATCCAGCCACCCATCGTGCCCCAGCTCGCGCAGCGTCTGGATATTGTTCAGGTAAATCTCTTCGGTGTTCGTGGCCTCGACCGCACGCGTCACGCTGTCCTCCCGCAATAGGTGCAGCGTCGGAAACGGCGAACGATTGGTGCAGTTCTCGACGTCGCGCGGTGCGGTGCCGGCGAATTTATAGTCGGGATGAAAGCTGGCCACCTGTAGCTCCCCTTCCAATCCCATGTCCGCGACAGTCGCATCGCAGACCTCCAGAAACTGGTTGTACTCCTCGAAGTCCTTCAGCACCCAAGGATGGATCAGCAGCGTGGTTTCGCGTTGCTCAGGGTGGGCACGCTGCAGCTCGTTCAGCGCATCAATCAGGTCTTGCAGCAGCCCCGCCGCGCTGCGCTGCCGGCTGATCTCGAAATGCACGCGGCCGCCGCGATAGGGGCTTGCCGCAAACGGACACAGGTTCAAGCCGATGACGGCTCTTTCCAGCCAGCGGCGCGTCTTGGCGATGATCTCTGCGTCGTCGATGGCGAGTCTCCTTGAGGGCGGCGATTCGAGTATCCTAAACCTTCGTCAACCAGTTCGAGGATATCGATGCCGCAAGCGATTCCTGCCACGCTCATTCCCGGCGACGGGATCGGTCCTGAGATCATGGACGCCACGTTGGCTGCGCTGCAGGCGCTCGGTGCTCCGTTTCAATGGGACACGCAAATCGCGGGTCTGCAGGGCGTGAAAGTCGCCGGCGACCCGCTGCCGTCGAAGACCATCGACAGCATCAAGAGCACGCGCCTGGCCTTGAAGGGTCCGCTCGAAACGCCTTCCGGCGGCGGCTATCGGTCTTCCAACGTGCGCCTGCGCGAGGAATTCAAGCTGTATGCGAACCTGCGTCCGGCGCGCACCATGGTTCCGGGGGGCCGCTTCGACAACATCGATCTGGTGGTGGTGCGCGAAAATCTCGAGGGCCTATACATCGGTCATGAGCACTACATCCAAATCGACGATGATCCGCACGCCGTCGCCATGGCCACGGGTGTGAATACGCGCACGGGCAGCCGGCGATTGTTGGAATTCGCCTTCGAGCATGCGGTGGCGACCGGCCGCAAAAAGGTCGCGATCGTACACAAAGCCAACATCATGAAGGCCCTCACCGGCATTTTTCTCGAGACGGGCCTGGAGCTCTATGAGCGCAAATACAAAGGCCGCTTCATCCTCGAGACCGTCATCGTCGATGCCTGCGCCATGAAACTGGTGCTCAACCCCTGGCAGTTCGACGTGCTGGTGACCACCAATCTATTCGGCGACATCCTGTCCGATCTGGTCGCAGGCCTGGTGGGCGGCTTGGGGTTGACGCCCGGCGGCAACATCGGCACCAACGCCGCCATCTTCGAAGCGGTGCATGGCTCGGCACCGGATATCGCCGGCAAAGGCGTGGCCAATCCGACCGCACTGCTCCTTGCGGCCGCGATGATGCTGGAGCACGTTCATTTACCGCACATGGCGGCCCGCCTGCGCACCGCCCTCGACCAGACTCTCAATATCGACAAAGTCAGGACGGGCGACTTGGGCGGCCGTGCCTCCACGGCGGAATTCACCCGCGCCTTGGTCCAACGTATCGACGGCTGAAAGCCCAAAGAGCCAAGTGAGATCGAGTGCACACTCTTAGCGCGGCATCGCCGCGGCGTGCACCGAAAACTGTCTTGTCATTGCGATCGCGCACCGTTTGTTGCGTATAGGCGACAAACAACTAATCAACGTCTATTCGAGGTTAAGAGCCTAAGTTACTTAATTAACTAAATATACGACCTGCGCCCATCGCTGCTGGAAGACTGCTGATGCTCCAGTGAGGCAGATCCCACACGCTTGGCCCAGTAATTGCAGTCCGTGCAACATCTGGCGCGGATCAACACAACAACGCCGTGCCAGCGGGATGCTTTCACTCATGAGCCTCAGGGAGACCTTATAAATGACAATGACTTCGAGCAAAACACCGCGATTGACTGTGCGGCTTGCAATCGGCTTGGTTTGCGCCGCCGCGGCGGTGCTCCAGTTCTCGCCGGCGCGAGCCAACACAGCGGCAACCGATGTGGCGACGGACAACACACTCGATGAAGTCATCGTGACTGGGTCGCGCCAAGCGGGCTTGAAAGCATCCGACAGCCCCGCCCCCATTCAGATCGTGAGCGTCGAAGAACTCAAGGCTGCGTCGGGAAGCGGTGACTTGATGACCACACTAGCACAGGTAATACCGTCGCTGACGATGCAAGCCTTCGGCAACGACATGGCCGGACAGACACTGCAAGCAAGGTTGCGTGGTCTCAGCCCCAATCACGTTTTGATATTGGTCAATGGCAAGCGCCGTCATACGACCGCAAACATCGCGGTTGACACCGGTTCGGTCTATCAGGGCGGCGCCAACGTTGATCTTAACTTCATTCCTTTGGATGCCATCGATCACATCGAAGTCCTGACCGACGGTGCGGCCGCGCAGTACGGTACAGATGCCATCGCGGGCGTCATTAATATCATCCTCAAGAAAAATAATTCCGGAGGCGTCGCCTCGGGAACTTATGGCCAATATGGCAATAATGGCGGCGGTAAGACCGAAGACGTGTCCGGAAATGCAGGCTTTGAACCGGCAACGGGCGGATACTTCAGTCTGACGGCCGATTATCGTAATCATGGTCACAGCCAAGTAAGCGCCATCGACGAACGGGTAATTAATCCGGCCAACTTCACGACCTACCCGAACTCCAACCTGCCGAATG
>Ga0302325_10021688_pt1 | contig 13443 bp, 15 predicted proteins | sample Palsa_T0_2_FD_201948 | JGI IMG/M metagenome (GOLD analysis project Ga0302325, IMG submission 201948) | Peat permafrost microbial communities from Stordalen Mire near Abisko, Sweden - Palsa_T0_2 | ecosystem: Environmental > Terrestrial > Soil > Palsa > Peat permafrost | place: Sweden: Abisko... | reverse complement strand
GTGCCGTTCGTGGAGAAGTGGCGTACGGCGATGCGGTTCCTCACCAACGAGGACATCGGCTACGAGAAGATCTGGTTCGAGTTGCAAGCGCTGGGATGGAACGATCCTGACCTTCGCGAACGGCTCGCAAGGGTCAACGACGAATGGCGGTCTGTGTTGACCACAGCCTTCGAGGCACCCCACCGGGAACTCGGGATTCCGATTCCGCTGGAGGCGTTGGTGGCACTGGTCATGACCTTCAACATGGGAGTGATTGTCGAACGCCTCGGCGGCATCGAGGCCGGGCATAAGGAGTTACTCGAATGGATCGACCGGTGGCTGTCGATTCCAAGATGACGTCTGGCGAGCAAAGCCGCGCCAGGTACCCCGACACCTCTGGCCATGTCGGGCGCGACGGCGTGAAGTTGCACTTCGAGGTCTACGGCTCCGGCGAGCCGACGGTCCTGCTGCTGCCCACCTGGTCGATCGTCCACTCGCGCCACTGGAAGATGCAGATCCCCTACCTGTCCCGGCACTGCCGGGTGGTCATTTTCGACGGTCGAGGCAACGGGCGATCGGACCGGCCAACGGAAGGATACGGCGAGCGCGAGTTCGCAGCAGACGCCGTCGCTGTGATGGATGCGACCGCCACCCCAAGTGCCACGGTCGTGTCGCTCTCCATGGGAGCCCAACGCGGCCTGATACTCGCCGCCGAGCACCCCGATCGGGTCAACGGGATCGTGTTCATCTGCCCTGCGGTCCCACTCGGAGGTCCGATCACGGGCCGGACGATCCACTCCTGGGGTGTGCCGCTTGACACCGAGGAGGGCTGGGCCAAGTACAACCGCTACTACTGGCTGAAGGACTACCAGGGTTTCCTCGAGTTCTTCTTCTCGCAGATGTTCAACGAGCCGCATTCCACCAAGCCCATCGAAGATTGCGTCGGCTGGGGACTCGAGACTTCGCCCGAGACCCTGATCGCCTCTCAACTCGGCGAATCCCTCGACAAGGATGAGACTCTCGAGCTGTGCAATCGTCTTCGGTGCCCGGTGCTCGTCATCCAGGGAAGCCAAGATGGCATCACCGGAAGCCCCCGCGGCGCCGCCCTCGCCGAAGCCACCGGCGGCGACCTGGTCCTCCTGGAGGGCTCAGGGCACGGCCCGCATGTGCGCGACCCGGTCAAGGTCAACCTGCTCCTGCGGCAGTTCATCGTTCCTCGCCGGCCGGCGACGTGGGTACGCGGCCGCTCCCGGCGCAAGCGTGCCCTGTACATCTCGTCGCCGATCGGGTTGGGACACGCGCAGCGCGACGTGGCGATCGCAGACGAGCTTCGCAAGCTCCACCCCGATCTGGAGATCGACTGGCTCGCTCAGAACCCGGTGACCGATGTCCTCGAAGCGCGCGGTGAGCGCATCCATCCGGCGAGCCGCCATCTTGCGAACGAGTCACAACATATTCAAAGCGAGTCGGCCGAACACGACCTGCACTGCTTTCAGGCGATCCGTCGAATGGACGAGATCCTGCTTTCCAACTTCATGGTCTTCCACGACCTGGTCTCGGAAGAGCAGTACGACCTGTGGATAGGCGACGAGGCGTGGGAACTGGACTACTACCTCCACGAGAACCCTGACGAGAAGCGCGCCAGCTATGTGTGGCTCACCGATTTCGTGGGGTGGCTGCCGATGCCCGACGCCGAGGCACGCGAGGCCTTCCTGACAGCTGACTACAACGCCGAGATGATCGAGCACATCGACAGGTTCCCGCGGCTTCGCGACAGAGCCATCTTCGTGGGCAACCCCGACGACATCGTCCCCGACTGTTTCGGGCCCGAGCAACCTCTCATCCGCGACTGGACCTGCGACCACTACTCGTTCTCTGGTTACGTCACCGGGTTCGACCCCACCGAGTTCGCGGACCGGGCGGCACTGCGCCACGAACTGGGCTATGGCGACAGCGAACGGGTGTGCATCGTTACCGTCGGAGGATCAGGCGTCGGTAGCGACCTACTTCGGCGGTTGATCGACTCCTACCCGCCGGCAAAGGAACTGGTCCCGGACCTGCGGATGATCCTCGTGACCGGGCCCCGCATCGATCCCTCGTCGCTTCCACGATGCCGCGACCTCGAGATACGCCCCTACGTCGACAAGCTGTACCGGCATCTTGCCGCGTGCGACATCGCAGTCGTCCAGGGCGGTCTCACCACGACCATGGAGCTCACCGCCAACCGCCGGCCCTTCCTCTACTTCCCGCTGCGCCACCACTTCGAGCAGAACTTCCACGTCCGCCACCGCCTCCAGCAGTACCGGGCCGGACGGTGCATGAGCTACGAGCACGACGGGCCCGGCGAGATCGCCGCCGCGATCGCCCAGGAGCTCAACCGCCAAGCCGACTACAAGCCGGTCGAAGTCGACGGAGCCCGGCGGGCGGCTGCCTTGATCGGAGAGCTCCTCTGAAATGAGGCCGGCCCGAGAATCCGCCCTGCATTCGCTATAGCGGGCGAAGACCGCCCGGTGTATGGTGGCAGGTCAGGCAGCAGAAGGGGGACCGTAATGCTCATATGCACGAGCTGGAAAGCTCGGCCGCTCTCACCCGAGCAGGCAAACCGAATGATGCAGGTATGGGGGAAAGTCGAGGCGTCGACGGCCGAGAACCCCAACGTGGAGCCTTAGTTACGTTCGTCCTCCAGCGCGAACCACCGAGCACGGAGGAACGCGCCCAGAACGACCCGAAGAGCCACTTGACGTCCACCGACGTCCAATGGCCAACACCTCCTGAAGCCGCCCCAGAAGGGGTGGTGGACCGACCAAGAAGAGGTAACCATGAGTGTCACCGTCATTGCTCACTTCCCAGTTGCAGACGTCGCCAAAGCCATCGAGGGCCTGCAGGCCAACGCTGCGCTCCTCGAAGAGATCACCGAGGACACCAAGGGCTCAGGGATCATTCACCACAAGTTCGTCGCTGGCGACGGAGAGGTTCTCGTCATCGACGAATGGGAGACCGCGGAACAGTTCCAGGGCTTCTTCGAGGGAAACCCTAAGGTCGAGCGGGTGACGTCTTTGATCGGCGTCACAGGTCCTCCCGAAGTCTCGATCTACAACTCGTTCGAGGCCGCCGGATCTCTGTAAGGGCGGCTGACCGTTCCGGAGACAACCGCACCCGCCTTGGGGATTCTGATGCCGCGAAGCGGACGCCCGAAGCCCGAGAGGTCGTTGGTCCAAGGCACCGAGCTTCGTGACTTCTTCAAACCCTAGGCTGCCCTCTATGACCATTGAAATAGTGGACCTGACCGAGGGAGAAACGATCCGGGTTGGCCCGCTGAGGATACGGATCCTCGAGGACGGTACTCATACCGAACATCGACTGGGACTGGTCGAGGTCACCATCCCGCCCAAGGTCGATGGACCCCCCCAGCACATTCACCGTGAGCATGACGAGACGTTCTTTGTCGTCTCAGGCGTGGCCACCTTCACGAGCGGCGACGAGCAAGCGCAGATACGTCCCGGGATGCTGATCACTGCGCCTCCGGGCACTCCGCATACCTTCGCCAACCAAGGTGACGCGGAGGTCGTCATGTTGTGCACGGTGACGCCCGACCTGTATGTCGGCTACTTCCGTGAACTGGCAACTCTGCCCCCAGGTCCGCCAGATCCAAAGGTGGTGGAAGAGATCATGAGCCGCTATGCCACCGAGGTCGTCTAGCTGTCGAGAGTCAATGCGGTCAGTCCTGCTCGTCAAACAACAGGAACTCTTCCTCGTCTGGAGGTTGAAAGATCGTTGCCCACCGTTCGAAGTGAGCCCGTGACATAGGCGAGGCGCTCAATTCGCCCGACGCATTACGTCGCTGAGCTCGCTCGATCAGCTCGTCCAGAGGCGCATCGAGGTAATACAGTTCGACTCCCACCCCCAATGCCCGGGCTCCGAGTCGTTTCTCATCCCGTTCAACTCGCGCCCAGTGGCCCCACTCCAAGATCACGCTCTGACCTTGGGCGAGGAGCTCCTGGGTCAGAGCCCACAACTGCCGTTCGAGACGGACTCGAAACTCGTCGTCCCACACGTCGAGACCCAATTGAGTCGTCCACTGGTCCTTATCCAACCTGATCGCGGGAATCTGGGGGGCGAGCTGGCGAGCGAGTGTCGTCTTGCCCGAGGCTGGAAGCCCACATATCAGAACGAGCCGCGTCGATGACTTCTGTTTCATGGCTAACTCATTTCCTGAGACCTGTGACCGATCACCAGGACTGGGGGGCGGCCGTAGGAGCGAGGCTTGGCCGGAAGTCTCAGTCCGATGGCCGGTTCGCCGCGAGTCGACTAGAGCTGGAGCGCCTGCAGGACGGTCTCGGCGAACTCGATCAGCCGCTCGGGTGGGAACTGTTCGGGGTCTCCGATCAGAAGGGTAGCGGCGCGCTCGGCGACGGCCAGCACCATTTGGGCGGCGAGTTCCCGATCGACGCGCTCGAAGGTCGGGCGCTGGTCCAGTAACGACGAGGTCATCGACCGCACCTGGCCGAGCGCGAAGGTCCGCCCGGCCTGCACGTGCTCACGAACGACCGCTGGCGACTCCGCGGGCGGCGTCAGCATCAACCTCCACCGGCCTGGGTTCTCCCCGATCACCCCGGCGAGATTGCGCAGCCAGAACAGGAGCAGGTCTGCTTTGCCGGCGTCTATCGGATGGGGAGGCATGGCGTCGGCCAGCTCGCTCAACCCCCGCGCTTCCTCCCGCTCGAGCAGGGCCGTCAGCAGGGGACCGAGGCCGGGATAGGCGTTGTAGATGACCGGTTTGGCCAGGTCGGCCTCGAGGGCGATTGCCTCCATCGTCACGGCCTCGTAGCCGGACTTGTAGATCAATCGGAGAGCAGCGTCGAGAACCTGCTCGCGGCGAACCTCGATCGGCATTCTCGGCTGGCGGGCCCGGACCGTTCCTGTCGTGGACATCCCGACCAAGGATAGACCATTAGCTACGGGTCCGTATATACGCTATGGTAGGTATTGCTGCATCCGCCCGATTCGCGGGCGCCGCTTACTGCGGCACCGAGGGCTGATTCCCATCGCTCAGGAGCGAATGATGACACCGCCCAAGACCAGCGACCGCAAGCGCCTGCTGGCAACCAGATCGATCGACCGAGCCCGCAACACAGCGGCCGGCGGTCGCGCCAAGGCGAGCAAGCGGCCGGCGGCGCCGATGGAGGACTACGGCATATTCGGCCCGGAGTCGGTGGCCTGGAGGGTATGGGGCTACCCCACGTCGCTCACGATCGGCTTCCAACGCTCGGTCGTCGTCGAGGAGCTCGACCCCTTCCTACTCGCGTCAGTCGAGGCCACCAACAAGGTCCGGACCCAGGCTCGGACGCGGTACGACCGAACCATCCGATATTTCGCCACTGTTGCGTTCGCGGACTCCCGGACCGTGGTCAAGGCCTCCGAGATGCTGATGAAGGTACACGCCCGCAACGTCGGCACCGAGCCGGTGTCCGGTCTTCGTTTCGACGCCAACGATCCCGACTCGCAGCTGTGGATCCTGCTCACCGGATGGCACTCCGTGCTGTACGCCTACGAGAAGTACGGCCCCGGCAAACTTTCGGCTGAGGATGAGCGTCGTTATTGGGCCGACTGCGCGACGGCGGCCGAGCTGCAAACCTGCGACCCGGACAAGGTGCCGCGTACCCGCGAGGGTATCCGTGCGTACTTCGAGGAAATGCGCCCACGCCTGGCCGCGTCGGAGGCCACCCAGTCGATGATGCACCACCTGCTCAACGCCGAAGTCATGTTCCCGCCGCTGCCGGCCGTCCTCAGGCCGGCCGGGTGGATCACCAGCCGATTCCTGCGGGCGGCGACGATCGCGACCATGCCCCGCTGGCAGCGCCAGATGGCGAGCCTGCGCCAATCTCGCCTCACGGACAGCGCCATCGTCCTACCGATGCGCATCGCCTTCCGCCTCGGAGCCACCAGTGCCCGCCGACAACTCCGCCTCCTGGCGGCCATCTCACCTGGGACGGTCGCAGTCGTCGAGCCGATGTTCCTCGGGATCACACCCGAGCGGCAGGAGACCCTGACCCCCGCCGATGCCTTCCAACGACACGGTGTCCCCACCCCGCCCGTCCTCTACGAACAGATGCACCCCGCCTCCTGAGGCTGCGGTTGCTCAACGACCTCGCTGGAGCCGTCGTCGTCGGCGCGGAGGTCGATGACCGTCCAGAGTGGTGTTTATTGATCACGTGCCGCGTGCGGGTGTATACCGTGACCGTTCGGAAGAACTTGAGAGCGGCATCAAGTTGCGTCCACAGGCTGTCATGATGTCCGGAAAGAGAGCTCTATGGCCAGCCAAACGACCGGATGGACTCCGCCACCTGGGTCGGTGGTGGCCTTTCACGAGCAACCGAACGCCTTTGTCCGCCAGTTCGACTTTTGGGATGACAGCTACGAAGGGCGACGGCTCTTTTCGGAACTACTGGGGACGTTCTTTCTGGTCCTGGTGGCGGTTGGTGGGGGTATCGTCAACGCCCGCTTCGGCGGCAACGCCGTACCCTACGGGGCTCGGGTGGTCGCCCCGGCCCTGATGGTGGCCGCCATCATCCTGTTCATGGGTGCAGTTGGAGGAGCCCACCTCAATCCCGTCGTCAGTATCGCGTTCGCGTTGCGAGGCAACTTTCCCTGGAGAAGAGTTCCCGCCTACATCGTCGCTCAGTTCCTGGGCGCAATCTTGGCCACCTTGCTGTTGTGGGCGATGCTCGGCAAGCAGGGCTCGGCCGGACTGACGCTTCCAGGCCACGGCGTCTCTACGGTGACGTCGATGCTCTGGGAGGCCATACTCACCGTGGGCTTGGTCAGTACTGTACTGGGAACGGCATCGGGAGCCCAGCAGCTCGGCCCGATCGCCGCTATCGGAGTCGGCAGCTACATCGCCTTGGCAGGGTTGTGGGGCGCACCGGTCAGTGGTGCTTCGATGAATCCGGTCCGGTCGCTCGGTCCGGCTTTGGTGCTCAACAATTGGACGTCCTGGTGGGCCTACCTGGTCGGGCCGACGATGGGCGGGCTAATCGCGGTAGGCATGGCCTGGATCCTGAGGGGTCCCGGCGGAGGCGCTGCCGGCAAGGAAGCCGCACAGGGCACCCTGGGGACCCGGTGGATGCCGGGCCCCATCGGAAGGTCAGCGGCGACACCCACGCAGGCGCCTCGGCGCGCTGGGGGTGCATCCGACGTTGCCGAGGGGTCGCCATCGCCGGGTTAGGTCCATCGGGCTCCGATTGTGCCCGGGGTCCGTTGAACTCGCCTGTCGCGCATCGAGCCGCTACCAGCCTCATGGACTCCCCCGGAAGGCGTATGCTTAGGCGTATGCCACGGCTCCAGGTGTATCTTCCAGAGGACTTGTATCGGGAGGTAAAAGAGCGTCGACTGCCCGCCTCAGAGCTCCTGCAAGGGGCCGTACGAGCTGAGCTTCGCCGCCAAGAGCTTCTCGCGGAGACCGACCGTTACTTGGCCGAGTTGGTCGACGAGGTCGGGGAGCCTTCGCCCGCGGCGGTTGCCCGAGCCGAGGCACTCTCGAAGCGCGTGAGGGCAAAGTCGCTATCGCCAAAGGCGAGCTGAAGGCGTGCTCGTCCTCGATTCGGGCGGGGTCAGTTACTTGGCCAAGCGCAACCAGGACGCGGCCGCCACGATCCGGGTATTCGTTCGCGAAGGACTGTGGCCGCCAATTGTTCCCTCGGCGGTCCTGGTTGAGTCGATCACTGGACGTCAGCGGAATGATGCCAACGTCAACCGGCTACTGAAGACTTGTGACATTGCTGAGGAGCTGCCAGAAGGATTGGCTCGCCGATCGGGCGAGCTTCGCTACCGGGCCCGTCGTGGATCTGTAGTCGACGCCGTCCTCGTCGCCACGGCGGAACCGGCCGGGACTGTCCTCACCGGCGACGAAGAGGATCTCGACGCGTTGGCCAGTCACGCCGATCGGGTCATGATCCAGCGCGTATGAGGACCGCTTGTCATCGATCGTCGGCCTCGGCCAGGTCGTCTGGATAGGTGATATCGATTTCAGCGATGGACTTTGGGAGGTCGGATCGGTCAAGGTTGGTTGGGTTCTGACATGTGATCGTTGAGGCGTTGCGTTGCGGCTTGCAACACCCGAACGGCTATTGCGAGCTCTGCGTCGTCGGCGCCGTCGTATGCAATCCTGCGGATGAGTGCGAGTGGGTCGGGCAGATCTAACCAGAGCTTCATGCCTGCGGCGGTGATTCGCAGGACCCGCTGGCGTTGATCAGCGGAGTCGGGCATCTGATCCACGAGGCCCTTGCGAACGAGCGTCGCCACAACTCCGCTCAGTGTCGCTCTTTCGAGGTGGAGCATTTGCCCTAGGTCGCGTTGCATTGTCGGCCCGTCGTTCGCCAGCTGGTACAGCACGTACCATTGCGTGGAGCCGAGGTCATATGGACGCAAGACTGACTCGATCACAGCCCGGTTCGCGAAGTAGTACCTCTTCGCCCACGCTCCCACCGACTCGTCGCCGCGAGAGTTTGCCCGTGAGAGGCCGTGGCCGGCTTGATAGTGAATCACCAAGGGATCGTTTCGTCTTCCCATCTCGTGAACGTGCCTGTCGGACCGTCCGGCCCGAGCAGCGCAACTCGCACCACCTCGCGGGAGCCATCCTCCACAGATTCCGTACCTTGGTATCCGTTGAGGTTTGTCTTGGTGAAGGCCGGTGAGACCAAGTTGACCTTGATGTCGGTCGACTCCAGCTCGATCATGATGGCGAGCGTGATGGCGTTGAGAGCCGACTTCGACGCAGGGTAAATGGGGCCGAACATGGCGTGGTAGGGGAAGGTGGGATCGGCATTCACGGTCAATGAGCCGACCCCGCTCGACACATTGACGATGCGGGCGTCCGACGACTGACGCAGAAGCGGCAGCATGGCCTGATAGACGGCGAGGGTGCCGAACACATTGGTCTCCCAGACCGTGCGCATTTCATCGAGGGACGCGTTGCTCGCTCGCGATGTCTGTGCGTACTCCTGGAGGGACAAGCTGCCCTTTCTCGTGTTTGAGATAGCTGCGTTGTTGACGAGCAGGTCCAGGCGGCCGTGCTCCCTGCGGATGCGCTCCGCTGCGGCGGCGATCGAAGCACCATCTGTCACGTCGAGTTGGAGCGCGATGGCTCCTGGCCCAATCTCCTTCTCTGCGAGCTCCCCTCGCTCGAGGTTGCGAGACCCGACCAACACAGTGAGGCCGTTCGCCACGAGTTCCTTGGCGACCTGAAGACCGACTCCTTGATTGGCTCCAGTAACTAGGGCGACGCGCTTGTCAGGCATACTGGCCTCCATATCGTTAGGTGCCTAACAAAGGTTGTCGGTACCTAGCAAAATGTCAAGCTGTGAGTGTGAACGCGTGTCGAGAAAGGGGAACGGCGATGTCGGAGGTCGGCCGGGATTCGAAGGATTGGACGGTGGTGGACGAAGGCTGGGGTCGCGAGGCGGTCGATTTCTCGACCTTGAGCGAGCCGAACAACTGCCGGGAATACGTAGCGATGCATCATTTCGTTCGAGTCGATGCCGGTGACCGGTTGCTCGACGTGGCCTGCGGATCGGGGCTCGCTATCGAACTGGCACGGCTTCGCGGTGCGCTGTGCGCTGGGATCGACGCCTCGGCGAGGTTGGTCGCCGTCGCTCGGTTCCGGAGCCCCGAATGCGATATCCGGGTGGGCGATATGCACGACCTGCCATGGGAAGCGGGCGCTTTCGACGTGGTCACCAGCTTTCGCGGTATCTGGGGAACGACTCCTGACGCGGTCGCCGAGATCCGCCGTGTTCTCCGGCCCGGTGGCAGACTTGGGCTGACGGTGTGGGGACACATCAAGGTGTCACCGGGTGCGTGGGCCCTGGCACCGTTCCGGCTGGCTTCCCAAGAGAAGGTCGACAACCAGGCGTCCATGGTGTCACTCGGCCGGCCCGGTGCGGGGGAGAGTCTGCTGGAGGCGTGCGGGTTCGTTGACATCCGCCGTGTCGAGGTTCCCTTTGCGTGGGAGTTTGCCGACCCTGAGGTCTACGCCCGTGCCCTCGCTTCCACCGGACCGGCGTATGAGGCGATGCAGAACGTCGGACCAGACGCCTTCCACCAAGCGGCGGTCGACCAAGCACGCGCCCAGGTCCGCGACGGGTTGCCGCTCCGGGCCGAGATCAATGTTGTCGGGTACCTGGCCCGCAAGCCCGAGGAGGACGCTCAAAAATGACAGCCGGCTTTCTTGAAGAGCCCCGACTCAGCCCGCAGGCACAAGCCCTCTATGACGAGGATGTCAACGAGACCGGCTATGTGTGGAACGTGTCGCGCCTGTGGGCGTACCAGCCAGACACCGTGGAGCGACTCTTCGAGTTGATGTCACAGGCGTTCAAGCCGAGCGGCCTCGAATTTCGCCAGCGCGGCATCCTGGTCACCGCCGCCGCGTCGACCCTCGGCGACTCGTACTGCTCCTTGGCCTGGGGCGGCAAGCTCTCCGGCGCGTCCGACCCGACCCTCGCCGCGGGAGTCCTAAACGGCACGGACACCGGGTTGACTGACCAGGAGAAGGCGATGGCGTCCTGGGCACGCAAGATCGTCAAAGACCCCAACACCACCACCCCCGCGGATCTCCAAGAGCTTCGTGACGCCGGGCTCAGCGACCAGCAGATCTTCGCCATCACCGCCTTCGTGGCGCTGCGGATAGCGTTCTCCACGATCAACGATGCACTCGGAGCGAGTCCCGACGCCCAACTCGTCGAGTCTCTACCCACAGCGGTCACACAGTCGGTGACCTACGGCCGACCGGTACCCCCCTAACCCGAGATCACCCGCACGAGGGCGCCTGTGGGGGCACCCATTTCGGTGACGGAGTTGCCGTCGTAGTTGGTCACCCAGGCATCGGTGCCGTCGGAGCTCACGCCGACGGGAACGGCGAAGTCGTAGCCCGGGTTGGCGTCGTCGTCCAGGACGGCCACGAGGGCGCCCGTGCTCGCCTTCAGCACGGTGACAGAGTCGTTGTAGGTCGTGACCCAGACGCTGGTGCCGTCGGAGTCGAGGCTCTCGGGCTGGCTGAGGCCGTCCCCCGTGACGACCCTTGTCAGCGTGCCGTTGGCGGCCTTCAGCTCGGTGACGGAGTTGGACTCGAAGTTGGACACCCAGACGTGGGTGCGGTCCGAGGAGATGCCGTCGGGTCCAGAGATGTCGTCCGCCGCGGCCCGGATGACCCGCACGAGCGTCCCGCTGCCGGCGTCGAGCTCGGTCACCGAGTTGCCGTACTCGTCGGCCACCCAGACGTGGGTGCCGTCGGCGTCGACTGCGCTGGGGCCGTCGAAGGCGTCTTTCGTGCTCGTCAGGACCTTGACGAGATCACCCGTGGCCGCCGCTATCTCGGTGAGGGAGTTGCCGTTGAGGTTGGCCACCCAGACGTCCGTGCCGTCCGAGCTGATGGCCGAGGGATCGTCGAACTTGTACCTGCCGTTCGACAGCACTCTCACTAGGGACCCGTCGGAGGTGCGCAGCTCGGTGACCGAGTTGCCGGCGGCGTTGGCCACCCAGACGTCAGTGCCGTCCGAGCTGATAGCCGAGGGGCCGTCGAATTTTTCGTTGGAGGCGTGCAAAACCGCCACGAGTGCCCCGGTCGGGGCGTTGAGCTCGGTGACGGAGTTGCCGCCGGTGTTAGCCACCCAGACGTGGATGCCGTCCGAGCTGACGGCCAACGGCGACACGAGCCCGTCGGTCGTGACGGCGAGGCTCTGGTCGACTTCGGGGGCCGGCGCGTACGCGAGGCTGCCGGCCTGGTTGGCCTCGAGCAGGCAAGTGCCGTCGGCCGTGAAGCGCACGGTGCCCGACTTGAGGGTGCACCCGGTCGAGCCGGACTGCAGCGAGATGACCGGCGTCAGGCCCGAGGTGGCGCTCGCCGCCGGCCGGTAGGTGCCACCGACGACCGGGTCGGCCAGGCTCGAGGTGAACGACACCGTCTGGGAGAGTTGGTTGATGACGAAGCTCTGCTGGGCTTCGGCGGGGGCATAGCCGAAGCCGCCGGCCTGGACGGCGTCGACGACGCACGTCCCCTGTGAGGTGAAGCTCACGACGCCGCCGCTCACGCCGCAGCCCGTGGACGAGGCGTCGATCGAGAAGGTGACCGGATCGTTGGAGGTCGCCGAGGCGGCGGGCGTGTAGGTGCCCCCGACGTAGGCGGGCGAGGGGGGGCTGGTGGAGAACGTGACCGTCTGCACGACCAGGAAGATCTCGATCGCCTGCTGGACCTTGGGCGCCGGCAGGTAGGAGGCGTCGCCCGCCTGCGTGGCGTCGATCAAGCAGGTGCCGGCGGCGACGTAGTAGACGACCCCGTTGTTGAAGTCGCAGCCCTGCGAGCGGACGTCAAGGTTGAGTTTCACCGGCAGGCCCGAGGTCGAGCTCGCCGTCGGGATGTAGTCGCTATAGACGTGGTTGTTGGCCGGCGGGGTGGAGGTAAAAGAGATCGTCTGTGTGTTCGCCACGCTCTGGATCTCATAGGCGCCGGCGTCGCAGTTGACCTGGCCGGTCTCGCCGGGCCGGGGATCTCCCCGTTCGTCGGTGGGGACGCTGCACGAGGCTTGCGGCACCAAGTCGAGGGCCGACGTCGTGAGCCCGATCGACTCGGTCTCGGGACCGGTGGAGCCGTTTCGCGGCTAGCGAGCCGAGCTCGATGTGCGAGTTGTTGACGAGGTCGCCGCGCCCCGGCGACAAGGCGCAGGAGTCGTCGGACTCGACGTTGTACCCGCCGTCGACGGGTGCGTCGCCGAGGCAGGGGGCCGAGGCGAGGATCGAGTTGGCGATCGACGTCGTGGCGTTGTTGTCGATGCCGGTGGTGTCGTTGGACAACGTGTCGTCAGTGAGCGTCGTAGCACCGCTGGCGCCGGCGGCCGCGTCGACCGCTGTGCCATCGCCGGCGAAGGTGTCGTTGGTGACGGTGGCGCTCCCGGTGTTGAGCAACGCCTGTTGTCCGATCTGAGTAAACGTGTCGTCGACGACGTCGGCCGTGCCGAGGTTCTGCAGGCCGACCGTGTCGTTGGACAATGTGTCGTCGCTCAGCGTCAGGGTGGCGGAGTTGAGGATGCCTTGCGGTGCGCCCGAGATAGTGAGGTCGCTGATCGTGACGGTGCCTTGGGAGGGAAGCAGCGCGCCGCTTGCGTTGGAGGTCGTCACGGTCGTCTGGGTGTCGCCGGCCCCGTTGATCGTGAGCGAGGCGAGCGCGGACGCGTCGATCGAGTCGCCACTCTCGTCGTAGGTGCCCGGTCCGACATCGATCGTGACCGCCTGGCCGTTGAGCGGGCCCGACTCGGCCACGGCCAGTGCTTCCGCGAGGGTGGCGCACCGATCGACCACGGCGCACGCCAGGTTGTCGGTGCCGCCACTGGCCACGTAGAGCGTGCTCCCAATGAGGTTAAGGGTGTAGGTCCACGTACCCGTATCACCGAAGGCGTCCGAGTCCGTGCCCGAGAC
>Ga0302325_10021686_pt1 | contig 13444 bp, 11 predicted proteins | sample Palsa_T0_2_FD_201948 | JGI IMG/M metagenome (GOLD analysis project Ga0302325, IMG submission 201948) | Peat permafrost microbial communities from Stordalen Mire near Abisko, Sweden - Palsa_T0_2 | ecosystem: Environmental > Terrestrial > Soil > Palsa > Peat permafrost | place: Sweden: Abisko... | reverse complement strand
CGGCCAGCAAAGGTATACGGTTAAACTGCCGATTCAACTGGATGCCGGGGGAATGGAAAACCTGGAGCTGCGGCCGGTGGGACCCTCCACCGTTACCGGACAATTGCGGCTGGAGGGTGTGTCGAAAAGCAAATTGGCGGAGGCGCGCGTTTCGCTCGGGCAGCCCGGCGGTGACGCCTTTTTCGCCTTCGGCTTTAGCAACGATTCCCCCGATGGAAAGGTCGCGGAAGACGGGACATTTTCGTTTCACAATCTCGCGCCCGGCATTTACCACCTCAATGTAGAGCCGCCCAAAGACCTGTATGTGAAATCGATTATGAATGACGGGCGCGACCTTCAGGACTCCGGCGTCGATCTGAGCGCCGGCGGGATGTCGATTGATTTGCAGATAGTGCTGAGCGCCAATGGCGGCGGTATCGAGGGATCGGTGGAGAATGGGGCGGGAGCGAAAGTGATTCTTGTCCCATCAGACCCGCAAGCGCCGCGTGCACTGGCGAAAATGGTGCTCGCCGGACCCGATGGCCGCTTCGCGTTTCCCGTGGTGGCGCCGGGGCGCTATAAAGTCTTCGCGTGGGAGGAGGTGGATCCCGGCGCGGCCATGTACGACGCCGAGTTTCGCAAGCCATTCGAGAGCAAAGGGCAGGCCGTCGAGGTAAGCGAGAAGCAAAAGGCCACCGCTCAACTGCAGTTAATCCCCAAGGTAGAATAGGGCTTGTCCACGCCTGCCGATCGTTCTCCTTTCCTGGAAAGGTTCCCCGTTTTGACGGAAATCACCGTCCTCTGGGCCGACCACGATGCTTTCAACCACGTGAATAATGTCGCCTACCTGCGCTGGTGCGAGACCGCGCGGGTAGAATATTTTCTGCGCGTCGCACTTTATCCGCAGATACCGCCGCAAGGCCTCGGACCCATCCTCGCCAGTCAGACGTGTCACTACCGTCGGCCACTGAACTACCCCGACACGGTGGCGATCGGCACCCGCATTACGGCTATCGGCAATTCCAGCTTGCGCATGGAGCACGCGATTGTCAGCTGCGCGACCGGCGAACTCGCCGCGGAATCGGATTCCGTGATCGTGACGGTGGACTACTCGACGGGCAAGCCAGTCCGCGTTCCGGACGACGTCCGGCAAGCCATCGCCAACCTCGAAGGCCGGGATTTCGATCGCAAGGAGACATAGTTTCAGCCGCGGCCGCTAACTCCCCTTCAAGACTTTCTCGACGGCCTTTGCCAGCGCGCGGAACTCTTCGTGGGCGGGAGAATTGGGCGCATATTCCGAGACTGTGAGACCAGTGGCAACTGCCTCCGCCACCACTACGCGCTGTCCGATAGCCGGCAGCACCTTCTTGCCCATGTCTTTGAGCGAAGACTCGAGCCCGCGGCTCAATTTGCTGCTCATGAGCACCTTGGACGGCACCAGGCGGATCCGCGGCTTTTTCGAGCGCCGTTCCGCGCGCGCTTTGAGCGAGAGCGAGAGCGCCTCGCGGAGGGCAAACAAATCGAGCGGGGAAGGCCCGCAGGGTAGCAGCATGAGGTCGGCCGCCATCGCCGCCTGATAAGTCGTCTCCGGCATTCCTGGCGGTGTATCTATGATCACCAGATCGACGTGTTTCTCCGCGGCGTGCGCGCCGGCTCGCAATTTACCTATGTCGGCGACTCTTTCGACGCACCGCGACAGAATGCCCTCGCCTTGCTCCGCCCAGGTTGCCAAGCTGTGCTGCGGATCGGCGTCGAGCGCGATTACGCTTCGTCCCTTCCGCACGAACTCCGCCGCAAGATTGCCGGCGATGGTGGATTTACCGATCCCGCCCTTGCGTCCGGCGACGGCAATGATGGCCATAAAGAGATACTATACGCCTGTCCGGCGGGGCGAATCGGACTTTGGCTTTTCGTGGGACAAGCTGAAGCTTATCCCACAAATCGCCTCAGTGCACTTCGCCTACAAATGAGCCGTAGGGCGGCAGCACGAGTTTATCCAGACTCTGCGTCGCGGAACCGGTCTCCAAGGACTGCGCGAGTGGCGTCAGACTTCGGCCCGTCACACCGATTTTGGCCGCGTCAAAGCTCAGAGTCTTCGGCGCGTCGCTGAAATTCATGGACACAAGCACGGTCGTACCGCCGGCGCTGCGCACAAAGGAGAGCACATTGGGGTTGTTATCGTCTATGATTCTCAGATCCCCGTTGCGCAGCGCGGCGTTCTGTTTGCGCAGGTGGATCAGGTTGCGATAGTAGCTGAGCAGCGATGCCGGATTACCGGTCTCGGAAGACACATTCACGCTGGTGTAGTTTGACGCTACCGGCAGCCACGTGGTGCCTCCGGTGCTGAAGCCCGCATTCGGCTGGAGATTCCATTGCATCGGGGTGCGCTCGCCATCGCGTCCGACCTCTTTCGGCCAGCCGATTTTCCCGATCGGGTCTTTCACGTCCAAGAGCGATTTCGGATCGTTGTTCGCCATCCCCAGTTCCTGGCCGTAATACATCAGGGCAGTATCGCGTGGCGTTAGAAGAAGCGTGGCAATGAGGCGCGCGATGGCATCGTCATGTTTGCCGTCGCCGAAGCGGTTCCAACTGCGCCGGTTATCGTGGTTGTCGAAAACCAGGAGCGGCATATTGCCGTTAAGGCCTGTCTCCGCCTCGCGCAATTTGGAGCGGAAGAGTTCCACGGAAAGCTTGCTGCCCATGCCGTATTGGGTGTCCATGGGCAATTGCAGCTCGTCGTTCTTAGCGCCGTAAGCCTTAGCCAACTCCTCCACGTTCGGGAAATAAGTTTCGCCAATCAGGACGGTGCCGGGAACAGAGTCCGCCACCTGGCGGAGTTCGCGATACACATCGTGCACTTCGGGAAGATTGTCGGTGTGAACCCGCTCTGTCATACGGTCGCCATAGGAATTGACGCCAGTCACTAATTTCTCATTGGTGCGTTCGGGATCTTCCAATAAATGCGGTACGGCATCCAGGCGAAATCCGGCGACGCCGCGCTTCATCCATCCGCGGATCATGTCGTACATCGCCACGCGAACGTCATGATTGCGCCAGTTCAAGTCCGGCTGCTGTTTGTAAAAGGCGTGGTAATAATACTGTTTCCGCATCTCGTCCCACTGCCAGGCGGAATGGCCGAAAATCGAAAGCCAGTTGTTGGGCGGTGTATCTTTAGTGCCGTCCACCCAGACATACCAATCGGCTTTGGAATTGGTGCGGGAAGAGCGCGACTCGAGAAACCAGGGGTGCTGATCGGAAGTGTGGTTGAGCACCAGGTCGGCGATGATCTTGATGTTGCGTTTGCCAGCTTCTGCCACCAGGCGATCGAGGTCACCCATGGTGCCGTATTGCGGGTCGATGGCGTCGTAGTCGGTGACATCGTAGCCGAAATCCACCTGCGGGGAAGGAAAGAAGGGCGTAATCCAGATGCCGTCCACTCCGAGTTCCTGCAAATAATCCAGGTGTGCGGTGATGCCGTTTAAATCGCCGATCCCATCTCCATCGCTGTCGGCGAAACTCCGCGGATAGACTTCATAAAGGACGGCGCCTTTCCACCAATTCGGATCGAGAGGGGTGGTGGTGGCTTGGGGAACTGGCTTCGTTCCGCAAGCTGGCAGGAATAGGGCGAGGCACAAAGCTGCCCCCGCGCGAAGCGCTGTACGCCTGCGCATTTCGATCATCTTTTCACGCTCCTGAGAGATCAGGGTAATCCGCATACCAGTATAAGCAATGGCTGAGGGACGCGACGAAGCGGTGAGGATCGTCGCAAATCCGTAATCTCTGACTTGACACCTCACCATCCTTTCCTGTAAAAATTAAGTTAGGCGAACAAAAAGCGAAATGCCGGCTGCCGCACTCAAAACGCAATTCGAATCGCTCCTCGGCGGCCATCTCGACTGGCAATCCCGTCCCGCGCCTGAATGCGTTCCCACCGGTGTTCCCGATCTCGATGCGGCCACCGGCGGCCTGCCGCGGGGATGCCTCACCGAAATCTTCGGGCCGGCATCCTCCGGACGCACTAGCCTTCTGCTCTCCATCCTCGCGCAAGCCACTCATCGGGAAGAAGTTTGCGCCCTTATCGACGCCGAGGACGCTTTCGATCCCGCATCTGCCAGCGCTGCCGGTGTCCACCTCGATCGTCTGCTTTGGGTTCGTTCCACCAACAATGCCGAGCATGCCCTCAAAGCTGCCGATTTGCTGATTCAAGGCGGCGGATTCGGTCTCGTCGTCCTCGATCTCGGCGATATCCCACCTGCCACGGCCCGCCGCATCTCGCTGACTTCCTGGTTTCGCCTGCGTCGCGCCGTGGAAAACACCCCTACCGTGCTGATCTCGGTGGCGCGCCAATCGAACGCCAAAACCTGCGCCTCGCTGCAATTGGAATGCGGGCGCGAGCACGCCGCCTGGTCGGGAGCGCTTCATTCCTCGCGACTCCTGCGCGCCATTTCCGCGCGCGCCACTTCCATCCACCGGAGCAAGACATGTTCGCCTGTCTTCACGGCAACGGCCCTCTGACCGCGCTGGCGTTTCAATTTTCTCCGACAGTGGAGCAGACCGCTCCCGATACCGTCACTTTCGACGCCTCGGGGCTCGATCGTCTCTTCGGATTTGCGCAGGATGTCGCGGCTTCGCTGGCGCGCCGCGCCTCTGAGCTCGGTGTGAAAGCCAGCATCGCCATCGCCGCCAACCCCGATGCCGCCATCTGCGCCGCCCGTGGATTTTCCGGCACGAGCATCATTCCCTATGGCGACGAAGCCAAATTTCTCGCGCTCCTGCCCATCGCGCTGCTATCTCCAACGCCCGAATTGCAGGAAACGCTCGATCGCTGGGGCATCCGCCGCTTTCAGGATCTGGCCGCTTTGCCGCCTCTCGGCATCGCCGAGCGCCTCGGCCCCGAAGGATTGCGCCTGCGCGAACTGGCTCGCGGAGAAGCCGAGCGCAAGCTGCTTCCACTCCAGGACCCGCTTCGTTTCGAAGACCATATCGAACTCGATTACCCCGTGGAACTGCTCGAACCGCTGGCGTTCGTGCTGGCCCGCCTGATCAACGGGCTCGCCACCAGCCTCGCCACGCGCGCCCTCGCCACTAATGAGATCCGCCTGCAGCTCAAGCTTGAAAACCGCGCCCTGCACGAGCGCATTTTGCGACTCCCCGTGCCCACGCTCGACACCAAGGCGTTCCTGAAGCTTCTGCAGCTCGATCTCTCGCAGAATCCGCCTTCCGCGCCGGTAGTGGAAGTGCGTATGGTGATGAATCCCGTGAAGCCGCAATCCGCGCAATCAGGACTATTCATTCTCGCCGCGCCCGAGCCGGTGAAGCTCGAACTGACCATCGCTCGCTTAAAATCCATCGTGGGGCAAGACCGGGTTGGCACGCCGGCGCTCCTCGACACGCATCGTCCCGATGCTTTCCGTATGACCCCTGCATTTGTTCCCTCTGCGCCGGCAACCACGCCGAAATTTCGTCTCTCCATTCGCCTGTTTCGTCCGCCACGCGCCGCGCGCGTGGCGCTTGCCTCCGGCCATCCCAGCTTCGTCACCGCGGGAGCGATCCGCGGCAAAATTCTCGATCTCGCCGGTCCCTGGCGAACTTCCGGCGACTGGTGGACGGCCGACCCCTGGCTCCGCGACGAATGGGATATCGCGCTAGGGGATGGCGCGCTCTATCGGCTTTACTGCGATCCCAAGGGATGGTTCGTGGAGGGGAGTTATGACTGAATTCGTCACACAGCTCTGCGAGGCCGCAACCCAAAACAATATTCACCACAGAGCCACAGAGACGCAGAGAAAAACAAAGTCAAAGGCAAAACTCGGAGCACACGCAGGTGGCGGAGGCCACGGAGGCGCAAGGTTCTCCGGTCTCAGCGTCCTCGTAGCTTCGATTCGGGACAGTCGTCGCGGCGCGCACATATTGTGCGCATCAGCAATACAGAGACACGTAGAGAAACCAAGCACAGAGATAACGTTGTGCGGCAATGGCATCTCTGTAAACTCCGCTACCTCTGGGTCCGATCCCGGGGGAAGACGCGGCGGATGCAGCATGAGAGGGCGATTGTCTTCCCTCGTTTTTCTCCGTGTCTCTGTGCCTCTGTGGTGATTCAGTGTTCGTCGATCTCCATGTCCGCTCCGCGTTCTCCTTTCTCGAAGGCGCTTCCGTCCCCGAGGAGTTGGCCGGCGCATGCGCGAAGTACGACATGCCGGCGATGGCCATTGTCGACCGTAATGGCGTCTACGGCGCGCCGCGATTCCACATGGCGATGAAAAAGGCCGGACTGCGCGCTCATATAGGGTCCGAAATCACTTGCACCAACGGCCATTCCTACCCGCTGCTCGCCGAAACTCGCGAGGGATACCAGAATCTCTGCCGCCTCATCACGCGCATGAAGCTGCGCGCCAAGAAAGGCGAAGGCGAGGCCGCTATCGAAGAGATCGCCGAGCTCTCGCGCGGACTCCTCTGCATTACCCGCCATCCCAGCCAGCGCCTGCTCGATATCTTCGGCCGCGAGCATCTCTACGCCGAACTCGAGCGCCACTACCAGCGCGAAGAAGAGGCGCACAATCAGGCCACCGTCGATTGCGCGCGCCGACTCGGCATCCCGCTCGTCGCCACCAACGGGACCGCGTATGCCGTCCCCGAGCAACGCGAACTCCTCGACGTCTTCACCTGCGTGCGCCAACACACGACGCTCGCCGAAGCGGGGCGATTGCTCGAGCGCAACTCCGAGCGCCATGTCAAATCGCCAGCCGAAATGGAGCGCCTGTTCGCAGATCTGCCCGAGGCGATCGCCAATACGCGTGCCATCTCGGAGCGTCTGGAATTCACACTTGCCGACCTCGGCTATCGCTTCCCGCGTTATCCCGTTCCCGATGGCGAGACGCAAATGTCGTTCCTGCGCAAGCGCGCCGATGAAGGAGCACGTGTCCGTTACCAGCCTTATTATGAGCGGGCCCGGCAACAGGTGGAACGCGAGCTTGCCCTCATCGAAAAGCTCGGACTCGCTGGCTATTTCCTGATCGTCTGGGATATCGTGCGCTTTTGTAAGGAGCACGACATCCTCTGCCAGGGGCGCGGGTCGGCCGCCAACAGCGCGGTCTGCTATTCGCTCGGCATCACTGCCGTCGACCCCGTCGGAATGGAACTGCTATTCGAGCGCTTTCTCTCGGAAGAGCGCGGCGAGTGGCCCGATATCGATATCGATCTCCCCAGCGGCGATAAGCGCGAGCGCGCCATTCAGTACGTCTATCAGCGCTTCGGAAAATTAGGCGCGGCCATGACCGCCAACGTCATCACCTATCGCGGCCGGTCGGCCGCGCGCGAAGTGGGCAAGGCGCTGGGATTCGAAGTCACCTCGCTCGATCGACTCAGCAGCCTGACCAACAGCTTCGAATGGAAAGACCCCAAAGACACCCGTCAGCGCCGCTTCCGCGAAGCCGGGTTCGAGCTCGATCAGCCGCGTGTGCGCAAATTTCTCGACCTCTATGGCATGGCGCTGGATCTTCCGCGCCATCTCGGCCAGCACTCCGGCGGCATGGTGATCTGCCAGGACCAACTCGACTCCGTGGTCCCGCTCGAGCCTGCCACTATGCCCGGCCGTGTAGTGGTGCAGTGGGATAAAGAAGACTGCGCCGATATGGGCATCATCAAAGTTGACCTGCTCGGCCTCGGGATGATGGCTGTGATCGAAGAGTGCCTCCAGTTGATTCCGGCCCACTACAACGAAACGGTCGACCTCGCCCACCTGCCGCAGGAAGACCCGGCTGTTTTCGAAGCGCTGCAAAAGGCCGATACCGTGGGCATGTTCCAGGTAGAAAGTCGCGCGCAGATGTCGGCGCTGCCGCGCATGATGCCGCGCAAGTTTTACGACGTGGTGGTGCAGGTGGCCATCATTCGTCCCGGTCCGATTGTCGGCAAAATGGTGCACCCTTATCTCAATCGCCGCCAGGGCAGGGAAGCGCCCGATTGTCTTCATCCTTCGCTCGAGCCGGTGCTACGCCGCACGCTCGGCGTGCCGCTATTTCAGGAGCAGTTGCTGCGCATGGCCATGATCGCCTCCGGATTCTCGGGGGGCGAGGCCGAGGAATTGCGCCGCGCCATGGGCTTCAAACGATCTGAAAAACGAATGGCCGATATCGAAGTGAAGCTGCGCGCCGGCATGGAGCGTAACGGCATCGTCGGCGAAGTGCAGGACACCATCGTGCACTCCATCACTTCCTTCGCGCTCTACGGGTTTCCGGAATCGCACGCCGCCAGCTTCGCGCTGCTGGCTTACGCCAGCGCTTATTTGAAGTGCCATTACCTGGCGGCTTTCACCTGCGCCATGTTGAACAATCAGCCGATGGGATTCTACTCGCCGGCGATCTTGATCAAGGATGCGCAGCGCCACGGTCTGCGCGTACTGCCGGTGGACATCGTACAGTCGGAATGGAATTGCACGGTGTGGCATGCTTCAGCTTGTCCAACTCCCCATCTTCGCCTCGGACTGCGCTATGCTCGCGGACTCCGCGAGGAGGCCGGCAAGGCAATCCTGCGCGCGCGCGGAGAGCGTCCCTTCAGCAGCGTGGACGATCTTGCACTGCGCGTGCGCGAACTGCGCAAAGACGAACTCAATCGTCTGGCCGAAATCGGCGCGCTCAATTCGCTGGGCGAAGCGCATCGCCGCGATGCCCTCTGGCAGACGCAGCGAGCCATCCTGCCTGTCGGTCCGCTGCTCGCCGGCGAGGAGGAAATCGGCCAGCCATCGCCGCTCGCTCCCATGAATACCGGGGAGCGACTCTTTGCCGATTATCATGGCACGGGCCTGACCATTGGCAGGCACCCCATGGCGTATCGCCGCGCAGAAATGAACAAGCTTCGCGTGATTCGCGCGGCCGATCTCGCCCGCGTTCCCAATGGGCGGGTGGTTCGAATCGCCGGTTCGGTGATCGTGCGGCAGCGTCCCGGTACCGCCAAAGGATTTGTCTTCCTCAGCATGGAAGACGAGACCGGTATCATGAATGCCATCCTCACGCCGCCGACCTTCGATCGTTTCAAGCTGGCCGTCCTGGGCGAGCGATTCCTGCTGATCGATGGGGTGCTGCAGAATCTCGACGGAGTCATCTCCGTGAAAGCCGCCCGCGTGCGAGCGCTCCCGCAAGGCGCTGCCGCCGCATCCCACGATTTCCATTAAGTACGTCAAACAACGCAAAAATATGTGGGCCACGGATAAGAAAATCTTCGAAGGGCGGTCGCGACAGCAACCTTTGGGTCTAAACTCTCTTTGTGCCCGAGGCTGGCTTGAGTCCGCCGGAGCAATGCAGATCGGGGAGGTCAGGCGGCTTGGTTTTATCCGTGTAAATCCGTGTGAATCCGTGTCTAATCTTTTTTGCGCTATTGTTTTTTCTGCAGCTCTTGCGAGATCATCTTGGCCAGTCCGAAGCCGCCCTGTTGGGCGATAGTATTGGCCAATTGCTCTTCGGCGAAATCGGTGGCGCAGGAACCCGAGGAATCGTCACTGCCGAGCCATCCACCGTCGCTCGAGTGAGCCGAATGCAGGATTTGGCCGATCAGCAGCGCTTCAAACTGCTGTGCGGATTGGGTGATCTTGGTGGCGTCTTTCGGGATCGCGCCCTCGGTCAAGGAAACAATCCCCGACATCCCTACTGGATTGACGGAGCTCACTTACATTACCTCCAGTTCGGCTTCCAACGCGCCGGCGCTGCGCAAGCTCTGCAGGATGGCGATGATATCGCGCGGCGTCGAACCGATGGCCGACAGCGCGCGCACAAGTTCCTCGACGGTAGCTCCCTGTTTCAGCACGACGGTGCGCGCCTTCTCTTCTTTGGCCGATACCGTAGTTTGCGGGACCACTTCGGTTGTGCCCGCCGACAGGGGATTCGGCTGCGATACCATCTCCACGGTTTGCACTTCCACGCTGAGATTACCGTGCAGGATGGCCACCGGAGAAATCCTGACCTCCTTGCCCAGCACGATCGTTCCGGTCCGCTCGTTTACCACCACGCGGGCCGCGCTATCGGCTTCCACCACCAGGTTCTCCAATTGCGACATGAATTCCATGGTGCGGGCGGAAAACTCGGGCGGAACAGGCACCGTGACGAGCCCGGAATTCTCGGCATGAGCCAAGGGTGAAGACGCGCTGAATTTCTTATTGACGGCATCCACGATTCGCGCCGACGTGGTGAAGTCCGATTGCCGTAATTGCAGGCGAACCAGATTCTTTGGGGCGACCGACGGAGCAGGACGCTCCACCGTAGCCCCATTGGGCGACCGTCCTACAGTGGGATGGTTAACCGTGGTCTGCGCACCGCCTCCGCGGCCGGCGACAAATCCGCCGGTAACCACCGGCCCCTGCGCCACCGCGTACACCTGCCCGTCGGCGCCGCGCAAGGACGTGAGCAGCAGGATGCCGCCCCGCAAGTTCGATGCATCGCCCGTGGACGCCACCGTAATGTCGATGTGCAGCCCGGGTTGCGCGAAAGCGGGCAGCGTCGCGGTGACCATCACCGCGGCCGTATTCTTCACCTGAATGGCCGTGGGCGACACGATGACGCCCATCCGTTCCAGCATATTGGTAAGACTTTGGTTCGTAAAAACGGTCTGCTGCTTGTCGCCGGTGCCCGCCAGACCCACTACCAATCCATAGCCTAGGAGCTGGTTGTCGCGGACACCCTCGATATCCACGAGGTCTTTCAAACGCGCGGCGGAAAGGCTTTCGGCCAGTAACAGGCACGCGATCAGGAAGGTAATGAGACGCATTTTCATGGCTTAGAAGGGAAGCAGACCCAGCAGCAGGCGCCATAGGAAGAAGGGCCGCTTAATAGCGTCGTTCACCACACCCTTGCCGTTGATCCTCACTTCGAGCTGTCCCAGACGGTCCGACTGCACGCTGTTGGTAGTATCGATGTCGGCGGGGCGGACCACGCCGCGCACGGTGATCGTCTGATACTCGGAATTCACCTGGATATCTTTGGAAGCCTCCACTACCAAACCGCCATTGGGGAGGACGCAAATCACGCGCGCGGTGAGAACGGTATTCAAGCTCGTCGAGCGGCTAGTGGTTCCCTGGCCGTTGAGCTCGGTATCGCCGGCAACATTCGCCAGATTCGCCAGCGCGCCCGCCGCGGGGGTCAAGCCCGCAAGCGCAGCGATCGAATTCTTGGTGCTCGACACTCGCGACGTTTTGGTGGCGCCGGTACTTACCGCGGAAGCCTGTTCCGCCACCACTATGGTGACAATATCGTCTACCTGGCTGGCGCGCACATCGCGCGCTGCATCGGCCAGACGCGAGCCGGTAATCCAGATGGCCCCGGGCGTGGGGGGCGCCACTTCGGACTGCCGTGCGGCCGCCTGTTTCACATATACATCGAGGGGAGTCGGCGCCGACGACTTGGTGCTCTTTTTCTTGTCGGCCGCCGCCAACGGCACGCTCAGGAGAGCGCACAGCAGCAGGATCGCAATACGATTCATGGGTTCACCGTGGCGGCGGGAGATCCCACCGATACTCTTCCTTTTCCTTCGATGCGCGCCGGAAACTGTTTATGGGAATCGGGATTGAGAACGGCAATTGTCTCGCCCATTGCGCCCGATGCTTGCGCCAGCCCTTCCAATTCGAGGTGAGCGGCGCCATTGAAAACTTCCACCGTCACGGTATCTCCGCGGAGTACGACCTTCGGATTTTGGAGCATGGCCGCGCGGATTGGTGTTCCGGCGCGGATGGCGGTGCGCGGCCACTTCCCGATGGCTTTTTCGCTGGACGACAGCGGCGGGGCTAAAGGCGGATATTCCGGCCGGGTCTCGGCGCGTACCTGGTTGGCGGTAATCGCGCGTTCCGGTTCGAGATCTACGAGGGCAATCAAGCGGGTTACCGGAACCAAAACTTTGACGCGTGCCCATACGGAGAAGCGGTGTGTTCCCGCGTAGCGCACGTATCCGGTCCATAGGGCTCCCTCAGGTCCGGGACGCAGGCCGTTCGCCTGGAATTCGATCTCGCCCGCCGGCACTGGCTGCCGTCCATAATCGAGGATGGTGATGTCGGCTTCCGGCATCGCCGTGCGCATCACGGCCAGGAATTGCGCCGGATCGGGAGGCGACACCGAGCGCTCGAAGCAGATATCGGCGTCCGGTTGCCAAATCCAACCCAAACGTGCCGCCATACGACGCAATTCGGGAAGACGGAAAACGCGTTGTACTCCCGGCGCGGGCGCCAGCGCTACCGGAACGTCGGGCGCCGGCACGGTGAGAGCAGGAATCGCGGCGGCAAAGTCTGCGGCCAGGATCTGGTCGGACCCCGGACGCGCCGCCAGGCAACCGGCGACGGCAAATGCGGCAAGCGGCATCATCGCTGGAGATTATTCACTTCCTGGTACATGTTATCCGCCGCGGTGACGACCTTGGAATTGGCTTCGTAGCCGCGTTGCGTCTGAATCATATTGATGAATTCGTCCACCACCGAAACGTTCGATTGTTCGGTGTAACCCTGGAGCAAACTGCCCAGCCCTTGCGGACCGCCGGGCGCGCCGATGGTGGGATCGCCGGAAGCGTCAGTCGGAGAGTAGAGACTGTTGCCCATGCTGTTGAGACCGGCAGGATTTGGAAAATTGGCCAACTGGATCTGGCCGGCCTGCTGGGCGGCCGTCTGGTTGGGCAGCGTATAACTCACCGTCCCATCGGCGGCGATATTCACCGATAGCGCTTCCGGAGGAATGGTGATCTGCGGCTGCAACGGCATTCCGGCCGAATTGACGACATTGCCGTCCTTGTCCAGTTGGAACTGGCCGGAACGCGTGTAGGCCAGGGTCCCGGAAGGCTGCAATACCTGGAAGAAGCCGTTGCCTTGAATGGTCAGGTCGAGCGGGTTGTCGGTCTCAGTGAAAGAGCCTTCGGTAAAGATAATCTCGTTCGATGCCGCGTGCGTGCCCAGCCCAAGTTGCAATCCGGTGGGATTTACGGACTGTTGACCGGCGGCGGTGCCGGGCGCGACCACACTCTGATACATCAGATCCTGGAACTGTGCGCGCCGCGATTTATATCCCACGGTGTTAGCATTGGCCAGATTGTTCGCAATATTGTCCAAGTTCAACTCCTGGGCTTTCATGCCGCTGGCGGCGCTATATAATGCTCGAATCATGCCATCTCCTCATTAGGAACCTACTTTGGCCACCTGCTCGATGGCCTGCTTGCTCATGTCATTGCCGATCAGCACCGCCTTCTGCAGCATCTCGAACTGGCGCATGATGCTCACCAGGCGGACCGCCGATTCCGCCGTGCCGGTGTTGGACGTTTCCAATTTGCCCTGCTCGACGGTAGTCCCCGCCGGCACGGAGGGTTTCGTGTTCGGGTCCACCGCGCGAAAATAATTGCCGCCTTGTTTGGCGACTCCGGCCATACCAGTAAAATCGGCAATATCGAGCTGGCCAATAGGCTGACCGGCCTGCGTAAGCGTACCGTCGCGCGAAATATCGATCGGCAG
>Ga0302325_10021685_pt1 | contig 13444 bp, 20 predicted proteins | sample Palsa_T0_2_FD_201948 | JGI IMG/M metagenome (GOLD analysis project Ga0302325, IMG submission 201948) | Peat permafrost microbial communities from Stordalen Mire near Abisko, Sweden - Palsa_T0_2 | ecosystem: Environmental > Terrestrial > Soil > Palsa > Peat permafrost | place: Sweden: Abisko... | reverse complement strand
TCATGAATGCCTATGATTTCGTGCAACTAGGGGCTCTGGTGAATTACTGCTTGCCAGACAAGCAACTCATTGGTATTCCTGGTAGGAAAATTGCTTGGTGTTTCGTCGCGTCGGATATCATGTACCATTTCTGTTCCCGGGACAATGGTGCTTTGCTGATTCTCTATCAGCGCTTTCTTGATCCAAATCGTTGGTGCCGTTATTACTACTTCGACAAATAACACGACGATTCTGGCTGGTTTGCACATCTATACAGCTGGCGTCGCTCTCCAACAAACATTCATCTTCTGCTTCTGCGTCCTAGTCTATCATTTCCGCAAACGCATGGCACGAGAATGCGATCCAGAGAAGGCTAAGAGTGTTAAAACTCTTCTCTACACACTCTACCTCTCTCTCTCCTTGATCTCCGTAAGAGCCTCCTCATTCAAGACCGCAATATGTTCAGAACTAATACTCCTCCCTTCCCCAGTTCCGAGTTCTCTTCCGAATTATCGAGTTCTCTAGCAGCAACACAAGCAGAATCAGCGAAATGATCGACAGGCACGAGATCTTCCTCTACATGTTCGATTGTCTGCCGATGTTCCTCGCTCTTGTAATCTTCAATATTACGCATCCAGGAAGAATCATGACTGGACCAGATTCATATTGGCCGAAGCTATCAAAGGAGGAGAAGAAAGCGAAGAAAGCTGGGGAAAAAAGTCAGAGGGAGGAGAAGAAAAGAGAAAAGATAGAATTGAAGAGAATGAAGCAGGAAGAGGGCGTATTGAGTGGTGCTTTACGAGGGTGGAGAAATTGAGGCATTGACGGAAGACGGAAGATGAAGTCAAGAAGATTTGATATGTGTAAAGCGTTCTGCGGTATTAGAGCACAAGAAGCCCAGCGTAGCGAAGTGTTGTGACCACTGACATCTGTTCAGAGGCAACCTGCTCTTCCCATCACGAGTCAAAATTATCAGTAATAACCAGATCGTATACAACACAGCTGAAAATCTTGAAACTTTCAAAGGCTCTCGTACCTTGGAAGTAACGGGGCCTCCACAGTGCAAGTCCAAGCCGCAGTACTCAACAAACCTCCTTCCTCCCTTCAAAGCTATCACTACCAATGCCCCCAGGTTGCGCGTTCGTGTGGTTCCAGTGCATACGGTATGTCAGACGCGAATATGCAGGAAGTGGCACCACCTTTCCAACCCCTGTCAATCCCACCTTCTCGTGGCTGTCTCCGCATTGAGCCACGGGTGTTTCATAGAACGAATACCGAGTCTGGTGTCTAAGCTGATTGGTAAGCTCGTCGAAGGTATCGACACGTAAACTTTTGCTGTCATTCCGTCAAATTTGGAGGCCAGGATCTGTGTCTGCTATCATTTATAATCATTCCAAGGACGACTTTACCGGGAAGGAAACTCGGAAGCCGAAAATTCATTGTATTTGAGCATAGAATCCATTTCATACTCGCGTTTCGTCAATGAGAAAGGAGTGAACCGACATTCCGAGGACTTATTCATTGTCGCGATAATCGCAAGCACATCTTGGATGATGAGCGTCCCAGCGAGGATCTCGATATTTAGTGGGCGGAAATACAACTCGGTCGACAAGAACAACTTCGGACCATTAACTGACTCTCAAGGGGCTGACAAGTCTATTCCCGATCTCACAGTATTGTTTGAGAATGCATTTCTGACGATTGTGCCCTTGGGTCTGGGTCTTCTGTTGTTATGTGCGCAGATTGTAGCAAATATCTGGCGCAGGCCAGACAGGAAGGTAATGGGCCTGGGAGGAGGACTAGTTTGGTTCAAACGAGTGGGTTGCACCATACATCTCCAGTGTTGGACGTAAATGTTGATATTCATTTCAGATTCTCTATGCTTTCTTGGTGATTATCAACCTCATCTACCTCATCATCACTGTCGAGCTCTCCTTAAACAACTCAATCGTAACCAGTAAACTCAGCATTGCTGCAGCAGCAATGTCTCTCAGCTGTTCAATCATGATCACCCTGAGTTCGACTCTCTATCAAATCTACTCAGTGGCTTCTTCAAATCTAGCCCAACTCATCCTCGGAGCATGGATTCTCACTGACATCGTAACAATTCGCACCTCCTGGCTCTCAGATCAGAACCGAGTACCAGCAGCCTTAGGGCTAGCAGGTTTGGTTTTGAAAGCCACGCTACTATTGACAGAAGAGCTCCCGAAGAAGAAGTCACTTCGTTCACCGTATTCAAGCGTATCCACCCGAAGCCCGCAGCGGGATATACTCTAAGATATTCCTGATATGGCTCAACCCCCTCATGTTAAGAGGACTGGTAGGAGCCCCACTTAAGCTCCCAGATCTCTGGGCTTGCGACACGGAACTCTCCGCCGAGGTTCTCACCGCACGCTTACATCACCTCTGGTCTCAACAGCTACATCCTTCTACACCCGAAAAGTCAAGCAGAAGAAGAAAGAACATTTTCTTCGTTCTAGCGTGGGAGTTCAGATGGCTGTGTTTTCTCCCCATGCCAACAAGGGTTTTACAGGCGGGATTTATGTTTGCCCAGCCCTTCTTGATTCAGAAAACCTTGGAGTGGTATGGGGGGTCTCTGGATGCGAAGTCGTGGGATGTTGGGTATGGAATTCTAGGCGCTTATGCGGTTGTTTATATCGGTATTGCTGTAAGTTCCCCCTGCTACACTGATGGAACTCTTTCAGTTATTTCTAACGTGAATATTTTAATTTAGGCCACTACAGCGTTTGGTCAATATCAGGTTGTGCGCTTTATCACGGCAATTCGGGGTAGTCTTGTACTTTCGATCTATCTCAAGACACTCGAGTTAGAAAGTTCTCCGGATAATATGACGCCAATTACTCTGATGAGTACAGATGTTGAGCGGATTGTGCAGGGATTGCAGTTTGTTCATGAAACGATCTTGAGTTTCTTTACTTTCAGCATTGCGATGTGGTTATTAGAGAGGCAGCTGGGAGTTGGCGCTATTGCCCCAATTGTTGTTGCTGTTTGTAAGCTTCGCTATATTCTATGTGCTTTTGCTCATAAATGTTTCTTTGCTAACGACAGACAACATTAGCTACAACAATTGTCATTAGAAGTTTTAGTGGTCAGATTGATAAATCTCAAAAGAGATGAGTGCAGGCTGTTGAAAAAAGGGTTGCTGTTACCACACAAGTTCTTACGTCTATGGAAAGTATTAAGATGTCCGGTCTAGATGGCTACGTCTCCAGTGTTCTTCAGCTCTTACGAACGACCGAGCTACATGTGTCTTTGGCTATGAGAAGATTCATTACCGTTGCCTTTGGCTTGTGTATCTTTCCCCTTGTTCATTGCACACAAATATAAACTGACAAGTCACAAGCATTTATGACGCCAAACTTCTCTCCAGTGCTTGGCTTTGCAGTTTACATCCTACATGCAAGAAGAGACGGTAGAACTTTGTTGGCATCGCAAGCGTTCTCAACCTTGGCAGTCTTTAACTTGCTGAGTGAACCTCTTAATGTCCTAATCCAGACCCTACCAGCGCTCGTATCAGCATATGCATGCTTCGCCCGAATAGGGGATTTCCTGCGTAAGGATTCTAGACAAGAAATGAGAGATTGCACCGTGTCCACAGAAACCTCAGATGGCACCAGCAGCAACCTATCATCTCCTTCCGAGAAGATAGTTTCAAGTATTAGGTTCGTCCTCCCGATCCCCCAAAATAGTCGGAATTTTACCTATGGGCTAATATCGATAACAGCTCTTTGGCCCCCAACATAGATGACAACCTCCTAAGCATAGAGAATGGCACCTTCTCTCACACCACCACCGGCCCGTTTGTCTTGACCTCCATTAACCTCCACGTAAAATACAACACCCTTACCATCCTAACCGGGCCCTCTGGCTCGGGGAAAACAACACTCCTGGAAGCTATCTTAGGCGAACTTTCCGCACAGTCACGATCTATACATTTCGATTTTCGGTTCAACACTGCCACTGAGGTAGCCTATTGTTCTCAGAGGGTCTGGTTACGGAATGAGAGTGTGGAGAGGAATATATTGACTGGAGCGCCGTTCGAGGAGGCGTGGTGGAAAAAGGTCGTTTGGGCTTGTGGTTTGGAAGGGGAGATTGAGGGATTGTGTGCGAGCGAGGCGGTTGGGCATGGAGCGGGGGCCATTAGTGGGGGGCAGAAGCAGCGGATTGTAAGTTTGTGCATTCCGGATTGGCATACTAAGGGGGAAATATTTGCTGATTTTTGTCTCTTGATAGGCATTAGCCCGAGCTGTCTATTCACGGAGAAAGCTGGTACTCCTGGACGAGACACTCTCCGGTCTTGATAGTCTGTTGGAGGAGAAAATTGTGGAGCGTATTCTCGGCCCACAGGGGCTGTTTCAAACCCAAGGTATCACAGTTATTCTAGCAACACACTCAAGTAAGCATATCACTCCCCTCCGCACACTCGATATGCTTCGTCACTTACTTTGTACCAAATATAGCCAAACACTTTAATCTAGCAGACCAAGCAATCATCCTCACGCCTGAAGGAACAATTCTCAGACAAACATCATCTCCAAAAACCCTGGACGTCTCCCAATTCCCATCCAACTCAACTCCTAAATCGTCAAATCTTGAAACTATAATACCAAACTCCGCAAATCCTTTTGCGTTCTCCTTGGCCACAAGAAACGAGACCACCTCTTTGGAGGATACTCGTGATATGAGAAAGGGAGAAATGGATGCTTACAGATATTACTTTACCAGTCTGGGCCCGTGGAAACTTTATATTGCTATTTGCTTGGTGATTGGCTTCGTTTTCTTTACGTTATTTCCACGTGGGTTCATTTTTAAAGTTCTTTCCTCCCGCTTGTAAAAAGCTAACGAAAGAGACAGAAATTTGGCTGCAGTGGTGGACTGCTTCGAATGTTGATCGGCCGAATAATAGACTTGGGTACTGGATCTCAATCTATGCTGTCTATGGGCTACTCGCTATTCTGTCTCTTGTCTCTGGTTGTTGGTATGAATCGTATCGGATAGACTCTGTTCTTGTCGAAAGGCTGATGGTGGTATAGGTTGTTGATCTGTGATATGGTAAAGCATTCTGCGGAGTGGTTGCACACTAAGCTGGTCAAAACTATTGAATGGTAGGTACTCTAAGAAATCGTTGATCGTAATATCTGCTAACTTCACTCTTACAGTGCACCCATTTCAATCTTTACTACAATAGATCCAGGATTAATGGTCAACCGTTTCAGTCAAGATATGTCCCTTGTCGACATGGAGCTCCCTCTAGCATTTGCCAACACTTTAATATGTAACCAGTCCCTCTGCTACATATCTTCCACAATTTTTAATCTATCTTGCAGCCTTTATTTCCATTCTGGCCCAGATGATCCTAATCGCCATCTCCTCCCGCTACCTGGGGGCCACGATTCCATTCGTACTCCTAGTCTGCATCATCACCCAACGCCTCTATATCCGCACCTCCCGCCAACTCCGCTTCCTAGATCTCGAGGCAAAAGGTCCACTCTATACTCAATTCATCGAGACCCTCAACGGCCTCCACACCTTGCGTGCTTTCAACCTCCAATCCACCCTCTCAACCGAACTATCCCTTCTCCTCGACGCCTCGCAGAAACCCTTCTACCTCCTGTTATGTGCGCAGAGATGGCTGGGACTCGTGCTGAACCTCACGAACATGGGATTAGCGTTGATGTTAATCGGCGTGGCAATTGCGACCAGGGCGCGATTTCATGCCAGTGGTTTTCTGGGCGTGGCGCTGATCAACATCATGACTTTTGGAAACAGCTTGGCAAGTTTTATTAATGTTTGGGCTACGTTAGAGACTAGCCTTGCTGCTGTTGAGAGGGTGAAACATTTTTCTGAGGAGACGCCTCTCGAGGTTACAGAGGAGCCGATTCAAGTTCCCGATTCTTGGCCTGAGAAGGGCGGGATTGAGATTCAAGATCTTTGCATTGGGTATACAAACCAGTGAGTTCCCTCTTCTGATATCTCTAGTTCTAGAATTCTTGCTGATATACTACAGGACAAGTGGTTTGCAAAAATTAGCACTGAAAAATGTTTCACTCTCGATAACCCCCCGGAACAAAGATTGTCATCTGCGGGAAGAGTGGGAGGTAAGTTTTGATCAAGGACAGAGACATCCCACTGTTTAGGAAAATATATGCAGAAAGCTAACTCTTTCCTTTAGTGGTAAAACCACACTCTGTAAATCTCTACTTCGGATGACAGCCTACACCAGCGGAAGCATCTACATAGATTCCCAATCCCTATCACATATCCCACACCAAGACCTCAGAACAGCACTCTCGGTTGTACCTCAAGAACCAGCACTCCTATCCGCATCAATAAGACTGAACATCGATCCATACTCAACCCATACCAATGCCGAAGTCGAAATGATTTTGAGAAAAGTTGGGCTATGGGAAAAAGTCAAAGACACATATGGAACGGAGGAGGAGATCAACGTCAAGGAGTTTTCTTTTGGGCAGAAGCAATTGCTTTGTTTGGCGAGGGCTCTGGTTAAGCGGAGGAGGATTTTGGTACTGGATGAGAGTACTTCTAGGTATGTTTTTTTCTCTCCTCGTCAACATGCTGTCGAAGGCGTTTCTTGGCTAAATTCTGTTGCTTTAAACAGTGTCGATACAGCTACAGATAGATCGATTCACAAGCTTGTCTGTGAAGACTTGAAGGATATAACAGTTATATCAGTAATGCATCGACTAGAGAATGTGGAGCTCTACGATATGGTTGCTGTACTTGAAGAGGGTAGGCTTGTAGAATTTGGTAGACCGAAAGAGTTGCTAAGTGATCCAGCGTCTGCTTTCTCTGGACTCTATCTGCATGGAACAGATAGCTGATTAGTATATAATTTACATTTATATTACTAATACTTTAATAAAGTTTTACTAGAAAAGGTAAAGAGGAGATCAAAATAAGGCACACTTAGTTTATACTTATATTTATTATAATCAAAATTAACCTCATTTTTCTATTAAGTAACTCTAGTCTTATTAATAAATAAAGTAATAGCTACTCTTTCTACGTACAATGCGATTGGACATGGGAGATCCACACTTATTCTCACCGCTTAACTGCTGCCTAACCACGGCACCGGACATGCCGACTATCCCTTCTCTTGTACAATCGAGGCTTGAATTCTGGGGTCAGGCTGCAAATTAGTCAAGTAACTGCCCGCTACCATTGTCTCAGCCTTAAGTGCAGATATATCCAGCTGCCAACTGCGCGGGGTTTTTGTAATTGATTCGGAATTTCCTTCAAAAGAACGTAGAAGCAAGATTCCAATGGCCTTTCTGCTCAGATTAGCTCTACCTAAGATAGAAAAGCTACCGTCGAGTGATTTTTTTTTTTAGAAACTTCGCAGGAACGCCTCTGAGCGATCGTGTTGGTGATTGCCTAGAAGCTCGGAAAAAGCCTCTTTCGTCCAGCTGCCAGGCAGACATTCGCTTATTTTGCTCGCAAACTGGTGCAACACAAGAGCTGGACGGCACACAGGGTTGTTAAGCCTAATTGGGCTTATCTCCTACAGCATGCGTTTCAGCTGGTCTCTCGGAATTTTCCTCTTAGCTTCATAAAAGCTTTCATTTTTCCTCGTTTTGGACCCCACCTTCATATGTCGCAGCGCACAATCACAGTATCCGTTTCAACTCTAACGAAATGCAGGCACTTCCAAAAGCCGCAGAGACAACTGTGAAGAGCGTGCGGAAAGGGAATCGAGTTTCAATATCGTGCATCGAGTGTCGAAGGAGAAAACAAAAGGTACGATCGGACATTATACAATCACAGCAAACTGTCAATGTGTTGCAGTATTCTCATTGAGTAATTTCCAGTGCAATCAAGCCAAAGATAGGCCTTGCAATCACTGTTCCAGGAGGTAATTGCATTTGTCCTTCCCACGCACCCTAAATTCCACTAAGCACATTTCTCATCAGGTACCCACCAGTGATTTGCAGCTACGAAAATGTCAAGTCCGTAAGGTTACATCAAGGTGAAATGGAGGTGGCTTCGAGAGTCGTCCGTGGACACAATGAACTTGGCCAACCTCATGTACCTCAAGCAATTCATGAACATGACCAGTCTTTGAGCATGTCTGAAAATCACCTTACAGACACAAAGATAAAGCATTTTCCCTTTCATGTCAGGTCTCTGACACAAGATGAAAAGGTCTCCTCTGAGGAAGGGGAGGGACAAGCCTCTCATTACGTCCGTTTCTGCTTAAGCCCGTACCTTCTTCCTCGGAGGGGCACGCGCTCTGCATACGGCTGCCCAGAAGCATTTGACGGTTACCTGCCACTTATCGTTCAGCCACTACCCCCAATTCCAATTTCCAATACAGGGCGCAATGCTGAGCTATTTCACTTCTGTAAGAATATCAAGGCTCATGGGCGAGTTGATAATAACAATCTCACAGTTCACGATGTACTCGCTCCATACGTCGGCGCTATCGATGGCCTTGACCAGTCAAAAGTTATCAGAGATGGATACCTCCCTTGGATGGTGAATTCTCCCATGATGGCATACACGGCAATCCTTTCTTCTTCTTGCTTTCAAGCTGAGAACCGAGGTCTCGATGTCTCAACACATGCGGAAGCGATAGCAATCAGGCTGGAGATCATATCAATAATTAATGAATACCTCGAAACAAACCGCGGTACGGTGAGCGACGAGGCAATTGCTGCTGTAAATCATTTCTTGATCAATGAGGCAAGAAAGACCCCCCCACTTCGTTCCTGAGCGAACCTTCCAATCCAGCCACACCGCTAACGATTCTAGTGGTACTATGGGGATAAAAAGAGCCAAATGGCCCATATGAGTGGTCTTCAGCAGATGCTCAGACTACGGGGAGGTCTTGAAAGCATGCGAAATAATATAGCACTCTATGCCTTTCTTTCAAAGTAAATGCATCCCACTACCCCCAATGATACCCTCTTAACAAGTTATGAGTTAGTACCGACTACCAAATTGCGTGCACTTGTGAGCGTGAGCTATCATTACACAAAGACACGCATTTCGATCCCCTCCCAGCATTGGCTTCTTATCCGGCTGCCATGGAATCTCCCCTTCTCCAATCCAACATCCGCTTCGGAGATATCTGTGAGACCCTTGGTATCAGCACAGCAGCCGCTGACATTCTCGACGACATGCGCTTCCTCACATCCTGCACTATTGCCCTCTCCACCAATGGCCCAGAAACCATTAAATGTCTCACCACAGCGCGCTGGATCCATGACCGAGTCTCGGTTCTTCCATCCATAATGAATGAGGACTCGCTTCTGCAAGGAGATTTCATCTATGAGTGTTGCCGTATTGCAGCGGTTGTCTACAGCTCCTCGATTCTTAACCGCATCCCGTTATCCAAAGCATGCAGCATGCTGGAACAGCAGATATTCTGGGCCAATATGCCTCGGATCGCGCTCTCAAAGTGGAAAAGTGTTTCTGGCGTCTATTTGTGGTTGTGTTTGGTGTTTTGCCCTGGTGCGGAGTTTAGTGTCTATGGCAGGTTTTTGAAATCCATGGTTTCAACTACAATTACCTATCTTGGTTTGGCGGATTGGGAGGTTATGTTGGGGTGCTTAGAGGGGTTTCTTCGGGTTCAAAGATGGCTGAGGAGGGAAGACGAGATGAAAAGAATTGGTGTTTAGTAATAGGGTTTTGAAATTTTCAAGATTATCTTGAAGATTAGAGGAATGGGTGCTGGCATCCTTTCTTTGAGCGTGCAAACAAAAACTTTGCAATATGTTGTTGAAAAATGATGATTGGAAGAGCAAACTACGCGAGAAACCCCCGTTGTCGCATGGTAGGGAGTTCCAACCTCCACAGTCGGTATTCAACCTCATCCAGAAACAGTATCATCTACGTCTTCAGTCGTCCGCCACGTAGGTCTGATTTCCCCTCCTACTCGTATGCATAGTTCATTGACTTTGAAGAGTAGCTCTAGAATCGCATCTATTGCGCAGGGGCTACTACGTCGAACGTACTTCTTCCTGATGTAATGAAGCCTATCTGAAGGGTTGGAAAAATCGGCTCGCGATTTTCCTGGTCGGTCAGGGCTAGATAATCATCCATAGTAGCCCTTCTCCGTCACTTCCCAGCCGCACTCAATCGTTCGGTCATTTCTTCCGAAAATAAATGGCTATAAACTATATCTCTATTATATTCATTAAAGTAGTAAAGATGAAGAAAGTATAAGGTAAGTTATCTTTAGGAATAGAAGTAAGTGCTGGTGCATGCATAAGGATGTTGCCAGCGATTATGATGACGACGACGACGAATACAGGTTAGCTTTGCGCAGCGAAGATCACATCGTCGACCTCGGGATGCTCTCTCTTATCCGTACTTCACCGACTAAAGAGATTTTTTTTTTTTGAAGAGTTTCCAGTGAGTTGATCTCCCACCGAGTCATCCTGTGGTGCTCACGCAGATGTGGTAGTTGGCATGTAGGGGTATCATGAATCAATTTTCTCTTTCTTGAGTTCCGCATGAAGTTAGTAAGTTTGCCGCTCTTGCTCAGGCGCTAATCACCCTCGGCTCAGTCGCCTGAGCAATCTGCGGAGGCTGAGCAGTAGCCAACAAGGCTGGTTATTAGCCTAAGGCCTCATCATATCAATTTTTTTAAAATTTAGCGGTTATCCCCGGGAAGCCCAAACAGGCTCCCAAGGATCCCGAACAGGACTCTTATAAAAATAGATCTACGTTATTGTGACGAGCACATGTCAGGTCACGTGTGAACGAGGCCTATGCGTGTTTCAGGACGCTTGCGTAGCCTCTGCTTGGCGTTTGAGGGTATAAATACGTGCTTAGAACGCCAAAGGAGGGAGGTATCGATTAGTTTGCCACTGGTAGTTAAGCAATTGGTACGGAACTCATTGGATGTACTTTACTTGACCACACTTCAACTTCACTTACTGGCCGACTGCTTACGTAGCATCCTGCCATTACGTCCTTCACAAGATGACACATCACTAAAATTCACTTTAGAAAATCGAACATCTTAATTACAGTGCCTTATCAAAACCTTACTTTACCTACTTTGATTCTTACATCCAAAATCCCTAGTCGTAATTATTCACTCTTATTTCATAACTTTGAAGTGATCGTGGAGACTTTTGGGCTTTTCACCCCTGAAGGCGCCCTCGCGAAGCCGGAAATCCCTGAAAAAATGCCCTGAACACACAGACCTACGTCTTCCGGCTCATTGGTACAGAAACACAGCCAGCAAGATTTCGGAATGCCATGTATTATCATTCAATTCTCTAGCCCCTACAATGCCCACCCTGAAGAGAGATTATCGCAGATCTCTCTATCATTTGATTTCTTCCTCAAGATTGAGATAAGAAAGGGTACTGTACAAAGTTTCGGGCCACAGAGATATGCAACAGGTTACGTTAAACCCAAAAGGCACGCAAGAAGTTGTTACTCGCAACAAAAAACAAGATGAAAGTCTACAAACAGCTGAACCGCCTTCTTCACTCGCCGATGCTGCTCCCCTGGCTCCTTGACTTCCCATACCCTGCGGGAAGGTCATCCATAGAGACTAAATGTGCCTCATCCTCAAGATCCACATTATAACTCTGTGAATACATGATCGTCTTGTTATCTATCGGGAGAGCAGGTAGATCTTTCGATCGACCGACGGAGACATTCGCACCCATACGGTTATGACTACCTTGGGTATAGTATTCGTTCGCTGAAGTATTTCTTGTGGTCCCAAGAAATTTTGGGAAAATTCTCACGAGGAGTACCCGTAGGCTCGGCATACATACACAAATAATGCCAACATTAATCTCTACTGTACTCCACAACGTGACAGCGAGGTTATCCCATGTCGGATTCATCGAGTTGGCGAATTGGACGAGTGATTGAAGGCGTAGAATGCTGACCACTGTCACACTGTATTTCGGTCAGTAAAGTAATAATATCTTTCGAGCTCCTTCCGTCATACTCACAATGTTCCGACAGCAAACATCAATCCAACTCCAACCTTCTTCTTCCAATGCAGTTGGAGGTAAACCAACTGGGAGATAGCGAGACCAAGCATCCACACATCTAGTAAAATGCTGATTATTGCGTTCGCCCAACCAAGTCCATTGACGTTCAAACATTTGCCCTTGTGTAGTCCGTCCCATTGAGTCCAATAGTACGATATCGGGTGGCATTGAAATATTCCCCCAAAAATAAAGACAGTGCCGAACAGGATGTCGAAGATAACGGTTGCCCAAAGGAGCCTTCGAAATGCAGGTGCTGGGAAAATGCGGAGGTAGAAGAAGAGGATGGAGAGCTTCAGCAGGAAAACTTGCGCAAAGTACAATACCTCCATGACATAGAAGGAGCGAAGATAGTCCGTGATGTGTTGAGGGGCCACAGTCCAAATGTCCCTCCCGAGTCCATTTGAGGTGAGTCCATGGACTTCCAGAATAGAGCTTGGTATTCCTGACGCAAATGCAACAAATAGAGAGTAGTCGTCTAGCCCGAATTCTGCCCTCGTCACAAGTTTGGAGACAACTCTTAACGCCACAGCGGCCCCAGAGAGACCAGCAAATGTATTTGAGACGGCGTCGAAATATCCGCTCTTATCTCGAACCACAGCGCCACAAGTAGTCTCGGTAATGTTCTTCGTTGCTGTCGTAGTAGCCAAAAATTAAATTTCATCTCCGTCGTTCCGAAAGCGGAATAACTTACTAAGTCCTTCTATGATAGTACATGATTCTGTGACGCACAGCGTTACTTGCGTTTGTAGAGGTATATTCGTGCAGACACATGTCTCATTAGTTGCAAAACATGTCGATTTCTCGATTGCTGTTTCTAGACAGAGCAACTGAAATGCCTCATCAGAATTCATTCCCTAGAATCGAATCTCAGGATGCGCAAGAACTTACCGCGCAAGAAGGTAGTTCAGCAATTGAGGTAGCGAGTGTGCTCAGAGCCAGCACTTCCCTCATAGAGGAATGGAGCAAAAATAATATTCCCAGAAGACCCTTCATATTAATTGATTTTAGGCAAACCCACTTGTCATTTCAAACGAAGACAATTATATATCTCCAATTGGGATACCATGTGGACATATCATATATGCCGTTCAAACACGCCTAATCAATGCACAGGCCTTCATAACTCGCAGCATAATGCAATTGCAGGGCTGTTCGTCGGCTCGAAGGCGGTAGACTACTTAATAGCAATGCCGTGTGCAAATAGTCTCCGGTCGCTGCTCGATGCGGTCGCGGGTTTTGACGGCTAGTGGCAAACGGCTCGCCTCTCGAAGTTCACAAGAAGATGCTTCGGTGGCGTTCTGCGTTGTTTAAATTACCCGGTAGGCTTTGTTAAGGTTCACGGCCTTCCCTAGCGTCAACGGTCTTTATTAAACTTTCTTTCTTCGTCAGATCCCTGCTCTGAATTAAACTTCAAGAGTCCTTGCAAGTGATATGCCAGCAGAATCCGAGGTCGG
>Ga0302325_10021683_pt1 | contig 13444 bp, 12 predicted proteins | sample Palsa_T0_2_FD_201948 | JGI IMG/M metagenome (GOLD analysis project Ga0302325, IMG submission 201948) | Peat permafrost microbial communities from Stordalen Mire near Abisko, Sweden - Palsa_T0_2 | ecosystem: Environmental > Terrestrial > Soil > Palsa > Peat permafrost | place: Sweden: Abisko... | reverse complement strand
CCACGTTCAAGCCCGTCATCGGCGGGTCGCACGACCACGGCGCATAGCCGACTGGATAGATCGGGCTGCCTTTTACGATCATCTGCAAACCCAGGACATGGATCTGGCTGGCCAGCTGCTGGTAGAAATTGAGAAACGACGCATAGTCGCCAGGATCGCCGTTCCATCGGAAAAAAGAGGGCAGCAGAATCGGGAATGGGATATTCACGGTAACAGCCTTCACGCCCAGCGACTGCAGGCGGCTCAGATCCACGAGCGCGTTATTGTATGCTCCGGGGGCGAGTAACTCCTTCCCGAGGTTGCCGTTGGCGAGAAGCAACTCACCGGCGAATGCCACCGGCGGTCGCGATCCGCTCCATTGCGCGCTTACGGCGCCGTCGAATGCGGCAATCTGGTCCTGCAAAACCGTGTAAAGATTCGAATATCCGCAGGGCACTGTGGGCGGCTCGCAAAAGGCTAGGGAGCCGGTCAGTAGCAACGCTGCGCAACGTTTGAAAACAAGGCGCGAAGCTGTCATAGGATTGATCGTTTAACCGGCCAAATGCTCGATAATGCATTTTAGTATAACCCGGGTCGGCGGGAATGCAGGGAACTAGACTCTAGATGCCTACGGGATTTCCGCTACTTCGCAAACGAAAGTACCAACGAAAGAAGGTACACGCGTTCCATAGACGCTCCGGGATGTTCGGATTTTAATTAGACATGGCCCGATGCAACGAGTGCAACAGCGTCGTTACAAAGAACGATTCCGAATGCTACATCTGTAGCCAGCCAGTGCCCGGCGTGAAGAAGGGCTTTGGGCGCCTCAAAAAAAAGCCGAAATCTGCTCCGCCCATCACGCCGCTGAGCAACCTGCTCTTTGTGGCGTCGCTGGCGCTGACGGCGGTTTCGTTTTTCTCCAACCAGAAAATGTCGCTGTCGGTCAGCGCGACGCTATCCGGCGTTCTGCTGACCGCCAGAATCTTAGCAGACCGCATGGCCGCCAAGCAGCAGCTAGCGCTGCGCCCAGTAACGGTCTCGCGCCTGAACAATTAGATCTTTGCGCTTGGCCGTCAATTGCAGCGTGCGAAATTCCGAGACGCGGACCGGCTGATCGGAAACGAATCCCAAATTATATTGGCTGCGCAGTTCCTGCTCGATGATGCCGTAGATCTGATTGATGTTTAGTTTTTTCGAGACCTCGAAAAAACTCCCGCCGGTTTCCTTGGCCAGGCGCAGCATGGCGGTCTTGCCCCCCGGGTCGCCGTAGCCTCCGTAGTACGTCGCGTCCGAGAAAAGGATGGAATAAATGATGGTGTCGGCGCGCTGCGCCGCTTCAATCGCTGAGGTCAAGGTCTCTTCGCTGCCGTTGTCGCCGCCGTCCGACAGGATAATCATGGCCTTGCGATTACGCTGCACGCTCATGATCTCGCGCGACGCCTTCACCACGGCGTCGAACAGCAGCGTCCCTCCGCCGCGTTGCGCCTCCAGTTCGGTCTTGCTGGGCGTGTCGACATAGGGCAGCGATTCTTCCAGGTCCCGGCGGGACGACGTCGGCTTCTGGCGCGTCATCACCGCCATGTCGAATTGCGTGACGAAAACTTTGTCTTTGCCTTCGCGCAGAACCTGATCCACAAACTGAAAACTGGCGCTGCGCTCGCTCTCGAGCACGCGCGTCTGGCTCAGGCTGGTGTCCACCATCAGGCCGATGGTCAGCGGCAAGTCCGACTCGCGCGAAAAGTAACGAATATCTTCAGGCCGCTTGTTCTCGGTGACGGAGAAGTCGTCCTTCGTCAGATCATTGATGATCTGACCCGATTTAGTTCGGACGGTGGCCAGAATGTTGACCACCTTGACATCGGTGGAAAAGGTCGGCCCTTCCTGATTGGCAGTGCCCGGCGTCTGAGCGGAAACGGGCAGCAGAAGCGCGAAGATAATGGCTGACTGTCGGCCGTAGGAAAGCATCTTCACTTGAATTGTCTCAGGTTTGGAGATTGCGGGCGAAGCTGGCGTACGCTGCCCACCGTTCCGGCGAAGGGCCGCTAGAAACTGGTAAAATCGCGCATCTGCCGAAGCGGCGGGGAGCTGACGCGGGGAACTGACATGGTTGAGCGTATTGAGATGGTTGTGGGCGGGCAGCGCCGGGCAGCGATGCCCACGGCCGCGGAATTCTCGACGCGGGTTTCACCCGGGAGCGGCTTTCTGGTGGAAGGGCATACTGCCTCGACGTTTGAGTTGCCTGACCACTGGGTCCCGTTCTACATGATTGGCCTGGAGTTCGCTCGCGGGAAACTGACCAGATTCTTTCACAACAACGGCAAAGTTCGCGAGTATCCGATCCAACACGGGACCTGCTTTGTGATGGGCCCGCAAGAGATCCGGCGGCTTCGGATCGAAGGCACGGGAGACGTGAATCTGGTTTCCATTGAGCCCGTGGTCCTGCAGGAATTACTCGGGTTTAGTCCGCGCCGCAGCCCCCTGGAGTTGCTCAGACATTGGCATGGCCATGACCCTGTGTTAAGAGACCTGGTTCTCAGACTGCGGGCGGAAGTAAAAGCCGGCTGCCCGGGCGGGCCGCTGCTGGGCGAGTCCATCTGCACCAAACTCACCGAGGAACTCATTCAGCGCTACTCCATCGGGCAAGCGCGTCCCGAGCAATATAAGGGGGGACTTTCAGGGGCCCAGTTGCGGCGGGCATTGGAATACATTGATGAGGGCCTCAATCTGAACTTAACCGGAAACGGCATTGCAACCGTCGCGGGTCTCAGTAAGTATCACTTTGGCAAGGCGTTCAAGCAAAGCACCGGGATGACTTTGCACAGCTATGTATTGAACCGCCGGATCAGACGCTCGCGGGAGCTGTTAGTCAGGTCGGACCTTCCGCTTGCCGCCGTCGCCGTAGCCGCCGGATTTTCGAATCAGAGCCACCTGACGGCCGTATTTTCCACGCGCATCGGAATGTCGCCACGCGCTTATCGGAAGATGAGACATGCGGTTGCGGTGTCGTTTCACACGGGCGCGGGATAGTCGCTCGAATTTGAAAGACTCAACGCCGCTGTTCGGTATACTTTCTTGAGTAACCAGCGGGGAAGGACGCGCAGGAAGGGCGGCTGGTCCATGAAAACTTCACTCACTATCCAGCAGGCCATCGCGGCGCTCCTTACCGCGGTTCTTCTGTGCGCCAGCTGCACGGTTATGAAAGTTCGCAAGCTCGACGCGAGCCAGGTGGCACAGCCGCAACAGGAGCACATCGTCGGTATCACGACCAAGAAGGGCGAGGATGTCCGGTTCGATCCGCCGGGCGGAATGGTGAACCGGGATGCGATCGAAGCCAGGGTCAAGAACGCCTCCTACACGATTGCCATCCAGGACGTTCAGCGCTTGTGGGTGGAGCGGAAGGGGATCTCAGCCCCGCGCACCGTCGGACTTGCGGTGGCCATAGCGGTCGTCGCAATCGGCACCTTAGCCGCGGTTATCCTGCTGACGAAACAATCCTGTCCCTTCGTCTATTCGTGGGATGGGACCCAATACGTCTTCGACGCCGAACCCTACGGCGGAGCCATTACTCGCGGACTGGAGCGCGACGATTACTCGGAGCTGGAGCACCTACGCGAACAGAACGGCCTCTATCGCCTGCTGCTGACCAACGAAGTGGATGAAACGCAGTTCACGAACCTAATGGAGCTGTGGGTTGTGGATCACGCACCGGAATTACGCGTGGTCTCCGACGAAAAGGGAAATCTGCGCGGGTTTGGGGACGTTCAAGCACTCAGTACGGCGCGCGACCGTTATGGTAACGACCTGCTACCGTGGCTTGAATCCACGGATCGCAAGATCTGGGAGCCCGATGCAGTGGCCGGGCCTGACGGCAGCTTGCGGCAGGAAGTGATCCTCACTTTTCCCAAGCCGGAGGGCGCCACGCAGGCCAATCTCATCGCCAACGCAGCCACCGGGCTGTGGGGATCTTACATGATCAAAAGGATGATCGAGCTGCAAGGCAGGGAAGCGCCGAACTGGCTGTCCGCGCTCGATCGCGACCCGTCGTTGGTGGCGGCGCTGGAGGCCTGGGGCGCGCAAGAGGAGACTTACCGGTTGCGCGTTGAAGTGGAGGAACCTACCGGCTGGGAGCTACGCGGAACATTGCCCCCGGGCGGCCCTCTGCTCGCGGAGGATCGGCTGATCCCGCTGGACGTCAGCCGCGTGCGCGGCACCCAATTGCGCATCCGGCTGCGCCCACCGGTCGGCTTCTGGGCCTTGAATTCTTTCGCCATCGCCTATGGAGCCGGTCAGCAGGTAGGCGTTCGACGCGTCGCCGCGAAATCCGCCATGACATGGGACCACAAAGATGTTTTGGCGGATTTAACCGCCGTCGATGACCGGTACTACCCGATGCCTTACACCACCGACCACGCGGAGCTTACCTTTCCCGCGCCGCCCCGCCAGCCAGGGATGCATCGCACCGTTTTTCTTCATAGCCGCGGGTGGTACCAATTGCATCTAAATGCGAACGGCGAACCGGACGAGGCCACTTTGACGAAGCTCATCTCCACTCCAGGCGCGCCGGTGCAGTTCGCCGCCGAGCGTTTCGCGGAATGGAAGCAAAGCGGGGTCCGCTGAATGAAAAACATGAACTGGGCGGCGATGCTCGGTTGCGCTCTGGCGGCCATCCCTGCCATCGCACAGCCCAACACTCCTTTTGTATTTAATGTGGCGAACTCGGCCAGCTACGGCGGGAACATCGCGCAAGGTTCCTTGTTCGTCCTGTATGGGGTAAGCCTCGGCCCCACCGGACTGGTCCAGGCCAGCTCCTTTCCGCTGCCCGCGCAACTCGGCGGGACTGCCGTCGCAGTGACATCCGGCTCAGCCCCCGGCTCAAGCATGGTGGCTTGCCCTATGGTCTATTCTTCTGCGGGAGCTGTGGCGGCCATTCTGCCTTCGAACGTTCTTCCCGGCAGCGCTATGCTGACTCTGACTTATAACGGAGTGTCGACGCCGTTCCCGCTGTCCGTGAATGTCGTGGCGTCGGCAGTGGGCCTCTATTCGTTGGGCAGCTCAGGCTTGGGGCCAGGCATCTTCACCGCGGCCGATAACTCGGTGAAGACGTTCGCGGCGACCGCCCAGAGCGGAGACATCGTCACCGCTTGGGCCACCGGCCTGGGCCCGGTCAGCGGACCGGACGACGTGGTGCCTTCCACCTTCCCAAACTTCTCGGGTGTCGAAGCCTTCGTCGGCACACAGCCGGCGAACGTGATTTACGCCGGACGCTCCGGTTGCTGTGTAGGCGTGGATCAGATCTCGTTTGAAATTCCAGCCGGCGTCACGGGCTGTTACGTGCCGGTTGCGGTGCGCAGCGGGGGGACCTTCAGCAATTTCGTTTCGATCGCGGTGGCGAACGGCGGCGGACCCTGTTCCGATACCGCCCCTACGGTGCCCGTCGGCATCATGAATAAAGCCATGGCAGGACAACCCGTTAAGGCAGCCGCACTCGCGGCTGGTCCGGTATCGGTACTCCAGGGTTTGGGTTTCAATGAAAGGTTGTACCTGGCCGATACACTCTCGAAGCTCCTGCGGGTCAAGGTCTCGCCAGAGGACCTCGCGAAGCTTCTGCGCGCCGAACAAACTCACAATCGGCGCGCGTTGACTCGCGCCATGTTCAAATACGCCGCGGCATGGAAGAAGTTGAGCCCTGCTGCCAAAGCTGCGGTGCAAGCGGCGCTGAATTCCAAACAGGAAGGCGCGGTTGCCGGCTTCGGCCAGTTCGGCACGCCGGCCGTTCTGGCTGAGGCGCTAGGCGGCCTGTTTCCGAGTGAGGGGACCTGCGCGACGCTTCCAACCGAAACCTACTTGTGGACGTCGCCGCGCATCGGGCTGGACGCGGGTTCTTCGCTGACTCTTTCGGGACCGGCTGGATTATGGACCCTGGCGCCGGCCAAACCCGGCCTATACCAGGTATTGTTCAGCAGCACTCCCCAGGGTCCCAACCTACCGCTGGGAACATATTCCATCATCGGCGCCGGAGGTCGCGATCTGAAGGCCTTCAGCGTGACGCTGAACGTTGCCGGAAGCGTTGTCTGGACGAACAAAGCCGCCATTACCTCCGTAGACCGGAGCCAACCTCTGACCGTCACTTGGTCCGACACCGCAACTCCCGGTTATGTCGTTGTGGGTGGCTATGCATTTTGGGACACTGGGCGCTTCGGGGGCTTCGTTTGCACGGAAGACGCGAGCATTGGTTCCTTCACCATCCCGAGTTTCATTCTCTCCCTGGTGCCCGCCGCCACCGGCGGGATGTTCATCAGTCCACATCCGTTATCGCACCAGGTGACCATCCCCGGAGTGGACCTGGCGTACTTCATGGATGGCAGCAATGATTCCAGGTCCGTTGCCTATCACTAGTAGGCGGACGCTCACCTCCATTCCAGCCGCGTCGCTGGAGTATGTCAGGGGCCGGCGCGCGGCGTCTCCCATCGTGATGCTTCCGGGCCTGTTCGCCGGCGGCTGGATTTGGAAACCGACCCGAAATTTTCTGATCGCTGAGGGATTCAGCGTGGCGACGATATCGGAGCCATTTGCCGCGCTTGACACGCACTGCGCCTCCATGGATACTCCTCGCGCGGCTTTGACCGGGCTACTCGATCGTTACGAAATCCAGCGGGCCGTTCTGTTGGGCAATTCAATGGGCGCGCTGGTGGCGCTCGATGCAGCTTATCATCACCCGCAGCGCGTGGAATCGCTCGTGATCAGCGGATGCCCGGGCCTGGGGAACGGCGGCCTCCGTTCAAGCGGAACAGTTTCCCGGCCGGACGCGGGTGAGATAGCGGATAAGATGTTTTTCGACAGGTCCGCCATCCCTGAAGATCTGATCCAGAGGAGCCTGGCGGCGGTTAGCGATCGACGTTACCAGGTGAACATGGTCCGATACCTGATCGCGATCCGCGATTATGACGTTAAACGATGTCTCGCGCGCCTGGGCTGTGACGTCCTCATGATCTGGGGCGAAAACGACCTGATCGCGCCGGTGGAGGAGTGGGAGCGTCACTTGCACCTGGCGGCACGCGGATCATTGCATAGAGTGCCTCGCTGTGGGCACTCGCCCATGATCGAGAAACCCGCCGAATTCAATGCCATCCTGACGCCGTGGCTCAGCAGTACTTTGAGTCGCTAGGTACCTCAGTAGTACCAGCCTTCTCAGGTACGTGCGTTCTATCGACGGCCCCTAAGGTGACAACCTTATATTTGGACATGGGCAGATGCATATATTGCCACAGCGTGGTGACCAGGCATGAGAACTCCTGCTTCACTTGCGGCGACAGCATACCGCGACATATCAAAGGGCCGGTGGAGCGCCGCAAGGTATCGCTCATGACCAATGTGGCGTTCGTGTCCGGGCTAGCCGTAACGGCCTACGGTTTCTTCTGGGAACATAGACTTTCGCTGCCTGGCACGCTGCTGACTTCCTCCCTGTTGCTGCTGATCAGAATTTCCGCCGAAATGCTCATCAATAGAAACTCGAATTGACTGGACCGTGCGCGCGGGGGACAATGCGTGCAGCGCCAATGAATTCACGTCTCCGCGCCGAACAGGTGGGCAGCCTGCTGCGTCCGCCCGAATTGCTCCAGGCTCGATCGGCCTATGCGGCGGGAAAAATCCCGTTGGAGGAGTTGCGCGGTAAGGAAGATCGGGCCATCCTGGCGGCGCTCGAAAAGCAGCGGGCTATCGGCCTGGATATCCTTTCCGACGGTGAGTTGCGCCGCGGCTCGTGGCTGACCGGCATGGCCGATGCCGTAGAGGGATTTGTCCCCGAGAAGGTGACGCTGGAATGGAAAGGTCCGGGCGGAGGCGTGGAGGGCAGCACCGCGCAGGCGGCCGGCGCCAAGCTCAAGAAGGTTCGCAAGCTCACCGGGCATGAGCTTCCGTTGTTAAAGCAGGAAGCGAGAGGGGCGTACAAGATCACCCTTCCGGCGCCATCCAACTTTGTGCTCGCCAGCTATAAGCCGGGCGTGACGGATGCTTTCTATCCCACGCATGCCGATCTGTTGCGGGACCTGGTGAGCATTGTGCGCGACGAAGTGCGTTGGCTGGTTTCCGAAGGCGCTCGCTACATTCAATTCGACGCGCCCTATTATTCGCACTATCTGGATCCGCACCAGCGCGATAAATTGCGGGCGGCGGGGTTCGACCCCGATCAGGAACTGGAGCGCGCCATTGCCGGCGACAAGGCCGCGCTGCATGAGGTCCCGCGCGGCAAGGTTACGGTGGCATTGCATATTTGCCGGGGAAATAGCCGCAGCCGCTGGTACACCGAGGGCGGTTACGACGCGATTGCCGAGAAGGTCTTTGGCTTGCTGGATGTGGATACTTTTCTGCTCGAATACGATAGCGAGCGCTCCGGCGGCTTTGAGCCGCTGCGTCTGGTGCCGCGCAATAAGACCGTGGTGCTGGGGCTGATTACCACCAAGGAGCCGAAGCTGGAATCGCAGGACCAATTGCGCCGCCGCATCGATTCAGCGGCTCGTTATCTTCCGCTCGAAAATCTGGCGCTGAGCCCGCAGTGCGGCTTCGCGTCGGTAGCGGCGGGTAATCTGTTGTCGATGGACGATCAGTGGCGCAAGTTGGAGCTGGTGGTGGAGACGGCGCGCAAGGTTTGGGGCAGCCGCTAGACGCCGGCGGTCTTCAGGCACTCGCCGATTTCTTTTTCCGAAATCGCGCCTTCGCGGATCACCTTCCAATAAGGCTCCGTGATGTCCACCGTGGTGGCGCCCAGCCCCGCCAGCGGCCCGGCATCCAGCACCAGGTCGACGCTGCCGTCCATCACGCCGAACACATCGATACCGCTCTTGCAGGTGGGCTGGCCGGAGATATTCGCGCTGGTCGCGACCAAAGGCTGATCCAGCCAGTCGAGCAGGGCTTGCGCCACTCGCGAGCGCGATTGCCGGATGGCCAACCGTCCGGTATTGCCGGTCACCTTCAGCGGCACTTTCGCCGACGAGGGAACAATCATGGTGAGCGGTCCGGGCCAGAAATGGCGCGCCAAAATATAGAAGCGGGTGGAAAGGTCCTTCGCCAGCTCCTCCGCCATAAAAGTGCTGTTGATCAGCATCGGCAGCGAGCGATGAATCTCGCGGCCCTTGGCGGCGAACACGCGCCCCACCGCGTGCAGGTTGAGCGGATCGGCCACCAGCACGTAGAGCGCTTCGGTGGGAATCGCGACGATGTCGCCGCGCCGCAAATGCGCCGCCGCGCGTTCAATCGCTTCGGGCAGCGGATGGTCCTGATCGATTTGTATAAGGTCAGTCGCCAATGCTTATTCTCGTGAACCGATTCGGCTCGCGAACTCCCTCGACTTGGATTGGCGGGGAAAGAACAATTGCTACAGGGTTAGTGTACCGCATCGGGTTCGGGCGGGCCAAAAATCTAATCTTTTGCACGCTCACGCGCCCCCGCTTGCGCCTACCGGCGTGGTGGTCCCTCTGCCGCTATAATCGATATGTGATTCGCCTCACTTTCATCGCGGCCGCCGCCATGAGCCTCGTTTTGCTCGCGGGCTGCAAAAAAGATATTCAGGATCAGGAAGCCGTTCGCCAGGGCGTTATGTCCTACCTGGCGAAGCGCTCGGATTTGCTCGCCATGGACGTGAGCGTCACCTCAGTCGCCTTTCGTCAGGACGAAGCTACCGCGCAGGTGCATTTTCAGGCTAAGGGGAACAGCTCGGCGGCGGCCGGGATGACGATGCAGTATGTGCTGGAGCGGAAGGGCGGCCAGTGGTCTGTAAAGGGCCGCGCCGGAGCGGGCGCGGCGCATGGGTCATCTGCTAGTCCCACCTCCGGTGGGAATATCGTACCCGGACAAATGGATGGAATGCCGCGCATCCCCGCGCCAGGCGGAGCGGGATCCGCCAGTTTGCCGCCTGGACACCCCGCCGTCAGTCCGGATGCCGCCAATCAGCAAAAGTGAGACTACCCCAATGAAACGCGTTGCCGTCCTCGGTGGCGGTCCGGCTGGAGCTTTCGCGGCGGAACGATTGGCGCGCGCGGGCCTCGAAACCGTCGTCCTGGACGAAAAGCTAGCCTGGGAAAAACCGTGCGGCGGCGGCCTGACCTACAAAGCCTACACACGCTATCCGTTTTTGTTCGAGAACAACGTACCCAAGAAGATCATCCATGAGACATGTCTGGCGGCGCATCCGGCCGGCGCCGTTCACATGGATTTGAGCAACCCGCTGCTGATTTATTCCCGCCTGGATTTGAATCGCATGCTGCTGGAGCGCGCCGAGCTGGCCGGCGCTCAGCTCGAAAAAACGCGCGTACTGGGCCTGGAGCGCGGCGGCCGCGGCTGGCGTCTGAAGACGCGGCAGGGTGTGCTCGACGCCGATTTTTGCATCGTGGCAACCGGAGCGCGCAATTCGCTGCGCAACGTCGGAACCGAGTGGACGGCGGCCGACACTATGTACGCGCTCGGCTATTATGTCGCGTCGGCGCAAGATCACATCGACATCCAATTTCTGCCAAATTTAGAGGGCTACATCTGGGTCTTCCCGCGCTGCGGGCATCTGTCGGTGGGAATCTGCGGCAAGGGCGAGCCGGCACAGGCGCTGCGCGCGCGGCTGGAGCAATACATGAACCGGAAGGGGATTTCGTACAAAGGTGCGGCTTTCTACGGTCACATGCTTCCCTCGCTCGAACATTCCGGTTGGAAAAATAATCGGCTGGCCGGCGACGGCTGGCTGGCGGTGGGCGACGCTGGAGGACTGGTGGATCCCATAACGGGCGAGGGCCTGTATTATGCGATGCGATCGGGCGATCTGGCGAGCGAAGTGGTTTTAAATGAGTCGCACTCGCCGGCCGAGCGGGCGCAAGCTTACCGCAGCCTGCTCTGTCGCGACTTTACAGCCGACCTGGAGTTCGGCGCCACACTCGCTAAGCGCGTTTTTCTCGGACGTTTCCTCTTCAACGCCGTCCCCTCCCGCATGGTAGACTTCATCCGCCGCAGCCCGCGCTTCCGCGTATTGATTCAGGACCTGTTCGCCGGCACGCAGCCGTATCTTGGATTGAAGAGCCGTCTGTTCCGCAATTTGAACGGCACGCTGCAGGAAGTGCTGATGAACGTGTTTCTGCACCGCGTGATTCCCGAAGAGACGTAGATGAGGAAGAAGGCCACTGCCAGCCTGTGGGGCGGTCCCCCTGGACCGCGGCCGACGCCCCCGTCGGCCTCCGTTCTTCGTGTAATGGCACAGCCGGACCAGGGAGTCCGGCGCGGACCAGGGGGTCCGCCCCACTCATGAAACGATTCCGATCCGAAGAACTGTTCGCCTGCGCCCAGAAGCTGATTCCGGGCGGCGTGAATTCCCCGGTGCGGGCCTTTCGTGGGGTGGGCGGCACGCCTCCGTTTATCGCTCGCGGCGAAGGATCGCACATCTTTGACGTTGACGGCAACGAGTACATCGACTATGTCCTGTCCTGGGGGCCGCTCATCCTGGGCCACTGTTTTCCTCCCGTGATCGATGCTTTGCGCCAGGTGCTGGCCATTGGAACCAGCTTCGGCGCGCCCACCGAAAGAGAGGTGGAACTCGCCCGGCTGATTCGCGAATGCGTGCCCTCCGTCGATATGGTGCGCCTGGTAAACTCGGGGACCGAGGCCACCATGAGCGCCCTCCGCGTGGCGCGCGGATTCACGGGCCGCGACCTCACCATCAAGTTTGAAGGCTGCTATCACGGTCATGTGGATTCGCTGCTAGTGAAGGCTGGATCGGGCATGGCGACGCTCGGAATCGCCGATACGGCGGGCGTTCCCCAGGCGTTCGCGGCCACCACCATCGCGCTGCCGTTCAACTCCATCGAAGCCGTGGAGTCGGCTTTCAGCGACCATCCCAATAAGATCGCGGCGGTGATCGTCGAACCAGTGGTAGGGAACATGGGCTGCGTTCCGCCGCGCGATGGTTTTCTCGAAGCGCTGCGTGAGATCACCGCCCGGCATGGCGCGCTGCTGATCTTTGACGAGGTAATGACCGGATTCCGGCTGGCGCTGGGCGGAGCGCAGCAGCGCTTCGGCATCCGGCCCGATCTGACGACGCTGGGCAAGATCGTGGGCGGCGGGATGCCGCTGGCGGCCTACGGCGGACGCGCCGACATCATGAGCCAGGTAGCTCCCACCGGTCCTATTTACCAGGCTGGCACTTTGTCGGGAAATCCGATGGCGGTGAGCGCCGGGATCGCCATGCTGCGGTACCTCAAGGCACATCCGGAGGTCTACGAAATTGTCGAAAGCCGGGCGGCTCAGCTTACGGCCAACGTGCCGGCTGGGATCACGGTGAACCGCGTGGGGTCCATGTTCACCTTTTTCTTTACATCCCAGCCGGTAACGGACTGGGAATCGGCCAGACGCGCCGATACGGGCCGGTTCGGCGAGTTCTTTCACTGGATGCTGGATCGGGGAATTTACCTGGCGCCGTCCCAGTTCGAGGCCGGTTTCGTCTCGGCGGCCCACAGCGAGCAGGATATCAGGCGGACGGTTGAAGCCTCCCAGGAGTTCTTCGCGGCCGGGGCTTCGGTCTAAGGCCCGCATATTCGGTAAAATGGAGTAGCTATGTCTGACACTACTGCGAACCCAGCCCATTTAGGGATGGAACTCGCCAGCTTTGATTTGCCGGCCTGGAAAAAGGCCATCGGGGGCGTTTGCGCCGCGCTTCTGGCGATCCTGTTCTTTGTCTCCGGAGCCTGGAAGCTGACCGATCCGTTCGTGTGGTCTCAGGCCCTGGCGGAATTCCGTGTAACGTCGGCACTGACGCTGCCCGGCACGCTGGCTCTTGGCGTCGGGGAAATGGTGGGCGCGGTTCTGATCCTGGTGCCGCGGTTTCGACGCTGGGGGGCCGTGCTGATCGGCTTCCTCCTGGTGGTCTTCATGGTCTACATCGGAGCGAACTATGGCGCGCTGATCGGCAAGGATTGCACCTGTTTCCCGTTGGTGAAGCGCGCGGTGGGGCCGGCATTTTTCTTCGAGGACGGAGCTATGCTTTTGATGGCCATAGTGGCCGGAATGTGGACGCGCAGTTCGGAGAATCTCCGCGCGGCGCTGGTCATTCTGGGCGCCGTGGTCGTTTTTGGCGGCGTTTCGTTTGGAGTAAATTCGGCGCGCGAGTCCGGTTTGAAGGCTCCCGCGTCCATCACCGTGGATGGCAAGCCGTTGTCGCTGCGGCAAGGCAATGCATTTCTTTTTTTCTACGATCCCACGTGTACGCATTGCGAAGCGGCCGCGCGGAAAATGGCGAAGCTGAATTGGAAGGACACCGCCGTGGTGGCCGTCCCCATCGATACGCCGCAGTTCGCCGCTTCCTTTCTGCATGACACCGGATTCAAGGCCGGAACTTCGAACGATCTGGATCTGCTAAGGGGGACGTTCAAGTTCGCCACCGCGCCCTACGGGGTGGCGCTGGTCCGAGGCCGCCAAAAGGCGACGGTCGACGTCGGCG
>Ga0302325_10021682_pt1 | contig 13444 bp, 11 predicted proteins | sample Palsa_T0_2_FD_201948 | JGI IMG/M metagenome (GOLD analysis project Ga0302325, IMG submission 201948) | Peat permafrost microbial communities from Stordalen Mire near Abisko, Sweden - Palsa_T0_2 | ecosystem: Environmental > Terrestrial > Soil > Palsa > Peat permafrost | place: Sweden: Abisko... | reverse complement strand
CCCAGCCCTGCTCCTCGTCGATGCCGCCGCCCAGCGTGTACATGACGGTGTCCAGGTCCGGGCAGACCCGCAGTCCGAACAGGGTGATGTCGTCACCGGTGTTGCCGATGACGGTGATCTCGGCGTCGGGGGCAGCCTGTTTCAGGCCGCGGAGAAAGCGGGCGCCGCCGACGCCGCCCGCGAGCACGGTGATGCGCATACCCAGCAGTCTGTCAGGTCCGGTCGGCGCCGACTGCGGCGCGGGCGACTCACCCTCAAGCGGCCCGGCCCCACCCTGGCCCCGCCCCGGCCCTGCCCTGGCCCCGCCCCGGCCCTGCCCTGGCCCCGGCCCTCGTCAGCCCCCGCTCCGGTCCGCTGCCCGGCGTCGCCCGGCCGCCCTGGCCGTTGTAACCCCTTGAGCCGAGAGTGACCACTGATTTCTGCGGGTGTGCAGTGGCACTTACGGATTGCGCTGCTCCAGATTCTTTTGGTGATTTATTTCGCATCTCGGGCAACAAGGCGACCATTATCACCTTCTCCGCTTGACACCAAGCAAGACACGCAGGTGTAATTTCATTGATGTGATTCTCACCGCCCCGGGGAGTGGTGGGAACCGGGGGAACAAAAGTGGGCAGGGAGGATGCGCTATGACTGAGGTCATCGTCCCGCTGGCACAGGTCATCGTCAGTCCAGATGATGTCGACGAGCTGGGCTGGCAGGATCAGGCGTTGTGCGCGCAGACGGATCCGGAGGCATTCTTCCCTGAGAAGGGAGGATCGACCCGGGAGGCGAAGCGCGTCTGCCGCAGTTGCGAAGTCCGGGCCGAGTGCCTGGAGTATGCGCTCGAGAACGACGAGCGGTTCGGTATCTGGGGCGGCATGTCCGAACGTGAACGGCGTCGCCTGAAGCGCGAGGCCGTCTTAAGCCCGGGTCGCCGCAGCAGCCAGGCCGCCTGAACGGCGCCGCCTGGAGCGCGGACTGTGCTGCGCCTGGACATCACGCGTTCACCCTGCTGAGCACCTCGGGGCTGTGTATCTTTAGTGCTGCGCGAGCGCTGGGATTGTCGCTCACGTAGTCCACGCGCTCTTGCCGGACGGGGTAGCCGTGCGGGAGCGCCGCTGCCCAAGCACCAGACAGGTCCTTTGTCACAGAGCGCATCGCATCTCCGTCACGTCGTCACCGCTGTGGTGGTAGCACACGACGGTGCACGGCTACTGCCAAGCCTGATGCAGGCGGTGCGCGAGCAGACACATTCCGTGCACCGCACGGTCGGGGTTGACACTGGCAGCCGGGACCGCAGCGGGGTGGCGCTGACCGAGTTGCTCGGTCCGGACGCGGTGTTCGGCATGGAGCCGGAGACCGGTTACGGCGCGGCCGTCGCCCGCGCGCTGCAGCATCCGGCGGCCCGTAAGGCGATCCCGGAATCCGCGCCGGACCAGGAACCGCCGGTGGAGTGGATCTGGCTGCTGCACGATGACTGCGAGCCGGCCCGCGACGCGCTTGAGCAGATGCTGCGGGCGGCCAGCCGCAGCCGGTCGGTCGCCGTGCTCGGCCCGAAGCTCAAGGACTTCTCCAACCGGCGGGTGCTGCGTGAGGCCGGTGTCACCACCGACCGGGCGGGCCGGCGCTTCACCGGGATCGAGCCGGGTGAGATCGACCAGGGCCAGCAGGACGGGAACCGCGCGGTGCTGGCCGTCAGCTCGGCGGGCATGCTGATCCGCCGCGACGTCTGGGACCAGGTGGGCGGCTTCGACGCCAACCTGCCCCTGTTCCGTGATGACATCGACTTCTGCTGGCGGGTGCACGCGGCCGGCTACGAAGTTCGGGTGATCACGGACGCGGTGGTGTACCACCGCGAGCTGTCCGCCCGGCAGATCCGCAAGACGCCCGCCACGGGCGGCCATCCGGGGAAGCTCGACCGGCGCAGCGCGCTGTACGTTTTCGCGGTCAACCTGCCGCTGGCGCCCATGCTCACCGTCGTGGGCGGCTGTGTCGCCGGGTCGCTGGTGCGCGCGGGCTATTTCCTCGTGACCAAGCAGCAGCGCAAGGCGTCGGCTCACCTCGGGGCGGTGGCCTGGCTGCTACGTCATCCGGTCCTGCTGTGGCGAGCCCGCCGCCGCCGTGCCGCCCACCGTAGGCACGCCTACGCCGTTCTGCATGCCCAGCTGCCCCGGGCCAGAACACTGGCTCTGGGTGCCGAACGGCTCTCGGGCCTGCTGTCCCGCGGGTCGGGCTACGAGAGCAGCGGGCTCCATCACGCCGTCGTGGACGAGTCCGACGACGAGATGCCGCTGCCGGCCAGCGATTCGGTCATCCGGCGGGTCCTGACGAGCCCGGGTGTCCTTCTCTTGGTCGGCCTGGCCGTCGTCGCGCTGGTAGCGGAGCGGTCATGGGTCAGCTCGGTGCTTTCCGGTTCCGGCACGCTGGCGGGCGGCGCGCTCGTGCCGGCCTGGGGCGGAGCCGGCGATCTGTGGCACGAGTACCTGGCCGGCTACCACGATGCCGGCATCGGCTCGACCGTGAGCACGCCGCCCTACGTGGGGGTAATGGCCGCCTTGGCTACCCTGTTCGGGGGCAAGCCGTGGCTGGCGGTCGACGTGGTGCTGTTCGGCTGCGTTCCCGCGGCCGGGGTGACGGCGTTCCTGGCCGCCCGCCGCGTCACGCCCGTCCTGGCGGCGAGGGTGTGGATCGCGGCTACCTACGCGCTGCTGCCGGTGGCGATGGGCGCGGTCGCGAGCGGTCGCTTGGGCAGCGCCGTCGCCTTCGTCCTGCTTCCGCTGGTCGGCATCATGATCGGCCGGATGCTCGCCCAGCCGCCGCGGGCGGCCCGCCGGGCGGCCTGGGCCGCGGGCCTGATCATCGCGATCGCGGCGGCCTTCGTGCCGCTGATCTGGCCGATCGCGGTGCTCGCCGCGATCGGCGCGGCCGTGGCCTGGCCCTGGCTCGGCCCGCGGACGGTCGTCAATGTCGTGATCGCCGCCGCGGTGCCCTTGGCCATCCTGGAGCCATGGGCCTTCCACCTGGTGATGACCCCTTCCGCTTTCTTCTCAGAAGCGGGATTGTCGCGGCCCCGGCTTGCCGTCGCGGGCCGGCCCGGATCCCTGCTCTTGCTCAGCCCGGGCGGTCCCGCGCTTCCGCCCGTCTGGGTGACCGCGGGGCTGGTGCTGCCCGCGCTCGGCGCGCTGCTGGCCCGCCGCCGGCTGGCCCTGGTGTACGCGGGGTGGACCGTCGCGCTGGCCGGACTGGTCCTGGCCCTGGTGGTGAGCCGGGTGCGGGTGACGCCGCCGCAAGGCGGGCCCGCCGTCAGCGCCTGGCCCGGTATCCCGATCGCGATCGCCGCCGCCGGACTGCTGCTCGCGGCCACGCCCCTGGTCGAGGCGGCCGGCCGTCCCCTGCATCAGGCCGCGCGCCGGGTGCCCAGGATCGACTGGCGGGCCCTGGCGGCGCTGGCCGGTTTCGCGGTGGCTGTCTCGGCGCCGGTGCTGGCGGCCGGCTACTGGCTGGCCGCAGGTGTCGGCGGAACCGTGACCGCGGCCAGCCCGCAGATCCTGCCCGCGTTCGTGGCGGCCGCTTCGGCTGGTCCGAACCGGAACAGGACGTTGGTCCTGCGGCAAGTGGGCGGGACGCTGTCCTATGCCGTCTTGCGGGACACCGACCCCGTGCTCGGCGAGCCGGAACTGACCGAGACCTCGTCCTCAACGCAGGCGCTCGCGGCCGTCGTCGCCTCGCTGGCCGCCGCGGGCGGCGGTGACGCCGGGGACACCGGACAAGCGCTCAGCCAGTTCGACATCGGCTATGTGCTGCTCCCCGCCCCGGTTGACCAGCCGCTCGCGCAGCAGCTCGACGCGGCGGCCGGGCTGCAGCCCCTGACCAAGGCAGCCGGATACGACCTGTGGCAGGTTTCCGGTACGGTCGCCCGCGCCCGTGTCGTGGCTTCGGACGGCACCGTGGTGCCCGTTGCCTCGGGATCGATCGGCGCGGACGCGGTCCTCGCGCCGGGAACCTCGGGCACGCTGGTACTGGCGGAGGCCGCGGGGGGCTGGTCCGCGACCCTGAACGGCAAGCCGCTGGCGCCGCTGGCCGCGCCGGTGGACGGGTGGGCGCAGGGCTTCGTGCTGCCCGCGGGCGGCGGTCGCCTGATCATCACCCGCAATGACACGGCACGGGACGTCAGCCTGGGCGTCGAGGCCGTCGCCCTGTTCGTCGCCTTCGTGCTCGCGCTGCCCGGTACCAGGTCCTCGGCGCCCGCGGCCGCCGAGGCCAGAGCGGACTCCGAAGCCATCCCCGCTCAGGGCCGACGGGAGCGTGCCGAAAGCGCGAGGGCCGCCCGCCGCAGGCGCCGGCCGCAGCTCGCCCCAGCCGGCGCCCCAGCCGCCCCAGCCGACGTCCGGGCCGGCGCCCAGGTCGGCGCCGGGGCTGGTGCCACGACCCAGGCCAGCGGCGCCGATGACACGGCCGCCGGACGAGCCTCGTTTGCTTCCTCCGGATCCGCTTCGGCGCAAGCCCCGTTTTCGGCGGAAGCCCCGTTTTCGGCGGAAGCCCCGTTTTCGGCGGAAGCCCCGTTCCGCCTCGCTGCTCCCGTCGGGTCCGCGGCTCCTGCCGCCTTGAGCCCTGACGCCGACCCTCCGTTCGGCTCGGCGGCGACCGCGGCCGGCTCCGGTGATGACGCCGACTACGCTCGCGCCGAGACCGGTTCAGGGCACCAGGCTGCGGCCGGCGCCGCGCAGGCCGCAGCCAACGGCTCAGGTCCGGCGTTGAGCTCCGCAGCAGCCCGGCGCGGGCACGGCCAGCACGCGGCACGGCACGGCAAAGGCAAACCAGCGCGGCGATGGCGCGGGAACAACACCACCAAGTCAGCGGCCCAGGGTCAGCAGGCCCAGGGTCAGCAGGCCCAGACTCCGACGGCTCAGGCTCCGACCTCAGACGCCGGCCCGGCGGCCGAGGCGGCCGAAGCGGCCGAGACCTCCACCCCCGATTCGCGGGCCCCCTGGGAGCGCGGTGACGCCCGATGAGGGCCCTCCACCTGGTGCCCGCCGCGGTGGTGCTGCTGGCGCTCGGGGCCATCGGCGCCGTCGCCTCACTGGATCACCCGACGGCCAGCCCGAACCCGGCCGCCGTGACCCGGCAGGCCGCGGTCACCGCCGCGGCCCGGGCCTGCCCGGCGACCCTGGGCGGTGGCACGGGCACAGTCGCGCTGATCGCGGGACCGGCTGCGTCCGGCGGGTCCAGCGGGTCCGGCGGACCCGGGCAGGCGGAGCTGGCGTCGCTGCCGCCCGCCGGCGGCCAGCTGCAGCCTGCCGGCGCGATCAGCGCGAAAAGTCCAGGCGCGCTCGAGCTGCTCGACGTCCCGGCCGCCTCGAGCCCGACTAGCAAAACCAAAGGCACCAAAACCACACCGGAGCCGACCGGCTGGTCCGTCACCGCGAGCGGCACGATGGCGCAGGCGATGGAGGCCGAGGTGGCGCAGAGCTCCGGTCTGGCCAGCCTGCGCTGCGGTGAGCCCGGTTCGGACATCTGGTTCGTCGGGCCCGGCCAGGCCAGCGGCGCGGCGCAAATCCAGCTCGAGCTGATGAACATCGATTCCCTGACCGCGACCGTGGACGTCAGCATGATCACCGATGCCGGTCCGGTGCAGGCGGGGAACGACACCGGGATCACGGTTCCGCCGTACCAGACGGTGACCGAATCTCTGTCGTCAGCGGCCGGCAACTCCAGCGTGGTGGCGATCGAGGTGCACACCAGCAGCGGCCGGGTGGCCGCCGACGTCTCCGAGGGGGGCTCCGCCCACGGCCGGACGACGAACTGGCTGCCGAGCGCGGCCGAGCCCTCGACTCAGCTGGTGATCCCGGGCGTGCCTCCGTCCAGCCACGCCGCCGAGCTCTTCCTGACGGTCCCCGGTACCGCGGACGCCAAGGTGAACGTGCTCGCGATCACCCCGCAGGGGCAGTACCGCCCGTTCGGCTCGCAGCCGGTTGACCTGCCGGGGCAATCGGCCTCCTCGATGACCCTCACGCCGCTCGGCGGCACGGCGGCCGCCGTCGCGATCACGGCGAACGTGCCGGTCACCGCCACCGTGCTGGTGCCAGGCACCGGCGTGGGCGCCTTCACCACCGCGACGGCACCGATCAGCGAGCAGGCAGTGGTGGCGGGCAACATCAGCGGATCCGGCTTCGCCGCCTCGGTCGTGCTTTCCGCGCCCGCCGGGGCCGCCCGCGTCCGCCTGACCGAGATCTCCGCGAGCACCGGTTCGGCCGCGAGCCGGGTCATCTCGGTGCTGGCCGGGCATACGCTCATGGTCCCGGTCGCACCGCCGTCCGGGGCAAAACGCGGCGCGGCCTTCGCCGTCGTCATCGCGCCGCTAGCCGGGTCCGGTCCGCTGTACGCGGCCCGGGTGGAAACGCAGGATCAGAGCACCGTCGTCTCCATCATCCCGGCCGCCAGCGCGCTGACCACGATCAGCCTGCCCCCGGTACGCGACTCCTACGACGCGATAAACCCTTAGCGGAAACCCTTAGCGGAAACCCTAAGCCGAGCTCGCCGTAGCCGGGATCGATGATCTCCGGCTCGACGCCGAGGATCTCGGCGAACTCCTCGACTACCACGTCGAAGACGAGCTCGCTCAGGTCGTCGTCGTCTTCGGCTCGGGCCAGCAGCGGCTGCCGGAACAGCACGATGCGAGGTCCGGTGGCCGGGTTCCCCGGATCACTGATATCCGGCGAGCCTCGGACGATACGGGCCAGCGGCACGCCGTCCTCATCGGCGGTATCACCGTCCGGCACCTCCTGGACCGCGAATTCCACGTCGGACAGCTCGGCCTCCCAGCGCGGCTCGAGCCGGGCCACCGCCTCGAGGACCAGGTCGTCGAACTGCTGGGCCCGGCTCCGGTATAGCGGAACTCCCGGCGGTACCAGCCTGCCGCGCAACCCGCGCCCGTGCCGGTCCCGTCGCCGCGCCCGCGCCCCGGGAACCGGTGCGCCAGGGAGCCGGGCCCCTGGCCCTGCGCTGTCCTCTCCCGTCTGCACAGTCACCGAGCGTATCGGATCGCCCCGGTGCCGGGACACCGCGCCGACCCGGGACAAGACATGCCAAGCACGACACGACGCAGGCGCGGGGCGCGGGTGGTGGCGTTCGGCGCCGCGGACAGATACCGTCACGGTTGTATCCGACACCGTCCCGGTTCCGGGATGAGGTCTCACGGATGATGTGAGCGAGGTGGGCTGGTGGGTTTGCGTTGCTGCTCGCGCACCGCGTGCAAGCATCCTCCTGTCTACACGCTGACCTATGTCTACCGCGATTCCACCGCGGTACTCGGCCCGCTGGCGGCCTATGTGGAGCCGCACTGTTACGACCTGTGCGAAAAGCACGCGGGTCGGCTGGTGGCGCCGCGCGGCTGGGACGTGGTCCGGCTGCCGGTGGATCCGGCCCGGGAGCGCGCCGATGACCTGGAGGCGCTGGCCAACGCGGTGATGGAGGCCCGGCCGGCGGTGCGGCCGGAGACCGAGCCGGTCGGCCAGGGCGTCGAGGTCGGCCGCCGCGGCCACCTGCGGGTGTTGCGTTCGGGGCCGCCGCAAGACCGATAGGCTCGGGCCATGCGTGATCTCTCGAGCATCGTGAAGGCGTACGACATCAGGGGAGTCGTTCCTGACCAGCTAGACGAGGGCGTGGCCGAGGCGGTCGGCGCGGCGTTCGCCAAGCTGACCGGGGCCGCGACGATCGTGACCCTGCACGACATGCGGGCCTCCTCAGGCCCGCTGGCCGACGCGTTCGGCCGCGGCGTGACCTCGGCGGGGGCCGACGTGCTGGCCGCGGGCCTGGGCTCCACCGACATGCTCTACTACGCCAGCGGCGATCTCGGCATCCCGGGCGCGATGATCACGGCGAGCCATAACCCGGCCAGGTACAACGGCATCAAACTGTGCCTGGCGGGCGCCAAGCCGGTCGGCATCGAGACCGGCCTAAAAGAAATTCAAGATATGGCGGAACGGTCCCTCGTTCCAGCCCCAAGCACCGGTACTGTCACCCGGCTTGACCTGCTGCCCGGGTATGCGGAGCACCTGCGGAAGCTGGTCGACATCTCCGGGATCAGGCCGCTGAAGGTGGCGGTGGACGCCGGCAACGGGATGGCCGGCCACACGGTGCCGAAGGTCTTCGAGGGGCTGCCGATCGCGCTCGTCCCGCTCTACTTCGAGCTGGACGGCACGTTCCCCAACCACGAGGCGAATCCCATCCAGCCGGAGAACCTGCGGGACCTCCAGCGCGCGGTGATCGAGCACCACGCCGACATCGGCCTGGCCTTCGACGGCGACGCCGACCGGTGCTTCGTGGTGGACGAGCGCGGCGAGCTCGTCTCGCCCTCGGTGATCACCGCGCTGATCGCGACCCGGGAGCTGGCGCACGAGCCCGGCGCGGCCATCATCCACAACCTGATCACGTCCCGGGCCGTGCCGGAGATCATCGCCGAGCATGGCGGCGTCCCGGTCCGCACCCGGGTCGGTCACTCGTTCATCAAGGCCAAGATGGCCTCCCGCAACGCGGTGTTCGGCGGTGAGCACTCCGGGCACTTCTACTTCAGGGACTTCTGGTTCGCCGACTCCGGCATGCTCGCCGCCCTGCACGTGCTGGCCGCCCTGGGCTCGCAGCCACCGGGCGAGCCGGTCAAGCCGCTGTCGCAGCTGCTCGCCGAGTACTCCAGGTACGTCGCCAGCGGCGAGATCAACTCCGAGGTGACCGACCAGGCCGCCGCGACCGCGCACGTCAAGGCGAGTTTCGCGGGCCGTCCCGGGGCCAGCACCGACGAGCTCGACGGGCTCACGGTCAGCGCCGCCACCTGGTGGTTCAACCTGCGTCCGTCCAATACCGAGCCGCTGCTCCGGCTCAATGCCGAAGCGGACACCGGCGCCGCCATGGCCGCCGTCCGGGACGAGGTGCTTGGCCTGGTCCGAGGCACCACCGATCGTTCCGACTCTGTTAGCCCGGGGGACACAGTGTTCCCCGGGGAAACCCCGGACCCCGCTGGCCGGAACCCCCGCGGATAATGACGAACCCGGATTTCCGGAGGTATATCTAATGCAAATTGACGGCTGGCTCCTGGACATCCTGGCGTGCCCGAATTGCCACGCGCCGCTGCGGGTCGACGAGGAGGCCAGCGAGCTCGTCTGCACCAGCGACACCTGTGGCCTGGCCTACCCGGTTCGTGACGACATCCCGGTGCTGCTGGTGGAAGAGGCGAGACGGCCGGGCGAGCCCACGTGAGCGGGGAGCTGGACGGCTGGGGCGGAGCGGAGTTCGTTCTGGCGGCGGACCGGCTCGATACCCCCGACGTGCTCGCGACGGCGGATCCCGGCGACATGCTGCGCCAGGTGGCATCCTCGGCGGCCCAGGTACGGACGGCGCTGCGGTCATGCCAGGAAACGGACCTGTCGGCTTTCGCCCCGGACATCAGGCCGCGCGCGATGGTGGTGGCCGGGATGGGCAGCTCGAGCCTGCCGGGCGAGATACTCAACGCCATCACCGGCCTAGGCAGCCCGGTCCAGATCGTGGTCACCCAGGCGGATCGGCTGCCGGGCTGGGTGGGGGCGGCCGATGCGGTAATCGCGGTGTCCTGCTCGGGCACCACTCCGGAGACGCTGGCCATCGCGGCCGAGGCGGCCCGGCGCGGCTGCCGCCTGGCGGGCGTCGGAGCACCCGGGTCGCCGCTGCACCAGATCACCGAACAGGCGCGGGCCCCGTTCGTCCCGGTGGCCCCGGCGGGCTGGCCGCGGTCGATGCTATGGGGAGTGTCCATCCCGCTGCTGGTGATCGCGGAGCAGCTCGGCATCGTCCGGATCGGCGCGGACGTCTACGAGCTGGCCGCCAGCCGGCTCGAGGAGGTGTCCCACCAGTGCCGGCCGGCCAGCGAGTCGTTCGTCAACCCGGGCAAATCGCTGGCCCTGGACCTGGTCGGCGCGCTGCCGATGGTCTGGGGCACGTCCGTGCTGAGCGGGGTCGCCGCGCGCCGGTTCGCCAGCCAGCTCAACGAGAACGCCAAGTATCCGGCGATCTCTGGCGTGCTGTCCGCGGCGGCGCACAACCAGGTCGCGGCGTTCGACGGGCCGTTCGCCCCGAGTTCGTCCCGGCTGCCCGCGCCGGGCCCGGACGAGCCGATCCTGCCCCCGGTCAGCGAGGCCGCCGGTCTGGAGGACCTGGACGCCTGGGACTTGGATTATGAGGAGACCGACGACAGCCAGTCGAGCGGGTTCACCGCGCTGCGGCTCGTGCTGATCGTCGACCCTGATCAGGACCAGCGGGCGGCGGCCCAGCGGGCGGCGGTCACCGACCTGGTGGCGCAGCGCGGGGTGGGGATGTCCGAGCTGGCCATGGACGGGGAGCATCCGCTGGTGCGACTGGCCGGCGTCATCCAGCTGGTCGACTACGCCAGCGTCTACCTGGCCATCGCGTCCGGAATCGACCCGGGCCAGGCCGTGGCGATCGACGATCTCCAGTCGCGGATCGAGTAGGCCTCGCCGTTGATCGACGACGCTGCTGACCGTTCGCCAGCCTGGCCAGTCTGGGCGGCCTGGCCAGCCTGGACGATCTCGCGGCTACCTCTCGTTCGCCTTTCCGTTCACCGACGACCGGCGCGGGTACGTTGCCGGGCATGAAGGCGGTGTTCGCCGCGCTCGCCGCCAACCTCGGCATCGCGGTGGCGAAGTTCGCGGCGTTCCTGCTCACCGGCTCCGCGTCGATGCTGGCCGAGGCCGTGCATTCGGTCGCCGACACCGGTAACGAACTGCTGCTGATCATCGGCCGCGGCCGGTCCAACCGGCCCAGGTCCGAGGAGCACCCGTTCGGTTTCGGGCGTGAGCGCTACTTCTACAGCTTCGTGGTCTCGGTCATGCTGTTCACCGTCGGCGCGACCTTCTCGGTGTACGACGGCGTGCACAAGATCCTGAGCCCGGAGCCGGTGCGCTCACCCTGGGTGGCTTACGGCGTGCTCGCGCTGTCCGCGGTGCTCGAGGGTTTCTCGCTGCGGACCGGGGTGCGCGAGGCGAACCTTGTGCGCGGCGGCCGTGGCTGGGGCACCTTCATCAGGCGCGCCAAGGCGCCCGAACTGCCCGTGGTCCTGCTCGAGGACACGGCGGCCCTGATCGGCCTGGTGTTCGCGTTCGCCGGCGTGGCGCTCTCGGTCCTTACCGGCGACGACCGGTGGGACGGCGTGGGCTCGCTCGGCATCGGCTTGCTGCTCGGCTCGGCTGCGGCGATCCTGGCCGTGGAAACCAAGAGCCTGCTGATCGGCGAGTCGGCCAGCGCCGAGATGCAGCGGATGATCCTGGCCGCGCTGGAGGAAGACCCCGGGGTGATGCAGGTCATCCATCTGCGGACGGTGCACATAGGCCCGGATTCGCTCCTAGTCGCGGCCAAGATCGCGGTCCGCGAAACCGACTCCGCCGCCCAGCTCGCGGCCGCCATCAACGCGGCAGAAGAGCACGTCCGCACGGCCGTCCCCATCGCCACCACTATCTACCTGGAGCCGGACATCTACCGCCCGGCCATGGCCGACCAGACCGACCCCTCAATCCGCACCGTCCTAAGCAGCCGCGCCCCTCGTCCCTCTCGCACCCCCCGTCCCTCCCGCTCTCTCCACCTCCCGCGCCGCGACCGCCCCGCAAACCCTACGGACCCCGCTAGCGCTGCCCGCCGGGAAGCCGCTCCCGAGAGCCCCGCGGACCCCGTGAGCCCTACGGACCCCGAGAGCCCCGCGGACCCCGAGAGCTCCGACAAGCCCCGCGTCCCCGACAACCCCAGCGTCCCCGACCCCGGAGCTTCCGCCTCCGAGAATCCCAGCGCCCCCACCCCCGACCCCGAGAGTCCCAAAGAACACCAGCCCCCGGCATTACCCTGAGAACCCACGCCCCTCCCGACCGCGCCATAACTTACCCGCGCTCGTATCACGGGACTCTCTTCGCCCAGGAATCCCACGTTGCGCAAGGCTCACAAAGATCGGGGTGGATCCGGGTTTCATGGTGGATCCGGTGCATCCCTGTGCACCAAATCCACCGCTGAGCCCGGATCCACCACGCAAAATCGACGCTGGCCGATGCATCCCTGGGACACGTGCGCATGAGGAGGAGAGTGTGGCGTGGGAAGAGCGGCTGCGACGAAAGCAGCCGACTTAGCCGCGCGAGAGCAGGCGGAGGGCGCGTTCCTTCTCGAAGTCGAGCGCCCGGCCTGGGGTCGCCGGGACGCGGCCAAGCCTGCGGCCCAGGTCCGCGACCGCGGCGCGTACCGGCGGCTCAGCCAGCACCCGCAACCCGAACGCGAGCGAGGCGGGGCTGATGTCGTAGCGTCGCTCGAGCGCGAGCGCCGCCGCGACAGCCCCCAGATCCGCCTCGCTGAACTGCCGATGCGACGCCCCGTGTGGCCCCGCCCCGGCTCCGGCCGGGCTCCCGGCCCACCTCCGCGCAACGCCCAGCCGGTCGCGGACCTGGGGCAGCAACCCGAGCTCCTCGCGGTAACGGAGCATGCGAGCGGACGTGCCGAGCCGCCGGGCGGCCTCCGAGATGCGCATGAACGCCGATTCTAACAATTTTATGTCAAGAAAGCCCACTTGAACGTGCGGCAACCGTTCGCGCTCCCGTAACGTGTGAGCGACACGAGTCACGTGGACGCAAAACCAGGACGCAAAAACAAGGAGAACGTATGACCGCGGATCAGCTTCCGTATCTAGTTGCCGACCTCTCGCTCGCTTCCTTCGGGCGCAAGGAAATCCAGCTGGCCGAGCACGAGATGCCCGGGCTGATGGCAGTGCGCGATGAGTACGCGCCCAGCCAGCCGCTGCGCGGAGCGCGGATCACCGGGTCGCTGCACATGACCATCCAGACGGCGGTGCTGATCGAGACGCTGGCCGCGTTGGGCGCGCAGGTCCGGTGGGCCAGCTGCAACATCTTCTCCACCCAGGATCACGCCGCCGCCGCGGTCGCGGTCGGGCCCGATGGCACCCCCGATGACCCGAAGGGCATCCCGGTCTTCGCCTGGAAAGGCGAGTCGCTCGAGGAGTACTGGCGTTGCGCTGAGCTGGCGCTGACCTGGCCCGGCCAGGACGGCCCGAACATGATCCTGGACGATGGCGGGGACGCCACCCTGCTGGTGCACAAGGGCGCCGAGTACGAGAAGGCCGGCGGTGTCCCGTCGCCCGCCGCCGATGACCCTGAGGAGTGGCAGATCATCCTGGACCTGCTCCGCAACTCACTGGCCGACCACCCCGGCAAGTGGACAAAAGCCGCGGCAAGCATCAAGGGCGTGACCGAGGAAACCACCACCGGCGTGCACCGGCTGTACGAGATGGCGCGGGCGGGCACCCTGCTGTTCCCGGCCATCAACGTCAACGACTCGGTGACGAAGTCCAAGTTCGACAACAAGTACGGCTGCCGGCACTCGCTCATCGACGGCATCAAGCGCGGCACCGACGTGCTGATCGGCGGCAAGG
>Ga0302325_10021681_pt1 | contig 13445 bp, 11 predicted proteins | sample Palsa_T0_2_FD_201948 | JGI IMG/M metagenome (GOLD analysis project Ga0302325, IMG submission 201948) | Peat permafrost microbial communities from Stordalen Mire near Abisko, Sweden - Palsa_T0_2 | ecosystem: Environmental > Terrestrial > Soil > Palsa > Peat permafrost | place: Sweden: Abisko... | reverse complement strand
TGAGCCGCTTCAAAAGGAGCACGCAGGGCTGGTGGCGGATTTGGAAAAACTGGTGGCGCGAACGGGAACGCAGATTCCACCGGAGCGGATGTTCCTGATGAAGGCGAGCGAGAAGACCAATGGGCTAAATGCTTACGTGAGCGGCATGGGCGCGACCAAGAGGATTGTGGTGTGGGACACAACGGCGGGGCGGATTCCGAACGACGAGGTGCTGTTCATCTTTGGCCACGAGAGCGGGCACTACGTGCTGCATCACCTGCCCAAGCAGATGGCGGGGTTTGCGATCTTCTTTTTCTTCCTTTACTGGGGGTGCGCGGGGCTGGCCGGATGGTTGGCGCGGCGATACGGCGGGCGGTGGCTGCGGCGGGGCGATGAGATGAATCCGAATCCCCTGGCGACAAGGGCGGGTTTCGTGATCCTGCTGTTTGCGATTGCGATTGCAAACTTTGTGGCGACGCCGCTGACGAATGCATTTATTCGCCATTTTGAGCACGAGGCGGACGTATACGGGCAGGAGGCGATTCACGGTTTGGTGGCGGACCCGCAAAAGACCGCGGTAGCAGCGTTTGGCGCACTGGGTGAGGCGTGGCTGGATGATCCGGACCCGAGCCCGTTTATCGAGTTCTGGCTCTACGATCACCCGAGCGTGAAGAACAGGGCGAACTTCGCGTCGCATTACGATCCGTGGGCGAATGGCGGGAAAGGCAAGTTCTTCTCTCAGTAGAAATACATCCAGCCGGGATTTTCTTCCGTACCTTTAGCACCTATGCGAGTGAGACTCTTAATTGCGGCAATTCTGTTGTGTACCACGCTCTGCGTTCCGGCCGCGAGCGGCGAGGGCATTGGCGCGGAAAGCGCAGCGCAGCCCAGCAAGCTTTCGTGGCAGCCCTGGTCGGATGCGGTCTTCGCGCAGGCACGCACGGAGCACAAGTTTGTGCTGCTCGATCTTGAGGCGGTGTGGTGCCACTGGTGCCACGTGATGGACGAGATCACGTACGCCGATCCAATTGTGATGCGGTTGCTGAACGAGCGCTACATCCTGGTGAAGGTGGATCAGGATGCGCGCCCGGACATCTCGAACCGCTATCAGGACTGGGGATGGCCGGCGACGATTGTTTTTGCGGCGGATGGGTCGGAGATTGTGAAGCGGCAAGGGTATATTCCGCCGCGACCGATGTCGTCGATGCTGCAGGCGATCATTGACGATCCATCGCCGGGGCCGAGCGTGGAGAAGGAAGCGGATTTCCATGCAGCGTCTGATGCGGCGATCGGAGACGAGTTGCTGAAGCGGATTTATACCGCGTACGACAATCAATACGACAAGGCCGCAGCGGGATGGGGCTTTGGGCACAAGTACCTTGACGCGGATTCAGTGGAACTTGCGCTTCGGCTTGGCGCTGAGGGGGATGCGGCATACGCAAAGTGCGCGGCAGACACGCTCGATCATGCTGCGGCACTGATTGATCCGGTCTGGGGTGGGATGTACCAGTATTCGGTGGATGGTGTGTGGTCGGAGCCGCATTTTGAGAAGCTGATTTCGATTCAGGCAGACGCGCTGCGGGAGTATTCGCTGGCGTACGCGCAGACGCAGAGGCCCGAGTATCTAAAGGCTGCGCAGGACGTGAATCGCTATGTGGCAGGATTCCTGACGTCATCGGAGGATGGCGCGTTTTACGTGTCGCAGGATGCGGATCTTCACGATGGCGAGGAGAATGCGGCTTACTTCAAGCTGTCGGACAGCGAGCGGCGGAAGCAGGGCATTCCGCGGGTCGACAAACATGAGTACGCGCGCGAGAACGGGCGGATGATCAGCGCGCTCGCGACCTATTATGCGGCGAGCGGAGATGCGTCGGCGCTGACGCAGGCGAAGAGGGCTGCAGGCTGGGTGAGGTTGCGTCGAGCGATTCCGGCGACTCCAAACAGTCAAGGCGTCGGTTATGGACACGGCGAGAACGATCCGGCGGGACCGTATCTGGCAGACACCCTGTTCATGGGACAGGGACTGCTCGATCTCTACATTGTGGACGGGGACCGGGAGGATTTACGGGCTGCGATGGCGACGGAAAAGTTTATTGCGGTTGCTTTCGCGCCGGAGGGTCCGGGATTGGGCTTCGTCAGTTCGCGGACGGCGACCGACGCGGCTTTCCGGCCGCACCCGGATCGCGAGGAGAACATCGCGCTGGTGCGGTTCGCTTCGATGCTCGCATTCATTACCGGCGACGAGCAGATTCACGCAACCGCTGCCGAAGCCATGCGTTATGTGGCGGCTGAGCAAGTGGCCTTGAGGCCGCTGTCGGCCGGAGTGCTGCTGGCAAACGACGAATTCAATGCGGCGCCGATTCATGTGACGATTGTGGGTTCGCCCAGCGATCCCGCTGCGATTGCCCTGCACGACGCCGCGCTGCGAAGCATTGTTTCGAGTGAGCTGATTGAGGTGCGCGATCCGGCCGATCCGTCGCCTTCGCCGACGTCGATCGAATATCCCAAGCTCGATCGGGCCGCGCTGTTTTTGTGTACGGCTCGGGCATGCTCCGCGCCGGTGTATAAGGCGGAAGATGTGCGGAAGAAGGTCGAACGGGCGGTGCTGCAAAGCGGAGCTGGAGCGGTGGGCCGAACTCCGGTTGGGGCAACGCTGTAGGGTTCTGTATCCGAAATGGATCATTGGTTTCCCGCCCTTTCCGCAAAGAACGCGGAAAGGATGGGGCACCCGGCGGATGCTCGCGAGAGACTTGCAAGGACTTACTAGTCTCCCACCCTAAACGCAAAAGCTGCGTTTAGGATGGGGCACCCGGCACCCGGCGACTTGGGGGATGTGGTTTCAGCGCACCACATGGAACGTTCGCGCCCAGCGCGTATCTGTGAAGAAGTGTAGCGCCACGTGTGCCATCCACGCTAGCTCGTCGCTCGGCTTTGTTTTGTACATCTGATCGTTCGGGGTCTCGAACGACCAATAGTTGAACAGGGGACGGCCGATGATGTTTTCCCGGGGAACGAATCCCCAATAGCGGGAATCGAGGCTGCGGTGGCGGTTGTCGCCCATCATGAAGTACATTCCCGGCGGCACAACGAGGTCTCCGTTTTGAATGTGATTCGGGAAGTCAACGGCCCACTCTTCGGGAGTACCTAAGTTAGGATCGCCCTCGGTTGCTGCGGGCGGCACGGATGGAAATTCATCGAGGAAGTCGGAGTGATTTTCGGGGGTTGTCGGCACGGCGTGGGGCTGGTCCTGTGCAACCCCGTTGATGATGACGATTCCGTTGCGCAGATGAAGGTGATCGCCGGGCATACCGATCAGGCGCTTGACCAGGATGGTGTATTCCCCGCTGGCGTCTAAGACAGGCTTGTGGAAGACCACGACGTCGTTGCGTTGGGGCTCGCGATAGTGGAGCAAGGGCATCCACCCGGCGGGCGGGGCGAGGGTGATTCGATCTACGGCGAGGTGGTCGCCGACGAGAAGCGTCTTCTCCATTGAGCCGGAGGGGATAACGAAGTTCTGGACCAGGAATGTGAGGATGAACAAGCCCACGACGAGGACCGAGCAGATGCTTGCAAGCGCCTCGAACGGGGTCTCTCGAACTTCTTCTTCTGCCTTGGCTGCGGGCTGCTCTGGCGGCACGGATTTCCTAGACATTCAGTCCCCCACCGATTGCATTCGAGCGATTTCAATGCTCAGAACGGATTGTAGCCAATCCGGAGGGTGAACTATCGCCCGTTCGGCGCTTACCGTAAGATTGAATTGATGGTTCTTCCCCCCATTTCTTCGGTGATTGCGTCGCTTTTCGGCCTGGCGGCTGTGACGGTGTGGCGGCTGCACGAGTCGCGGCGGGCTGTGACGCTGAAGAAGATCATCATTCCCCCCATGGGAATGGCGACGGGTTTTTCCATGTTCATTGTGCCGGCGTTTCGGGTGCCGTGGGCGTGGGCGGCGGTGGCGTTCGTGATTGGTGTGGTGGCATTGTCGCTTCCGCTTGTAATGACGACGCGGTTGGAGCGGCAGGGCGACGTTGTCATGATGCGGCGATCCAACGCGTTTCTGGCGGTGTTGTTTGGGCTGGCGGCGGTGCGCTTCCTGGCGCGCGGGTACTTCGACACGATTCTTACTGTGCAGCAGAGCGCGGGCATCTTTTTCATTCTGGCGTTTGGCATGATTGTGCGCTGGCGGGGGAAGTTGCTGGCGGACTATCGCAGGGTGAAGGCGGTGACTCCTGCTGCGGTCACGCCGTAGGGATCGCTTCCTCAAATAGGTCGATGGTCTCCCACCCTTTCGCGGTGAGACTGTAAAGGATGTCCAGAGACGCTTTGTAAACCATGTCATGGAACTTGACACGGTCAGCCTGCGAAAGGATGGGACACGGGCCACCTGCCGGTCACCACTCGGCGGCGAGGACGCCGCCAGGACAGCCGGTCGGGAGACCGGCGCTACTGGACGCTGGGCCCGAGTTTCACCCTGCGGAAAACCCAGTTTTCGATTCGGCGGTGCGCCTCGTACACTGACAGGGACAGGAGCGCGATTACCAATGGCTTATCCCACGAATTATCGCTATACCCGCGAACATGAATGGATCTCCCTCGATGGCAGGATCGGGACGGTTGGGATTACGGATTACGCACAGAACTCGCTTGGGGACATTGTGTATGTAGATGTGCCGAATGTGGGGGACCCGGTGACGGCGAACCAGACCTTTGGATCGGTGGAGAGCGTGAAGGCCGTGAGCGACCTTTTCTCGCCGGTGTCGGGGACTGTGACGGCGACCAACGATGAGCTCAAGAATTCGCCGGACAAGATCAATGAGACTCCGCACGAGACGTGGATCATCAAGGTGGAGTTGAGCGAGCCAAGCCAGTTTGGCAGCCTTCTGGACGCCGCGGCGTATGAGGCGTTTATTGCGGAAGAAACGGGGCACTAGAGATCAGAGATCAGGGGTCAGAGATCAGGTTCGGATCGCCAGCTACCAGGCATCGCTGACTGACCTAAGACATAAACGGTTTCCTACGAAAGATCCCGGAAATCCGGGCGTACGAGATGCGCGATCATTCGCCGGCATTGAAAACTGATCTCTGATCTCTGACCCCTGATCTCTGGTCCAAAGGACCGCCTTGCGCTACCTTCCAAAATCCGATGCCGAACGGGCACAGATGCTGGCCGAGATCGGGGCAGGCTCGATTGACGCGCTGTTTGATGTGATTCCCGAGGAGTATCGACTGACGGCGGACCTGAATGTTCCGCGGCAGCACGGGGAGTCGGAGATCATCGACTACTTCAAGGCGGCGGCGCAGAAGAACTCGACCAGTTATACGAGCTTTCTGGGCGCGGGGGCCTACCGGCACTACAGACCGGTGATTATCGACGCACTGGTGCAGCGGGGCGAGTTTCTGACCAGCTATACGCCCTACCAGCCGGAGATTACGCAGGGCACGCTGCAGGCGATCTTTGAATTCCAGACGATGATTGCTGAGCTGACCGGCATGGACGTGGCCAACGCCAGCATGTACGACGGGTCGACCGGCGCCGCAGAAGCCGTGATGATGGCGGTGCGCGTGACGGGGCGGCACAAGGCCGTGGTGGCGTCGACGGTGCATCCGGAGTATCGCGAGGTGTTGGCGACGTATGCAAAACACCAGGGGCTGCCCAGCACGCTGGTGGGCTACGACAGGGAGACGGGGCGCGTGGACCTCACGGCGTTGGAGGCCGCGGTTACTGAGGAGACGGCGGCGGTGCTGGTGCAGAGCCCTAATTTCTTCGGTGTTATTGAGGACATTCCGGCGATTGCGGAGATTGCGCACAAGAAAGGTGCGCTGCTGATTGTGTCGATTGCCGAAGCCGTATCGCTGGGTGTGGTGCGGCCGCCCGTGGAAGCGGACATTGTGAGCATGGAGGCGCAGAGCTTTGGCGTGGCGCTGAGCTACGGGGGCCCCTTCTGCGGAGTGATCGCGGCGAAGGAAAAGTATGTGCGGCAGATGCCGGGCCGGTTGGTGGGACAGACGACGGACTCGAATGGTTTTCGCGGGTATGTGCTGACGCTGGCGACGCGGGAGCAGCACATAAGGCGCGAGAAGGCGACCTCGAACATCTGCACGAATCAGGCGCTGGTGGCGCTGATGGCGACGATCTTTCTTACCGTGTATGGAAAGGAAGGAATTCGAGAGCTGGCGGAGCACAACCTGGCGAAGGCGGCCTATGCGGCGAGCGCGCTGGGCGGGGTGACTGGAGCAAAGGTGTTATTTACAGGTGCGCCGCGATTCCACGAGTTTGTTATTGAGACGGAAGAGGCTCCGGCGGCGTTGAGTGAGCGCCTGCTCAAGAGCAAAATCGTCGGCGGCGTGGAGTTGAACCGTTGGTATCCGGAGTTGAAGCACGCGACGCTGTGGTGCGCGACCGAAGTGATCACGAAGGAGCAGATTGACGCGGCGGCGCGGGTGCTGGCGAGTTGAACAGTTAGGGTTGGATTCGGCGAAGGTACGGCTAAAGAAAGGAGAAAGCTGCGATGATTTCGCTTTTTAGTTGGGACGCAAACAAATGGGCAGAGACAAGGAAACGGGGAGAGTTTCGATACCTCGTTCTCGAAGGGATTCTTCCATTCGGAGGATTAATGTTTTTGCTCAATCTTCTGGTCGAGGCAGACGGGCGAAAGTACGAGTGGTCCTATTTTGCGTTCAGTGCGGCGTGGTGTGTTCTGGGCGGCGCATTCATCGGAGATTGGAATTGGCGATCGAATGAGAAGCGCTTCAAGATGGACCAAGCCGGTGAGGCTGTGGCTGCGGAGAAGTGAATCTCCAAGGGGCTCGATGAAAGCTGCTTTGTGGCAAGGAACGGCTTTGTTCGGGGCCAACAGTGGCGAAGGTTCTGGCAGAGAGAATTCCCGGCTAATAGGAGGGGAGAAATGATCGATTTCATTCTCAACTTTTTGCCGCGGTGGCTGGCCCTCCCAAACACTCCAATGAGCCCGAAATCCCGACAGATGTGGGACAAGATCCGTAGGGTGGGGTTCGTTCCATTTGTTTTGCTTTTCACATTTGGCCTTGGTGGGACACTGGCGCTTCTCGACATCTCTTGGGATATGTGCATCGGGCATCAAGCAATAGGCGGACTTCAAATCGCTTTTTACGTGGTTTGGTGGCTTTCGGGTGGCTTGGTCGTTGCGATAGGTGAATGGTATTTGAATGAAAGGCGTTTACAACTTCCGCCTAAGTCAGCATCCGCGCTAGAGAGTAGTAAATATCCTTCGCGCATGTGGGTTCCGTAATAAGGCACAACTTGCAAATCAAGAAGTTATAGTGAGGCACACCGAAATGGCAACCCTCTCGGAAACGATCGAGCGCAAGACGCTCGGCAAGGTTCGGCCGCACCAGACGCAGAACGAAGGGCTGGTGTTTGAGAAGTCGTCGGCGGGAAAGCGCGCCTACAAGCTGCCGCCGCTGGATGTGCCTGCGGTGGACGCGGCGAAGGTGCTGGGCGCGGTGCATCGGGAGACGCCGGGGCTGTTGCCTGAGTTGAGCGAGATCGAGATCATACGGCACTTTACGCGGCTTTCGACCTGGAACTACGCGATCGACCTGGGGATGTATCCGCTGGGATCATGCACGATGAAGTACAACCCGCGGGTGAACGAATTTGTATCGCGCATCGAAGGGCTGGCAGAGGCGCATCCCTATCGGCCCGACGCGCTGGCGCAGGGGGTACTCGAAATCATTGAGCTGCTGCAGAAGTGCCTGATGGAGATCACGGGCATGGAAGCGATTACGCTGCAGCCGGCGGCGGGCGCGCATGGGGAGTTTACGGGGATTCTGCTGGTGCGTGCGTGGCACGAGTCCAACGGCAATGCGCGGAAGAAGATTTTGATTCCCGACTCGGCGCATGGGACCAACCCGGCGACGGCGGCCATCTGCGGCTACGCGGTGGAGAATCTGAAGTCGAATGCAGAGGGCGGAATTGACCTGGACGCGCTGGAGCGTCAGGTGGACGAAGAGACCGCTGCGCTGATGCTGACGAATCCGTCGACGATTGGGGTCTTCGAGAGCCAGATTCACAAGATTGCCGACATTCTGCACGCGAAGGGCGCGCTGCTCTACATGGACGGCGCGAACATGAACGCGCTGGTGGGCAAGGTGAGGCCGGGCGACTTTGGCGTGGACGTGATGCACCTGAACCTGCACAAGACGTTTTCGACGCCGCATGGGGGCGGTGGGCCGGGATCGGGACCGGTCGCGTGCAAAGGATTTCTGGAGCCGTTTTTGCCGACGCCGGTGTTGGTGAGAAAGGCAGGGACTAAGGGACCAGGGACTGAGGGACTAGAAATGCAGGGACCAGGGGACCTAGGGACCAAGGGATCAAGGACCGAAGGACTGCCGGGTCCGTCGACGGACGGCTGGGAGAGCGCGGATGCTGATCCGGCGCCGGCAGGAGCTGCGCCGATGTTCCGGGCGCCGGTGGCTGCGAAGGTTGAGTTGGAGACGGATGAAAGTCCGAATCCGATAGCCATCTCGGGTGAGCTGCATTGGAACTATCACCGGCCTCAGTCGGTGGGGCGGGTGCGTGCGTTCTATGGGAATACAGGAATGTTCATACGGGCGCTGGCGTACATTCTGGCGAATGGGCCGGATGGGCTGAGGCAGACGACGGAAGACGCGGTGCTGAATGCGAACTACATTCGCGCCAAGCTGGAGGATGTGTACGAGCTGCCTTACAAAACGGCGTCGATGCACGAGGTGGTTTTCAGCGACAAGCGGCAGGCGGCGAAGGGCGTGAAGACGGGGGACATTGCAAAGCGTCTGATCGATTACGGATTTCATCCGTATACGGTGAGCTTTCCACTGATTGTGCCGGGTGCGCTGATGATTGAGCCCACGGAGAGCGAGAGCCTGGAGGAGCTGGACCTGTTTGTGGCGGCGATGCGGTCGATTGCGCGCGAGGTGGAGGAGACTCCGGAACTGGTGAAGACTGCGCCGCACTCAACGAGGGTTTCGCGGATGGACGAGGTGCAGGCGGCGCGGAGGCCGATACTGAGGTGGAAGCCCGTTTAGGGTCTTGGGTATCGGGTGTGGGGTATGGGGTGTCGGATTCTGCACCCACTGTGCCTCAGAGGCTCTTTACAAAACAGGCAAGTACAACAGCGGGTCCTTCGACTCCGCTGAAAAATGCTTCGCTCAGTACGACAGCTCATTCTTGAGGTCGCGGCGTCAGGAAGAATTTAAATGGACATTCTGAAACGGCTTTTCGAGCAGCATTTTCATCTCCCGGCGGAGAAAGTTGAGCCGCTGCAAGGGCAGCTTGGCGGGTCGGGGCGCGTGATTGTGCGGCTCGCCGGGGGCGGGCATTCGGCAATCGGGATTCTGTATCCGATGCGCGAAGAGAATGTGGCGTTTCTTGAGTTTTCGAGGCACTTTCGACGGCATGGACTACCAGTCCCGGAGATCTACGCTGAGGCGCTGAACGAGGGCGCTTACCTGGAAGAAGACCTGGGCGATACCACGCTGTTTGACTTCCTCGGGGCGCATCGCAATGGCGACGCAATTGAGCCGGCGGCGGTCGAGGCGTATCGCAAGGTGGTGGCTGCGTTGGCGCGGTTCCAGGTAGAGGCGGGCCGCGATCTGAACTACAAAGTTTGCTATCCACGGGCGAGCTTTGACAGGCAGTCGATTGCGTGGGACCTGAACTACTTCAAATATTATTTTTTGCGACTGGCGGGGATTCCGTTTAATGAGCAGGCGCTGGAGAACGACTTTGCGCGGCTGACGCGTTTTTTGCTGGCAGCGCCGCATGAGTACTTTCTCTATCGTGACTTTCAATCGCGAAACGTGATGCTGCGCAATGGAGAGCCGTACTTTCTGGACTACCAGGGCGGGCGCAGGGGTGCATTGCAGTACGACATTGCTTCGCTGCTCTACGATGCGAAAGCCGATCTGCCGCCGGCGGTAAGGCAGGAGCTGCTGGAGCACTATCTAGACTGCCTGGGGCTGTATTTGCTGCTCGATCGCGCGGCGTTTATGGAGCACTACTACGCATATGTATATGTACGGATCATGCAGGCGCTGGGCGCGTATGGGTTTCGCGGGTTCTATGAGCGGAAGGCGCACTTTTTGCAGAGTGTCCCGTATGCATTGAAGAACCTGCGCTGGCTGGCGCATAATGCGACGCTGCCCATTGCGCTGCCGACGCTGATGGATGCCTTCAATGGGATGCTGGCGTCGGAGAAGTTGCAGGGTTTGGCGGCATCGGCATCGGGTTTGAAGGTACGGATCTTCAGTTTTTCGTTTCACCGGCAGCTGCCTGCGGACGAGAGCGGGAATGGCGGCGGGTTTGTGTTTGACGGGCGAAGCCTGCCGAATCCGGGGCGCGAGGAGCGATTCAAGCAACTCACGGGCCGGGATGCGGCGGTGATCGAGTACCTGCGAGCCGAGGAGAGCGTGCAGCAATTCGCGGAGAATGCATTTGCACTGGTGGACGCGAGCGTGGCGGCGTATCAGCGGCGCGGATTCAAAGACCTGATGGTCTCGTTTGGTTGTACAGGCGGGCAGCACCGGTCAGTTTATCTGGCCGAGCAACTGGCGAAACACCTTGGCGGGAAGGGCGGTGTTGAAGTGGTGTTGCGGCATCAGGAATTGGAACGGATGGAGCGCGAACGGGGCGAGCATGGACGGCACGATCGTGAAGAGATGCCAACCGTGCGTCAGGGCGTGGAGACGCAGACGGTATGAAGGCGATGGTGCTGGCAGCGGGGTTGGGAACGCGGCTGAGTCCGTTGACCGACGACCGGCCCAAGGCGTTGGTAGAGGTGGGCGGGCGAACGATGTTGGCGCTGACGCTGGAGCGGCTGAAGCGATTCGGCGTGCGCGAGGCGATTGTGAATACGCATCACTACGCGGAGATGATCGAGGGCTATTTGCTGGCGAACGGCCATTTCGGGATGCGGGTCGAGATTTCGCGCGAAGATGAGCTGCTGGAAACGGGCGGCGGGTTGAAGAAGGCGGGATGGTTCTTTTTGGAAGGAGACGCACAGGACGAGGGTGCGGAGGGCGACGTCCCGCAGGCACGGGGCGATCATGGAGGTCCGTTGGAGCCGTTTCTTGTGCACAACGTGGATGTCCTGAGCGCCATCGATCTGGGCGCGATGGTGCGGGCGCATCGGGAAAGCTGCGCACTTGCGACTTTGGCGGTGCAGGTACGGGGGGCGTCGCGATACCTGCTCTTCGATGCAGAAGGACAACTTTTGGGGCGGATAAAGGGGGAGGACGGAGAACCTGATTGGGCGGGATCGGGCAGAGAGGCAATCGCGCTGGCGTTCTGCGGGATTCACGTAATCTCGCCGCGGATATTTGCGGAGATGAAACAGGAGGGAGCATTCTCGATCATCGAAGCGTATCTCGACCTCGCACGGAAGGGCGAGCGCGTGATGGCGTTCCGCGCGGATGGGGCGCCGTGGCGGGATCTTGGGCGGCCGGAGAGCGTGACGAAGGCTGCGGAGGAGATTGCCGCGGGGATGTACGGGGATTAACCTACGCTCACGGGAGTTGTGAGGTCGACTGCGCGTCCCCTCCTCGCGAAGAAAGCGATAGACGCAGGTCTCCGCCACGGTGTGCAAGCTCTTTGTTCCCTTCCCCTTCGACTGTGCTCTCGGTTCGCTCAGGATGACGGGTGTTTTCGATGCGGATCCATTGCACCCGAGCTCGATTCAAAACGCTATAGGTGGTTGATGAGCGAGGCGATGCAGGCTGCGCCGAAACCGTTGTCGATGTTGACGACTGAGACGTTGGGCGAGCAAGTGTTCAACATGCCGAGGAGGGCGGCAACTCCACCAAACGAAGCGCCGTATCCAACGCTGGTGGGGACGGCGAGGACCGGGGCCTGGACGAGCCCGCCGACGACGGTGGGCAGAGCTCCTTCCATGCCGGCGCAAACGATGAGCACGCGGGCGGACTGGAGAGAGGTCTTCTGGGCGAGGAGGCGATGGATGCCGGCGACGCCGACGTCGGCGATGAGCTCGACGGTGTTGCCCATGAGGCGGGCCGTGACGGCAGCTTCTTCGGCGACGGGAAGGTCGCTGGTGCCGGCACAGACCACGCCGACAGTTCCCTTCCCCGCGGGAGCGGCGGTTTGGCTGAGCGTGATGCAACGTGCGATGGGGTGGTGCTCGGCGAGGGGTACAACGGCCTGGACGGCGTGCCACATCTCATCGGAAGCGCGAGTGGCGAGGACGTTGCCGCCGGCCTGGGCCATGCGGGCAAAGATTGCAGCGACCTGGGAGGCTGTTTTACCAGCAGCGAAGATGACTTCAGGCATGCCGGTACGGAGGGCGCGATGGTGATCGAGCTTGGCGAAGCCGAGGTCTTCAAAGGGGAGATCTTTGAGGCGATCGAGGGCGTCGGGGATGGGAATGCGGCCGTCGCGGACTTCGTTGAGAAGAGATTCGAGGCGAAGACGATCCATGGTTTGGGCTCCTGGTGATCAGACCGCGTGATTTGGTAGTTGCTCCCGGAGAAATGCGGGCGTGGACGCCCGCATTACAGCCGGCCTGGAGACCGGCGCTACTGGTCCGGCTCGGCGCCTTGATTTGATGCGAGGTAGAGGCTCATCGCTGTCTGATGGACCTGCTTGAGTGGGATGGAATGCTCAGCGGCAAGGCGACGGCAGTCTTCGTATTCGGGCGACGCGTTGGCGACCTGACCGGAGGGCCAGCGCGCGATTTTGATGCGCACGGAGCCCCACGGCGTGGTGACGGACTGGAAGTCGCGGGCGAGGGACTCCTTGTTTTCGATGCGCCAGTGGAGGCCGATGGTGGTGGTCTCGCGGAAGATCAGATCGCGGAGCGCGGGGACGAGATCGGGGCGGCAGAGGACGGTGAGTTGAACGCCGGTGCGACCCTTCTTCATCTGTACGGTTGCGCGATAGACGTCCCATGCACTGGCGGCGAGCAGAAGCTCGCTGACGTAGCCGAGGAGTTGCGGGCTGGAGTCGTCGATGACGGTTTCGAGGACGGCGATGGGCTCGGTGTTGAGCGTGGGGGCGGATTCGGATGACTCGCCGACGAGAATGCGGAGGAGGTTGGGCTCGCCAGGCGTGTCTTTGCCTCCTGCGCCGAAGCCGGAGGAGTGGACTTTGATGGGCGGGAGCGGTTCGTAACGGATGTCGAGCATGCGCAGGATGGCTGCGCCGGTGGGGGTGACGCGCTCCATGGGCGGACCAGCGGCGTAGACGGGGGCGTCGCCGAGGAGGGCAAGCGTGGCGGGAGCGGGCACAGGCAGCGTGCCGTGCTGGCAGACGACGGTGCCGCTGCCGACGTTGAGGGGCGAGGCGAGCCAGCGGTCGATGGAGAGAGATTCAGCGCCGGCGGCGGCGCAGACGATGTCGACGATGGTGTCGATGGCGCCGACTTCGTGGAAGTGGACCTTTTCGACGGGGATGGAATGGATGGCGGCTTCGGCTTCGCCGAGAAGTTGGAAGGCACGGC
>Ga0302325_10021679_pt1 | contig 13447 bp, 9 predicted proteins | sample Palsa_T0_2_FD_201948 | JGI IMG/M metagenome (GOLD analysis project Ga0302325, IMG submission 201948) | Peat permafrost microbial communities from Stordalen Mire near Abisko, Sweden - Palsa_T0_2 | ecosystem: Environmental > Terrestrial > Soil > Palsa > Peat permafrost | place: Sweden: Abisko... | reverse complement strand
TGGGGCGGCCAATTGTGGCCGCAGCCGCCTTTCAGGCGGCCAAGCCGGCTGAAAGCCGGCTGCGGGCAGAATTGCCCGCCCCACATTCTGCGAAGTCACACCCTTGTTTAATCCGGCCCCGCCGGTGGCTGGGCTGACTTCTGTCTTCTGTCTTCTTACCGCAGCGCCTCCACCGCCTTCAGAATCTGCGCATCCCGCTGCGCCTCCACTTCGTCGCCCTTCTCCACGCCCAGCGTCAGGTTGAAGATTTCCGTCTTCAGCCCATTGGCGATGAAGTCCCGCTCGGCGGACCAATCATTCACGCCCGGCTGTATGTTGCGCTGCGAAAGGAACACCTGAAAATCGTCGAGCAACGCCGGGGTCACTTCGAAACCTTCCGCGATCTTGTGACCGGCCACGTAGCTCGTGGCAAAGGTGGTGAAGGACCCGCTGGCCTGCAGCACGGCCTCCAGGCGGGTGACGGCGGCCGGTGTGACCACGTAATCCGGCACGATGCCGCCGCCTCCGGTCACTCTGCGGCCCGCGTCGGTATGAAACTCGGCTTGGCCGTTGGGGTGCGCGGTCGCGGCCCCCAGCGCGAATTGCGAGGAGTCCAGCGGTTTCTGAATCGAGCGTCCACTCGGCGTGTAGTAGAGCGCGGTGGTCAACGCCAATCCCGTGCCTTCGGAAAGCGGGTAGACGCTCTGCACCAGCCCTTTGCCGAAACTGACTTCGCCCACCACCACCGCGCGGTCGTGATCCTGCAGCGCGCCGGTAACAATCTCCGAGGCGCTGGCCGTTTTCTCGTTCACCAATACCGCCATCGGGAATTCATAAGGAGTGGCGCCGGCCGGTACAGCTTCGGATTTCTCCGCTACGTTGCGCCCGCGCACGGTCACGATTCTTGCGCCGGGCTTCAGAAACAGCGCCGCGGTTTCGATCGCCGACGTCACCAGGCCGCCGGGATTCTTACGCAGGTCGAGCACCAGCCCTTTCAGATTGCGGCCGCCCAGACTTTCGATGGCATCGCGAATCAGCCTGCCGGTCTTTTCATCGAAGCTGGCTACGCGCAGATAGCCGATGCCGGGCTTGAGCAGGAAAGCGCGCTCCACGCTGGGCTCTTGCATTTCCTCGGGCGTCAGGACAAAATTCAGAAACCGCGCATTGCCCGGCCGCCGGATCACAAGTTGGGCCTGCTGCTGTCGCGACTGCGTGAGCAATCCGATGAGCTGCTCCATATCGAGGCGGCTGAGCTGGTAGCCGTTGACGGCCAGGATCTCGTCGCCGGGAGCCATGCCCGATTTCGCCGATGGCGTGCCGGGCAGCGTCTGCAGCACGATCACGCGGCCCGGAAGTACCGACACCACGCTGCCGAAGCCCTTGTCGGTGGACGTTTGCAGTTTCTTGAGCTGCTCGAACTGGCCGGGATCGAAGAACACCGAGTGCGGATCCAGGCGCCGCAGCATGCCCGGAATCGCGCCTTGAAAGAAGGCCTGCTCCGCGGAGACGGGGTCGGCGGCGTTATCCTCGACGATGGCGTAGGCTTCCGTAATGCTCTTGATGCTGGATTCGAGTCCGTCGTCCGACGCCACCGAAGGCAGGCATAACAAGAGTGCAAGAATCGCGGCCCCACGAAATTGATTGCGCAATTTCCATTTTAGCGCCTCGCGGCGCAGGCCCGTGGATCGGGTCGAGTGACTGGGATTGCGCCCCGCCACCCTCCCACACCACCGGACCTACGGTTTACCGCATCCGGCGGTGGAGGCGAGCAGATCTCGCCTAACGGCGAAGAGCGGGTTCTGGAGAACCCGCGCACGGCCGAAAACCCACCGTAACCTATTGAAAGCAAGGCGGCGGCCTAAAAGGCCGCCAGCGGGGATAAATCCCCGCGCGGGCTCAAGCCCGCCTCCCAATGCCTCGCACCAGTTTTCATCACTATTCGTGGGCCGCAGGCCCATCCTGACAGGCCTGGAGGCCCGCTCCACAAGGGCGTCCGAAATGTAGAAAACTTCAGGGGACTGCGCCCCCTTCACCGGTGCGCGCCCAAGTCGAACCGGCGTACGATTTCCCGGTACGCCGGATCCCCCCGCACGCAGTCCAGAGCCTCATCCACCCGCAGCGAAACCATGGCCGGCTCCATCCGTTGCAGAGAAGTTTGCAAGTAGCTCAGCGTCTCGGCCTTTCGGGCCAAACGGCCGTTTGTTTCGGCCAGGACGTAAGCCGGCAACTGGCCTTTGGCGTAGAGTTGCCGCTGCACGTCGAGCATGCCTTCGAACATCCCCCGGTAGCCGCCCGCCGCCAAGCCTTTCTCGCCGGCGGCGGTGGCGGCCAATCCCGGGTCGTCCTGTGTGAGCGTGCACGCCTCCCGCATTTCCTCTAGAAATGCCGCATAGTCCTTCTCTTCGAGATGCAGCGCGGTCAGATAGAAATGGCTGCTGGAGAACTTCGGCTCCTGGGCCTCGATCTGTTTCAGCAACGTCATAGCCTCGTTATGGCGGCGCATGCGAAACAGCAGCAATCCCTTGTCGGCCAGGATGGCGGTGGAGGCGGGATCCAGCTTGCGGGCCATCTCCATCTCCTCAAGAGCTTCCGGGAAGCGGCCCACGATCATCAGGAAATTGGCCCGCCAGTGGTGCGCCAGAACGTATTTCGGGTTGAGCTGGATCGCGCGCTGGAACTCCCGGTCCGCCTGCGCCGCATCCCAGTTCCAATAGAACGAGACAAATGCCAGCGAATTGTGGGCGTCCGCCGAGGTGTCGTCCAGTTGCACCGCCTTGCGCGCCGCATCGAGCGCCCTGGGATAGGCTTCGCTCGCGGGCATGGCCGAGAACTCCCGCAGCAGGTTGTAACAATCCGCCAGCCCCACGTACGCGGGCGCATAATTGGGGTCGCGCACGATCGCCTGGGCGAAAGAATCGACCGCCTGACGCAGGCTCTCCGGCGTTCGCTTGTTCCAATAGAACCGCCCCTGCAGGTAGAGATCTTCGGCTCCGGTGCCGGCGCGGGGGGCGCTGGAGGCGGGCGAGTGGCGTCCATGAAGTATAAAGAAGAGCGCGGCGAGACAGAGGAACAGAACTGGAACGGCCAGCCACCGACCGGAACGCCCCGGTCCGGCTGGTTTCGCGGAAGGCGCCGGCGCTGGCGCCGCGGACCCTTGTGAAGCTGCTTCGGGAGTCCCCTGCTCGGGACCGCCGGCCTCCAGCCACAGCGTAAGCTCGGCGGTATAAGCGGACACCCTCCCCCGTCCGCTGCCAGGCATCCGATGCACCGGCAGGCCGCGTTCAGTCTCCCAGCGCTTGACGGTCCGTTCGCCGCAATCCAAAAACGCGGCGATTTCCTTCCACGAATCCAACCGCCGATTGGCCTCCGGACGGCGGTTGATGGGCTGCGGGTAGCGATTTGGTCCCATAGGCCTGAACTGGCCCGTCTTGGCCCGTCTTGGCACTTTGCCGGCCGGGTGACTCACATCATTATAAACGATGAAAGGCAGCGGAACTGGGCTGAAAACAAGTACCGTTACGGCTACTGCTGCCACGGCCAAACTAGAACCGAGGGAGGCAAATTCTAATGAAAACGTTTCGTATTATCACTCGCATCGCCGCCGTCACCGCGGCGCTCTGCCCTTTATGGACATCCAACCTGCGCGCCGATGGCGGCACACCCGGCACGGCCGCCCGCACCCGCATCGACAGCGCCTTTGGAAAGCTTCCCTTGCAGTTTGAAGCCAACCAGGGGCAACAGCCCGCCCAGGTGAAATTCCTGTCCCGCGGCCAGGATTACACCGTCTTCCTCACCCCGGATGGCGCGACCCTCTCGCTACGGAAGGTGCGGCGCGAGGTCCGCATCGACAAGCCTGGGCCGCCCGTCTTCGAGCCCAAGCTGGAAGCTGCCGCCAACCTGCGTCTGCGGCTAGAAGGCTGCAATCCCGCCGTCACGCTGACCGGCGCCGACCCGCTGCCGGGCGCAGTCAACTACTTCATCGGCAAAGACCGCGCCAAGTGGCGTACCAACGTCACGGCGTATTCCGCGGTCCGGTACGCGCAGGTTTACCTGGCATCGACCTGGTTTTCTACGGCAATCGGCGGCAGCTTGAATACGATTTCGTACTGGCACCGGGGTCCACTCCGGACGCCATCGGGCTGTCCGTGGAGGGCGCCGACCGTACCGCCGTCGATCCGGCTACCGGCGATTTGGTCCTGCAGGCGGCGGGCGAGGAGATCCGTTTCCACAAGCCGCTGATCTACCAGCCCGAGGCTGCGGACGCCCCGCGGCAGGAGGTGGACGGCCGCTTCCATGTAAGCCATGCCGGCCAGAGCCACGTCACTTTCGAGGTAGCGTCTTACGACCACGCCCGCGCGCTGGTGGTCGACCCGGTGCTGGCCTACTCCACTTTCCTGGGCGGCTCCAGCGAAGACTACGCCTCTGCGGTAACCAGCGACAAATCCGGGAACGCGTACGTTACGGGATCCACCTGTTCGGCGAATTTTCCCACCACCCCCGGAGCGTTCCGCCCCACGCAGCCGGTGCACGGCGCGGGAACATTCTGCAATGACGGAGAAGGCAGCACCGGCTCGGACGTCTTCGTTTTGAAATTGAACCCCGCCGGGAGCGCTCTGGTCTACTCCACCTACCTGGGCGGGAGCTACCAGGATTACCCCACGGGTATCGCCGTGGACTCCTTGGGCCAAGCGTATGTGGCAGGGGGTACCGATTCGTTCGATTTTCCCGAGACCGATGGTTCCGTTTGTGCGCCCGTCAACGTCAACCTCGGCAATTGCACTTTCCAAATCGCATCCAGTTGCGAAGGCGGCGCGGCTTACAGTTCCTCGAACTTTGGAAGTTTCTTCACTAAACTCACTCCCACCGGAGGCGGCTTGCTCCTCTCCGGCTTTCTGGGAGGCAGCGGTAACGATAGAATCGCCGGCATGGCCATTGACAGCGCCGACAATGTATACGTCGCCGCCAACGCCACCTCTGAGGTGGTCCAGGATACTTTCTGTCCGGGCGTAGTGTATACCAGTTTTGGCTGGCCGACGACCGCAAATGCCGTTGAGGAGTTCGAGCCCACTCAGGGCTGGCAGACTTCCCCTCATCAGGCCTTCACCAAGATCGCCGCGGACACTACCGAAATTTCGTATTCCACGCTGTTCGGCGCTCCGAACCTCTCCCCGATGGCGACTGCCCACGCCATCCTTTACTTCGATCGCCGTGGATAGCGCCGGCAAGGCTTATATTGGCGGCTACACCAACACCAGCGACTTTCCCGCGAGTCCAGGGAGCTATCAATCCACGTGTGCCGCCTGCATGAATGGAGGCCTCCAGGATGGGTTCATTGTGGCCTTCGATCCGAGCCAGAGCGGTGCGGCGTCGCTGCTGTTCTCCACATTCCTGGGCGGCAACGGGGCGAGCCCTTCCGGGGGAACATGTGCCAACATCGAAGACGGCGTGTACGCGATCGCTTTGGACAGCGCCGACGACATCTACGTCACCGGCTCCGCGTGCTCCAAGGACTTCCCGACCACCTCCGGCGCCTATCGGAAGACCGATCCGAAGCTTACGGGCTGCAACACTTCGAATGCCTTTTTGGCCAAGCTCAATTCCGCCGGAACCACGCTCGAACATTCCACTTTCCTGAACGGCACAAGCTGCAACGACGTGGCTTTGGGCTATGCCGTAAGCGTGGATTCCGCCGGCGACGCGTATGTCGCCGGATATACGAACGACTCCACATTTCCAACCGTGAATCCGGTGCAGGCTGGAACCAGCAACGCCGCCTTCGTGAGCGAATTCAATAAGAACGCGTCGGCGTTGCTCTTCTCAACAGGGCTGGGCAACAACAGCGGCGATGCAGCCTACGGAGTTCACGCCGATGACTATGGAAACATTTTCGTAGTTGGCGTCTCTTACGGCGCATCGTTCCCGACTACCGCGGGCGCCGTACAGACCACCTATGGCGGCGGCTTGGACGATGGGTTCGTAACCCGTATCGCGCTCACCCAGGCGGACTTGGCGGTGACGAATTCCGCTCCCACAACCATTCTGAGCGGAACGCACCTGACTTACACCATCGCGGTCGCCAACAACGGACCCAATACGGCAAACGAAGTCACGCTCACCGACAGCGTGCCCAAGGGGACTACGTTCGTGAGCGTCGCCACCACGGCCGGCGCGTGCAAGCGAGCCGCCAGCAAAGTGACCTGTACAGTACCGTCCGTCGCCGACGGCAGCGGGTTTACCGTGAGCATGGTAGTGGACGTAACCTACAAATCCGGCAAAACCGTGACTGACACGGCCAGTGTAAGTTCGGTAGTGTTCGACGCCGTCGCCACGAACAACACGGCCACCGCCACCACGGCGGTCAACTGAGCTGGTGGGGGGCGGGCTTGAGCTCGCGCGGGGATTTATCCCCGCTGGCTGCCTTTCAGGCCGCCGCCTTGCTGGCATCTCGAAGGCGTCCTGTTGCGCCGTGAAGCGCCCATTACTAATGTGGAATTCTGAACTTGGACCACGAGAATGTCTCGCCGCCGGCGCCGCGCACCACCAGCGTGTGCACCCCGCCGGGCAAACGATCTACCGGAATGTAGAGACACAAAAATCCATCCTGGCTGGCCGGCGCCGGCAACGTGTGCGCAGACTCGCGCTTGCCGGCCGCATCGAGAATCTCGCAGTTATAAGACTGGATTGCCGCACCGGGAGCGGGAAAACGCACCCCGTAGGAGGTTTCGCCTTTGGGCAGGACATGCACATCCGCGGCGCCGTGCGCCGGCCCTGGCGCGAAATAGACGGCCACGAAGTGGGGCCCGGTATCGTGGTGTGCACGGGTCGGCAGGACATATCCAAGCACCGCGGCCAGCGCGAGATTCGCGGCAAATGAAAACGCCATCGCGGGCCGCGGGCGAAACCGTCCCCGCCATTTGCCCCAGAACGTGGCTCCGGCCGACGCCCGCCCCTGTTCCGCCCGCATTTCTCGCAGGACGCCCCGGAGATTAGCCACCAACTGCATCTCGATGCGGACCTCATCCGCACACTCCGGGCAATCGAAGAAATGCGCCTCGAAGGCGGTCCGCTCGGCGGGCAAGAGTTCGCGCGCGGCATACCGTTCGGCGGCTTGCGAGCGAATTGCTTCGTCGTGCTCCATGTCCCTCTAGCCTCCGCGGGCCGTCAGAACCCCGATCGCGATCGAGCGCACCTTCGTTTCCGCGGTTTCCGCGCGCGACAGCAGCACAATGGGCGCCCGCGCGCCCAAAACAATTCCTCCCGATTCCGCCTTGGCGAAATACACCAGCGCACGGTAGAGAATATTGGCGGCCTCAATATCCGGCGCCAGGAAAATATCCGTGTTTTCGACGATGGGGGTGGTTATATTTTTGCGCTCCGCCGCGAACTTGCTCAGCGCCGCATCGAGCGCGATAGGCCCTTCCACATAGCAGCCCGCAAGCTGGCCGCGCCGATTCATGGCGCATAGCGCAGCCGCGTCCACCGTCGCCGGCATCTCGGGATTCACCAATTCCAAAGCGCAAAGCGCGGCGATATTCGGCTTTTCAATGCCGATGGCCTGGGCAACTTCGATGGCGTTGCGGCACAGCTCGGCCTTCTGCGCCAGCGTGGGTGCGATGTGCAGCGCCGCATCCGTGAGCAGCATGAGCCGTCCGAAGCCCGGCACTTGAAAGACAATCACCTGGCTCAGTTGCCGCCCCGTACGCAGGCCCGTGTCATTATCCAGCACGGCGCGCATCAGGTTGGCGGTCGAGACTTTGCCTTTCATCAACAGCCCCGCGCGCCCTTCCCGCACCAGCGCAATGGCCTGCCGGATGGCCGCCACCGGGTCGGGCTCGTTCACGATCTGGCTCTCGGAAAGATCGAAGCCGGCCTCGCGGGCCAGAGACCGGATCTCGCTTCCCTTCCCTACCAGGATGCCCTCCGCCAAGCCTAGTTCGCGGGCAAGCCGCAGCGCCTCGATCACATCCGGATCGTGTGCGGCGGCGACCGCGATGGAAACCGGCCCACGGGCGCGCGCGGCCTCCAGAAGCTCGGTGAAATTAAGGAACATAGCGGGTCGCGGTGCTCGGCGAAAGCATCATAACATAGCTTCGCCGGCCTCTGTCCTTGATCGTAAAATGATAGAATGTCCGCCTTGACCGCCGGTGTCACATGCGCTTAATTGTCCGATGCACCCTCGCCATGGCGATCGCCGGCGCGTGCGTCACCGGCAGCCAGTTGCCGATCAAAATCTACACCACGGCCGACGGGCTGCCCAGCAATCGAATCAACAAAGTCGTCCTGGATTCGCGCGGCTACCTGTGGTTCTGCACGCTGGAGGGGCTTTCCCGCTTCGATGGCTACGGCTTCACCAATTACGGCCCACGCCAAGGGCTCCTTCCTAACAACATCAGGGACCTGCTGGAAACGCGAACGGGTGAGTATTGGTTGGCAACCAACAGCGGCTTAATCCGCTTCGACCCGGCTTCCGCGGTCCGCAGGTTTACCGCATTCCAGCCTGACGACGAACCGTCGCGTAGCATCATTACGGTCGCCGAAGATCCCGCGGGCGGTATCTGGTGCGGGACTTACCATGGCCTATACCGGTTCGAGCGCAGCTCCGGTCGACGCTTTCGCCGCGTGTATATCGGCATGCCGGAAAGCGGTTTTGAGCAGCAGCGTATCAATGCGCTGCTGGAAGACCGGCATGGCGTGTTGTGGATTGGCGCCGAGAGCGGACTCTATCGCCTCTTCCGGAACGGCGCATCGGACCGCTTCACCACCATCGACGGGCTACCGAGAAACAATGTCGAGAGCCTTCTTGAAGATCGCCTGGGGCGCATTTGGGCCGGGACGGACTTGGGTTTATGCCGGATCGCTTCGGATTGGGCCGCTGGCCGCCCGATTGTGGAGCGTCTCTACACCCGCGCGGACGGTTTGCCGAACGATTGGGTCCTTACACTATTCGAGTCGTCCGCCGGCAAGCTATGGGCCGGATTCGGCGGTTTAAGCGAGCTGCAACCGCCGCTTCAAGGATCCAAGGCGTTCAAGACTTACACGATGGCGAATGGATTGAGCAGTCACGAGATCTATTCCGTGGCGGAGGATCGGAATCGCAATCTGTGGATCGCTTCGGCCGAAGGCGCAATGAAAATCACCCTGTCGAATTTCACGACCTTTACGGCCGCCGATGGGCTCAAGGCGAAATCCAAAGGCGCCGCGTCGGTCCAACTCAAGTCCATATTCCAGGATCTCTCCGGTACGCTGTACGTCACCAACAGAGCGCACGCCCGCGAACCGTTCCTCAGCCGCCTGGACGGGGAGGGGTTCCAAACCGTCGGCCTGAATATCCCGGCCCAAATTGCCGATACAGGCTGGGGAACCCACCAGGTTGCACTGCAGGATCGGGCCGGCGATTGGTGGGCTGCGACCGCGAACGGGCTGGTCCGGTTCGCCCGTCCGGCGCGCGTCGAACAACTTGCGCATGCGCACGTCAAGGCAATTTACACGACCTCGGATGGCTTGCTTACCGACGAAGTCTTCCGCATCTTCGAAGATTCCCGCGGCGACATCTGGGTCGCAACCGCCTATCACGGGTTGACCCGATGGGACCGCCGGACCGCATCCTTCCAGCACGATGCGGGCTTCGTAGTGCCAGGATTCAGCGATTTCGTGATCGCTTTCGGGGAAGACCGCGCCGGCGATGTTTGGATAGGGCTGTCCACCAAAGGTCTCGCGCGTTTCCGCAATGGCAAGTTCGCGCACTTCGGCGAGGCCGAGGGGTTCGGCACGGGCGAAGTGCGCGATATCCATTGCGATCGCGCCGGCCGGGTGTGGCTCGCGACCAGCCGAGGCGGCGTCACGCGAATCGACTCGCCGGAGAGCGACCGGCCGCGTTTTACGAACATCGGCCTGGCGCAAGGGCTTTCGAGCGTGCGATCCGAATGCATCGTGGAAGACCGTTGGGGCCGCATCTACGTGGCCGGCGGACGCGGGATCGACCGGTTGGAGCCCACCCCCAACGGCGCCGTGGTCACCAAGCATTTCACCACCGCCGACGGGCTGGCTGGCGGCAACATGCAGGCCGCTTATGCGGACCGGGACGGCAATCTCTGGTTCGGCACCACCCTGGGCCTTTCGCGCCTGGTCCCCGAACCGGACCCGCCCCAATCCGCGGCGCTTCCCATTCTGATCAGCGGACTGCGCATCCGCGGCGTTCCCTACCCGCTCTCGGATTTGGGGGTCGAGCACTTGTCCGGCATCCGCTTGAACCCGGATCAGACTCAGGTCGAGATCGCCTTCCTGGCATTGCAGTTCGCGGCCGGCGAGGCGCCGCGATACCAATTCATGCTGGCGGACGCCGATCGGGACTGGGGTCCGCTGACAACCGAGCGCACCGTGAGCTACGCCAGCCTGAAGCCCGGCTCCTACCGCTTCCTGGTGCGGGCCGTGAATTCCGCGGGGATCGCCGGATCCGCGCCCGCCAGCGTCGCGTTCGCCATTCTGGCGCCGATATGGATGCGCTGGTGGTTTGTGGCGCTGTGCGCCTGCGCGGCCCTATCCGTGCTGTATGCGCTGCATCGCGGCCGCGTGAAACGCCTGCTGCAAGTGGAACGCCTGCGCACCAGTATCGCCATGGATCTGCACGACGATATCGGCGCCAGCCTTTCCCAGATCGCGGCCGTCAGCGAAGCCCTGAGCCAGCGCGGCGGCGCGGACGACCGGTACCGCGAGCCGCTGTCGCAGATCGCGACGGATTCCCGTGAGATGGTCGCCTCGATGAGCGATCTGGTTTGGGCCATCAATCCCCGCCATGACCACCTTCAGGATTTAGTCCAACGCATGCGGCGCTTTGCCAGCGACCTGCTCACCGCCCGCGACATGGAATTCCGCTTCAGCGCCCCGGCCAGCAGCTTGCGCCTGAGCGTGGAGCAGCGCCGCCATATTTTCCTGATTTTCAAGGAGGCCGTAAACAACGCCGCCCGCCATTCCGGTTGCGCCGCGGCGGAGGCTGGGTTGACCCTGGAAGCGGACACGCTGGTGTTGCGCGTGCACGATAACGGCCGGGGCCTCGATACGCAGCCGGCCGGCCGCGGGAACGGGTTGGGCGACATGCACGCCAGAGCCAAGGCGCTCGGCGGGGAAGTCGAAATCGACGGCGGCCGGGACCGCGGAACCACGGTCACGCTGCGAGTTCCCTTGGGCCGCCCGCCTGGGCCGGATTGGCGCGCATATTTCCATCTGTACAGATAGTGACCGCGCTCCGGCTTTCACTTATACTGCGGGTGAACCCTCCATGACCGAACTCAAGGTGGACCGGGATATCCCGGTGGCCATCGTCGAAGATCGCGTGCGCACCCGGGAAGCCATGCAGGCGCTGGTCGACGGCACGGATGGTTACCGCTGCACCGGCAGCTTCGGTTCGGTGGAAGAAGCGCTGGATGGGATCGGCGGCGACCCGCCGGCGGTGATCCTGCTGGATATCGGACTGCCGGGGATGTCCGGGATTGAAGGCATTCCGCGCCTGAAGCAGCGCTATCCCGGCGTGCTGCTGGTGATGCTGACGGTTTACGACGACGACCAGCGGATCTTCGAGGCGCTCTGCGCCGGCGCCTGCGGGTATCTGCTGAAGGGCACGCCCCCCGCGCGCCTGCTGGAGAGCCTGCGGGAGGTGGTGGGCGGCGGCGCGCCCATGTCGCCGGAGGTGGCCCGGCGGGTGATCGGGCTGTTCCGCGAGATCCGCCCCCCGGCGCGCGCGGATTACGGGCTGACGCCGCACGAAATCCGGCTGCTGACTCTGCTGGTGGAAGGCCACAACTTCAAGACCGCCGCCGGGGAGGTGGGCGTCAGTCCCAGCACCATCGCCTGGTATATGCGGCGCATTTACGAGAAGTTGCAGGTGCATTCGAAATCCGAGGCGGTAGCCAAGGCTCTCCGCGACCGGGTGGTTTGACCTCCAGCTATCTGTTCAGATAGTTGTGGGGCAGGATGGCATCCTGCGGGCCGATTGCCAATCGGCCCCGGCGAGCGAAGCTCGCCCAAGCTATCTGTTCAGATAGCCACGGGCATTCGATTTCTTTCCGCCGCCCTTTTTCCACTTATATTCCCCGCTGAACAGATGGTGACCGGAAAGGCGTCTTACCCTAAGCTGATTCTTGTAGTTGCGATGGAGCGTGCCATGAAGAATTTGAAGACGCAGTTGACGGTAGTATTGCTTTCCGCTCTATGCCTGTTAAGGAGCGCCTCAGCGCAGGGCTTGGGCTCCGCCAGTCCCCAAGCCGATCCCGACAGCCTCTCCCCCTGTGACGGCTCCGGGGCGCTGAATGCGTCGCTCGTGCGATGGTACAGTCGGACCTATTCCGCCGGGACCAATCCGAACGGGATGGCCTTCGACGGGTGCAACGTTTGGGTGGTAAACGGCGGCAACAGCGGCACCGTGACCAAACTGTCGGCCAGCACCGGCGCGCTGGTGGGCACCTATCCCGTTGGGAGCTATCCGAACGCCGCTGCCTTCGACGGCACCTACATTTGGGTCACGAGCACCGTCATCCCGGGTCCCGGCAGCGTGACGAAACTGCAGGCCAGCACCGGCGCGCTGGTGGGCACTTACCCCGTTGGAAACAATCCGCAGGCGCTGGCATTCGACGGGAAGAACATTTGGGTGGCGAACTTCCAAGGCAACAACGTAACCAAGCTGCTAGCCAGCACCGGCGCGGTGGTGGGCACTTACGCCGTGGGTACCGATCCGAAGGGCTTGGCCTTCGATGGAACCAACATTTGGGTGGCGAACTACGGTAGCAACAACGTGACCGAGCTGTTGGCAAGTACCGGCGCATTGGTGGGCACCTACCCGGTTGGGGACGCCCCGGACGGCGTGGTTTTCGATGGGATCAACATCTGGGTGGCGAATAGCGAAAGCAGCACCGTGACCAAGTTGTTGGTCAGTACAGGCGCGGCGGTGGGCACCTATTCCGCCGGGACTTACCCGTCACAGGTGGCGTTCGATGGAACCTACGTTTGGGTGACGAACCTTTACGACGGCACCGTGAGCAAGCTCCTGGCCAGCAGCGGCGCGCTCGTGGGCACCTACACCGCAGGGAGCGGCTTGAGCGGCTCGATCGGGGTGATCTTTGACGGGAGCAACGTTTGGGTGACGAACCAGAGCGACAATACCGTCACCAGCTTCCCCGCCAACTGGGAGAGCTCGGGCGGGCCGAATGCGGCGCTCTTGCGGTGGTACAACCAGACCTATACCGTCGGGAGCGGTCCGACAGGGGTGGCCTTCGATGGGACCAACATTTGGGTGACGAACAACGGCTTGGCGGAAGGCAGCGACGGAACCGTGACCAAGCTGCTGGCCAACAGTGGCGCGCTGGTAGGCACCTATACCGTTGGGGTCTCCCCGAGAGGGCTGGCCTTCGACGGGACCTACATTTGGGTGGCGAACTACGGGAACGGCACCGTGACCAAACTGCGGGCCAGTAGAGGC
>Ga0302325_10021677_pt1 | contig 13447 bp, 8 predicted proteins | sample Palsa_T0_2_FD_201948 | JGI IMG/M metagenome (GOLD analysis project Ga0302325, IMG submission 201948) | Peat permafrost microbial communities from Stordalen Mire near Abisko, Sweden - Palsa_T0_2 | ecosystem: Environmental > Terrestrial > Soil > Palsa > Peat permafrost | place: Sweden: Abisko... | reverse complement strand
CTTTTTTTAAAATATCACGTTCTTGCTCCGTGCGGCGTAGCTCTGCTTTCAGCCGTTCAATCTCTGAAAGCAAGTCAGGTTGCTGGGAGGATTCTCCAGAATTCATCCTACTACTGTTCCTGGCTGCCTTATCAGCATTTTTCCACCGGTAAACCAGGTTATCACCGATGCCCAATGCCTGGGCAATTTCGGGTACAGATCGTCCCAATGCGACCATTTTTAGAACTTCTTCCTTGAAGGAGGCGTCATACTTTCTACGTGTCTTTTTCGTGCTTTTTCCAGTCATTGCGTTGTGAAGTTAAGCAAATTGACTGTCCGGATTTATTGGTGCATCTCAACCTGCGGGTACCAGGAATAGAAGTTACTCTTGGCAAAATCCATTCTGAACTGGGGTTGGATTGCCTAATAGGCATGGATATTATTAATCTTGGAGATTTAGCAATTACCAATTTCGAGGGTAAAACGTGGCTTTCCTTTAGAATCCCATCGCGTGGCCATGTCGATTACGTGGCACAAATAAACCGGGAAAATCAGATAGCCCAAGACTTTTTCAAATCTGGTAAAAAAATAGACAGCCCTTGCACATGTGGGAGTGGTAAAAAATTCAAAAACTGTCATGGCAAGGATTGGGAGAAAGTATAGATTTATTATATATAACCAACTCGTAATTCTCCCTATTGCAACGGTATACCCTACCCGATTTATAGACTAAACACGTACTGCTTAATCTTCCATTCAATAAAATCCTAATAGTTGGAAATATTCGTAAGTGCAAGTATTTGAGTCAGTTAACTAGAGGGGTATATGATTGTCCCCTCATCGGGTGCCACTTAACGTTTTACACACCTCTTTCCAAAAATCCTCCCCTACCCTTTCCCCTCGCCACAACGCCGAAAAGAATGGCTGATGAAATAGCCCGGAGCAAATGGTTAATCATTGATCTTTTCGCCTGATCCTATCGCCCGCTAAACATGCCGAATTCGGCATAATTGGAAAAACCGGCCAGGCCGACACATTGCCGCCGCCGGCAAATGGGATTTTCCGAAGTTGTATATACAACCTCCCAAAAAATAAAAAAGGAACATGCCCGGGGCGCCCATCGCCACCCTTTCATTCGAAAATCGCAACAGGCAAAAAATCCTGCCCGGCCCTCTCAGCCGATCTGCACCAGGCTCCGGTGTGTTGACCGGTAAATCCGAAGAATATAACATTTACCGGCAGACCGGATCAAGTAGGTATCATTCACAAGCGGCGCTATCATTCCGCCAGCTTGAACTCCTTATCCTTATTCCCCAATTCCTCCAGCTTCTTCTTCCCATAAGTCAGCCGCGTAATCACCACAAAAAGCACCGGCACAATAAAGATCGCCAGGCTGGTCGCGGCAAACATCCCGCCAAGCACGGTGAACCCGATCGTATTACGGGCAACCGAACTGGCGCCGGACGCCAGCGCCAGGGGCAATACCCCGAGCAAAAACGCGACAGAAGTCATCAGGATCGGACGCAACCGCAAGTTTACCGCGTCAAGTGTTGCCTGAACCACCTCCATGCCCCGGTCCACACGCTCCTTGGCAAACTCTACGATCAGGATGGCGTTCTTGGCAGAGAGGCCGATCAGCGTTATCAAACCGATCTGGGCATATACATTATTGGTCAGCCTGGGGATCAGCGTCAGGGTCAGAATAGCGCCGAATACGCCAACGGGCACGGCCAGCAATACGGAGAACGGCACCGACCAACTCTCATACAAAGCCGCCAGAAAGAGAAATACGAATACGATAGACAGCGCAAAAATATAAACGGCGCTGTTACCCGACTTTATCTCCTGCAGGCTAAGACCGGACCAGTCATAGCCATAGCCTTCGGGCAACATCCTGGCTGCTACCCGTTGCAAGGCTTCGATGGCCTGACCGCTACTAAACCCCTGCTTGGCGCCACCGTCGATTTCCGCACTGCGATAGATGTTAAAGTGGGAGATCAGCGGGGCGCTTTCCGTCACCTTATAGCTTAACACGGTGCTGAGCGGGATCATTTCGCCATTGATATTCTTGACATAATAATGGTCGAAAGCATGGACGTCGGCGCGATAATTGGTATCGGCCTGCGCAACCACATAAAAGTTGCGGCCATAAATGGTCAGCTGGTTGATATAGGTGCTGCCCATATACATCTGCATCGTGTTATAGACATCCGCCAGGTTGAGTCCTAATTTCTTGGCCTTGTCCCGGTCTACATCCACTTCATATCCCGGCGTGTGCGCGCTGAAAAACGTGAAGGCATTGGCTATCTCAGGCTGCTTGTTCGCCTCCGCGACAAACTGGTTGACCACCCGTTCGAAGGTTTTGATATCGTCATTGGACTGCCGTTGCTCGATCTGGATACTAAATCCGCCCGCATTGCCCAAACCGGGGATAGCTGGGGGCGGTATCACCACGATCCTGGCGTCCTTGATGACGGAAAAGCGTTTGTTAAGCTCTGCCACGATCCCCATCAGCTGCTCGGATTTCTTTTTCCGCTGATTCCAGGGTTTAAACTGCATAAAGATACTACCGGCATTCGATTTGATCCCAAAGGTCAGGATGTTCAGCCCCCCCAGTGCGGCCGTATGCAGCACCCCGGGTACATTCTGCGCAATATTCTGAATACTGTCCAGCACAGTCAGGGCACGGGTCGTGGACCCGGCTTCCGGAATTTCGAAGGAAATGTAAAGCCTGCCGTCATCTTCCGTCGGGATAAAACCGGTTGGTTTCTTACTAAACAGGAAATAATCCCCGACAACGATACAGGCCAGCAGCACCACCACCAGCGGCGCCCGCTTGATCCAGCCCCTCACCCCATTCGTATAGTGATGAGTGACCCGGCCAAACCATTCGTTAAAGTAATAGAAGCCTTTATTCAGCCCCCTGGAATCCTTATCGATACGATGTTCACGCAGCAGCAGTATACACAGCGCCGGCGTCAGCGACAATGCGACAAAGGCGGATATCAGCACCGAGATGGCAATGGTGATCGCAAATTGCTGATACAGCCGCCCGACAATGCCGGGGATGAACCCGACCGGCACAAAGACCGCAGCCAGGATCAGCGCAATGGCGATAACCGGCCCGGAGATATCGGCGATAGCCCTTGCCGTCGCTTCCTTCGCTGACAGATGCTCGACATCTATATAATGCTGCACCGACTCCACCACCACGATGGCATCATCCACCACGATGCCGATGGCCAGCACAAAACCAAACATCGTCAGCGTATTGATCGTAAAGTTCAGTGGGATAAAGAATATAAAGGTTCCGATAATAGCCACCGGAATGGCCAGCACCGGGATCAACGTCGACCGCCAGTTCTGCAGGAAGAGGAACACTACGATCGTCACCAGCAACAGGGCGATCAGCAGGGTGGTGACCACATCGTCGATGGATACCTTTACCACGGAGACCGATTCAAAAGGCACGCTATAATTGACGTCTGCCGGGAAATACTTTTTGGCATCCGCCAGGGCATTGTAAACACCCTGGGCGGTAGCCAGCGCGTTACTGCCGGGCGCCTGGTAGACCAGCAGATAAGAAGCCCTCTTCCCATCCACAAAGGAATTGGAGGAATAGCTGACTTTTCCCAGCTGGACACGGGCGACATCCTTCAGATAGACGATCGAATTCTGCGCCGGATTGCTCCGGATCACGATATTACCAAACTGTTCTTCCGTTGTCAGCCGGCTGTTGGTAAACACCGTGAATTCAAAGGCGGAGGAGGAACTCTGGGGTGGAGACCCTGTCGATCCGGCCGCTACCTGCAGGTTCTGCTCGTTGATGGCGTTCTGCACATCGTTGACCGTCAATCCCAGCTGCGCGAGCTTGTCCGTCTTCAGCCAGATACGCATACTGAAGTTGTCGGCACGGCTGAACACATCCCCTACTCCCGGCGTACGCAACAGGATATCCCGCAGATAAATATTGGCGTAATTGTCCATAAACGGGACGCTGTGCGTGCCCTTGGGTGAATAGACGGCGACCAGCATCAGGATGGCCGGGTTACGTTTGAGGGTGGTGATACCCAGCTTCTGCACCTGTTCCGGCAGTGTTGGCGTTGCAATGCCAACCCGGTTCTGGATATCCAGCGCGACAATATCCGGATTGACGCCGATATTGAGCGTGGCGGTGATCTGCGAGACACCGTTGTTGGAACTGTTACTTTGCATATAAGCAATGCCCGGAACGCCGTTGACCTGTGTTTCGATCGCGGTCGTCGTCGTCTGCTCTACCGTCTGCGCATCGGCGCCTACAAAATTGCCCGTAATCTGTACCGTGGGCGGCGTGATATCCGGGTATTGGCTGATCGGCATATTAAGGATAGCGAGGGTCCCCACCAGCAGGATCACAATGGAGATGACGATCGCTGTGACCGGCCTTCTGAGAAATATATTGGAAGACTTCATTCGGATTTTATTTTTTGGTTCTTTCTCCTATTTTGCCGCTGCCGCGGGTTATTTTGCCGCGGCCGCAGGCGCCTTTGGCGGCCCCACCTGTACGGCGGAGCTGTCCCTTAGCTTCTGCACGCCGTCGATGACCACCTGTTCTCCTTGCGTCAGACCGCTTTTCACGACTATCTTCCCGCCGATCCTGGTTCCCAGGCTGACTTTATGCTGAAGGGCGCGGTTGTCCTGCACCACGAACACAAAGAACTCTCCCAATGCCTCGACGACTGCCTTATATGGGATGAGCAGCGTACTGTCACCCGACTGATGCTTCACCCGGATATTGGTGGTCAGCCCGGCCTTCAGCTCGTTCTTCGGATTGGGGAAGGTCAACCGGGCCTTGAGGGTACCCGTCGTCGGATCGATCGAGCGGTCCAGCAGGTAAAGCTGGCCCGGATAAGGATAGATGGATCCGTCGGGAAGAACCGCCGTAAAGATGGAATCTGCAGGCTTCGTACCCTTCTCGAAATATCGGGTGAATTGCGGGATCTCAGACTGGTCGATGGAGATGTCGACGGCCATCGGATCGTCGGTCGACACAGAATTCAACAGCGTCTGCTGATAAACGGAAGTCCCGACCTTAACCAGCGAAATGCCGATGGTGCCGTTAAAGGGGGCATAGATCTGTGAATATTTCAGGTTGGTCTCGACGCTGGTTACATTGTCCTCGGCGGCCTTAACCTGCTGTTTGGAGACTTCCAGATCGGCCAGTTGATGATCGAGCGTCTGCTTGGCAATAGCATCCTGCCTGGCCAGATCCTGGTAACGGTCCGCATCCTGCTGTGACTTGGCCAAATTGGCCTTGGCGACCAGCACATTGGCCTTCGCCTGCTCTACCGCGGCGATATATTGTTGCTGATCGATCTCATATAGTTTTTGCCCTTTCCTGACTTGCTGCCCATCCTTGAAATAAATACCGATGATATTGCCGGAAACCTGAGGTTTGATATCTACCTGGTTCAGCGGAGTAGCCGTAGCAGGATAGCTGTCAAAATAAGTGGCATTCCCGGACGCTACGGTATAGACATTTACCGCCGTGGGCGGCGGGGCCTGCGGTCCGGTATTATTGCTTCCGCAGGATACCAGGCCAAGTGCAACAGTCAGTGATAGAAGACCAGTCCATTGTAAGGTATTTCTCATATAAAAAGATAATTTATCAGTATTTAATAGTTCCCAACGCTTTTTCGACATCCAGCTTACTGCTCAGCACCTGGTAAAGCGCATCGCTGTAATTGACCTGCGCCGTCCGCAGGTCCGTCTCCGACGTGATCAGATCCAGGTATGCTTTGATACCGGAACGATATTGCAGCTCGATCGTATTGAATACTTCACGCGCAAGATTCAGATTGTCCCGCTGTACATAATAATTATTCAGATTGCTTTTGTACGTAGCCAGCGCCTCCACATACTGCGTATTGATCGAATTCTGTAAATTGACTACATCCCAGTCGATACGCGTCAGCTGCAGTTCCGCAATGCGGATATTCTGGGTGCGCTGCGTCCCCTGGAAGATGGGTACGCTCACCGTCAGCCCGGCATAAGATTGAGGAAAATTGTTGGCATACAGATCACCGAACCGCGGGCTAAGATAGTTCAGGCTATACCCCGCCCCGGCACTCACTGTAGGAATAAAAGCCCACTTGTTATACTGCACATCGGCCTGCTGCAGCCGCTTCTGCGTCATCAGCTGCTGAAACTCGATCCGCTGGTTATAATCGACAACCGCCATTGTATCGAGACCCGCTTCCTGCTCCATCGCCGCACTGTCATAGGAAAGATGCAGCGAATCTCTGCCCGTATATCCCATCAGCTGCAACAGCATGGAATATTTCGCCTTCAGCGTTTCCTCATCGGTCTTTTTCTGCGCCTTTGAATTATTGAGCGAGATGGTTGCCCTTTTATAGTCGGTCTTATCCACGAGCCCCCCCTGATACTGGTTGTAGGTGTCTTTCAGATTCCGCCCCAGCCGGACGATGTCATCATCCAGTACCTTGATATCCTGCTCGGTCAGCAGCACATCATAAAAAGCCTTGCTCACATTGACCGTCACATCGATCTTATCACTGACCGTCATCTGATGGATCTGGGTCAGTACATCTTTTTTTGTCCGCGAAGCCAGCAGCACATCCCGGTTGAACAAGGTCTGCGTAAGCCCAAGCGCCACAGAAGACTGATTGTACGTCCCGCTGTAGACATAAGCGCCATTAAAGGCGACAGCCGGCAGCTGGAAATTGTTTTGGTAATTGGCATTAAGACCGATCTGGGGATACCACTCCGCCAGCCTGCTCCTGATCTGCCGGTCGGTGATCTGCTCATCCAGCAACGCCTGCTGAACCAGCGGATAATGCTTCAGCGCAAATTGTACGCAGGCCTGGATGGTCGCGTCGGACGGTAAAGTATCGGAAGCCTTTGGCCCGTTAGCCTGGGCCTCAGCCGAAAAGGATACAGCGCTAAATCCAAGGATGATGAAAACTATGAAACAAATTTTCTTCATAAACATAGTGCTATAGATTAGATGTCGAAGATCATGATTGATTCCCAAACCGTACTACTTCCGGTTATAAGGGCACAAAGTTAAACAAACGTTTGAATTAAACAAACGTTTAATCAATAATCGGCAAGCACATATATAACTATTTGGCTAACAATTAGTAACTTTCCCCCCATGTCTACAATCCATACCATCTTAGGCGCCGGCGGGATCATCGCCAATTCCCTTGCCAGGGAACTGGCGGCACAGCAGTTCCCCGTCCGTCTCGTATCCCGTCACCCCGCCTCCCTCCCCGGTACCATCACCCGGGCCGCCGACCTCAGCAACCCGGGCCAGACCCTGGAGGCCATCGAGGGCTCCGCCATCGTCTATTGCTGCATAGGTATGCCTTACAATTATACGATCTGGCGGCAGCAATGGCCCCGTATCATCGACAATATCATCGAAGCCTGCAAAAAAACCCGTGCCAGGCTACTTTTTTTCGATAACGTATATATGTATGGGGAAACGGACGGCCCGATGACCGAAGAAACACCTTATAATCCCGGCAGTCGCAAAGGCGACTTGCGGGCCCGCATGGCCACACAACTGATGAGCGAAGTCCGGAAAGGCAATATCGTTGCCGCCATCGCCCGCTCCGCCGATTTCTACGGCCCCGGCGCCAACAAGACCAGCCTTCCAAACCTCCTCGTCTTTCAGCGACTCGCAAAAGGTCAAAGGGCACAATGGCTGGTAAATGCGCGGGCCCGGCACTCCTTTACCTATATCCCCGATGCCGTCAAAGCCCTATCTCTGCTTGCCCGCGACGAAAATTCCTGGAACCAGGTCTGGCATCTGCCTACCGCAGCAAACCCTTTTACCGGCGCACAGTTCATCGAAAAGGCAGCCGCCGAACTCGGCAAGACCAGCCATCTTATGGTTTTGCCAAAATGGGCGATCAGGTTAGGGGGTATTTTTGACAGGACGACTGCAGAACTCTATGAAATGCTTTATCAATACGAGTTCGATTATCTCTTCGATTCCTCAAAGTTTGAAAAAGCCTATTCTTTCCAGCCAGCCTCTTATGATCAGGGTATCCGCGCGACAGCCGTTGCATATTTGGCCGGACCTTCCCCGCTAATTTAGCGCATTCCGGGAACGTTTCCGTAACTAATTTCGACAATTGGAGCGGCCTCATCCGCCCCCTTAATGATGAATCCGGTAATAAGCCCGATGCAGGTTGATCTTTGTCGACGGCGCGACCACCAGCGGTAATTTCTCCACCACTGTTTCGCTGCTGTCCAGACCAAACGCCTTTTCCTCGGCCACCGCCATCTTCTTAATGCTGAAGTAGGTGTTCAGGATAAATCCATCCCGAACCGAAAATTCATTATCGTACGAAAGGAATTTTTCGAGGATCACGAAGCGGAAATCCTCAGCAATATTATGCTTCTTTAGCGAAGGGAACCGGCTGACTACATCCAGCTCTTTATTGCAGATCATCTCCGTCACCACCTTGCGGAACATCATCCCCACCCGCTGCTGGACCCGGAAACCAAGCCGGAACTCCACCCGGATGACCTTGTCATTCATCAGCTCTTCTACCCCGTATTCCATGGTGTAAGGCTCGTCCGTCCGCTCGATATGGATAAACCAATACACATCGGCGCGCTTGGGATTATGACTGAAGATGGAATACAATATTTTCTCCTCGATCTGGTTCGGGCGATTGGCCTTGGTCAGATAAATAAGATGCGAAGTGAATTTTGGCACGGATTCATCCTTGCTCAAGTTCTCCAGCAAAGGTATATGCTCGCCGAGATCGATAAAATTCAGGAAGCGGTTGTTGATCTTCCGCGCGTGATACCAGACATACATCGTGGAGATCAATCCGATCTCGAATACCAGGAAGAACAGCCGCTTGACGATCTTAACCGCGTTGGCCACAAAAAAGGAGGTCTCTACCGCAACAAAGACGGTGACGATCGCCCCTACCAGCCAGAACGGATAGTGCTTGACATACCGCAGGTAATAGTACATCAGGAAGGTCGTCATCAGCATGGCCACCGTAATGGAAAAGCCATAGGCCGCGGTCATGTTTTCCGACGTCCTGAAATAAAGTACGACCAGGAAGCACCCCGTACAGAGGATCCAGTTGATGCTGGGTATATAGATCTGACCGCGAACATCCGTCGGAAACTTTACCGTCACCTTTGGCCAGTAATTGAGGCTGATCGCTTCATTGATCAGTGTAAAGCTCCCGCTGATCAGGGCCTGGCTGGCAATAATGGAAGCGGCCATCGCAATAAAGACACTGGGGATGAGGAACCAATGCGGGACGATCGCAAAAAATGGATTTACTCCTCCCAGACTATCCGTATGCTGTAGCAGCACCCAGGCGCCCTGCCCAAGATAATTCAGCACCAGCGACGTTTTGACAAAGATCCAGCTGACCTGGATATTCTTCCTGCCGCAATGCCCCAGATCCGAATAGAGCGCCTCCGCCCCCGTCGTACAAAGGAATACCGCCCCCAAGAGCCAGAATCCTTTCGGATGGCGGATCAGCAGTTCCAGGCCGTAATGAGGGCTCAATGCCTTCAACACCCCGGGATAATGGAGGATCTGGTTCAGACCCAGGATCGCCAGCATGGAGAACCAGATAAACATGATCGGACCAAAAGACCCGCCCACGATTTTCGTTCCGAAACGCTGAAAGACGAACAAGAGCAACAGGATCACCATGACCAACTCCACGACCAGCGCATTGCCGGGAACAATGACGGTTTCCAGTCCATGTACCGAACCCAGCCCCTCGATGGCAGAAGTTACGGAGATTGGCGGAGTAATGATCCCATCGGCCAGTAACGTACCTGCACCGATGATCGCCGGATACACCAGCACCTTACCATAACGACGCACCAGCGCGTAAAGCGAGAACACCCCGCCTTCACCCTTGTTGTCGGCTTGCAGCGTGATGAATACATATTTAAAGGTAGTCTGTAAGGTCAGTGTCCAGAAAACACAGGAGATAGCGCCAAAAACCAATTCCTGACTGACTTTCCCGCCTTCCGTCATAATGGTTTGGAAGGTATACAGGGGGGAGGTACCAATATCGCCGAAAATAATTCCTAAAGTAATGAGAAGACCCGCGGAGGTGATTTTTTTTGAGTGGATATGATCCATGATGCCGGCCAAGCGCAAAAATCATACCTGTGCGTAAAAAGAACACATCAGCCCCGCCAAATCCGCTGCCACCAAGGGTTTCAAAATGAAAAAACATTTTCATTCCGGTAAAATCAGCCGACCCAAACCTTCCAAAATGGGAAAAACCATTTCATTTTGGAAAAAACCCTTTCTTGTCATCGGTTCGCGCATGGAGCATTTCCGCGAAATTGAGCCGCCTTGTCATAGCAGTGACCACACAGGCCAGCCGCTTTGTACGCGTACCCTCCGTTTTGGCTTGCCGGATCCAGGTCCCGAAATAATTCTGGTGAGATTTTGGCAGGCTGTTAAAATAGGCCAGGGCCTCCGGCTCATCCGCCAGACAATCCAGCAGTTCTTTCGGTGGCTTAATAGCCGTATCGACCTCCAGCTCCACCTGTAACGAGGCCCCTTTCTGCTTCCGGATGGCTTTCCGGACATTGGCATTCAGCGCCATGATAAAATTGCCCTCTCCCATCGGGATCAGCGCCATCTTTTGTATGGAATGATTGTCCAGCTTGCCCTTGACCCGAAAAGTTTTTTTGTTACCGGGTATCAGTTTGCCTGCCAGCGCCGCCGGAATCCGGATATAGGTCCAGCCCGTCTTTTCTCCCATTTCGCCGAACTGCAATATTTTAGTATTGAAACGGATCATCGCGTGCCTGATAGCACAAGCTCTATGCCCTCGCCTTCGTGGCAGGCTTTTTCTTCTTTTGCTTTAACGCCTCCTCGATCCCCTTCCGCAGATTCTCAAAAGTCGGCTTGCCGGTGAACAGCTCATCATTTATAAAGAAAGCCGGCACATCCCTGATCCCTTTGTCCAATCCTTCGAGCAGATCACTGCGGACCTGCCAGCCATAGGTCGAATTGACCAGGTTATCCAGGAATTTTTTATTCACAACCCCGACGTCTTTGGCATATTCCCGCAAACTGATCGCTCCCAGCCGCCGGCGGTGGGCAAACAGCATCCCGTGCATTTCCCAAAATTTGCCTTCCTGCGCAGCGCCAAGAGAAGCCTCGGCGGCTTTCATGGCATGCTGATGGATCCGGGTCAGCGGAAAATGCCGGAAGTTGAATCGCAGCTTTCCGTCGAATTCCTTCAGCAGCTTCTCTACCACCTCGTTTACTTTCGCACAGGCCTCACTTTCGTAATCCCCGTACTCCATCAGGGTGACCGGGGCCTTTGGATCGCCTACAAAAACCTCCTTTGTCGGGATAATTTCAACTACTTCTTTTGGTCGCATATATTACAAGTATAACATATTCCCGTCATTTTGGTTCAATCCGGCCCCAATAAGCCGATTATTTTCTGTTTCCATCCGCCCTTTCCAGGTGCGGTGTCTCGTTCCGGAAGACCACCACCCCATCGAATACGTCTACCAGCACGGGGACAGTCCGATCGATATCGCCGGCTAATATTCTCTTACTCAATTGATTAATAATCTCTTTCTGGATCAGCCGTTTCAACGGCCGGGCGCCGAACTGGGGGTCAAATCCATTTTCTGCCAGATAATCCACCGCATAGTCGCTGTATTGCAGATTTATCCCGTTTTTGGCAACCAAACGCTGCAAATCTTCCAATTGGATGCGAATGATCCCCCGGATCTCACCCTTCAGCAGCGGCTGGAACAGGATAATTTCATCAATCCGGTTGAGGAATTCCGGCCGGATAGTCTGCCGGAGCAGGTCCACCACTTCGACCCTGGTCTTATCCATTACCTCCTCCCTGTTCTTTTCCGTCACATCCTCAAAATTGGCCTGGATGATCTGGCTTCCCATATTACTCGTCATAATGATAATAGTGTTCTTAAAATTCACCAGCCGGCCCTTGTTATCCGTCAGCCGGCCATCGTCAAGCACCTGCAGCAGGATATTGAATATATCCGGATGCGCTTTTTCGATCTCATCCAGCAGCACTACACTATATGGTTTGCGCCGGACGGCTTCCGTCAGCTGGCCGCCTTCATCATATCCGACATATCCCGGAGGAGCGCCGACCAGCCTGCTTACCGCATGCTTCTCCTGGTATTCGCTCATGTCGATCCGGGTCAACATGCCTTCATCATCAAAAAGATATTCTGCCAGGGCCTTGGCCAACTCGGTCTTACCGACACCGGTCGTACCCAGAAAGATAAAAGAACCGATCGGCCGCTTTGGATCCTGTAACCCCGCCCGGCTCCGGCGGATCGCGTCGGCTACCGCTACAATGGCTTCCTCCTGCCCGATTACCCGTTTGTGCAGCTCGTCTTCCAGGTTCAACAGCTTTTCCTTTTCGCTTTGCAGCATTTTGCTAACCGGGATGCCGGTCGACTTGGCTACCGCTTCTGCTATATCTTCTGCGTCTACCTCTTCTTTCATCAGCCGCGAATCAGCGCTGATGGAAGCCAGCTGGCCGGAGAAAGTTTCGATGACCTTTTCCTGCTCTTTTATCTTGCCATAACGGATCTCCGCTACCTGCCCATATTCTCCTTCCCGTTCTGCCTTTTCCGCCGCCAGCTTGAGCCTTTCGATCTCGGCCTTGGCATTCTGCACTTTCTCCACCAATTCCTTTTCCTGCCGCCATTTCGCCTTCAGCGTATCCCTTTCGACGCTCAGGTTGCCGATCTCCGAACTCAGCTCGCGAAGCTTCTCCTCATCTCTCTCCCGTTTGATCGCTTCCCGTTCGATCTCCAGCTGCCGGATAGATCGTTCCAGCCGGTCCAGCTCTTCCGGCTGGGAGTTCATCTCCAGCCGGAGTTTGGCAGCACTCTCATCGATCAGGTCGATGGCCTTGTCGGGCAGGAAGCGATCGGTAATGTACCGGTGTGACAGCTCCACCGCTGCAATGATCGCTTCGTCCTTGATGCGTACGTGATGGTGCATCTCATACCGGTCCTTCAGCCCGCGTAAGATGGAAATGGCCTCTTCCTCGCTGGGCTCGTCGATCATCACCTTTTGGAAGCGACGCTCGAGCGCCTTATCCCTTTCAAAAAATTTCTGATATTCATTGAGCGTCGTAGCCCCGATAGCCCTGAGTTCACCCCTGGCCAGCGCAGGCTTTAAAATATTGGCGGCATCCATGGCCCCTTCTCCCCCACCCGCGCCTATCAGCGTATGGATCTCGTCGATGAATAAGACGATCTGACCATCGCTGCCGGTCACTTCTTTTATAACGCTTTTTAGCCTTTCTTCAAACTCGCCTTTATACTTGGCGCCGGCAATGAGCTGCCCCATGTCCAACGCAAAAATTATTTTTGACCGGAGGTTTTCCGGTACATCTCCATTGACGATACGATGGGCCAGCCCCTCGGCGATCGCCGTCTTACC
>Ga0302325_10021675_pt1 | contig 13448 bp, 21 predicted proteins | sample Palsa_T0_2_FD_201948 | JGI IMG/M metagenome (GOLD analysis project Ga0302325, IMG submission 201948) | Peat permafrost microbial communities from Stordalen Mire near Abisko, Sweden - Palsa_T0_2 | ecosystem: Environmental > Terrestrial > Soil > Palsa > Peat permafrost | place: Sweden: Abisko... | reverse complement strand
CCACCGATAGCACGGAAAAGAGTGTTGCTATAGTGAAAGAACGTGCACACCCTGCTTATAATTTTTTATATGAGAAAAGTCTCGTAGCAACAGCAGGGCGACATATGATCTACTTATAGGGGGGCACTCCGATGTGTCCACCCTCTTTACCTAAAGCATATCTACAAAGTGTGCTAGGGGCCTAGAAAGCGAGCAATTCATTCAGCACTTAATAGAGGATTAGATTATTCTTAGTTTCCAGTGAGGATTGTAAATAATCTCAATCCTTGCAACCTGGCGCAGTGAACCAACGCTCGTCTAACACCCCTATCCCAACTAAACACACGCATTATGCTGCTCTTTATTAATCTGCTTGTCAATGCTAAATCATGTATGCAAAAAAATTAAAATTTATTTATTCCGAAAAGAAATGGCATCTCATTGTTTTTAATTTTTCAATTCTTCCTGAGACTCAAAGGAAAGTGCTTTGAAAGCTTGCAGCAAATCATCTCTCAAATCTTCGAATCCTTCAACACCGACGGAAACTCTCAAAAGGCGCGTGTCCACTCTAGAATCTGTCATCGTCCGCCACTCGATCAGACTTTCTACCCCTCCCAAGCTCGTAGCATGGTGAAATAGCTGGAGTTTGCTGGGTAACCTCCTGGCAAACGTCTGCTCCCTCATGGTAATGGAAAAGACTGGTCCAAAGCCATTCGGCATCTGCTTTAATAGCCACTCATCCTTGAGATCTTTTTCCTGCAAGCTCGCATGCTCAATCTTTGCTATTACGTCCTGGATAACCTTGGTATCTCGATCAGACTCCTTCTCCGCATTCAGTGCCGCATTCAACCATGCAACCAACTTAGTAGCGGTCTGTGACTGCCTTTTAACCCGAAGCTCAAGCGTTCTCAAGCTCCTGACACCAAGCCATCCTTCCATAGAGCCCATAACATTGCCCAAGTAAAGCCTTTCCTCGAACAATTTATCCCACCATCCCTCTTTCGCCCTCACAGGGTTGACTGCCAAAATACCACACAACATATCCGAATGTCCTCCAATATACTTAGTCCCACTGTGCATCACGATATCAGCACCCCAAAGAAAAGGGTCTTGCAAAGGCGGTGGACCAAAAGTTGCATCAACCGTCAAGAAAGCCCCACGAGAATGTGCCTTCTCAGCATAGGCTTTGAGATTATAAGCAGAGCCGGTAGGATTGAGTGGGGTCTCGATGTGGACAATGTCACCAGCCTCCAGTTCCTCAGCAGGGCAATCGATATGCAGTTTCTTGAGCCCAGTGAGCTTTTGGTGTACTTTAATGACGCCGTGACAGCCATGATATCCATCTCCAATAGCGATTCTCTTTGGATTCAGGAAAACAAGCATTGCGTGGAAGGCACTGAGACCTGATGCATAGCTCAGAGATGGACCCTTCAAGATATCAGAGAGGATTGCTTCAAAACGAGTGGTGTTTGGAGCTGTATATCTTGAATATATATGTCCATCATAAGGTTCATCGGACTAAATTCTTGTCAGGTGATGCGCTTCGTAGAGAAGTTGGACTTAAGCTTACATCGCCTCGATGCACTTTCAATTGATCGGGATCTCGGTTGTAGCGGAAAGTTGTCGAGACGTGCAACGGGGGAGCAACATCTCTGCCATTATTGAGATAGTCGTCGGCATGAACTGTTTTTGAGGAGAGGGAAAGGTTGGCAAGGCCGGGATCGGGGCTGTGATCTTCTGCATTCTCGTGACCATTGACAAGAGGTGTTGATGACGTCATATTGACCTGTATGTTTGAAATCAAAATCATAGACTAATCTTGAGTATACAAAGGAGTAAGTGAACGAGTTTTTGTCGTTGAAAGACACTCATGGAGATGGCGTCTTCAAAAGGTGGACCCTGCCTTTGGTTTCTTTAGCGTTCGGCCGACTTCGGCACTTCCCCCCTTTCCTATACGCCAATGCACCATTGAGAGATCTTATTCGTTGCTCGAAGTGTTTATTAATCGAAGCTCTTTATAGCCCTGGAAAGCAAATTGGTATCTCATAAATGCAGCATAAAACGCCAGATCATGCAACACAGGCTAAACATGCTCTTCCACCGCCTTTGGCACACTTCCAATCATAATAGCTATTCAGGCCAGTAGTAAGTTCTCAAACATGTACTTGACCTCGCAATTTTCCTTTCCTTCTCCTTTCATCCATTTGTTGACGACGGCTTGAACTCTACTTACAACACCGGTCGTCTCTAGACCACCAATGAGGAGGCCAAGACTCTCGTTTCCCGTCCTCACATATACGTCACTCTTCAGCAACTCTCTCGTAATCCTTTGCAAGCTGCTCATATCAGCAGACATCTCGAGAACTAGGTTATGCGTCTTCTCATTCTCAGGTACGTTCTCCAAGGGGAGCCTATTCGATTTCGCACGGGTCAATTTTGGTGCTTCGCCTGACTTGGCCTTTTGGGACATCACTGATTTTTGTCGTCTCATGAGGTAGGCTCGAGGGTCACCATCTGGCAGCGACGTCTTGAAAGGTTCTTTCACCGTTTCAACTTTCCTGGGCGATGGGTGACCAGCTTCTAAGGCTGCTATGGCAGCGTTGTATCGATTCTTGTATGGCGAGATACGAACCACTTCATGAGCCTTTGGGTCGTCAATCTCCAATGCGGCAGCGCGAAGCTCATCACGCCTTCGTCGAGAAGCAGCCTCTTTCCTAAGCTCAAAATCCATCGACCACTGGAGATCTAAATTTTCCTGCTGCTCCGTTGGATCTTGAAGGGTGCTATTGCAAGCTTGAGATGCTCGGTAGTCGGTGATGAGCTTCGTTTGGCGCAGGCCATCTTCTGACGCTGCAGTATCCGCACTTCTCATTGGAGGTATAAAGGGTTTGTTCATTCCTCTCATGGCTCTTTTTGAACCGAGGGTGGGGGGTGGCGATAGCAGAGCAGCTTCTGATATATTTCGAGCACTGACAAAGTCATTTCTGCGTATTTGAGTTCCAGAATCGTCTCCATCAAGAAGGACTTCATCATTCCCATCAGAGGTCAATGATCTCCTATTTAGTTGCAAATTTGTTTTCTGAATGGATACAGGGTCAGGACGCTGGAAGGCAAAATTCTGGACGGAAGGAACAACCAGGCTTCGGATATCATCATTTCGGAATGTCTGCCTTGGTCGATTTCGGTACGTTGATGGGAAATGGGAGTCGGAATCAGGTGGAATAGGATCAGATGAATGCTCTGGAGTTCGAAGAATATCTACCGCAGGCTGAGTGACTGGACACGAGACACTGGCCTCTGCGATTGTACATTGATCTCTTTGCTGAACTGGCGCCGACATTTTTGCGATAATCCACGGATTCAACGAATTTTTAGGATCGGTTTTCGTATCATGATCTGGTATCTGCAGATTGTAGGATTGACGAATTTGATGACTAGGCCTTTCAAAGCTTTCAACTTCCTCACTGAGGTCTTTAGACATGTCGATGGCCCACTTTCGTTTCGAGCTATTTCCTGGCTCATCGATTTCCTGGTTGTCGACATCAGGACTACCAGAACTCCTGGCCATCTCATAGGTTGTAGATGATGCGACAATAAGATTCTTTGAGACTGCAACTTCAGGAGTTTGCGCTAGCACTGACCCGCTTGTGGGTGAAGATGGCGAGTCGCCTGCTAGGAAGGCAGCAGGCTTCCGAGCTAAGAGCAATTCGAAGTTATCGAGTTTCTCCTTCAGTAACTGTTGCGGTGAGATGGATGAAGTGGTCTTGGGTGCTCCGTACACTTCCTTGAATAGATTTTCAATGGCTTCCAGAACGGCAGATTCGTTTCCAAAAATCACATCGTTCTTTGCTGGCTCCACGTTCGGATCATAGCTCCCAACGGGACAAATGATGTTAAGTCGCAGGAAAGGACTTTTCGTTTTCTCTGAGGCTTCCGAAAGTGTCCCTTTGATATAGTACTTGAAAATCGTGACTATCTTCTTCATGGTATTTTTTTCATGCGAGACTGGCCTCGAATCCACTGAAATATATTGGCCGTGTCCGATTTTCGAAGGGTCAGCATCCCTCCTCGGCAAGAACACTTCAACAACGAAATCATTACTTTTCGGCCGAGGAGAGGCTTCGCTGATCTGGAAGTTCGTACCGAGCTCCGCTATATCGTCGATATCATGAGTCCGTTCAGGAAATCTCGCTGACTTCGAAATACACTGGCTTGCAGCGTCTTTGCCAATAATTTGCGAGACAGCTTCCTTGATGCCATCATTGGGACGAGGAACATATGACCAAGATCCTTTACTTTCCTTCAGCACTTTGAAGCTGAACTTGATGCTAGGTCGGGCAAGGGCGTAAGCTTGCAACAGCTCTTTGGTCTTTGCTACAGTCTTCGATGACTCCTTCAGAAAGGTCTGTTTTCTGACTGGTAGTTTATGCATAAACTTGGTGACGCACACAGTGGTTCCGATAGGGTGTGAAGTCCGGCTCTGACTGTCAATGCCGCCTGATGCTTTCAACTTCACAGCAGTGGCAACTGATTCCCCCTCGGTTCGCGTTGTCACTGTGACGTCCCCCAACTGGACAGCACTCGCTAACGCCTCTCCTCTGAAGCCGAGACTGGTACCGCCAATGGACTTAAGTTCATCAAATGATCTCAACTTGCTGGTATGTCCCCGTCTTCCCAGTAAGTCTAGATCTTCTTGCTGGATGCCGTGGCCGTTGTCTCGAACCTCAATCTTGTCGATAGTAGTTGAAGAGATAAGAATATCAATAGATGAAGCTTTAGCATCGAGGGCGTTCTCAACGAGCTCTTTGACAAGAGAGGTAGGGGTAGTTAGTGCTTGAGTGGACCCCAGGAGATGGATAGTGACTTGTGGAAGCGGGTTGATAGCCATAATGAGTATCCTTCTTGTTGAAGTGGCCGGGAAGAGACCACGTACCACTCCTTCCCAGCCCTCACTTCATAGGGATGTTTCAGGGGAATGATAGTGGCAGCATCCCGCCCGGATGTTGTTGATGAAAGATGAGATCACTCCCGGTCGCAAGATGTAGCCTTGCAGATAGTGGCTGGTGACTCGAGGCTCGTGCGGCAGTGGCTAAGGCGAATACACATTTCGGCTCGCAAGTCGAGTCATCGAGCTGTTGAAGAAAAGTCATAAATTCCTTCTGCTGCCCGCCGCGAATTCTGAAATTCTCAATTATCTGAAGGAGACGCCAGCACGACGTCTAAAATATTATTCAGAGCGCTCTGGGTGCGCAGGTCGCCATACAGATTTACATTCAACTCTCCACGTGCCAGAATGGCTACCAACGCAGCCTCCCACAACCCAAGTAAGGCAAAACACCATTGGTTTTTCTGGGTAGCATTTTGCTGATACTTTGTCATCTGTAGCTAGTGAGGAAACCGGTCCGGTATCTGGAAAGCCTCCTGTTCTATCGAACGCGGCAAAAGACGCCGTGAAAGATGGTTCAGGCTCTAGCCCGATAGGTTCTCACATTCCAGGACAAGATACTGGTAGCAAGGTTGGGACTGCAGAAGCTGACGTAGGCGAGAAGAAGGTGAAGAGCGAGAAAGAATGTATGGATACCCTCTAGTATTCGAAGCATATAGCTTTTGAGATAGCTATAATGAACACAACGTTGACTCAATCTTCGAACAGTGGAGCGTGAGCGAAAGAAAGCCGAAAAGCAAGCCAAGTTCGACCAGAAGAAAGCCAAAGTTGCAAATGCACCCCCTGCGGCAACCAGCAAGAGCAAAGAGAAGAAGGCCAAGGCTGAGAAGAAGGCTGAAGAAGATATCCTGCCACAATATGTCGAGGAGACGCCTTTTGGAGAGAAGAAGAGTACGGTACCCAGCATACTGGGACAAATACTTTATAATTTATGCTAATATGTTGTTTGCAGTCATCAAATCATTCGACGACCCCCAATACAAGGCCTATAACCCGACTGCCGTCGAATCAGCATGGTATGCGTGGTGGGAGAAAGAGGGATTCTTCATCCCCAAATTCAAGGAGGATGGCAAGGTCCATGACGAAGGATCCTTTGTCATTGTTGAGCCGCCGCCTAATGTCACCGGAAATCTACACATGGGGCATGCTTTGGGCAACGCCTTGATCGACTTGATGATTCGGTACAATCGTATGCATGGCAAAACCACACTGTGGCTCCCAGGATGCGACCACGCAGGTATCTCAACCCAGAGTGTAGTGGAGAACATGCTGTGGCGTCGTGAGCAAAAGACTCGTCACGACTTGGGACGGACCAAGTTTGTCGAAACTGTTTGGGATTGGAAGAATGAGTACCATCAGAAGATCAACAATGTCTTTCGAAGAACGGGTTGCTCATTTGACTGGACTCGAGAAGCTTTCACCATGAACGAGAACTTTTCAGCTGCCGTCACAGAGACCTTTGTGAGACTACATGATGAAGGTATCATATACCGGGCAAATAGACTTGTCAATTGGTGTACCAAACTCAATACTGCTCTCTCAAATCTGGAAGTCGTAAATAAGGAACTTGCTGGTCGAACTTTATTAGATGTGCCTGGCTACGACAAGAAAGTGGAATTTGGTATCATTGTTCACTTCAAGTACGAAATTGAAGGCACAGATGAGAAGATCGAGATCGCAACTACTCGACCGGAGACTATGCTAGGTGACACAGGTGTGGCAGTACATCCTGATGACAAGCGCTACAAGCATCTCGTCGGGAAGAATGCCATTCATCCTTTCATTCCTGGCCGACTGATGCCAATTGTTGCCGACGACTATGTTGAGAAGGAGTTTGGTACTGGTGCTGTGAAGATCACGCCAGCTCACGATCCTAACGATTTTGCACTTGGTACCCGGCACAACCTTGAATTCATCAACATTTTGACCGACGACGGCAAAATGAACGAAAATGCTGGGCCATATGTAGGCCAGAAACGATTCGATGTCAGATACACTATTCAGGAGGATCTGAAGAAAGCCGGGTTGTACGTTGATAAGAAGGATAACGCCATGACGGTCCCTCTTTGCGAAAAGTCAAAAGATGTCATCGAACCGCTTATGAAGCCACAGTGGTGGATGAAGATGAAGGATATGGCCGCGGCTGCTTTAGACGTTGTGAAGACTGGGGAAATTAAGATTCTGCCGGAAACTGCAGAGAAAAGCTACATCCGATGGATGGAGAACGTCAATGATTGGTGTCTTTCGAGACAATTGTGGTGGGGTCATCAGGCACCCATGTATTTTGCCCAGATTTATGGCGAGGAGAGTGATGAGGCTGATGGCAAGCTTTGGTTTGCAGGCCGGACGCAAGAGGAGGCTGAAGCGAAAGCTAGAAAAGCCCTTCCGGGAAAGAACTTCACTCTGAAGAGAGATGAAGACGTCCTGGACACATGGTTCTCGTCTGGTCTCTGGCCATTTGCCACCATGGGCTGGCCAAATCAGACGCACGATCTCGAGACCTTGTTTCCTACTTCCGTGTTGGAGACTGGATGGGACATTCTCTTTTTCTGGATTGCACGCATGGTTATGTTCAGTCTGAAGCTGACTGGCAAAGTGCCATTTACAGAAGTCTACTGCCACTCTCTCATCCGAGATTCTGAAGGTCGAAAGATGTCCAAGTCCTTGGGCAATGTTATTGATCCCCTGGATGTAATCGAGGGCATTGCCTTGGAAGATCTCCACAAGAAGCTTCTGTTCGGCAACCTGAACCCCATTGAAGTCGAGCGAGCTACAAAGTACCAAAAGAGTGCTTTCCCAGAAGGTATTCCTCAATGTGGTACGGATGCATTGCGTTTCGCATTGGTATCTTACACTACAGGAGGAGGCGATATCGCATTCGACATCAAAGTCATCCACGGGTACCGCAAGTTCTGCAACAAGATCTACCAAGCTACCAAATACGTACTTGGTAAACTAGACAATGACTTTGTTCCCCAAAAGACAGCAAAACTCACCGGCAAGGAGTCACTGGCTGAACGATGGATTCTGCACAAGATGACCATTGCGGCAAGAGATATCAACCAAGCAATCAATGATCGCGAGTTTATGCGTTCGACCTCGATCATCTATCAATACTGGTATAACCAATTGTGCGATGTTTACATCGAGAACTCAAAAGCCATCATCCAAGATGGCACCTCAGAAATCGATACATTATATACTGCTCTTGAAGGCGCTCTTACTATGATCCACCCATACATGCCCTTCCTCACGGAAGAGCTCTGGCAACGGCTGCCCCGCCGCCCAAATGATAAGACACCTTCGATTGTTCTTGCAAAGTATCCAGTGTACGAAGCCTCAATGGACGATCCCGCCTCCGAAGAAGCATACGAACTCGTTCTCGGCATCTCCAAGGGTATCCGATCACTGATGGCAGAATACTCGCTCAAAGACGAAGGAAAAGGTACAATTCCCTGCTGCCCAACTTTCCACCATCTTACTGATAAACAAATCTAGTCTTCATCCAAACCTACGATTCCACATCCCACAGTACCGCAACGTCACAAATTCAATCTATCAAATCCCTCTCCGGCAAAGGTGTCTCATCGCTCTCCATCCTCTCCTCAACTGACTCTCGACCCCCTGGATGCGTTGTATTCTCCGTCTCCTCTGCCTGTGCCGTCTTCCTGCACGTCAAGGGCCGTGTTGACATGGACTCCGAGATCCAGAAGGCCACGAAGAAGCTAGAGAAGACCAAGCAAGGAATTGAGAGACAGAAGAAAATCCTGGGTGACGAGGGGTACAAGGAGAAGGTTAGCAAGGAACTGCAGGAAGTTGAGATGAATAAGCTGAAGGATTTGGAGACGGAGAGGAATGCATTTGAGGAGACCATCAAGCAATTTGAGCAGTTGAAGATGGAGTAGATGTGATATCATGGGAAGAAAAAAAATTAAAAGGGTGTTGCTGGTGTCGAGATTATTGTGCTTCCCTGCCGGAAATGAGCTTCTGTGTAACTTGATAGATTCCAATTATAAAAATAGTAAGCATATCCATTCAATAACGCCGCATCTTGAAGCACTGCCAGATACAGGGGTGTGTCACGTGCCAGAGATGGGACCAGCCAATTGGCCCTGAGTCTTTTTATCTGCCCCTCCCGAAAGCTTCCGGGGGTATGCATGACCCAGCTGTGAGTTTGAGCTGCGTTTGAGTGCATTCGAGAACATTAGATGACAAGACGACTGACTCGAACTCTCGGCACAACATCGTGAACAACAATTCGTATCTATTCCGAAACAAGAACTTGCGCAGACTTACTTCATCCATTCTTTCCCTTTCCTCAAAATCCAAATACACGGACGCCAACTCCGCTCCAATTCAATCAGCTTGCACTCCACGTTCATTCTAGCGATAATACAGCAAGATGGATCATTCGCATATGGATCACAGCGGGATGGATATGAGCGCTGATAGGTGTAACATGAACGTATGCTACTTCAACAATCTTCCGGACGGAAAGAAGGAGAAGGGAAGCTGACATCTTGATTAATCGCAGATGCTCTTCACCTGGGACACCAACCACCTCTGCATCGTCTTCCGCTGGTGGCACATCCGCAGCACACCGGGCCTTATCATCTCCCTCCTCGCGGTCGTCGCCCTCGGCGCCGCGTACGAAGCGCTGCGCTCTGCGTCCCGCCGCTACGAAACATTCGTGAACAAGAGACAGGTAGAGCTACCGAGTAAGCACACCTTCCTCTCCTCCCCTATTACTGATTCCTTGAAATTTCTGTTATTGTGTACGACTTGAGTCTTCATTTTATACAACGTATGCAAATGGAATGAAGCTGAGAGGTGTTCCTGTTGAGGCGGAGCTGTTACTGAGAGAACGCCTTTCCTTTGGTCAGGACGCAACCAGGTCGAAGTTAGCAAGAGGGCGCATGTTATTAAGGCGTTTCTGTATGCGGTGCAGAACTTTTATGCCTTTATGTTGATGTAAGTACCTTCTCCCCTCCACTCCAACCAGAGTTGAGTTGTGAATGGGGCTAATGGTTGGGTGGTAGGTTACTGTTTATGACTTATAATGGATGGGTGATGATTGCTGTGACTGTGGGTGCTTTTGTTGGATACCTGGTCTTTGGCAATAATACGAGTGCGACGAAGGATGGGGCGTGCCATTAAGGAGACGATGAGTGTGGTTTATGGTGATATATGGGTGGTTAGACTCGGTGAAATGGCACATGGTGAAGCGTGGCAGGAGCTTGATTTTGACTAGATTTGCTAGGATAAAGAGTGGCATTTCGGACTATCTGATAGCTCGTACATGCGTTGTATGAAGAAAGCTTATCCGCCTATCAAGGCTGTATAGATCCGTAGAAGTCATTAATGATGTAGCAATCCAAGTCTTCCCTAAGCGCTGTATATGGCTAGCTCTCTTGACATCCAATACTGTCCCCCCAACTGAACCCCTTTGTACTTTCTTCGCCTCTAATCTTTTTGCAACCCAACTAATGCTTAGTAGCATATAGAAGCAATGGAAGCTCCAGAGAACATAAATCATATCGCCGCGCCCCCGCTGAAAAAGAGGACTTATCATCCGCCCATGAGACGAAACCCAGCCGTAAAGAAATCATAACATCATTAAATATCCCCCCCATTAGCTTCCCACTCCCACTCCCGCTCTTCCTCCCCCGTCCCCTTAAACGTTACTCATCCCCATTCTCAGACCCATCGTCCGATCCCACCGGCGAAGCTGAAGCCCTCTGCTGCATATTCGCCCCCTCCCCTGTAACACTCCTCGTCAAGCTGCTACTCCTCGAATACACACTGCCACTCCTCTCCGCATTCGGCGTAATGCAAATCCTAAATCTCTTCGCCTCCTTCCTCGCCATCTCCCTCTCCTCCGCAGTATCCTCCTCCCGATACCTTGGCTTCCCTGGTAACTCAACACTAACCGTAAAGCCTCTCACGCGGAAATTCTTCTTATTCCAAGCATTCAGCAGCCGCTTGAAATCGCCTTCATACTGCAACTCCTTCCTGATTTTGTTTATCACCTCTGTCTTTCGGAGGGGCCAGAGGAGAGAGGAGCCGCGGGGCATCTCAGCTGCTTCGACAACTTGGTCGGAGAATGTCTTCCAATCCTTTTCGTTGACGGAGTACTTGTTTAGTTTGGGGTCGTAGGGGAAGCCGGAGGCGAGAGAAGAAGTGCGTGTGGGGATTCGGAGACGCCGTTGGATGGGTGGCGGGCGGGGAGTGTTGGCGAACGAGATCCTGCGGCCGGAGGCGACGGATGGGGAGCGGAGAGACTTGTTGCCCTCATTGTCGTCGCCAGCTGCGCTGTTAGGGTCAAGAAGGTTGTTTTTGTTGCTGGATTGGGATTGTGGTCGGCTTTGCGGGGAGAGAGATTGTGGGCGAGAGGGGGTGCGTCCTGTTCGCTGGGGTCTAGAGGGTCGTATCTGTTAGCCAAATCAATGAAGCTTACAATTGAGAGATTGATTAATTACTTGATGGGAACGAACGTTTGATTTTGGTTTGTGAGAGGATTGCGGAATTTGGTGTTCGTGGGCTTGGGGCCTTTTCTTTTGGATCTGCTGTCTTTGTCGAGCTCTTCGAGCGCAGCTAATATATCTGCCATCTTTCTGGAGTTGTTGATGGTTGAGGAGCGGGGGTGCAGGTATACATCTACTTGTAGAGATAGGTAGTCATGTATGGTTCATCAGCCGTGGTGGCTGTGTATGTGTATCATTCTGCATCGTGTGATCCGAGGTGACTCTGGAGCACCGAATGCCACTGATAGAAAAATAAAGTGGGGAGGGAGGTCAACCTCTGGTCTAGATTACGAACCTAGTTTGCAAGCTAAACTGCTTCTCTCTTGGATTCCTCTGTGTCGCCCACTAGTTATGCAGATCGTGCTGACAGAGCGCGTGCCCCTCGACCAGCAAGGCGGAGCAAATTGCTCAGTCCCAATTGGACGGATTGGCTGCAGCAGAAACAATCAGCAAAATCACATGAAAAGGCGAGAGCCGATTTGATTCTGGAAAGTCAGCTAAGGTAGTACAGCTTTGCGATGACGTAAGTTTTCTAATTCTGTTTCGGCCTATTGGCAATGCGCATGTCAGCCTTTTAGGCAACTTGATCTAGACTCGGTGCAGAGAATCCCTGTGAACCCGACTCCCTTATCTGTTTGACAAATGCGACCTACTGCAGCTTCACCGCGGGTGCTGTCATAACTAGAAAGGGGTAAAGGGGCCCAAGCGAGCGAAACCCAACCTCCTCTATATAGTTTCCCTCTCCTCACCGAAATAGATTTTACAAGTTGCTGCGCTCCAAAACAGAAAATTCAGTACACGGATGTTTGTACACAGTTCTGTGTTGTCAATAAGCATGAGACCGAGAGCGAATTCGACGCTTGTGTGTCAGTTCTAGTGGCTGCGCAGAATCAGACCCTAGAAATTTGGGTTGTCAGGGACTTAAGTCTGACCAGAAGTCTGGGAGTGTGAGGGTTGAGAGGGGGTTTATGGTGTGGTTGACTGTTATGGTGCTGTTGTCAGGAGTCTGGCTGTCATGATGGCGGGAGGAGCGGAGATACGTGCTGTTTGTTGCACCGAGATGAAGAACGTAGAGAGATACCCAAATTAATGGTAGCGTATCGAATGAGAGCTTATGCTTGCTCAGTCGTCTATGTTGGAACATTGTATGACGCTCTATATACCCATAATCGAAGTCTACATCTTCGATGCATCTTTCGGCACAGTCCCTATTCTCGCAGTTTTCAAGTCGGACTCGGTGAGGTCTGGTCCACCAGATACTTTCTCACCTAATCGACCCATCTTGTATAAATTCTCTATCATCTTTTCGTCCCCATGGTGGATATTATGCTTTAAATTGTTAGTCTGGGCTTCTCGAAACATCCTTAACATACCTCAAAGTCAGGCTCTTCTCCGTAAGCAAGTCTAGCTGCATCAACCAGCATCCTAGCTGTCATTCCCCACACTTTGTATCTCTGCATTCCCTCATCCTCATCTTCGTCCAACTCCTCAGCAAACGCAGCCTGCCTACCTTCCCTAATTTTCGGTTTTGATACCCTTTGATTATTGATTGGAACATGGAAATTGTGCATTCTCCATTTTCCATCGCTTCTTTTATTAGCACCGTAAATTCGTTAAAAATGTGAAGCAGTAGAGAGCTTTGGAGTTGTCTTGGCTCCTAAGACACAAGGGCAAAGGAACCACAATGGCTCCTGAGATAGCTTCTAAGCTCTCCGCTCCCATAAAAAAGATAGCAAATACGTATGAGAATAAGGCTTACTTCCAGTCTGTCCAAACGCCGTTGTACCAATCAGACCTCTTTCCTGGCACTTTATCACCTTCTCGTACTTCATCTCCGGACTTAAGGAAGTTATGGAATGGAGCAGAGAAAACTGCTGCGACTTCTTTTGCGTCAAGTCGAGGTATCATGATGTTTTCAACACTTGCTGCTTTATTTCCATTGGTGTCATCAGAGTGCAGGAATGCCACGCATGGTCGGACAGCGAGTGCGGTCTTAGCTA
>Ga0302325_10021674_pt1 | contig 13448 bp, 18 predicted proteins | sample Palsa_T0_2_FD_201948 | JGI IMG/M metagenome (GOLD analysis project Ga0302325, IMG submission 201948) | Peat permafrost microbial communities from Stordalen Mire near Abisko, Sweden - Palsa_T0_2 | ecosystem: Environmental > Terrestrial > Soil > Palsa > Peat permafrost | place: Sweden: Abisko... | reverse complement strand
AAATCGTTCCGGTAGTGAAGCGGACCTTCTGCACCTCAACGGTAACCTTGCTCAAGCTTCCAACGATTTGCGGCACCTCCCAACAATTCGCCGACTTCTGCGTGATATTTCCGCCACCAACGATATCGGCATTCTCCGGTCCCTCAACTAGAACGCCCGGAGCAAAATCCCCAACGCGGTCCGCACGAAATGAGTTGATCGGGTTATCAAACGCATCTATGTAGGTGAAGCGGAATTGGATCGCCGTTATGTTCTGTTGCGTGTTGTTCTTGAAGCTCAGACAGGAGAACCAGTCTACCCGATTACGGACAGCCGTGAACAGGCGCGTTACGACTATGGGATTGTTTCCGGTTGAGGTGCTCTGATCGACTGGGACTGCCGCTCCTGGAACGTTTGGCGTCTGTGCTTGAACCACCCCGAGCGATGATATAAGCAGGACCAATAACGCGAGCAAGGCTTTCTTCATTTTACCCGGGATTCCCCATATGACCCTTTTTTCAGCGGCCTCGGCAAGCCGGGCCATCGGTTCGGCACGAGGTGAGGCGCGCATCGGTCTGCTGATCACTAAAAAGGCCTACTGTATGCTCATAAGGACGCACCTCTCCCGTCGTTTTCCCGGCGCGCACAGTCGCCGGTGTGCTCATGTTGCCGTTGCCATCGGGGGCGATCGCAAGGCGGCAATTCTCCGAACGAGGCCGCACGTAGAGCGGCTTCACCGCGACCATTCCGACGCCTGCGCCGCGAGTGAATCGAGTTCGCGCATCGCCGTAGCGTAGTCGGCTTCGTTCATCGTCCCGGCGGCGCGCTGCTGAGCCATGATGACGCGATCGCGATTGACTCGCTCCATCGTCGCCGTCACGCGATCCGCGGGCGCTTGCGCGGCGGCGGCCTCGCGCTCGCGAATCTGGCTTCCGATGGCCGTCATAACGTCCGCTCCGGTGGTCAGCGTCTCCTGAATTGCCTGGATTATCCCGTATTTTCGCATCGTTGCCGTGAAGCGCGGATCGCTGCGGTCGATTTGCATCACCAGCGCGAACAGAGCGTCGACCGCAGCACTAGCGCGCTGCGCTAGAGCCATGATCTCCGCGTCGGTCACCACCGCATCTTCTTGCCGGTAACCGCGCGCCACAGCGCCGTTTTCGCCTTGTTCCGCGCCCGCGTTTTCACGCTGCGCTCAACGGACTTGACGTTCCCGGTCAGGATAGATTCAGCGAGGTGCGCGTTCGAGGTCGTTCTCGCCGATTTGAATAACGCCGACGCGAGCGCGCCGAGAAATGAACGTGCCATTATCGGTGCGGCGCCGCGCGGTTGTAGCTGTGAACGCGCGTGCCCTTCTTCGTTGTGTAGCTATGGACGTGGACGGTCTTCGGTCCGTGGTATCCGCGCGAGCCGTGCGAGCCGCTGCCGCGCGCCGAAGCTGGGCCTGCGAGTAGCGCGAGCACGAGCGCGACGATGACGCCAACTCGGTAGATCATAACGTGACTCCTCTTTCTTTAACGAAGGCATTTGGTTGACGGTCGAAAGGTAGTCCTACGGTGACCCCGCGAACGGCCGCCAACGGCTCTGCGTCGCGAGAATCCTCGCGAGGCTTGCGACGTTGTCGAATACCGTCAACGTGCTCATGCGACGAACGCTCTGCGTCCCGAGCGCTGGGTAGCTCCCGACCGACGAGAGCGTGAGCGTCTCCCCGTGGTTGCCGACATAATTCGTGATTCCGCAACCAGGAACGTACGAGACGAGATAGTTTTTGACCGGCGAACGTATAGAGCACCGTCGCGCCGGTTCCAGGGCTGGGACACGCGCTCGCGCCAGGGACGGCGCCAACGGATTGCACCGTCGCGGTTACGCCTGGATAGGTAGCGAACGACTGACCCTGAACGAGCGTCGATGGGACGAGCGTCGGTTGCCCGGCGATCGCTCCTTGCGCGTATATTGCGCCGTTGTTCAGTAAGACGTACGCCGTCGCGTTGTATCCCGATCCGCTGTTTGCGAGACCGAGGCCGGCCTCTTTGGTGCCGCTGAGCGCATCGGCCGCGGTTCCCACGCCAGCGAACATAACGAGCGCGAGCGTTGCGCCCGACGGTGGGTCGGCATAAATCGAGACAGTTACAGCTGGGTACCCGAATGCGTTGCCGTGATAGTTCCAGCCGCGGGAAGTCTGATACGCGATCATGTCGCCGCTAACGCTAGGAGGCGCGCCTATTCCGCCGCCACCTCCGCTGCCCGTTCCACCACCGCCTCCACCGCCGCACGCCGCGAGCGCGCACGCCGCGACGATAACTGTCATAGATAGCCGTGCCGAAAGTCGATTCACCCCAAACCTCCTAGTTGATATGTGTTAGCTAAACTCTATTCTCGACGCGGTCGGCCCTCCAGAGCAGCACGATCGTGCCTGGTTTCTGCTCAACGTGACGCCGAAGCTGGACGCCTTCTCCCTTACCGAGATCGCGAAGGCGACGGGGCTTTCACTCGCGGCATGCTCGCGTTTCCGCGCGGGGACGCGAGCCCCTCTCCCGCGCCACTGGGAAGCGTTCCTCGCACTCGTCGAAGGAAGCAAGAGGCCTTGAGCGCCGTCCCCGATCGACCCGGATGCATCGTGCATCGGCCCTGCACCGGCCGGTTCGGCGAAAACCCTGATGGGACGGGCGTTGCGCGACATGCGCGAGTTTGCAGAACCGTTTTGCAAAGCGCAGCGCGCGCCTGGTGAAAGGCTAAGAATTGGGCGTGCACCGGAAAGCCTTATGCCACGGGCCTTTGCGGCGACACGCGACGGGCCGAGGCCTCGCGCGGGGTGGGTCACTTTTCCCGCGTTCCCCTATGCCCGGGCCGCCGCGTAGCGGGCGCGAATCGTGTCTCGCATGGGGGTGTTGCGAACGTTCCGACAGTATCGGGCGCATCACGACGGCCGGCGCGATCACGGAGTATGCGGTACCAACCGCCAACAGCGTTCCGTCGTCGATCGCCGCCGGCTCCGACGGGGCGCTCTGGTTCACCGAAAACGGCGGCCAGAAGATCGGGCGCATCACAACCGCGGGAGCGATTAGCGAGTACCCACTTCCGAATGCCAACGCGAACCCAGATGGAATGGCGGAAGGCCCGGACGGGGCGGTCTGGTTCATCGAGCAGGCTCAAGTCGGTCGCATCACCACCTCCGGAACGATCGTTTCCTATCCGCTTGCGTCAGCGGCGACTGATTCGATCAATGGTATGGTGACCGGTCCCGACGGAGCGGTCTGGTTCACCGAACGTGTCGGCAACGCCATCGTGCGCGTCGCTCCTTGAGATGGCATCGCTGCGCAGGGTCGTGAGCTGAAGATCTCGCCGGCCTTGTGGACGCGGCACAACGCTATACCGCCGGAGGCGCCTTAGGAGGGCCCACGCTCATCCGATTTCCGGTGAACAGGCGCTTCAGCCAGACCACGAGTCCAGCCCCGAATGCTAGGATTATGAAGAAGAACTTTTTGATGAGCAGAAGTATTGCGCCAAAGCCTACGGTCTTTGCAATTGTTGCGCCGGCGGCCGTGCCGACGAGTGCTGCGATCCCGTATCCCGCCAGCTTGTCGCCTTGAACGTAGTCCGAGAATCGGAAACCCGGGTTGAATTGATAATCGTTCACGGAACGCGCGAGAATTGCCGCGTCGCCTTTCGGATCGGTCCCCGTGCTCGCGAGGGTGAAACGTTCGTAGCCCCGGCGACCGAGGTGCAGCGCGACGGCATTTACGAATTTGCCGCTCGCGTTGTGCAAACCAACGATCCAACGAACGCTCTTGCGCGTGGCATCAAAGGTCGGGCGCTGGATCCAGCCATCTGTGTAAAGCGGCGAAATCCCGCTCCTTACCCTTGCCTCATTGTTCTGCTCGGTCACCTGCGTGAAACTCTTCAGCAGCTCGTCGGAGTTGACGTCCTTCCAGTCGTCCGCGGTTACGTAGCCGGAGTCCGAATAGCTTAGGTAGAGAGTACGGTGGGACATTCTGACGAAACCCTCGGAGTCGGCGGCCGTCGTACCGTTCACCAGTTCATCGGCGCGTTGAGCCTCTGCTCCCACGACCATTTTGGCGCCACTCGGGACGCTGAAGGTACCATTGGACGTGAAGAGCTTTTGCCTACCGCCGGCCCAATGCATTCGACCAAACTCACGTCGCGCAGCCGCTTCGTGTTGTTGCGCAGTAGTCGCGAGCGCAGGCGCCGAGGATAACGCGCAAATCGCGAACATGACAACAACGTGGAAAGCACTCGGTCTCATCGCGAGACCTCCTGTGTTCTAAAGCACGATGCCTTCTGAGCTTGGATAACGCCCCGGGCGACCAGCGTTCGTGGCCTTTCGGAGCTCCCCTCTTCCCCTTGCGGCTCCGTCGAAACTCTAGGCTCCTCAGGATGACATCGGGATTCCGTCGCGTATCACGAGTTGCACATCTCGAAGCGCCGCGATGCGCGCGGTCGGATCACCGTTGACCGCCACCAGGTCGGCGCGCGCACCCGGACGCACGACGCCGAGATGGTCATGACGTAGAACGCGCGCTGCCGTCGAGGTCGCGGCTTGCAGCGCTTCGGTCGCGGTGAGGCCGTGTTCGACCAGGAGCTCGAGCTCGCGGGCATTTTCGCCGTGGGGGAAGACGCCGATGTCGCTGCCGTTGGCGATCGTGACGCCGCTGGCGCGTGCGGCGGCGAACGCGTTGCGCTTGGCGACGACTAGCGGATGGTCTTTGGATTGGTTGCGGATGCGTTCGAGTGCCTCGTAGGCCGCTAGTGTTGGCACGTACGCGACACCGCGTTCGGCCATGAGATCGAAGACCTCACGCGTGCCCTCGTTGCCGTGCTCGATCGTGTCGACACCGGCTAGCGCGGCGCGCCGCATCGCCTCGGCGGTCGTGGCGTGCGCAGCAACGGGAACGCCGGCGTCGTGCGCGACGCGCACGATCAGCGCCAGCTCGTCCTGCGAGAACGTCGGACGCGCGTCGTTGGCCGGACCGAAGCGATAGTCTGCGTAGACCTTGATCCAGTCCGCGCCGCGCGAGATCTGCATCCGCGTCACGCGCAGGATCGCTTCGGGCCCATCGACCTCTTCGGCGCCTTGCGGCACGCAGCAGCCAGAATGGAATCCGGTCGGCCCGTACGTTCCGCGAGCGACGATCGCGCGCGTCACGCAGACCAGCCGCGGGCCGGGAATCACGCCCTCCTCGATCGCGCGGCGCAGCCCGACGTCGGCCTCGCCCGCGCCTTCGGTTCCCAGGTCACGTATCGTGGTGAAGCCGGCCTCGAGCGTGCGCTTCGCGGCCACGACTGCACGGGCGACGCGCAACGCCTCGGGATCGCGCAGCACTTGATCGACCCAGGGCCGTTCCTCATAGGGGTGCAGCAGCAGATGCGTGTGCAGGTCGATCAGCCCCGGCAACAGCGTCGCGCCCGCCAGATCGACCGTGCGATCTCCCTCGGCAGCGACGAAATCGGCACCGGCCGCGGCGATGCGGTCGCCGTCGATGCGCACGGCCCAGCCGACCTGTAGTTGCTCGCCGTCGAAGACGGCGTCGGGGCGGAGGAAGATGCTGCTCACGCGCCCGTCTTTCGGCCGTCGCCGCGAAAACCCGTGACAGGGCGATGGCGCCGACCGGAGAAGCCGGGGACTGCCGTGTCCGACGCACAAATTACCGCCATCGAACGTGCCCGCGAACGCCTGAGCGCCCTCAAGGAGCGCCTTTGACGACGCGGGCAAGCGTCGCAGCATAGCCGAGCTCGAAGCACGCTCGAACGCTGACGATTTCTGGAGCGATCCCGACAACGCTCGGCAGGTGATGAAGCGGATCGCCGACCTGCGCGCCGATCTCGATTCGGTCGATGCCGTCGATGCGGCGCTGCGCGACGCCGCCGAGATCATCGAGGTGCTCGGCGACGAGGAAGGTGCTGAGGCCGAGGCCGATGCGATGATTGCGCGCGCTACCAAGGGGCTCGACGAGCTCGAGATGGCGGCCAACTTCGACCGGCCGTACGACTCGCACGGCGCGATCATCACGATTCGCGCGGGCGCCGGCGGAACCGACGCCGCCGATTGGACGCAGATGCTCGGCCGCATGTACCTGCGCTGGGCCGAGAATCACGGCTACGAAGCGCACGTCGTCGAAGAGTCACCCGGCGACGAAGCCGGCTTGCGTTCGATCACCTTCATCATCCGCGGCAAGAACGCGTACGGCATGCTCGAGAGCGAGCGCGGCGTGCATCGGCTGGTGCGCATCTCGCCGTTCGACAACCAAGGCCGCCGTCAAACGTCGTTCGCCGAGGTCGACGTCGTTCCGGAGATGGAAGAAGACGAGAGCGGCGACGTCGAGCTCAAGCCCGAAGACCTCAAGTTCGAGACGTTCAAGGCCAGCGGCGCGGGCGGCCAGTACGTCAACAAGACCGAGTCCGCGATCCGCGTCTACCATCTGCCGACCGGGATCGTCGTCGCATCACAGCAGGAACGCTCGCAGATGCAGAACCGCGACGTCGCGCTCAACATCTTGCGCGCCAAGCTGGTGCAGCGCGCGCGCGAGGAGCAAGAGGCCAAGCTCAGCGAGCTGCGCGGCGAGCGGATGGCGAATGAGTGGGGCTCGCAGATCCGCAACTACGTGCTGCATCCCTACCAGCTGGTGAAGGACGTGCGCACCAACGTCGAGACCGGCAGCGCGCAAGCGGTCCTCGAGGGCGACCTCGACGGCTTCATCTGGCCGTATCTCCAGAACCGCAACACGTTCTCTCCCGCGCGCGGGGGCGACGCGGCGTGAGCGCCCAGGCCGCGACGATGAGCCGGGTCGACGTCGTCGTGGTCTGCTGGAACGACCGTGAGAAGATCGCCACCGCGCTCGACTCGGTGTTCGCGCTGAGCGAGGTCCGCACAGATCCCGACTTCGCGCACGTGGTCGTGTCCGACAACGGCTCGAGCGACGGCTCGCGCGAATTCGTGCGCGAGCGCTACGGCGGCCGCGTGCAGATCGTCGAGAACGGCGCGAACCTGGGCTTCGCCGCGGCCTGCAATCGCGCATTCGCCGCGACGTCGTCGGAGTACGTGTTTCTGCTCAACCCCGACGCCGAGCTGAAGGACCGCGCGCTGGCCGCGATCATCGACTTTCTCGACGCGCATCCGCGCTGTGGGATCGCCGGCTCGCGCATCTACAACTACGACGGCAGCGTCCAGCAGTCGGTCGGCGAGTTCGACACCTGGACCGGCGCGTTCTTGCGCTCGAGCGCGTGGGGCGAGTGGCCGCTGCTGCGTCGCTTTGCCAACGGCGCAGGGCTGCGCGACTTCGATCCCAGCCGCGCGCAGCGCGTCGATCTGACGATCGGCGCGGCGCTGGCGATCCGGCGCGCGACGATCGACGCGATCGGCCCATTCGACGAGCGTTTCTTTCTGTACCACGAAGAGGTCGACTACGCGAAGCGCGCGGCCGATGCAGGCTGGGAGACCTGGTTCGTCCCGGCCAGCGAGGCCGTGCACGAAGGAATGGGCAGCGCGCGCGGTCAGTACAACGTCGAGAAGCGCAAGCAGACGTCGCGGCGCAAATATTGGATCAAGCACCATGGCCGGGCGTGGTACTACAGCTTGGTCGGCGCGCTGGTCGGACGCTACGCGCTCTACGCCGGCGTCGTCGCCGGGGCGATCATGCTCGGCCGGCGGTTGCTGCGCTGATGCCGGCGGCGAACTAGGCGTGGCGATCGCACCGGAAGCCGTCACCACGTTCGAGCGCGTCGAAGGGTATCGCGTACTGCGATCGTTCGGCTACGTGTACGGTCAAGCCAGCCGCCCGCGCAACGTGCTCAAGCAGACGTTCCGCAGCATCGGCGCGTTGATCGGGCTCGCGCCGGTCGAGTACTTGACCGACGCGGAGCGCGCGCGCAACGAGTCGCTCGAAGCCTTGCTGCGCAAGGCCGAGACGATGGGGGCGAACGGCGTGATGGGCTTGCAGTTCCAAGCCTCCGAAGGGCCCGACGGTTCGACCCGCGTGCTCGCCTTCGGCGAGGCCGTGCTGCTCGAGCCCGCGCCGGCCGAACCGGTCGCCGTTCCCCCGGCTGCGGACAGCTCGTGAGCTTGCTGGAGCGCGCGCAGCGCCAGCGCGACCTCGACGACGCCGCCGGGGTCGTCGAGCGCTGCCGCAAGTGCGGGATCGGCGCGACGCGCACCAACAGCGTCTACGGCGAAGGCGATCCGTGCGCGACGCTGATGGTCGTCGGCGAAGGTCCGGGTGAGACGGAGGACAAGCTGGGCCGGCCGTTCGTCGGCCGCGCCGGCGAGCTGCTGGACCGCATGCTGCTGGCGATCGGCCTGCCGCGCGAGGACGTGTTCATCTGCAACACGGTGAAGTGCCGGCCGACGCTCGACGCCGGAACCCGGCTGGCGAACCGGCCGCCGACGCCCGACGAGATGCGCAACTGCCGGCCGTATCTCGACCAGCAGATCGAGATCATCCGGCCGCGCGTGATCCTGGCCCTCGGCGCGCCCGCCGCCAAGTCGTTCATGGGCGAGAAGTTCTCGATCTCGCGCCAGCGGGGCCAGTGGTTCGACGGGCCGGCCGGCACGCCGATCATGGCGACCTTCCACCCCGCCTACATCCTGCGCATGACGGGCGGCGCCATGACCGAGGTCAAGAAGCTGGTCTGGAACGACCTCAAGGCCGTGCGCGCGCGGCTCGACGCGCCGCCGCCGCAGCCCGTCGCGGAGCCCCAGCAGCACTCCCTGTTCGACCATTGAGGGCCACACCTAAGAATTTAATGCTCGGCTCTGGAACAAACACCTAAGGAAATAGTAGAATAGGGTAGCGATCGCGATCGACTTCCCCCGTCCGCTTCGAGAAAGGTCACCATGCGCTTGACCCGTGCTACCGCATTGCGCTCGCTCGCCGCCGCCGGCCTAGCCGCCGTTGTGTGCTCGCCGGCCTTGGCGCAGTCACCGCCCCCCGCTACGATCGTCGACCTCGCGGCGCAGGACAAGAACCTGTCCATCTTTTCGGCAGCCCTCCACACGACCGGCCTCGACGAGGCTCTCCGCAGCCAGGGCCCCTACACCGTGTTCGCCCCGACCGATGACGCGTTCGCGAAGATGTCGCCCGCCGACCGCGGGGCGCTGACCAACGATCCGGCCCGCATGCGATTGATGCTGCTCGGCCACATCGCCAACGGCGTCACGCTGATCCATCCCACCGCCGGTGCGGTCGCGCGCGGCAGCGTGCCGACCGACGACGGCGGAACGCTGAGCTTCGGCGGCACGCCCGATCGTCCGACAGTCGGCGGTGCGGGTGTCGTCAAGGCCGACATGCGAGCCGGGAACGGCGTGCTCACCACGCTGGATCGGGTCGTCCTGCCGTAGTCCCCGCGGGCACGGCGTGGTAGAATGTCGCGTCATGCTCGCCGCGCGAAACTTGTGGATCGACGAGAAAGCGCGTCGCGCCGGTTACGAGAACGGCGCGGCGCTCGCCTCGTCGCATGACCTCAAGGGATACCGGCTCGACCAGCTCTACCGCGCTGCCGCCAAGGAGCTGATCGCCGAGCTCGGCGAGGTGACGACGCTCCCCAAAGAGCTGCGCGCGGAGCTCGCCGCAAAAGGCTTCGCGTTCGACTCGGTCGAGCCGGTCGTCACGCAGCGCTCCAACGACGGGCAGACGACGAAGGGCCTGTTTCGCTTGCACGACGGAAACGAAGTCGAAGCGGTCTTGATGGAGCATCACGGCGGGCGCAACACCGTCTGCATCTCCTCGCAGGCCGGCTGCGCCTACGCCTGCGCGTTCTGCTCGACCGGTCAGGCCGGCTTCACCCGTCACCTCAGCGCGACCGAGATCTTCGATCAGGCGCGCTACTTCGCGCGCGAGCTGGCACGCCGCGGCCGCAAGGTCACCAACGTCGTCTTCATGGGGATGGGCGAGCCGTTCCACAACTACGACGCGGTGATGGGCGCGGTCGCGCTGCTCAACGATCCCGACGGCTTCGGCCTGGGCCACCGCCACATCACCATCTCGACGGTCGGGTTGGTGCTGCAGATCGATCGCTTCAGCGACGAGGGCATTCAGGTGAACCTGGCGATCTCGCTGCACGCGCCGACCGACGCGACGCGCTCGAAGATCATGCCGGTCAACCGCAAGTGGTCGACCGCCGAGCTGATGGCCGCGGTCGAGCGCTACATCCGCAAGACCAACCGCAAGGTGTTTTTCGAGTACGTCATGCTGGCCGGCGTCAACGACTCCGACGAGCACGCGCGCGACCTCGCCAAGCTGATGCGCGGCCCGCTCTACCACGTCAACGTCATCCCGTACAACAGCACGCCCGACGCGGTGCTGCGCGGCAGCGACGAGCAGCGCATCTGGGCCTTCGCCAAGATCCTCGAGCAACACGGCGTCGCGGTCACGGTGCGCACCCCGATGGGCCGCGACATTGCCGCAGCCTGCGGCCAGCTGCGCGCCGAAACGCAGCCCAAGGCGCATCCAGCGGCAGCGCGCTGAGCATGACCTACCGCGTCGTCATGCAGCGGACGTGGAAGGAAGATCGGACGTATCACGACGTCGAGGGCGTGATCTACCACTACCCTCGTGCGTATTTCGACCTCTTGAGCGGGTTTGAGCGCTTTGTCTATTACCGTCCATCGAGCGGAGCAGCACGGAATGAGCGCAGCGCATACATCGGGTACGGGACACTCAGTCAACCGTACGACGATCCGGATAACCCGAATCGCCGCTATGTGGACGTCCGGCAGTACAGACCCTTCGCGCCAGTACCATTCGCAGACGCCGGCGGTATATTCTTCGAGAGTGGCTTTACGTCACGTAACGCGTTTCAAGGACGTTCGATTCGCCCGATCTCCGAAGTCGACTTCGTGCGCATCCTGGTTGCGGCGGGAATCTATGGTGATCCCTTCGAGGCGCTCGCTGACACGAACGCGGTGATCGCGCTGCCGTATTCGTCGCTCGTGATCGCGGCCAGCGCGCCGACGCAGCCGCTCCGTCAGGTCGATGGTATCCCACCCGGCACCGCTTACCGACCGACTGGCCAAGCAATCGACGTGCGCGAAGCGGCCGCACTACAGGAGCGAGCTCGAAAGGATCACCAGGATACGCTGCGCGCGCTTCAAATGCTCGTGCATGAGCGGGGCGGGACAACGTACCTCAATAACAACGTCGATCTCCTCGCCGACGTCCGCGGTGAGAAGCTGTTGATCGAGGCGAAGAGCATCGGTACCGAAAACGTCGTCGTAGATAGAATGCGCTACGGGATCGGCCAACTTGCAGACTACTCCGTTCGATATCGTGGCGAGCTCGGTGGTGCCCAGCGCGTTCTGGCATTCGGACGGATACCGTCGCCGGCTAGCCGTTGGATCGCGACGATTCTGCAAGAGTCCGACATTGCATTTGTCGCACTGGATCGTTCGGTTGATCGCGTCGTCCCGCTGAATGAGCTCGCTCGCGATATCCCGCTGTTTGACGGCTAGTAATCGGGAAGGCGAGGACGCGCAGTACCTTCGCTGGCCGACGCCCGCTCCATCACGCCGACGCCGACGCAACTGAGCATCTAGCGATCTTCGACCCGGACGAACGCGTCCCACCCCTTGCCAAATCGACCGCCGTCGTTAAAGGAACTCGGGCGACATGCTTTCGTTCGAGCTTGCGATGGAACTGTCGCCGCGCGCCGTCGAGGAATTAGGACTTGCAGATTATGCTAGAAATGATATACTCTGAATGGGACCAATAAAGGAGCTCATTTGGATAGGATCCACGAGAAGGGACCTTATCGAGTCTCCCGCGTCGGTCCGAAAGACGATGGGTGGTGCGCTCCGGACCGCCCAACAAGGAGGTAAATCAGATCTCGCGCGGCCGATGCGCGGCGATCTCCGCGACGTGATGGAAGTTCGCGACAACGACGAGGCCGGGACCTATCGGCTCATGTACACGACCAAGATCGGTGCGAATGTTTTCGTCCTCGATTTCTTCCAAAAGAAGAGCAAGTCGGGAACCGCGACGCCTAAGGATATTCTCGACCGAATCCGCCTACGCCTCAAGAAAGCACGGGAGATACATGCGGAAGAAGAATCCGGTCGCAGATAGCGTGACCTCGGAGCGCGGCAGCGGGAACGTCTTCGCCGATCTCGGCCTCGAGAATGCCGACGAGTTGCTCGTAAAAGCTGACCTGGTGCACGCCATCAACAGCGAGATCCGCGCTCGCGGATGGACGCAAGCGCAAGCCGCCGAGCGCACCGGACTGAGCCAGTCGGACATTTCTCGGATCGGGCGTATGAAGACCGACGGCTTCTCGCAGGAACGCATGCAGTACGCTTTGCGTCGGTTGGGGATGGACGTCGAGATCAGGATCCACCACCGCGAGAACGGCGGTATCGGGACTGTTACTGTGCTTAAGCTCGCCTGATCTCTCCTGCGGGGCCCGGGAACATTTCGGCGTGAAGGACGCCTCTTTACTGCCGCGTTGGGGCAACGAGGCCGATGCCGAGCGGCGCATTTCGCCGTCTGGCCGGCGTGTTTCCGCCTCGCCGCCACTGTCATCGGCGACCGGAGCTTGGCGCAAGACGCGGCGCAAGAAGCCTGTGCGATCATCGAAAAATACGGAGCATGCGCAGCGCCGACGCCTTCGATACCTGGCTTCAACCAGTCAAACGCAGCCACGTGCCGGATCTGGCAGATTCCCCTGACGTCCGGCACGGTGCGAAAATTCACCGTCGACGCAAGGACATTCGCGATTATGCCTTGACCTTGCGGAACGATGCACGCCCTAGCGGGTCGGCGGAGGGTGTGGGTCGGTCCAGTCGCGGAGCCGAATGTGCGCCGGCGTTTCGCGCAACCGGCCGCGCCTCTCGAGCTGCTCCGCGAGCCACTGAAACCACTCCAGGTACATCGGCCAGTCTTGCTCGGCGCGAACTTCGAACGCGACGTTCTTCATGCGTTGCCAAATACCGATGGTCGCGCCGCCGATGACGTCGCTGGTGATCTCGAGCGAAATCGTTCCCCGATAGACCAGCACGCCGATCGTCTCGAAGCGAAACGCCAAGATGGTCGCCGCCTCTTCGTACCGCGCGCCCAGGGCGTGAAAGTCCGCGGCCGAGATTCCGACCGGCAGCGATTGAATCAAGCCGAAGGCGTTCGAGAACGTCGTGTCCTGGAGCGAGCGGACCAGCTCGACGGCGGCCGCGTCGCGCCGCTGCGCGCGCAGTTGCCGGAGCTGGTCGATACCGATCAGGGCCGTGACGACGATGACGATGCCAGTGAAGGCGGTGCTGAGCGCGGTGATGGCTTCCCAGCTCACGCGGTTCTTTTCGCCGAGGAAACCGGGGAACCCGCAATCACGGGAGGCCATCGAAAGCAAGGACATCCGCGGTAACGCCTTGATTCTACTCCCGGAGATGAAGTCGGGGGACCGTCCGGATGCGGTCGCGGTCGTCGTCCTGCGCGGGCAAGGCGACGACGCGCGCGTCCTGCTGATACGGCGCG
>Ga0302325_10021672_pt1 | contig 13449 bp, 21 predicted proteins | sample Palsa_T0_2_FD_201948 | JGI IMG/M metagenome (GOLD analysis project Ga0302325, IMG submission 201948) | Peat permafrost microbial communities from Stordalen Mire near Abisko, Sweden - Palsa_T0_2 | ecosystem: Environmental > Terrestrial > Soil > Palsa > Peat permafrost | place: Sweden: Abisko... | reverse complement strand
CTTGGAAGATAATGATGGGATTTTGATCGTTGCGACAACTAATCATTGTATTTGTTCACAGCCGTAGTACTGCTTGAAAGAAGAAAGCTAAGTGTTCAACAGTGGAGCAGCTCGATGCAGCTCTAGCTCATCGACCGAGCCGCTTTGACAAGAAATGTCATTTCCCTTGCCCCAAGAAACCCGAGAGAATTCTTTACTGCCAGTATTGGAGGTATTCGTCAATGCTCGCTGTAGTAAAAGATATACTGATGAGTCTTTAGAAAACTCTTGTCCAAGAAAAATATCTATGCTTTCCCGGATGTTCTGTGTCAAAGGATTGCGGACATCACGGAAGACTTCAGCTTCGCGTACTTGAAAGAACTCTTCCTTTCTACTCTCCTGGGCCTAGCGAGGGATGAAAAGAAGACTCTGGAGGCCGAGGATGTGGAGAATTTGGAGGTGCTGGTACTGTGGCAGCGTATTCAGACCGAAGCAAAGCTCTTAAGAAAAGACCTCAAGGCCAAGACTGAGGCCGAAGCGAAGACACCGCCCAGTGTGGAACAGTCGCACTCAGCAATTGTCCAATATTAAAGGAGATCGGGTCGGGCGTAAGGTCTGTCGAATGTCTCTGCAACATAAGATGCATCTACAAAAACCACTCTCGCAATACACGGAACAGTTTCCTAATTTCTCGACGTACCAAGCGGCTGGCTAAACAGTTTGGATTTTGCCCTCTCTTTTCGTTTTCTCACGGTTGGGGGTGTCGGGTATGGATTGGCGCTAGCGCTGTGAGCTTATATAACGTAGCTATTTGTTTTTTGCTCTTTTCTACATGTATGTTCAAGATTAAAGTCGAAAATTCGAACTTGGACTTTCGCTTGCTTCTCGTCCTCAGTATTCACAGTGGTCATGTGACGGGAAGGCTTGTGGTCATGTGATTCGTGATGGTCCTCGTTTTAATAGTGGAAACTTACAGATGACATATTAGAGGGTTCCCGGAAACTTCCCAGGCTTTCGGCTCTGCTCACGATTTTTGCAGAGTGGGCACCGAGTGCAGTCTATGGCATCCTACATTTTTCAAGTGCTATTTTCAACCTTCGACATTTCAAGGCGTCGGCGTGCGGAGCACGCGCTACCAGTTGACCTTACTCTTCTTAAGACCCTTAGATTAGAGCACGTCCCGAGTGAGTCAGTCTGTCTATCATACTATGGGTCTGATTTCGGTGCTGTATCGCAGAGCCAAACTCAAATTGGACTAGTCTACAGAAATCAGGGGCAAAAGTAGTAACTCCCCATTTCCTAGGTCGGCTTCCAGGTCTAATTCTGGGTTAGATTCCAGGGTAGTTACCAGTCAAGATACCAGCGGGGTGGGATACGAATAGCTGCGCGCGGGGGTTGGCGGCGACCGGAGCGCACCTAAGCAGTGGTAACTTGGGCGAGATACCGAATTATACCGGGTCTAAGGCCTAGACAGCCTACAAGAATGGGAACTCCCTGACCCGGAACTCCAAGGTGCTCGAATGGCATTGATAGAAACAGCCAATCAGATCCTGTATCTTGCTCAAGGACCGTCCGATTTCATAAAAAACACCGTCCTGACTGTGAATCCTACACTTCCCCACTTCAATATCATCTTAAAAAATAGCGGGCTAATGGCGATTCCAAGAATAAATACAATCCCTTCATCATAGGCTCCCTCAATGAATGGCGAGTTTTCGACGCGGTGCGTCCCAGAGCGTCTTCTGCGTCGGATTGTCAATTTATATCCACATTTTCTGGGCTCCCACGCTCGATACAGTAGCTCACACGAGCAACGTCTGCCGAGTTTGTAAGAGATCAATTTTTATACGCATGGGTAGGCCACAATTGGGAAGAGGTAGCGCCTGGGCTCTCGAAGGTTATGGAGTTAATTTAAAAGTATGGGGAAATCGAGAAACTCAATGAGGCAGCAGCAATCATGGCTCTCGGGTTGAATAATGATATGTTTACTTGGATCGAAGTAGGTGGGGTTGGAGAGCCAACGAAGGAGTTGTTGGAGGGGAAGATTGATAAGAGTAAGGATGGCGGAACCGGCGATTTGCAAACGCAGTGAAAAGCATGATGCAGGATGGAATTCATGCAGCATCTCATGTTAATCATGGCTTTGATTGAGAGTCCTTGGGTAGTGGAACTGTTGTTGATGTAGGTTGAATCGGAGACAATGGTGAACCTTTGCTGACTCGGACCTGGGTCGGCAGATCAATTAGTCATATCTGTCTCGCAATTGCAAAACAGTATCCAAATTTTAGACTCGTAGCCCGGGATTTCGCGTCGTTATAGCCCAGATTTGACCAAACGATTCCAGACGATCTCAAACCCCGCATCTCTTTCCAAGCACATAACTTTTTCACTCCTCAACGTGTTCATGGTGCTCAAGTTTATATCCTCATACACATTCTCCATGATTGGCCAAAGGGTAAATGTATAGAAATTCTGCAAAATCTCATCCCTGCAATGAAGTCTGGGAGTAGGATTATAGCTATGGAACTGCTCACGCCACAGACAGGAGAAGACCCATACATGGTCAACAGAGCGATCACTTCCATAGACTTACAGATGTTGACGGTATTCAATACAAAAGAGAGAGCAAAGGCAGAGTGGGAGAGTTTGATAAAGTCTGCTGATGAGATATTTCTCGTTAAAGCGTTTAGATAGCCTCCTAGAGCTGCTGCGACGATGATTGAAGTAGTATTCAAAGGAAAAAAAGTGTCGGTAGGAAGCAAGAACTAGCAAAGTGCATTCAAAATTCAACTAATGTCAACAATCGAAATTCCAAGAAGTAATGTGAAGATCCTGCACTCGGCTTTTAAATCTCACGGCAATGATCTATACGCTACTAAGATTCAATTACAATCCAAATACCAGTCATGTCAGACATTCTTCCAGCTCACTTGAACACAAGTTCGAGAGGTACAAAAGGTGAAAGACAGGGAGCACGACGAGTAGAAGAGGCAAAGGAGAAATAACAAATCAGAAGGCAACATCAATCTACAAAGGAAAAATGGACTATACCCCAATCTATTCGAATGAGGAAACGCCCAGTAGAATCATCGAACAACGAGTCTAGCTGTGACACTTCTAGAAAACCGGAACCGCAGAACCCTGATGTGAAAGAATTTCAACATAACCAACATCTCATATTCTCCACACCGGAATGGACCAAGACTCTTAAACACATCGGCATAGTAAGTGCTATTAAAACTGTCTTTTGCACAGTATTTAGGGAAAATCTTGTCTTGTATTGTGTGTGTGTCTCAAACCCTAATAGGAAGAAGTGCGAGCACTTTGACTATCTCGCTTAGCTCAGCAGTAAATTGAGCTCTGCCTCAACAAGTGCCAATTCAACGTCTCCTCTCGCCCTGTCAGGTAATTTCCAACTTTTCTAGCCAGAGGCCGTTAATAGGATGAGAGATGTCGAAAAGCAAAAATGAATTGTGGCGGTAAGCCCTTTATGGTCATCCGCATCCGCACTGGTGGCGCAGCCGTGATGTTTCAGCCGCAAGCCACGCGACCTGAATCGCTAATAACAAATTTTCACATGAATTTCGACCCAAGTCAAACAAGCTCTTACTAGATTCCCTAAGCTATGTCTTCAGACATGAAGCCACATCAGTCCAAAATGTCTTCTTTTAGAGAGAAGCTTCAAGCCGCCGCAAGCCGGTTAAAGAAGCGTGGCGACACATCTAATATCCAAAGAGAAAGTCAACAGGACGGAAACACAGCTCTTACTCTTCTTCCCGCAATGATTCAGATCCAAAAGTCTCGAACCGAAAATGAATTTACGGCAAAGCCAAGTAGGAATAATGTGACGACAAATGGGAGCAAACCCGATTTCAGCTACACCAAATTGAAACCAGGGCAGATTAGACTCGTCACTATTCATCCAAGACAGGACGAATTGATGTGTAGTTTGACAGTTGTTGATATGCCGAAAGCGGGGCAACCCTCGATGATTCCTCCATACGTCGGGGTCTCTTACGTTTGGGGAGATAACGCTAGACCACATGGTATCAAGTGCAATTAGAGCGACACTGCCATTGTTCAAGGAAAGCGCCACGATTTCTTCACATTGGATTCCATTGAGTACGTCAAAGTAACAAGTAATCTCAAAAGACTTCTCCTAAGGCTACGCGACTATGAAGAGTGGGGCACCTTCTGGATCGACTCTATTTGCATCAATCAAGAAGACGTTGAGGAGCGCAGTGAGCAAGTGCAGCTCATGAGCGGGATATACTCCATGGCGCAGAATGTACTCATCTGGCTTGGCGAGGAAGACGATCAGACTGCAAAAGCATTTAAATGTGTGCAGTCACTGATTGATCTTAGAGATCTTCCTTTCGGAGAAGCACCGTGGCACAGGTTGACTGTTGAGCAAGGTCGCAACGAAAATCAAACAGCTCCATTCATTCTACCCTTAAATCTTAGAGGCATTACTGCTCTAGACAAGGATGAATGGGATGCATTTGTAGGACTATTCAAACGTCCTTGGTTTCATCGCATTTGGGTTTTTCAAGAAGTCGTTATGGCTTCCGATGCCGTCGTCCTTTGTGGAGAACTTTCTCTGCCTTGGGATGCCCTCCACGCTGGGTGCAAAATTGTGGAATCCTCGCAAATATACAGAAACAACCCGCGTCGGTGGTCTTGCTTACCAGCCTTGAACATGGCCACGATCCGTAAATCAATAATTAATGCGAAGAAGGGATCGAATCCTGACCTCTGGAACGCGGTCATGGCCGAACTCATCTTCGAGAAACTACTGCGCCAGACTCGCTCAGCTCAAGCCACGGATCCTCGAGACAAGGTATATGCTCTACTTAGTCTTGCGATAGGGGACGAAAAAATCATGCCAAAACCCGACTACTCCAGTGTGTCAAAAATAAATCATGTAATCAATTAAATCATGATTATTCATGCCTTGATTTGATTTGATTATGATTTGTACAACGCTTAGTAAGGCTTGATTTGATTTGAATCGAAGTTATAAATAATTATAAATAGTTGGCACGTGATTATTCTACCTATAATTAAGTGATTAACTAGTAATATATAAGGCGAGATAAGAAATTTACTATAATATACTACTTACAAGAGGTATAGAACTCCCTTCTATAGGTCCTTATATAAAGTAGAATACTTATAAGTAAGTATAAAGCACGTGAGCGCATGCGAGGGCGACGTGGGCGGGGGTAGTCGGGTGCATTTAATTGGATGGAATGCCTTAGCGGCGTCTGGACCGAGTTTTTCCGGGTCACGTGTATATAAATCATTAAAATCATGAATATTCATGATTATATTGATTATGATTTGATTTGATTATGATTCGAGGCTATATTTGATGATTTGATTTGATTCGGACCACCTAATCAAATCGAATCGAATCATTTGACACACTGATCGAGATTTCCCTGCCTATCATAGCATCGAGAATCTGCAGGATACGCAGTACTCCGTCTTCCAACACGACGACGGAGACTGCCTCGTCTGAACCCCAGAATGGTCTCTCCCTCTCCACCTCCATTCGCACCTCTCCGTAATCTAACCTATGAATTCCTTCTTCCACCCCGAGAAACAGGCCCGCACATTCAAAGAACTCGCAGAACTTGAACCCCACCTCCATTCTCCCCCTCAACAAGCCCCTTCGTAGCAGCAGCCTGCAACGCCTCCCTCGTCACCCCCCTCTGCCTGCGCACCCTATATGGAACAGTCAACTACACCATCCAATCCAACAGCACCAACAAAGTGGCCCTCAACGATTTCCTCGGCGAGTCCAACAACCGCTCCGACACGAAAGTCTTCCTCGACCGCTACCGTCCTAATCCCCCCCCTTCCGCCTACACCCTCACCGTCATCCCCATCAGCAACGGCAACAACGAGCAAACCCAAGAAAACACCACAGAACTAGCAGCAGGCAAAGACCTGGAAGGAAGGAAACCTTGAAGTAGAGACAATCCTCTCCATAATCTACCTGACCCCCCTAACCGTCTACACAACCGGCGGCAGTCCGCGCCTACACCCCCGATCTCGCCACCACCTAAGATAGAAACGAGCCCTACCTAACCTGGCTCCAATATGTCCTCACCCAAGATACTCGTAGCCTCCCACAAGTAATCTCCACCTCGTATGCGGATGACGAGCAGATCGTGCCTCTCTCCTACGCCGTCTCCGTCCGCAACTGCTTCGCACGGCTCGGCGCCAAAGGAATCACTCTACCCCCTTCTTCGGCTCCGGCAACACAGGCATCGGCGTAGACGGGACTTGTGTTTCCCAATACAGGTACCCCCACCTGCCAAAAACAGACCACCTTTCTACCAATGTTCTCCCCACTACGTGTCCCTACATCACCTCCGTCTCTCCGTCTCTCCGTCTGCACCACAAAATCCATCCCCGAAATCATCACCACCAACCCCCGCAGCTGCTTCGTCTCAGGCGGCGGCTTCCCAAACTACTGTACTTTCGTACTTCCCGCGCCCCGCATAAGGTTACCAAGACCCCGCCATCCTCCCTCACACCACATCCCTCGGCACCCAAATCTCAAACCTTTACAACACATCCGGTCGCGCCTAACCAGACATCGCAGCCCAAGGGGTACCACTTCAGCAATATCTCGAACGGATCTTTATGTCCATTAGATGACACGAGTGCGGCGGTTGTCAGTCTTGTGAGCGATGCGTTGATTGCGGCGGGGGAGCCGCCGATGGGGTTTCTGGATCCGTGGCTGTATGCTACAGGGACAGGGTGGCACGGGTTTATGGGTGTTGTGGATGGGAGTGCGGTGGGTTGTGGGGGATGGGCTCCCCGGCGCAGAGGGGGTGGGATGCAGTGACGGAGTGTGGAACGCCATGATTTCCTGGGGTTAGGGAGTTGGCTTTCAATGTGGCGGCACGAGGGGATTTAGAGGGATGGGATAGATTTGGGGGGTGGGGGAAATGTATATATCGAGTATGGGGTAATAGTGCTTGCTAGCTTTGGGGGGGGTTAATAGTAGGTACTGCTACTTGAATAATCATCCTTGGTACCTGGAAATGCTCCAACGGGGTCCTGCTTCTCATCTTCTTCTGAACTGGCGTCACCCCCAAAGTCATCGGCTCGATCTGGCGGTGCTCGCATACTCTCAAGGATCGAGGCGTCAAGCACCGGTGGTGTGAATGGCTTCAGAGTGTGGATTTCTCTGCCAGACGGCATGCTTGCCATTAAAGGTCCAATCGGAGGGATGGCTTGAGTATTGATCTACTCCAAAGTCAGTACGGGCTCGAGCTGGCCGTGCTAGACGACTCACAGTTTCATTCATCTTCACCCACTTCTTCTCCAACATCTCCAGCACCCTCCCCTCTTCCATCCTCCCTGCATCAGCACCCCAATGACTTCCCCTCTCAACCCTCTTATCCTCCCTCTTCTCCTCCCACCCCTTCTTCAACCGCCCAAAACTCAATCCCTTCTTCCCACTCTCCTCGCCGCCCTTCACGCCTAACTCATGCATACCGGCCATCAACCACGCAATCCCATTCCCCGTCTGACCACCTAACTCAGCATCGATCCCAAAGAATCTGCACGCTTTCCCTCTTCCCGTCCGTCGTAGATCTTCAACGTACTTCAATAAATCCCCGTCAATCTTGCCAACTCCTTTGCCGGCACTGGCACTCAGCAGTGAGAGAGCATTCGCCGCATGTTCTGCAGCAGCTAGACATAACCTGGCGAATAGATGTGCCCGAACTTTGGGAATCTCAGGCGCCTTGATCATCCACTCTTTGTCATTCTTGTTGCGATCTTGCGCTACAGCTGCGGGGTAGGGATCGTCTTTTAGCACGGCGAGGAGAGTAGCTTCTGCTAGGGCGAGCGACGAAAGGGCTTTGAATGTGGACTTGGCGATGTCGATACATGGTGGAGACGAAGAGACTGAGTCTGAGCGGTGCGACAAGTAATCGTGAATTGAAGCTGCAGAGAGGAGGTGTTTCGTTGCGGTAGTGATGGCGAGAGTCCGTTGTTCTGTGGAAGGGGAAGATGTAGCTGATGAGTGAAGGGGATGAAGCGAAGATCTTGAGAAGAGCGTATAGGTGTACGCTAGTGTTGACAGAACGAAGTAGATCTCATATTCTAAAGATTGGATCTTGAGGCGTCCTGTTTCTCGTCCGGGGATAGTGTTGTCTGAGAGTGTTGGCCGCCATTCGAGGGTCGGCGTTGATTTCAAGACAACATCTAGTTCTTCCCCTGCAACAGGTTGACTTCCAAGTCCGGCGTCGACAGCGAGCAGGTATGGAATGTAATTGTTTAGACTTAGAAGAACTGATGCTAGATGTGGTGATTGTTCAGCTGGTGGGAGACGCTTGTGCTTTTTAAGAGCGTCCCTCAATACCCCGCGATATGTGCTAGCTGAGAGAGGGAGTGAGGGGTGAGAATCACTGCCAAAGTAAGTGGAGAATGAGAATGAAGACGTAGTTGGAAGTGTAAATGGGAAAGGCATGGTGGTGAACGCCGATCAGCTGTGAAGCATCTCAAGCGTCGCCTCGTGGCGGGGTTGGAGGGGTAGTTTCGTGGGCTTCTGACGCTGGTCTAGGATCTGATAGCGCAGAACAGAGCTATAAGAACATGGTAGTGAGATGTCTGAAAGTATTACTCGCGATTTGGATGCGTAGAAGCTCTTTGGATGTCTGTAGAAGGAGATATTGTTGGATGAAACTCTATGGCCTTGGCAGTTGTCGCGAGGCTCAAGGTCGTGGTTGAGATTAGCGAGACGAGGATGACATTAGAATCATCCATCGACGTCAACTTCCTGGTGGAGGATCTACTCGCATAAGAAAATCCAATTGCCATGATTCTGTTCTCTAGAAATATTTCAATTTTAGACTAGTGCCTACTACGAAGTTTTCAGATACCTTCCAGACTCATTTACATCATTTCACAAGACAATCGCCTTCCAATCATATCAGTCTCCCAGAATCAGTCCAGTCTCAACGAAGCACGAGGTGCTGGAACAACCTTTAGTCCTGACGATGTCAACCCCCAATCCACAGCAACTCCCGGAACATCAGTAGGATCTGCTACAGCAGCCGGCCATGATTAACACCCTCGAGACAACGCAGACGACAGCAATGTGACAATGCCAAACTCGAAGGTTGGGCCTCAGACCGAGGACCTCGAAGGAGAGCAAATACGCGCTCCTGGAGATGGGGAGATCATGGATGCACAGTTCGACAAGAAGAATGCGGAATGGGGAGAGCAAGGGAGATTCATGAGCGATCTGGACAGGGAGAAGGCGGAGCAGAGGGGTGCTCTAGAGGAAATCAAAGCTGCAAGCACAAGGTGCAAACGTGGATGAGAGCAGGAAAAGGCGTAGAAAATGAAGGAATGAGCTCTGTCTAAAGGTCAAGGAGCGGAAGCTGGGTCTCTGGGTTTCCATAAAAGTCATTTCTTTTGGGTATTCTCGAATCCTGTACATACCAATCCCAACGCCGTCGCAATGCATCAGACAAACCTGCCCATATTTAAAATTCCATATCTTCCACGGTCTCGTCCCCAAGAGAGCTCAAAGCTGAGGACTGTCGCCGTGATGACGGCATCGTGGATTCTGGTTTCGGGGGGTTCTTGAGCCTCTCTGCCCATTCCTTCAGACTGGCAACCTCGCTCCCCTCGACTTTGATGATTCGGGGTTCGGCAGGCTTGCCAAGAACTGTTCCATTGTATCTCGTTTCCTCGTCGGTTGTACTGTGCTTCTTCTTGAGAACTAGAGCTGGTTAGATATGGCACTTTTTGGCCTCAAAAAAGACCAACCAGTCAAATAGTCCTCCTTTGTGCCATCGCTGCCCTCCATCGCAACGCGCCTGATTTCTTGATTGACTTTCCCCATAGCCCATGCCACGAAGGCATCCACACCCCGAGTATCTTCTAGACCGTCAAACTCTTGTTCATCTATCACCCTTTCCGGAATCAAGGCCCCGCAATCCTGCATAGCCATCCTGACATCTTGAATTGAAATCTCCAGGGAAAGCTCGGGTTCGTTGTGATTGACGGAAGCATGTGTCGCAGTGGTTTGCGCAAGCAGGAACATGTATCGAGCCGCAAGATCCGTGAGGGTGTCCAGCACAGAAGGACGTGTTGAATGGTATCCTGCTGCGCGCAGAATGTGGAGGATGCATGGTCGCAGGAGAGAGTGGTGGAGTGCTTGAGGAGTTGTCATTTTGGATTGCTTGTTATCTGAGGACGGATAACTCAAGGTCAAGGAATGGTTGACGTGAAAAGCTTCATGGCCAGCATGTCAAGTAGACTTGAAGCTGCAGATGTTTGACAAGCACCGAGAATTCGCGTGAGAAAGTGAATGTTTCCTTGAAGCTGAGCTTCATTGTTTGTGAGTGAATTGTACTAATGGCTTTTATCGGCGACCGTAGCGAAGTTATATCATCAGCCTTGCTCTTCCCCACAACTTCAACATCCAAGAACATTCCACGCTCCGTGTCGCCTCGGCCAAAGCACATTGCCGAAATCTATCTACGAAGGCAACAAGTTTGTCGCCCATGCGTTAGCTTACAAATTCTTCAAGATGTCGTTCAAGCTCAAGCTGAACATCAATACTGGCGTCCCTAAAGCCCCTTCTCTCAGTACTCCATTGGCAACCCCGTTAGCCACACCCGGAGGTTCACGACCAACATTGAAGCTCACGAATAAATCCGCCCCCCCCACACCTGCTGCGGCAGAAGAGCCGCCGAAGCCCAAGAAGACGAAGGCGGGCAGAGCGACCAAACCAAGCGCAAAGATCATCGAGAGTCGAAAGCGGGTCAAGGAAGAAAGTGACGAGGAAGATACGATACAGGTCCTGCAACCACTGCAGACACAACAACCTTTGCAGCCACCTTCCAAGAAGATCAAACTCAACCTAGGTGGTGCCGCCGGACCAAAGACACCTAGCACCCCAGTGGTATTAAAAGCCAAGGTCAAGGGCAAGCCTCCGAAGAGACCTCTAGGGGAAGGATATGACTCCGAAGCGAGCGACCGCGAGATTGATCCTACGATTGAGGAGGAGTTTGTGCTACGAATGGTCTCGGGCAATGATGCTGAATACCTAAGGCAAATGATCATCGACAAGAAGATTGGGCTGCCCAAAGGGCCTCCACATCATGGCGCGGACATTCAGATGAAGTTCTTCCAGGGTGAGGGACGTCGAGCAGCAATCACAATCCGCAAGAATGTATATGCGGCTACGATGGTAGACCTCCCAACTGTCATTGAGGGAATGAAGAGCTGGGACAAGAGAAACTGGTTGAAGAGTGGAGATATTTGCCAGATGCTCTGGGTGTTTGCACAGGTCAAGAAGGAAGAAGAAGCCAAGACAATTCCTTTACCACCTATGATTGACCCTAAAACCCACCAGTTTCCCCACGGCCTGACACCCCCTATGCAATATGCTCGCAGAAACCGATTCCGGAGTCGTCTCCATAAGACCCAAATCGAAGAAGTTGAGGCAGAGGTCGACAGACTTCTGAAGGCAGATGAAGAAGCCGTAGAAACTATTGCTGCCTACATCGATCCGGATGAGGAAGAGAGACGGGAGAGTCAGGCGTTTAGTCCTGCCAGCAGTCCTGGCGATTACGAGATGGAAGAGCAAGGGTATTCCGGGAACGAAGATGCAGAAGGAGAGGTGGATGACTCTGGATATTTTGGCCATGCCCATACGAATGGTCATGCGCAGAACGCCGTCGCGGAGGAAAATGATTTTAATATCGACGCTGATCTGGAAGCTGCTTTTGACGAAGTCGAAGAAGAACTTGACGATGCCACACCTATGTCAACCGTTGGTGCAACGCCTTCCATGGCCAACGGGGCAGGAAGCACTCCAATGGAAGAGTTTGATAGCGGAGACGAGTCTATGGAAGACGGTGACGATGGAAATGAAGATGAAGGAGAGGAGGAGATTGATGAAGAGGAGAGGGCGAGGTTGGCCCGGATTCAAGGAACGATGGAAGATATTGCGGACTTGGAGAAGCAGATCACCAATGTACAAACTCAGTTGGCTTCGACGGCAAATCCAATCTTACGGAGACGTCTCGAGGAGAATTCGAGGAAGCTCAAGGAAGAATTGCAGCTGAAGAAATCTTCAATTGAACAGGGTGAGGAGAATGAATGATTGTGGGGAATTAGGATATGCATGGGTTGGGAAATAAATGGCGGAGGCGTAGTTTTGGGACCATGGAGCCAGGCCTACAGCGTCGAGGGCTTGCTCTCGTATTAGACTGAAAAGTCTCCTTGTAAGATAGTCAGGTATAGATGGTGACTTCGATAGCTTTGGTTGGCAAGAAGTCTAAAATACAGACATTCCAACAATCTTACAACGTTGACTCCTTCATTTTCTATAGTCTCTCCCCAATCCTGGCATGCCCCAATATGCACAATATAATATACAGCCCGCCTTGATTGACCTCGCATGCTATCTCTCCCCTCCCCCAACCAACATCTATGCTCCCTCAGCATGTCTACATACTCTTCAAGTAATTCGTCTCCTTAATCTTCTTCCTCCTCTCCTCCCTCAACGCACTCCTCAATTCCTTCCTCTTCGCCTCCGCCTCCAACGCACCCTCAATCGTCCCCTCCTCGTTTGCAGGGAGATCAATCGACTGCTGCGTCAACGGGATCTTTGGTTGCAGCGCAGACATATCCCCTGAAGCTAGCATCTTGGCTTCGAGCTTACGTTGTCGCTTCGCTGCTGCGCGACGGAGCTTCTTCGATTTCGCTGAAGAAATCAAACATTAGCTTCTGTTTAGAAATAAATTCAATAGGATAGAAAGAGTAGAGAGCGGGATGGAGAAAAGCACATACAAAACTCATCTCCCGTCCCTCCCTCCTCATCCCCTTCCTTTTTCTTAACCTCTAAACACCTCCACAACCACTCGGGATATTCCTCATCCTCCAGCGCAACCGGATCATCTCTCCCCTTGAAATAATTCAGTCCCTTCAACGTCGTCCCCGCCTTACAGCTCGATACCGGTATGTTCACATTCTTCGCTTTAGGCCTTAAAGACGCCCCGAGAGATATTTCATTTAGGGAGGGGGAAAGCGGGTTTGTGAATGGCCGGGCAATGCCGGTGGAGGTCGCAGAGGGTAGACCAGAGGTTGGAGGTTCGGTTGCGGTTGCGGTTACTGGGTCAAGGGACGGGAGGGTGGTGGAGAATAAGCGGGGGATCGAGGATTGTGGGCGTAGAGCTGATGCTCGACGGAGACAGCGGGTGCAGATCATGGTTATTTGGGGGTGGTGAGGTTTTGATGGTGTTGATGGCTGCGGCTTGAGACTTTCTCCGGAGGTGTGCGGTTGGGCAGCCACCTTAGCGCAAATCTGTGCGAACTATTCTCGCGAGGCTGACCCGGACCATGCTGCTTTTACTGAGGCGAGGGGCAATGCCTCAAGTGAGCAACAATTCGAAGACATGAGCTGGCTGAGCATTCTTGCAA
>Ga0302325_10021671_pt1 | contig 13449 bp, 12 predicted proteins | sample Palsa_T0_2_FD_201948 | JGI IMG/M metagenome (GOLD analysis project Ga0302325, IMG submission 201948) | Peat permafrost microbial communities from Stordalen Mire near Abisko, Sweden - Palsa_T0_2 | ecosystem: Environmental > Terrestrial > Soil > Palsa > Peat permafrost | place: Sweden: Abisko... | reverse complement strand
CAGCGCCGCCGTACGGTCGGTGCTGCCGTCGTCCACCAGCACCACCTCGGCCAGCACATGGTGGCTGCTCAGGGGCTGGCCGATGCAACCTTCGACGGCGCGTATGAACGGGCCGAGCCGCACTTCCTCGTTGCGCAGGGGGACGACCAGCGACACCGCCTGCGGGCCCGGCCGGCCCCGGAGGCCAGCGGCCGGGTCATCGCCGGGCAACGACATACTGCGTCCACAACAGGCCCCGCAACGGGCGGCGCTGCCAGCGGGGTTCGAGGGCTTGCTCCAGCTTGAGGGCCCGTTGGCCCCCCAACTCCGCGATGACCGGCAAATACACGCCGGTCCAGCCGCGGTGCTCGGTACGCAGCCCGCAGGACAGGAGTTGGCGGTCCAAGCGGTGGGCCGAGACCAGGCTGATGTGGCCCGTCTCCAAGATGGGCTCGCGGTAGATGGCCCGCACCAGCGTGATGACCCCGGGCCGAAACGCCACCTTGCCCAGCAGCTCGAGCGGGCTTCGCGGCTGGGGGGTGGAGAGAACCAGGGCGCCGCCCGGGCGCAGCAACCGGGCCATGGAGGCCAGGGCGGCGCGCCAGTCGGGAATGTGCTCCAGCACCTCGGTGCACAAGATGAGGTCGAAGCCGGCCTCGCTCAGGTGGGTGTGGGTGATGTCGTCGCCCACGAACTGGGCCTTCTCATTGCCCGCCAGTTGCTCGCGAGCCCGGTCCAGGAACGACGGGTCGATGTCGCTGGCCACCACCTCGTCGGCCAGCTCGGCCAACAGCGGCAGGTACAACCCCGAGCCCGGGCCGATCTCCATGGCCCGAGCCACCCGATGGGGGGCAGCCGAGCGCAACAGCCCCTCGATGGTCTCCCGCCGCCGGGTGTGTATCCACCGCCGGGTCGGGTTCTTGGAGTGGTAAAGGGTGTCCTGGAGCTCCAGGGGCGTTGGTTCGCCGCTCACGATCCTCTGCACATCTATGAGACCGGTGCGAGCACGACGGGCGACGATACTCGACACCGTCGCGTCGGGGCCTAGTGTCGTCACCGATGGGCCGCTTCGAGTACTCCCGCTGGGATGGCAGCCAGGTCGGTTTCGAATTCGGGGCCGAGGATGTGCTGGCCGAGATCACCGACGACCTTCTCTACCACGGCGATCTCAACCAGGCGCTGCGCCGCATGCTGCAGCAGGGCTTCCGGGATCGCAACGGCGAGCAGGTGGCCGGGGTGCGCGAGTTGCTGGAGCGGCTGCGCCGGCGCCGCCGGGACGAGCTGGAGCGCTACGACCTGGGCGGGGTGTACGACGACATCGCGGAGCGGCTACGTGAGGTCGTGGGCATGGAGCGCGCCGCTATCGACCAGCTAGCCGACGAGGCCCGCCAGTCGGGGGACGAGCGCCGCCAGGAGATCACCGACGAGGTGGCGGCGGAGCGGCGCATGCAACTCGACTTGTTGCCGCCCGATCTGGCGGGACAGGTGCAGACCCTGCAGGAGTACGAGTGGACGTCGTCCGAGGCCCGCGAGCGATTCGACAACCTGTTGGAGCAACTGCGCCAGGAGCTGATGCAGAGCTACTTCAACCAGATGGCCGGAGCCATGGCGAACACCTCGCCCGAGCAGGTCCAGCGGATGAAGGAGATGTTCAACGCCCTGAACGAGATGCTGGAGATGCGCCAGCGGGGCCAGGACACGACCGACGCCTTCGGACAGTTCATGGAGCAGTTCGGGGACTTTTTTCCCGAGTCGCCCGCCACGTTGGACGAGCTGTTGGAGCAGCTGGCCCGCCAGATGGCGGCCATGCAGAACATGCTCAACTCCATGACGCCCGAGCAGCGGGCGCAGCTCCAGGGCTTGGCCGACGCACTTTTGGGCGACATGGACCTGCAGTGGCAGATGTCCCGGCTGGGCGCCAACCTGCGCCAGGCGTTCCCCGGGGCGGGATGGGATCGGGGCGGCTACGGCTTCAGCGGGCAGGACCCGCTGGGGATGGCGCAGGCCGCGTCGGTCATGAACCGCCTGGGCGACATGGACCAGCTGGAACAGCTGCTGTCCACCGCCACCAGCCCGGGCGCCCTGGCCGATGCCGACATCGGGCCGGCCCGGGACATCCTGGGCGACGATGGGGCGCGCTCGCTGGCTCGGTTGGCCGAGCTGGCCCGCATGTTGGAAGAGGCGGGGCTGATCGAGCAGCGCGAGGGTCGCCTCGAGCTGACGCCGGCGGGCATGAGGCGGATCGGGCAGAACGCGCTGCGGGATTTGTTCTCCCGGCTGACCAAGGACCAGACCGGTCAGCACCAGGTGGACCGAGCCGGGATCGGCCACGAGCGGGCGTATGAGACCAAGGGGTACGAGTTCGGGGACCCGTTCAACTTGAACATCGAGCGCACGGTGCGCAATGCCGTGCGCCGCTCGGGCGGGGGGACGCCGGTCCGGCTGTCGCCCGAGGACTTCGAGGTGGAGCGGACCGAGACGCTGACCCGAACATCCAGCGTGCTGATGCTGGACCTTTCGTTGTCCATGCCCATGCGGGACAATTTCCTGGCGGCCAAGAAGGTGGCCATGGCCCTGCACACCCTGATCTCGATGCAGTACCCCAGGGATTACCTGGGCATCGTGGGTTTCAGCGAGGTGGCGCGGGAGTTGAAGGCGTCGCAGCTGCCCGAGGTGTCATGGGACTTTGTGTACGGGACCAACATGCAGCACGGGTTCCAGATCAGCCGGCGCATGCTGGCCAAGCAGACCGGCACCAAGCAGATCATCATGATCACCGACGGTGAGCCCACGGCGCATCTGGTGGCGGGGGGCGAGGTCTTTTTCCACTATCCGCCCGTGCGCGAGACGGTGGAGGCGACGCTGACTGAGGTGGCGCGCTGCACCCGCGAGGGGATCAAGATCAACACGTTCATGCTCGACGCCACGGGCTATTTGAAGGAGTTCGTGGAGCGGCTGACCCGGTTGAACGGGGGACGGGCGCTGTTTACCACCCCGGAGACGCTGGGCGATTATGTGCTGGTCGACTTCATCGAGCAAAAGCGGGCGCAGCGGGGGGCGGCGGCCCGGGGGCGCCGGGACCGCTCGGCCTAGTTTTTGAGCCTGAGGTTCCGGCTTCAGCGCAAGACGACGGTCAGAAGGATGGCCAGGACGGAAATGGTGAGGAAGCCGACCGTGCCGAATAGGGCGAGGCGCAGCATGGCGGCGGGCTCGTTGCCCCCCACCATGTCGGTGATGGGCTCCTCGGCGGTGAGGTCGAATGTGGCCGCGTCGAGGGTGTCCAGGCGGTCGAGATCGGCCCGCAGGTCGCCCACATTGGCGTAGCGATGATCGGGATGGCGCCGCATCGCCGTCATCACCACTGCTTCCAGGGCCGGGGTGACATCGGGGCGGGCCTGGCGCAGCGGGACGGGCTCATCATGGAGGTGGGCGGTCATGGCGGCCAGCGGATCTGGGCTGGAAAAAGGGAGCGCGCCGGCCAGCAACTCGTACATCAGGATGCCCCACCCGTAGATGTCGCTACGGGCGTCGCTCGGCTGGCCGACCAACTGTTCCGGGCAGGCGTAGGCGGCCGTGCCTTCGGGCGCCGGGGGCAACGACAACACGCTGCGCCGGCGGGACCGGACCGATATGGCGGCGCCAAAATCGCCCAGCTTCACCGTTGAGTCGGCGCCCACCAGGACGTTGTCCGGCTTGACGTCGCGATGGATGATCGCCCGGTCGTGGAGGAATGCCAGCGCCTCTACCACCTGCCGGCCCCACGCCACCGCTTGGTCGATCGCCAGCGGGTCGTCGGGGGTGCTGATCCACCCGCGCAGGGTTCCCCCGCCCACGTACTCGAGCACGATGTAGGGCTCGCCGTGTCGCTCGCCCGCGTCGTGCCGACACACGATGCGGGGGTGGCGCAGTCCCTGGGTGATGGCGGTTTCGCGCCGCCAGCGGGCCGCCAGCACCGGCTGATTGAGGATGCCGGCCAGGGGGAATTTCACCACGACCTCGGAGCCGTCGCGCACGTCCTTGGCGTGGTAGACGTCGGCTTGGCCGCCCGAGCCGATCAGGTTGAGCAACTCGTAGTGGTCGACCCGGGTGCCCAGGGGACGAATCACCGTCTCGCCGCCCCGGGGGCGCCCGCGACTGCCCGGCCCAGGCGGCCCGGCCGGCCCGGTCAGATCCCCGGGACCAGACGCGCCTGCGGGACCTGCCGCGGCTGCGGGGCCGCCGGGACCTGCCGGGTCCTGGGCTCTCAGCGATTCAGCTTGCAACGCTGGTTAGTCCGAGCGTTCGAGCCTCAGCCACGTGCTCCCTCCCCGTGTGGTGTTTTTGTGTTCGGTGAATCCCCAGAGCCAGGCGGAAAATAGGAACCGATGTAATTCCTTTTTACGTACTGTTACAAAGTCAGTTATCGGTACCACTTTGTCCGTATATGCTTGCACGACACAGGTCACCTGGCAATTCTTTTTTCGTTATTTTTACGGGGTGGTGGCGCCAAAGGGCCAATGGCGATTGGGCTCGCCCACCGCCGTGCTGGAGCGACACCCAGGTGAGCGCAGCGTCGCCCTGGTCACCTGTGCGGGGGGCGGACTTAGCGAAGGGTGGGCGCCGCCAACGGGGTGGGCTGGGTGACAACCGACAAGACGACCCGCTGGCCGCTACGCATGTGCGTGAGCTCGACCCGGCCACTGCGACGATCCCGCCACATCACCAGCATGACGCCACTTGCCTCCCACCGCCGAAGCCGGGCCAGGTTGGCCTGGGTGTCGCCGTCCACCGCCATGAGCAGGCTCCCGCTGCTCCCGGCCGCCACACCGCTCCGATCGGGCCCGTGGCCGTTTGGGACGCCGGCCGGGCGGAACCCGACCAACACCTGTGACTCGTCGACCAGGGCGGTGGTCAACTGGACGTCGACCACCGTGCCTGGGCGCCCCGCCGCCCGGGCCAGGCCGCTTCCGGTGACTGCGAGCACCCGTTGCTGGTACCGCCACGCCCACCGAGCGACGCTGGCCGCTACGACGAAGATCGGGGCCGCAAGGAAGATGAACCCAAGAGGCATCGGTGGAATCCCTTCACCCTCTGATGGGACAATGGTCTCATGGACGCCGCTGCCTGGGTAGTAAAAGTGCCGCAAATATGCGCGTCGAGCGCCACCCCAAACAGCGATATCTTGTGTCATTCTTTCTCCCCCGGAGCGCCTTCCCAACGGCTTCTTTACGACTGTTCGACGGCGATGCATCGCCGTGCCAACCCGATGACCGGCGGAGGTCGATAATTGGCGGACGTGCAGCGAGCGCCGGCCAAACTCACCGTGACCTTGCGAGTCACAGGCGTGCGGGCCGACGGCTATCACCTGTTGGACTCAGAAATGGTGGCCCTCGACCTGGCCGACATTCTTGAGTTTCGCGACGGCGATGGCTTGGAATTGGTGGGCGGACCGTCGGTGCCGGTGGACGATTCAAATCTGGTTCGCCGAGCGTTGCGGGCTGTTGGCCGCCGCGCCGACGTTCGGCTGCACAAGCACATTCCGATGGGCGCGGGACTGGGCGGTGGCTCCTCCGACGCCGCCGCCGTGTTGCGCTGGGCTGGGGTGGACGATTTGTCCCTGGCCGCATCGCTCGGGGCCGACGTGCCTTTTTGCCTGGTCGGGGGCCGAGCGCGGGTGCAGGGAATCGGCGAGATTCTGGATCCGCTGCCCTACCGAGCGAGGACGTTCACCCTGCTGACGCCGCCCCTGTTCGTGTCAACGCCGGCTGTGTACCGGGCGTGGGATGACCTGGGCGGTCCCTCGGCCGATGGGCCCAACGACCTGGAGCCGGCGGCCCTGGTGGTCGAGCCCCGGTTGGCCGAGTGGCGCGACCGCCTGGGCGACGCCACCGGCCAGACGCCGACATTGGCGGGCAGCGGATCGACCTGGTTTGTCGAGGGCGCATTCGCCGGCCCGGACATGGTGGTAACGACGACCCAGCCTGCCGCTGACCGCTCGCCGTAGGCCCGGTCTTCAGTGCTCCCGGCGGTGGGGTTGGCAACGGCGGCATAGGCCCATGATGGCGAAGTGCCGCGGGTGGATCTGGAAGCCATAGGTGGTGGCCAGCAGATTGGCCAGCGGGGTGAAGGTCTCTTCCGGGACCTCGATCACCTTGCCGCAGCGCTCGCACAGCAGGTGCTGATGCTCGTCCTCGGTCAGGTGATAGGTCGACGGCCCGTGGCCCAGGTGAACGTGCTCGACCACCCCAAGTTCCTCCAAGGTGGCCAGGTTGCGATAGATGGTGGACTCGGCCACCTCGGGGTGCTGCAGCTTGACCTGGCTGACGATGTCCTCGGCGCTGAGATGGGCCTGGCCGGTATCGAGCAGGACCCCGATGGTGGCGCGGCGGGCGTCGGTGGCTCGACCTCCCCGATCGCGGATCTTGGTGATGATCGCCTCTACCCGCTCCGTCGTGCCCACGGCGCCGAAGTCTATTTTGGTTGGAGCCTGTCGTCGGGTTTCACAGGCGGACGACGACTTTGCCCGTGTTGCCCCCGGTGAACAGCAGGTTCAGGGCGTCGGGGGCGTTGGCCAGACCGTCCACGATGTGCTCCTTGTGCTGGACCTTGCCCTCGCCCACCCACGAGGCCATGGCCAGCTGGGCCTCGGGGAACCGAGAGGTGTAATCGAGGATGATGAAACCCTCCATGCGGCCCCGCTTGGTGATGAGGTTGCGGTAGTTCGCCGGTCCCGATGCTCGACCGGGGGTGTTGTAGGTGGAGATGGCGCCGCACAGCACGACTCGGCCCCGCATGGCCAACTGCCCCAGGCAGAGATCGAGGATCTCGCCCCCGACGTTGTCGAAGTACAGGTCTATGCCGCCCGGGCAGAGCTGGCGAAGTCGTGCCTTCACATCGTCGGTGCGGTAGTTGACGGCGGCGTCGAAGCCCAGTTCGTCCACCAACCAGGCGCACTTCTCGGGCGATCCGGCGATGCCGACGACCGTTGCCGCGCCCTTGATCCGGGCGATCTGCCCCACCACCGATCCCGTGGCCCCGGCTGCGCCGGAGACCACCACCGTGTCACCGGCTGCCACCCGACCGACGTCGATCAATCCGAAGTAGGCGGTCATACCGGTGATCCCGAACACGTTGAGGGCGATCGGCGGGTCGATACCGGGAGGCAGGATCTGCATGTCGGCCACCCCGTCGCCCTGGCCCGCCACGGTGTAGTCCTGCCAGCCGGTCATGCCGAACACCAGCTCGCCCACGGCGAAGCGTTCGGTGTGGCTGGCCACGATCTCGCCGATACCGGCACAGCGGATCACACCCCCGATGGCGATGGGTGGCAGGTACCCGACGGCGTCGTTCATCCAGGTCCGGATGGTCGGGTCAATCGAGAGATAACGCACCCTGACCAGCGCCTGGCCCGGAATTGGTTCGGGGACCGGGACCTCTTCCAGCCGGACGGTCGACTGGTCGACCATGGCCGCCGGGCGCTGCGCCAACACCAGCCGGCGGTTGACGGGGGCGGCGGGCGGTTGGTCGCTCACAGGAGGGTCCTTTCTTGCAGTCGCTTCTTGCGGTCCTTCTTGCACTCGCTGTCGAGCCAGCGGGGAAAAGCCAGCAGGTCGGGGAGGACCACGTCGGTGCCCGCCGCCCGCAGGTCGTCGGGGGAACACGAGCCCGATGCCACGCTGACCGACAACACGCCGGCGGCGCGGGCGGCGGCAACGTCGGCCACATGGTCGCCTACATATGCCTGGGCGCCTTGCTCCCGCAGGGCCTTCCCTTTGGCCGGGCCCCAATGGCCACCGACGACGGCGTCGGGCGTGATGCCCACCGCCTGCATACTGATCCGGGCGTGGCGTTCGTTCTTGGACGTCACCACGATCACCTGGCCACCCCGGTCGTGGATGGCGTCCACGGCAGCTCCGGCGCCCGGTAGGGCGGTGGTCAGGTGGAGCAGCGGTGCGTGCAAGGCCCGGAAGCGATCGCACGCCCTGGCCAGTGCAGGGCCTTCGAACCACGGGCTCAGTGCGACATCGATCGGCGGTCCCAAGGTGGCGACGATTCGAGCGACGTCGATGGGTTGTCCCGTCTCGTCGGCCAGCGCGCGGAGCGCCGCGCCGATGCTCACCCGGGAGTCGATCAGGGTCATATCGAGGTCGAAGCCGACGATCAACCGACCGCCGTCCCTCAGATCGTCCACGGCCGGAGTGTACGGCCAGGGCCGACAATTCGGGCGGCGTCGGCCATTCATTGAACCAAAGTCGCACCCCTGGCAACGGTTTTGGTTCAAGGTAGGGCCGCTGCTGGCGCAGCTCGTGACCGCTGCTGGCGCAGCTCGCTAGTGGTGGGTGGGCGGGGCCTCGAGGTCGGGTTCGGGCAGGATCCGGTACAGCGGGTTCAAGATGGCCAGCTTGCCACCGTGGTCGCCCACCATGCCCTCGGCCACCAGGCGTACGCCCGGGGCCAGGCCCGCCACGTGCTTGCGGCCCAGGAACACCAGGTTCAGCCCGCCCGTGCCGTCCACGATGACGCACTCCAGCGTCGCCACGCCGGCCCACGGCTGAACCCGCTGGGAACGAATGCGCCCCGCCACCCGGGCCCGTTGCCGGTACGCCACCTGGGCGATGGGCACCGTGCCCTCCGGGACCTCCTCGGCCGCCACGATCGGGGCGTCGAGGACCGCGGTCAACGCCTTGGCCTCCCGCTTGGCCGCCCGACGGGCACCTGATCGCCGCCCGTCGGAGCCAACTCCGGCGAACGCCTGTTCCAACTCCCGCTTCCGCTTCTCCTGGCCCAGGTGGTAGGGCACGAAGGTCACGTTGGCATGAGGCAGGCAGCCCACCGCCACTGCGATGGCGTCAGCCGTGTGATCGTGCAGCAGCCGGTGCCATGCCCGGGTGTAGGCCCGCCGGGGTAGCAACAGGCTGACCTCGGTCTCGCCGTCCATCAGCGACTCGGCGCACATCTCAACCGCCACTCGGGTGATCCGCCGATCCGGTGCATCGATCAACTCCAGCGGCAGCCGGGACAGGCCGAGGCGACCCCAGGCCTCGGTCAGGCGGTCGGCGTGTTCCTTGTCCAGCACGAAGTGAACGGCTCGCAACTCGTCGGGGGCCAACGTCCGGGCGTACTGGATGGCCCGAGCGGCGGCCACGTCCAGGTTCTCGATCAGCACGAACACCACATGGCGGCGCATGATGGGCGCCTCGGCGGCCCGCGGCGCGTCCTCGGCCAATTCCTCCGCCTCGGCCTCGTACTCCTTGTTGAGCCGGGTCAGCCCGTACACCATGATCGGGATCAGGAGGCACACCACCCAGGCGCCGGCGGTGAATTTGGTGACCAGGATGATGATGTCGACGATGAAGGACAGGACGGCGCCCGCTCCGTTGATAAACAGGCCCTTGCGCCAGTTGGGCTCTTTGTGGGTCAGGTGGTGCTTGGCCATGCCCGACTGGCTCATGGTGAAGCTGGTGAACACGCCGATGGCGTACAGCGGGATCAGCCGATCGACCTGAGCCCCGGTGGCCAGCAGCAGCACGGTGGCGGCCACCGCCAGGGCGATGATCCCGTTGGAAAAGACCAGTCGGTGCCCCCGCTTGGTCAACTGGCGGGGCATGAAGTTGTCGCCTGCGTGGAAACTGGCCAACCGGGGGAAGTCGGCAAAGCTGGTGTTGGCCGCCAGCACCAAGATGAGCAACGTGCCCACCTGCAACATGTAGAACGCCACACCGCCGACCGGGCCGCCACCGAAGACCCGCTTGCCCACCTGTGAGATCACCGTGGGCGTGCCCGACAGGTAGGGGATCGGGTGCACCTTCGTGGACAGGATCGACAGGCCCAGGAACAGGACCCCGAGCGTGGCCCCCATGATGAACAGGGTCTTGCGGGCATTCAGCCATTCGGGCCGGCGGAAGGCGGTGACCCCGTTGGAGATGGCTTCCACGCCGGTCACCGCAGCACCACCCGAGGCGAACGCCTTGAGCACCAGCCACAGCGTGGCCCCCATGAGGAGCCCCTCGTCGGCCCCGCCTTTGATCCCGATGTGGTAGGCGCCCTTCAGGTGGGCGATGTTTTCCGGGTGGAGCGATCCCCCGATGGCGCGGACCGCGCCCACGACGATCATCAGGCCCATCATCACGATAAAGAAATAGGTCGGGGCGGCGAACAACTTGCCCGACTCCTTGACCCCTCGCAGGTTGATGAAGGCGATCAGGAGGACGAAGAAGATGGCAATGCCGACGTGATAGGGCGACAGGGCGGAAACCGCCGACGTCAAGGCGTCGGTGCCCGCCGCGACCGAAACGGCCACGGTCAGGATGTAGTCGGTGAGCAGGGCCACCCCCGCCACCTGAGCCGGCAGCAACCCGAAGTTGTCCCGGGTGACCATGTACGCGCCACCGGCCGTGGGGTACGCCTTGATGGTCTCCCGGTAGGACATGATCAGGAAAAACAGCACCACCAGCAGGGCGATGGTGATGGGCACGACCAGGCTGAAGGCCAGGACGCCGATCACCGGCACCAGGCGGACCAGGATCTCCTCGGTGGCATAGGCGGACGAGGAGATGCAGTCGGAGGAAAAAACAGCCAGGGCTGTGGGTATCCCGAGGCGCTCATGGGCCAGGCGTTCGGTGGCCAGCGGTGGGCCGAGCAGCTTGGTCTTGATCCGGTACTTCAGGCTCTCGGGGACGTCTACCGATTGCGGCAGACGCTTGGGAATGGGCCCCTCGGACACCTCCAGGGAGCGCAGATCGACCTCAGGTTCGATTGCCACCAGCGCAGGTTACGTCAGGTTTTGACGCGCCCTTAACGTGTGCCCCCCAGCGATGTGCCAGGCTTCAGTCGATGCACGTAATCGTGGTGGGATGCGGCCGGGTGGGGTCGGAGTTGGCCGAGCGCCTGCAGCGTGACGGGCACACGGTCGCGGTCATCGACAAGAACGGCCGGGCGTTTCGCCGCCTGCCGGAGGAATGGCCGGGGCAGACCGTGGTGGGCTTTGGTTTCGACCGCGATGCCCTGGCCGCGGCGGGGGTCGACCGCGCCGGTGCGCTGGCCGCCGTCACCAGCGGCGACAACTCCAACATCCTCACCGCCCGCATCGCCCGGGAGACATTCCAGATCCCCAACGTGGTCGCTCGCATCTACGACCCCCGGCGGGCGCTCATCTATCAGCGCCTCGGTATTCCCACCGTGGCCACGGTGACATGGACGACCGATCAGGTGGTGCGGCGCCTGTTCCCCGACAAGGCGATCACCGAGTACACCAACGCCACGGGAGAGATCGATTTCGTGGAGGTCACGTTGCCCGACGGCTGGGTGGGCAAGCGACTCGGTGGCCTGGTGGAAGGCGATCGGTTCCGGCCGGTGCTGGTGACCCGGGCGGGCCAGGCCCGCATGGCCGTGCCCGAGTTGGTGGGCCAGGTGGGCGACGTGCTGCTGATGGCGGTGCGTACCGGCGCGGCCGAGGAGTTGGAACGGCGCCTCAAGCCCGACGGGCCGGCCCGTGGACCGGCGGGAGGCCACTGATGAAGGTTGCAATCGCAGGCGCGGGCAACGTCGGGACGGCGATCGCCTCGGACCTGCACGACGCGGGCCACGACGTGCTGATCATCGAACAGGACGCGGAGTTGGTGACCCGGCTGCGCCCGACGCTTGAGATTACTTGGTTCGAGGGCGACGCGTGCGAGGTCAGCACGTTGAAGCGGGCCGGGTTGGCCGAGGCCGACGTGGTGGTGGCGGCCACGGGCGACGACGAGGACAACCTGGTGGTGTCGCTGTTGGCCAAGATGGAGTTCGCCGTGCCCCGGGTGGTGGCCCGGGTCAACCACCCCAAGAACCAGTGGCTGTTCAACGAGACCTGGGGGGTGGACGTGTCGGTGTCCACGCCGCATCTGTTGACCGCCTTGGTGGAGGAAGCAGTCTCGGTCGGGGCGCTGGTGCGCATCCTGCAGTTGGCCCACGGCGAGGATCGGCTGGTCGAGGTGACACTGGCTGACGACTCGCCCGCCAAGGGGGTCTCCCTTTCCCAACTCGACATGCCACGCGACGCCACCATCGTGGCCGTGGTGCGGGACAACCGGGTGGTCGTGCCCCACGGCGACACCATCCTCTACGCCAGCGACGAGGTCATCGCCCTGGTGACCGAAGAGTCCGAAGGCACAGTAAAAGCCCTACTCGTCGGCCACTAGCCCCCCCGGCGCCGCGACCCGTGCGGGATTGTGGTTCTGTGCGGACTTTCGGCCCGGGGGCGACGATAAGTACTCACAGAACGTGAATCCCACACAGAAAGCGACGTGCGAGTCCCCGGCACAGCACAGCACCGAGCGTCAACCCTCGAAGCGGTAGCCCATCCCCGGTTCGGTGATGAAGTAGCGGGGGTGCGAGGGGTCGGGTTCGAGCCGGCGGCGGATCTGGGCCAGGAACACCCGCAGGTAGTGCGTCTCGTCGGAGTACGCCGGCCCCCACACCTCTTGCAACAGGCGCCGCTGCGGCACCAACTTGCCCCGGTTGCGCACCAGCACCTCGACCAGATGCCACTGCGTCGGGGTCAGGCGGATCTCTCCCGCCGCCCCGATGATGCGCTTGGCCGCCAGGTCGACGGTGAAGTGCTCGGTGGCGATGACGGCGTCGGTCTCGGGCGGGGCGGCCCGGCGCAGCGCGGCGCGCACCCGGGCCACCAACTCGTCCATCCCGAACGGCTTGGTCACGTAGTCGTCCGCCCCGGCGTCCAGAGCCGCCACCTTGGCCCGCTCGGTCTCGCGGGCTGACAGCACCAGGATGGGGACGTTGCTGCGCTGGCGCAACGCCTCCACCACGTTGATGCCGTCCATGCCGGGAAGGCCCAGGTCAAGGATGACCAGGTCGGGGTTGCGGCGAGCCGCCAACTCCAATGCCACCTCGCCCGACGGCGCCAGGTCGACGTGGTAACCCCGGGCGACCAGGTTCAGCTCGAGCGCTCGCAGGATCTGGGGCTCGTCGTCCACTACCAGGACGCGGCTGTTGGCGGGCGACGAGCCGGCCGGGAGCGTGCCCGCCGGCTCGGCGTCCTGCGGCAGCGACGAGGCGGTCACGGCGCCACCGCCACCTCAGCCCCATCCGCCGAGCCCGAGCCAGCCGACCCGGCAGCAGAGGCCGAGCCGCCAGCCGACCCGGCAGCAGAGGCCGAGCCGGCAGCAGATGCCGAGCCGCCAGCCGACCCGGCAGCAGAGGCCGAGCCGGCAGCCGAGCCGGCCGAGCCCCCAACGGCGCCGTCGAGCGCGTCGAGCGCCGAAAGGTCAAGCTCGGCCGCGGGCAGGCTGATCACGCTGGTCAGACCGCCGCCCGGCGTGTCCTCCAGGCTCAGCTCACCCCCCATGGCCTCGACGAAGCCCTTGGCCACGGCCAGGCCGAGTCCCACGCCGTCCTTGGACGCCGCGCCCCCATCGCCCAGGCGCTGGAACGGTCGGAACACCTCGTCACGCTGGGCCGGCGGGATCCCGGGCCCCCGGTCCACCACCCGGAAGT